>Ga0209066_10001005_pt1 | contig 38806 bp, 44 predicted proteins | sample All_14_2_FD_187198 | JGI IMG/M metagenome (GOLD analysis project Ga0209066, IMG submission 187198) | Freshwater microbial communities in response to fracking from Pennsylvania, USA - Allegheny Zone_MetaG_DW_15 (SPAdes) (version 2) ... | reverse complement strand
TGATGGGGCCTTATGGGCGCTTTGTGAACAGGTTACGAAAATATAAGGCGGCGCTCATCTGCATGAGGCGCACGAAAATGGCGATCCCGGCAGGAATCGAACCTGCAACCGCCAGCTTAGAAGGCTGATGCTCTATCCAGTTGAGCTACGGGACCTTAATGCGTCCAGAGACCCTGCCGCCCATATTTGAAATTATCGGCATAGGCGCGGATCGACCGCTTTTGCACCTTGGGTTCGGAAAGCTGGAACTCGATACCATGTCTGTGCGCATAAGCCACAGCTTCTTCCTGCGTGTCGAAGCAAAGCTGAAGCTGCGTCCGGGTGTCGCGCGACGAGGTCCAGCCCATCAGCGGATCAATCGACCGCGCCGTGGAAGCCTCATATTCAAGGACCCATTTTCTGGTCTTGGCCCGGCCAGACTGCATGGCGGTCTTGGCTGGTTTGAAAATGCGTGCGCGCGCCAAAGGTAACTCCTGAACCATAATCCCCGTGCTTACGGGACCAGTCACGAAAGCATTATCTTATCGCCCCAAAACAGCCCGATTTGCAAGCCACAATGAGCTTCCGTCAGGCTCCGAACCAAAGCGTCGCCAAACGGGCGCAAGCGGGCCTGAGTGTCATGCGAGAGTCTTGGTCCGGTCATGTCCCTGACATGCCCGGGTCCTAAACAGCAACGCCCCCCGATGGATGGAGATTCGCCATGCCCAACCATGTTTTGCTTGATCGCGACGCTGCCACCACGCTTCTGGCACGTCAGGGTTTCAACAGCCTTGATATCGAATGCATTCTCGATCTTTCCGGCCCCAAACGCGTCGCCGATGATGACGTCTGGCCGATGGGGCTGATCGAACGCCTCGCCGCCCGCGCCTACTGGCTCGGCGAAAACGAACTTCCCCAGCGCCTGCCAGCGGCAGCCTGAGGCATTTCGACAGAAATTTGGAAAATGAGTGGTCGGGGCGGAGAGATTCGAACTCCCGACCCTCTGGTCCCAAACCAGATGCGCTACCAGACTGCGCTACGCCCCGACGAACGGCCTTGCAATACACTGCCCCAGGCAGGACTGCAACAAGCCATACGCGCTTTTCCCCGTGCATGGCGCCGCCAGGCATGGCTAGACATCGCCGCCACGCCATTTCACCAGCTTGAAGATCCCGCTGGCGCGTAAAACGGCCGTGCTGCCGACAAACATCTCGGCCTCGCAAAAAAGAAACGCCCCGTCATTCTGGGTGATCCGGCCTGTGCCTTCCAGCCAGTCGCCCTCGCGCGCCGAGGACAGGAAGTCCGTGTTCATGCGCACCGTCACGCCCGCCTTGCCGCTGGCCCGGAATACGGCGGTGCCGAGCAGGCCATCCGCAAAGGCCATCAACATGCCGCCATGGGCAATGCCGCCGCTATTGCAGTGGCGGCGCAACAGGCGCGTGCCGTGCCAAAACCCCCCGGCTGTGACCTTGTGATAAAAGGGTCCATTATGGGTCGTGTAGGGCCCGCGCGTGCTCGACAGCACATAGCCCTCCGGAATGGGCATCCCGTCGCAGCCCGGCGCCCTGCCCGTCCCCTGATCCGTCATCGCCAGCGGCTCAATTGCCCGAAGGCGGCGCTGATGTCGCAATCTCGGCGACCATCAAGCCCTTGGGCCCTTCACCAAACCGGACGAGAATTTCCTGTCCCGGCACCAGATCATGCACATCAAATCGCCGCAGCGTTTCCATATGCACAAAAATATCCGGCGTGCCCTCCCCGCGCGTGACAAAGCCATAGCCGCGCGCGCGGTTGAACCACTTGACCAGCACCTTCTCAAAATCCCCGATCGGCACGACACCCGACACAGGTGATCGCTGTTGTGGCCGAATGGAAGACGCCGACTGGGTCACCGACGTCGAATCATCAATGTGGATGATCCGCAATGCCTGAAAACCGCGCTGGCGACGCACGGCTTCGCAGGTGACAGTTGCACCTTCGCCAAGCGCGGTCACACCTGCCTGCTTCAAACAAGTCAAATGAACAAGGACATCTTCGCGACCATCATCGGGGATGATAAAGCCATACCCCTTCACGGCATCAAACCATTTGACGGCGCCTGTGATCTCAAAACTCGCATCGGCGGATTCTTCCGCACTTTCTAAACGCTCTTGCATCCCCACCACGATCTCACTCCATACGACACGGTCAGCAAACAGGCTGCAATCGCGTATCGCCGGTGTACTCAATCGGCCCGTGGTTCCTCCCCAGGACCCCCAAACAGTCAGTAACTATAACAATCGCATGAAAACAAAGAAAGTCATCATGAAAGTCATCCCTCTCTTGTCTTGATTGATCCGCCGACCAGTTGTGCTTGCCCCTCAATGGCGAAGCAATTATGAAGGATCAGCCGGTTGGCAGACCGGACGAGACCAACGCCACATCACTCGATTGCCCGCCAGAGACGTATCCGGAGCTGACAAACAATGACAAGGGCGATCGGTCTGGGGGTGGGGTTATTCGGTCTCTGGCTCGCCCTGTCGGGCTATTTTGAGCCATTCCTGCTCAGCCTTGGCCTTCTATCTTGCATTGCAACAGCATTGATCGCCTGGCGTATGGGCCTCCTGGATGGCGAAACCGTGCCTTTGGAACTGCCTGTCAGCCTTCTGGCTTATTGGGCCTGGCTCGGACGCGAGGTCTATCGTTCCAGCATCGCCGTTTCCCGCGTCATTCTTGCCCGGGAGATGCCCCTCGCCCAGCAATTGATTGCCGTGCCGACCAGGCAGCAGACGGCCATGGGCCATGTGATTTTCGCCAACTCCATCACGCTGACGCCCGGCACGGTCACCGTCGAGACCTCGCCCGACACCTATCTCATCCACGCGCTGACCGACGCCGCCGCCGATCTCTCGGCCTTTGCGGATATGGATGCACGCGCGGCCAAAGTGGGCGGCTAACCCATGTTCATCACCATCCTCATGGCCCTGATGATTGCGATGATGCTGGTCATTGCGCGCCTCTTTGCCGGACCGACACTCTACGACCGCATCCTCGCCACCAACAGCTTTGGCACATTGACGGTGTTGCTGATCGGCTTGCTCGGTTTTCTGACGGCGCGGCCCGAGTTTCTTGACATCGCCATTCTCTATGCGCTGATCAATTTCGTCAGCACCATCGCCATCCTCAAATTCTTCCGTTATCGCGACCTGTCTCTCGGTCTGATACGCGCCGCCGCTCCGGAGGAGGATCAGCCCCATGCATGAGATCCTTCTGATTGGCGCCGATCTGGCAAGCTGGTTCTGCTTTATTATGGGTGGTGGTTTTCTTCTGATCGGCGCCATCGGCCTCATACGCCTGCCCGACTTCTGGGCGCGACTTCACGCCGCCGGCGTCATCGACACGATGGGGGCCGAGTTCATCCTGATCGGCATGATGTTTCAGGCCGGCTTCACACAAGTGACCGTCAAGCTCATCCTGATCGGCCTGTTTCTCTTCGTCACCAGCCCGACCTCCACCCATGCGCTTGCCAATGCGGCATGGGTCGCGGGCCTCATGCCTCAAGGCATGAAGAAGAATGAAAGCGACAAGATCGTCCATGAGGAGCAGGCATCATGATCTCCGGCGCCACTTCCGCCATCATCATCGACGCCCTGCTCTTCACGCTGATGGTGGCAACGGCCATTGCCATTCTCAATCTGCGCCATCTCTTTGCCGTGGTCATGCTGGCGGGCGTCTTCAGCCTGCTCTCGGCCGGTCTCTTCGTGACGCTGGATGCCGTTGACGTCGCCTTCACAGAAGCGGCTGTCGGCGCGGGCATATCGACTGTGCTCATGCTCGGCACCATGGCCTTGACCACAAGCGAGGAAAAACGCACGACACATTCGGCCTTTCTGCCGCTGCTTGTCTGCGTCGTGACTGGCGCCGCGCTGATTTACGGCACGCTGGACATGCCATCCTTCGGGGCGGCCGATGCGCCAATCCACCGGCATGTGGCCCCGGATTATATCAGCCGGACCATGCCTGAAACCGGCATGCCCAATATTGTCACCGCTGTTCTCGCCTCCTATCGCGGCTATGATACGCTCGGCGAAACCACCGTCATTTTCACCGCCGTCATCGCCGTTCTTTTGCTGCTTGGCTGGGACATCAAGGCCCGCAGCGCGGCCCGCAAAAAGAACGACGATGCAACGGAGGACGAGGCATGACCCGCCATATCGTGCTGCGCGTTGTCGCCAAGTTTTTGATCCCGCCCATCATCCTCTATGCCTTTTATGTGCAATGGCATGGTGACTTTGGCCCCGGCGGCGGCTTTCAGGCCGGTGTCATTTTCGCCGTCGCTTTCATTCTTTACGGTCTCGTCTTCGGACTTGAGGCCCTGGTGCGCGTTTTGCCGACCACCGTCATTCGCATCCTGTTCAGTCTCGGTGTGCTGATCTATGCGGGCACAGGCTTTCTGGCCCTCTTTTTCGGCAAGACATTTCTCGATTATTCCTATCTCGGCCACGACCCGGTGCATGCCCAGGAATGGGGCATCATGTTTGTCGAAATCGGTGTCGGCCTCACCGTTGCCACCGTCATGATCGCAATTTACATCGCCTTTGCCTCGCGCATTCCCTCCACCCGTGACGAGGACTGGTAGATGGGTTTTTCCGACCTCGTATCCGGGCATTACAATTACTGGCTTGTCATCGTGCTGATGATGACCGGGCTTTACATCACCGTGAGCCGCGGCAACCTCATCAAGAAAATCGTCGGTCTCAATCTGTTCCAGACCTCGGTTTTCATGCTCTACATCTCCATGGGCAAAGTGAAAGGCGGCACGGCACCGATCCTGACCGGCGACCCGCAAACGGTTTATTCCAATCCCTTGCCGCATGTGCTGATCCTGACGGCCATTGTCGTCGGCATCGCCACAACAGCCCTCGCGCTCGCCCTGATTGTCCGCATTCGCGAGAGCTTCGGCACGATCGAGGAAGATGAACTCCTCAAGATTGATCATGAAATGGAAGCGACCAAACCCGCCCCGACCAATCCGGCCGCCGCGCTGTTCTCCCGCCTTGGGGGACCGAACCCATGATCGCTGCCCTGTTGTCGAACCTGCCCGCGCTGCAAATCGTCGTGCCGCTCATGGCGGCGCCGATCTGCGCCATGGTTGCGCGTCCGCGCTTTGCCTGGGCCTGGGCGACAGCCATATCCTTCATTGCCTTTGCCATGTCGGTCGCCCTGTTCTGGCAGGTGCGCGATGGCAGCGTGATTTCATATGAGATGGGCGGCTGGGCGCCGCCCATCGGCATTGAATATCGCATCGATATTCTCAATGCCTTTGTCCTGATGATCATTTCAGGCATCGCCGCATTGGTGCTGCCTTACGCACGCCACAGCGTTGAAGCTGAAATCCCGCAAAGCCAGCATGCGTTTTTCTACACGGCCTTGCTGCTCTGCCTGACGGGCCTTCTCGGCGTGACCATCACGGGCGACGCGTTCAATGTCTTTGTCTTCCTCGAAATCTCATCGCTCTCAACCTATGCCCTCGTTGCCACCGGCGCGGCGCGGGACAAACGCGCCCTGACAGCCGCCTTCAATTACCTCGTCATGGGCACGGTCGGCGCGACCTTCTTCGTCATCGGCCTCGGCCTGATCTACATGATCACCGGCACGCTCAACATGGCTGATCTGGCCGCGAAGATCGCCGCCAATGGCGACAGCCGCACCCTGCGCATGGGCTTCTCCTTCATTCTCGTGGGCATCGGCCTGAAACTTGCGATGTTCCCCCTGCATCTCTGGTTGCCAAACGCCTATAGCTACGCCCCCTCAGCCGTGACGGCCTTTCTGGCTTCCACAGCCACCAAGGTCGCGATCTATGTGCTGCTGCGCTTCATGTTCTCGATCTTCGGCTTCGACTACGCCTTTCAGGCCGCGACATTGCAGTTTGTCCTCCTGCCGCTGGCGCTCATCGCCATGTTTGCCGCCTCGATCGTCGCGATCTTTCAGGAAGACCTCAAACGCATGCTGGCCTATTCGAGCATCGCGCAGGTTGGCTACATGCTGCTCGGCATGTCCTTCCTGACCCAAACGGGTCTGACCGCCACCATCATGCATCTCTTCAATCATGCCCTCACCAAGGGTGGCCTGTTCATGGCGGCTGGCTGCTTCATCTATGCCATCGGTTCCGCGCGCATCGATGATCTGCGCGGTCTTGGCCGCATCATGCCCTGGACATCGGCGGCCTTTGTCACGGGTGGCCTCGGTCTGATCGGCGTACCGCTGACAGCGGGCTTCATCAGCAAGTGGTATCTGATGCAGGCCGCCTTCGCGCTGGGATGGTGGCCAGTTGCCATACTGGTCGTGCTGTCATCGCTTCTGGCTGTGGTCTATGTCTGGCGCGTCGTGGAAGTGCTTTATCTGCGCGACACGCGGGAAATCCCGGATCGCAAACCGGTTCCCCTCGCCATGCTGGCGCCCATGTGGATCATGCTGGGCCTTTCCGTCTTCTTCGGCATTGATGCGGACCTCACCATCTCCTCGGCCAGCCGTGCGGCCAATGCGCTGATCGGCGCCTCAAATATTTTCTGGCAGTGAGCATGGCATGACCCCCGCATATGTAATCCTCCTCGCCATCCTTGCTCCGCTGATCACGGCCTTTGTCGTCTCGCGCGCTGATGCGTTTACCGATGTTCGCGACGGCATCAGCATCCTGGGCAGCCTCGTCACCTTTGGTCTGGTGCTGACGCTGCTCTTTGCCGTCATTGGCGGCGCGGCCCTCACCTTCACCGCCTTTGAAATCATGCCCGGCCTGACCATGAGCTTCGCGCTCGAACCGCTCGGCATGCTGTTTGCCACGGTGGCCTCGGGCCTGTGGATCGTCACCGCGGCATACTCCATGGGCTACATGCCTGCCGCGGAAGAAAAGCATCAGACGCGCTTCTACACCTGCTTTGCTCTCGCCATCGCCGCCGCTCTCGGCATTGCCTTTGCGGGCAATCTGTTCACGCTTTTCATCTTCTATGAAATGCTGACCGTCGTGACTTATCCGCTGGTCGCCCACAAGGAAACGCCTGAGGCCCGCGCCGGGGCCCGCACCTATATTTCGATCCTGCTTGGCACCTCGATCGCGTTTTTCCTGACCGCCATCATCTGGACATGGAGCCTGACGGGCACACTGGAGTTCACCCCCGGCGGCATTCTCGCCGGCCATATCAGCCCGGTCTTCACAGCCATACTGCTCGCGTTCTTCGCCTTCGGCATCGGCAAGGCGGCGCTCATGCCGTTCCATCGCTGGCTGCCCGCCGCCATGGTCGCGCCCACACCGGTCAGCGCCCTCCTTCATGCTGTTGCCGTCGTCAAGGCAGGTGTCTTCACACTGCTCAAGGTCGGTATCTATATTTTCGGCATCGGGCTTTTGTCACGCACCGGCGCATCGCAATGGCTGATGTGGCTTGCCGCCGCCACCATTCTCATCGCTTCCGTTGTTGCCATGACGCAGGACAATCTCAAGGCACGGCTTGCTTATTCAACCATCAGCCAGCTTGCCTATGTGACACTGGGGCTGGCGCTTGCCAATCAACTCGGCGTCATCGGCGGCGCCTTGCAAATCGCCACCCATGCGCTCGGCAAGGTCACGCTCTTCATGTGCGCAGGCGCAATCTATGTCGCAACCCACAAGACCCGCGTCAGTGAAATGGATGGATTGGGCCGCACCATGCCTTTCACCTTCGCGGCCTATGCGATTGCGGCTTGCAGCATCATCGGCCTGCCGCCCATGGGTGGCGCCTGGAGCAAATGGTATCTGCTGATGGCAAGTGCGGATGCAGGCCACCAAAGCATGATGATCGTGCTCATGGCTTCCTCGCTCCTCAATGTCGCCTATCTGCTGCCGCTTGCCGCGCGCGGCTTCTTTTTCGCGCCACAGCGCCAGCGCGCTTACGATACTGAATCCTTGCCCACCGGCTTTGCCGCCATCAGGGAAGCGCCCCTGCTCTGTGTTGCGCCACTCTGCGTCACGGCACTTGGCTGCATCGTGCTCTTTTTCGCCTCAGGCGCTGTTTATGATTTTCTTCTCACCATCCCGCTGCTCGCGCCGGAAGGGGTGACGCCATGACAGAGACCCGCAAGAAGGATCAGGCCACGATGCCGCTGCTCGCACGTCTCCTGCTCTGGACGGATGGGCCACGCGCCATTCTCGGCATCATTGTCGTCATTGGCCTGATCTGCGCCGCGCTGGCGGGCACCGACCTGTTGCATCACCGGCATGTCAATTTCGATGTCGAGGAAACGCCCTTCATCTATGGCCTCTTCGGCTTTGTGGTCTATGCCGTCATCGTCTTTCTCGCCAAGGGCCTGCGCCGCCTGATTTCGCGCCCGGAAGATTATTACGGCCCGCACGCCACCGATAGCGAATCCGAATTCGCCGCCGGGACAGAGCAAGCTCAGGAGACCGACCATGCCTGAGTTTTTGACCCCGGCACTGGCCTATATTGGCGGCGCCGTTTTCGCGCCCTTCATTGTCAGCGAAAGACTGCGTCAGATATTCATGCTGACAATCCCGGTGCTCGCGCTCACCGTGTTCTGGAATCTGCCGGAAGGCACCTATGCCGCCTTCAACTATATGAACATGCATTTCGGCCTGCTGCGCGTCGATAAACTCTCGCGCATTTTCGGGTTGATCTTCTCCCTCGCGGCCTTCATTTCGATCCTTTACGCCTGGCATGTGAAGGACAAGCTGCAACAAATCACGACGCTGCTTTATGCCGGTGCGGCGATCGGCGCGGTTTTCGCCGCCGACCTCGTAACGCTTTTTGTTTTCTGGGAGGGCACGGCGCTTGCTTCCGTCTTCCTCATCTGGGCGCGGCGCACGCCCGGCGCCTATCACACCGGCATGCGCTACCTCATCATCCAGATCGGTTCGGGCGTCATCCTGCTGACAGGCGTTGTCCTGCAATATCAGGCCACGGGCTCGCTCGCCTTCAATGCCATGAAACTTGAAAGCTCTGGCACCTGGGCCATCTTCATCGCCTTTGGCATCAAATGTGCCTTTCCGTTGCTGCATAACTGGTTGCAGGACAGCTACCCCGCCGCCACGGTCACAGGCGCGGTCACGCTGTCATCCTTCACCACCAAGCTCGCCATCTATGCGCTCGCCCGTGGCTTTCCCGGCACCGAATTGCTGATTTACATCGGCGCGGTGATGACGCTCTTTCCGATCTTCTTTGCCGCCATCGAAAACAATCTCCGCCGCGTGCTCGCCTATAGCATCAACAACCAGCTTGGCTTCATGGTCGTCGGCATCGGCATCGGCACGCCGCTGGCGCTCAACGGAACGGTGGCGCATGCCTTCTGCCACATTCTCTACAAGTCGCTGTTGTTCATGAGCGTCGGCGCGGTCATGTATCGCACCGGCACGAGCAAGGCATCCGAACTGGGTGGTCTCTACAAGTCGATGCCGCTCACCATGATTTTCTGTGTCATCGGGGCCCTGTCGATTTCCGCCTTCCCGCTTTTTTCGGGCTTTGTCTCCAAAAGCCTGATCCTCTCGGCCGCCGCCGGTCAGGGCCAGTTCTGGATCTGGCTTGTGCTCGTCATCGCCTCGGTCGGTGTGCTTGAGCATTCCGGCATCAAGATCCCCTTCTTCACCTTCTTTGCCCATGACAGCGGCAAGCGCGTGCAGGAAGCCCCCACCCACATGCTCGTCGCCATGGGCATCGCCGCCTTTTTCTGCATCGGCATTGGCGTCTATCCGCAAGCGCTCTACGCCATGCTGCCCTATGACGCGAGCTATGTGCCCTACACGACCTCGCATGTCGTGACGCAGTTGCAGTTGCTCTTCTTCGCGCTTTTCGCTTTTGCACTGCTCATGCGCTTCGGCCTCTATCCGCCGGAGTTCCGCTCAACCAATCTCGACTTCGACTGGGTTTATCGCCGTGCCCTGCCAAGCCTGACGCGACGTGTGGCAGACCTTGTTGAACGCACATGGCATGGTGTGACCCGGCTGGCGCTTTATCGCCTCGACCGTTTTCTGGTGCTCATCTATCGCGCCCATGGGCCACAAGGGCCGCTTGCCCGCACCTGGCCCACAGGCTCCATGGTGCTCTGGATTGCCGTGCTCCTTGGCATGACACTCATCCTCACCTATCTATAGGGGCGCAAAGCCCATTCCCGTTCAGAAGGAAACCGCCATGGATATGTCCGGCGAATACAAGATACCGGCCCCACGCGAAACGGTCTGGGCGGCCCTGAACGACGCCGACATGCTGCGCCAGTCCATTCCCGGCGCGGAATCCGTTGTGAAAACGGCGGATGACGAGTTTGAAGCTGTCGCCAAGACCAAGATCGGTCCCGTCAGTGCGCGTTTCAAGGGCAAGGTCAAACTGACCGATATCGACCCGCCAAATGGCTATACGATTTCGGGGGAAGGCAATGGCGGCGCAGCCGGCTTTGCCAAGGGTGCGGCCAAAGTCAGCCTCACCGAGACGGGCGACGGCGGCACATTGCTGGCCTATACTGTCAATGCGCAGGTCGGCGGCAAACTCGCCCAGATCGGCCAGCGCTTCATTGATTCAACAGCTGCGAAAATGGCCGAAGAATTCTTCAGCAATTTCTCGGCTCTGACAGGCGGTAGCAAAGTGGCAGACGACAAAATCCCCGAGCTCGTCGAAGAATTGGCCGAAGGCATCGCGCCGAAATCTCCCGATTATGACGCCATGGCGCCAACCGGCATTCCGATGGTCCCCGACGAGGATGTGGGCTTCAGTCTCTCCCCCTGGGTCTGGGGCACATTGCTGATCGTCGCCCTGGTCGTTGGCCTGCTTCTGCTGCGCGGCTGACTTGACGCGCGACTGACTAAGATCGACAATCCAGTCATCCAATGACAGTGCAGCACATCAAGCTGCCCCTTATTGATGGGAACCCCCGCATGCCCGCCATCTCGCTGAAAGTAAACGGAAACACGACAAGCGGAGAGGTTGAGGCAAGAACCTTGCTGGCCGATTTCCTGCGCGGGCAATTGGGCCTGACAGGCACACATGTCGGTTGCGACACCAGCCAATGTGGCGCCTGCGTTGTTCACCTCGATGGCAAGGCGGTCAAATCCTGCGCCGTGCTTGCCGTGCAGGCTGACGGATCGGAGGTCACGACGGTGGAGGGTCTCGCCCGCAATGGCGAGCTTCATCCCGTTCAAAAAGCCTTTCGCGAGCATCATGGCCTGCAATGCGGTTTCTGCACACCGGGCATGATGATGACGGCTGTGGATATGATCCGCCGCAAGCCCGTGCTTGATGAGGCAACCGTGCGCGCAGAACTTGAAGGTAATCTCTGCCGCTGCACCGGCTATCACAATATCGTCAAGGCCGTGCTTGCCGCTGCCAGCGATATGTCAAAAGAAAACCAGTGAGGGAGCGGTCATGTATCAGTTCAATTATCTCCGCCCCCAATCGCTTGCCGAGGCTGCAAGCCAGCTCGCCAGCCTGGATGATCCCAAGCTGATCGCAGGCGGACAGACACTCATCCCGACGCTCAAGCAGCGTCTCGCCATGCCGAGCGACCTGATCGACATCAGCGCATTGCACGAACTGAGCTTTATTCGCGCCGAAGGCGATGCCGTGACGATTGGTGCGGCCACACCCCATGCCGATGTCGCAACCTCGGCGGTCTTGCGCCAATCCATCCCGGCGCTTGCCGACCTTGCCAGCCATATCGGCGATCCTGCCGTGCGCCATCGCGGCACGCTGGGCGGCTCCATCGCCAATAACGACCCGGCCGCCGATTATCCCGCCGCCTGTCTGGCGCTCGATGCCAAAATTCACACAACCGGTCGCCTGATCGAGGCGGACAAGTTTTTCACCGGCATGTTTGAAACCGCGCTTCAGCCGGGCGAGATCATCAGGGAGGTGACATTCCCCCATCCTGAAAAAGCCGCCTATGCCAAGTTTCCCAATCCTGCCTCGCGCTATGCCATGGTCGGCGTCTTTGTCGCCAAGGGGCCATGGGGCATCCGTGTCGCCGTGACGGGCGCCGGACAGAACGGCGTTTTCCGCTGCGAAGAGCTGGAGGCGGCGCTCGCCAGAAACTGGTCGCCGGAGTCTGTCGCCGCCATCAGGATATCGCCCGAGGGCATCAACAGCGATCTTCATGGAACGGCGGCGTATCGTGCGCATCTCATCACCGTGATGGCAAAACGCGCCGTCACAGCGACGCTTGCCTGATGTCAACGCCCGACACGCGCCACGATCACGTGCTCGAACAGGCCGCCGCCTGGGTCCGGGCCGGTCATGGCGTGGCCCTCGCCACTGTCATTGAAACCTGGGGTTCGGCACCGCGCCCCGTCGGTTCGCAACTCGCCATTCGCGACGATGCCGCCTTTGTCGGCTCCGTCTCAGGCGGCTGTATCGAAGGCGATGTCGTGACCCGCGCGCTTGACGCGATCGACACAGGCAAGCCGGAACTTCTGGAATATGGCGTGGCCGATGCCCGCGCCTGGGAAGTGGGACTGGCCTGTGGTGGCCGTATCCGCGTTCTCGTCGAACCGGTCATGATCTGACATGAAGCGCGAAATCCTCGAACAACTGGTCAGGGATCGCGCTGCCAAACGCGCCGTGGTGTTGGCCACAAGGCTCAGTGATGGCATTGAAAAATGCCTCTACCCCGATGAAACATCTGACAAAGACGCCCTTCTTCAAGCGGCATCTGAAGTTCTGTCCACGGACAAAGCGCGTCTCTTTCAGGCCGGGGATGGCGAATGGTTCCTCAATGGCTTCAACCCACCCTTGCGCCTCATCATTGTCGGTGCGGTTCACATCGCCCAGCCGCTCGCCCGGTTCGGCACGCTGGCTGGCTATGATGTGAGCGTCATTGATCCGCGCACCGCCTTTGCGACGCCAGACCGCTTCCCCGATATTCGGCTGCTCACCGATTGGCCGGACGAAGCCATGGCGGCGCTGCAACCCGACACACGCACGGCGATTGTCACCCTGACTCATGACCCCAAGCTCGATGATCCGGCGCTCATCGCGGCGCTGCGCTCGCCATGCTTCTATATCGGTGCGCTGGGCAGTCGCAAAACCCATGCCGCACGACTGGCGCGTCTGACCGCCGCCGGTTTCAGCGCGGACGAGCTCACCCGCATTCATGGTCCCGCAGGCCTTGCCATTGGCGCCCGCAGTCCAGCCGAAATCGCCCTGTCCATCATGGCGCAGATGACCGAAAGTTTGCGCACATGATCTTCGGCAACATGCTGGCAGCCGAGGCCGAAGGCGCGATCCTCGCGCATTCGATCCATGCCGGTGATGTCCATTTTCGCAAAGGGCGGCAACTGAGCGCCGCCGATATTCAAACCCTCATCGCGGCCGATATTCTCAAGATCACGGCCATTCGCCTCGAAACCGATGACGTGCCCGAAGATGACGCCGCCCTTGCCCTGGCATGTGCCATCGCCGGGCCACATGTCACGGTGAGCGAGGCTTTCACGGGCCGGGCAAATCTTTTCGCCACAAGCGCTGGCGTCGTGACGATAGATCGCCAGCGCATCACCCGTCTCAATCTATTGGGCGAAGCCCTGACCATCGCCACGCTTCAGCCCTTTGACCGGGTGGAGAGCCGTCAAATGCTCGCCACCATCAAGGTCATTCCCTTTTCCGTACCGCGCAGCCAGCTCGACAATGCGCTCGAAATTGCCCATGAGGCCGGTCCGCTCATTGCAACACGGCCCTTCAAGCCCCACGGGCTCGGCCTGATCGCCACGACGCTGCCCGGCATGAAGTCCGGTATATTTGACAAGTCACGCAAAGTACTTGACGCCCGCCTCACCGCCATGGGCAGCACCATTACACGCGAAATCCGCTGCGGTCATAATGAAGCAGATGTCACGGCGGCACTGCGCGAACTGGTGGACGAAGGCGCGAGCCCCGTGCTCATTCTGGGCGCATCGGCCACGACCGACCGTGAAGATGTGATCCCGGCTGGTATCGCGCGCGCTGGCGGCGATGTCCGCCATTTCGGCATGCCGGTCGATCCCGGCAATCTCCTGCTGCTCGCCAATCTGGGGCAAGTACCCGTCATCGGCCTGCCCGGCTGCGCCCGCTCGCCAGCCGTCAATGGCTTTGACTTCGTTCTGGCGCGACTTCTCGCAGGCCTGCCTGTCACCCCGGGTGACATCATGCATATGGGCGTCGGCGGTTTGTTGAAAGAAATCCGCACCCGCCCGCAACCACGCGAGGGTGGCAAACCCCTCACCATTTCCGCACCGTGCATTGCCGCGCTCATTCTGGCTGCCGGGCGCTCCAGCCGCATGCAGGGGCCAAACAAGCTCCTCGCCGAAATCGACGGCAAAGCCATGGTCGCACGCATGGCGGACGCAGCCCTTGCCAGCGCCGTCGAGCATGTGATTGTTGTCACCGGTCATCAGGCTGATGAGATCGCCAACGCCCTTTCGGGCCGCAACATCACATTCACGCATAATCCTGACTATGCCGAAGGGCTGAGCACGTCACTCATCGCCGGTCTCAAAGCCCTGCCCGGGGAATGCGATGGCGTCGTCATCTGTCTGGCGGATATGCCGGACATCACATCGGCTCACATCAATCGCCTGATTGCAGCCTTCGATCCCGATGAAGGCCGCAGCATCTGCGTACCCATAGTGGAGGGCAAGCGCGGCAATCCCGTCTTGTGGAGCACGAGCCATGTGCCGGAAATGCTGGCGCTCAAGGGCGATGTCGGCGCCAAACATCTGATTGGCGCGCATGAGAGCGAGGTCTGTGAAGTGGCCATGCCGGACGCCGCCACGCTCCTCGATATCGACACCGCCCAGGCGCTTGCCGACCATCGCGCGCGATAAGACAAGGCAACCTCTCATTCAGGCATTAATGCGGTCGGGGCTGCTGCATCGCCGCCTCAATGGAGGCCAGCACTTCGCGCCAGGCTTTATCCGTTTCAGCGGTCCATGCTTCGCCCAGAATGGATTTGAAGCTCTCCATCATGTTTTCAAAAAACGTGGTAAAAATGCTGGAAGGCACGCCCATATTGCCGTGATTGATATGCTCGCTGTGCAGCAGACTGACGGAATATTGCCGGGGGCCGACAAAATCAATCAGGCTCTCAATCGCTTCACTCAACATATGGCCGCGCGCCGTGCCAGATTTATCCAATATGAAGAGGGGTTCCATTTCAGGATACCGCTCAAACAATCGCTGATAGACAAGCGGTGTCGGGTCATCGCATCGCTCGGAAACCAGATCGAGGCTTTTCAGTATCAGTTCGCTGTTCATCGCATCCTCCTTCTTTGTTCAGCGCCCTTGCAGGCGCTTCAGAGCCTTGCCAGAAATGCCGATCGCGGCCCCATGACAAGGTCATCGCCTTCGCGCCGTACCGACCCCGTACCCGCAGGCAATTCGCGGGCAATACGATCAGACGCCACCGGCAATTTCACGTGTTGTTCTTCCCGACCGAGATTGAACAGGCAGAGAATATGCTCGCCTTCGCCCTGACGCTCAAAGGCAAGGATCGGATCAGCCATCTTGCGGAATGCGATCTCACCCCGCATCAAGGCCGGATGATCCTTGCGCAGCTTCACGATGCGTCGTGCATGGGCGAGCACCGATCCGGAATCCTGTTCCTGAACATCCCGCGCCCGAATGCGATGATATTCCGGCACGGGCAACCATGGCTGCACCTTGCTGAAGCCTGCATGCAGCATTTCCGATTGCCATGGCATGGGTGTGCGGCACCCATCGCGTCCCTTGGCCCAGGGAAAATAGAGATCACCCACCGGATCGCGTATCTCATGCCGCGCCAGATCGACTTCCGGCAGGCCCAGCTCCTCACCCTGATACATCAGCACCGTACCGCGCAGGCACATCAGCAATGTCAGCGCGAGCTTTGCCAATTCATCATCGCCCTGCCCGCCACCCCAGCGCGTGACCGGCCTGACAGTATCGTGGTTTGAAAACGTCACGCAGGGAAAGAGGCCCTCAATATGGCCGACCGTATCCTTGTAATAGGCTTCCACCATGCCTGGCGTGAAATCCCACGCTTCGAGAAAATGAAACGTGTATCCGGTATGCAGCCGCTCCGGTCCACCGGCATAAAGCGGCAACATGGAGGGTTCTTCGGAAAATTCGCCAAAGGCCAGGCGATCATCATATTCCTTCATCACCTTGCGCACGAGCTTCATCGACCATTCGTTTTCCGGCGTATTGGCGTCACGAATATGCTTTTGCAGACGTGGCGCATGAGCCCAGTCAAAAAAGCTGCGCTCGGCAAGCGGCAGAGGCGGATTGTCGCGCAGCGCGGCGTCATGGACATAGGAATTGGCGACATCCAGCCGGAACCCATCCACGCCGCGATCCAGCCAGAAGCGCAGCACATTCATGCAGGCTTCCACAACTTCAGGATTGTGGAAATTGAGCTTGGGTTGGCTTTTCAAAAACTTGTGGAAATAATATTTGCGCCGCAGCGGATGCCACGACCAGGCCGGACCGCCAAAGGCGCTCATCCAGTTATTGGGCGGTGTGCCATCTTCCTTGGCCTCTGCCCAGACATACCAATCCGCCTTGGGATTATTGTCAGACAACTGACTTTGCTGAAACCATGGATGCTCGTCAGATGTATGCGCCAAGACCTGATCGATCATCAGTTTGAGGCCACGCTCATGCGCGCCTTCCACAAGCCGGTCAAAATCCGCCAGCGTCCCCATGTCAGTGGCGACATCGCAATAATCTGAAATGTCATAGCCAAAGTCGCGATTGGGCGAGGGATAGAAAGGTGACAGCCAGATCGCATCCACACCGAGACCGGCGATGTAGTCGAGTTTTTCCTCAATGCCTTTAAGGTCGCCAATCCCGTCGCCATTCGTGTCGCGGTAGCTGCGCGGATAAATCTGATAGACTACAGCGCCTTGCCACCAGGCCGCCTTCTGCTTTTTGTTGTTCATTTTTATGTGAGCCGATCCTGCCCCTAAGCGCCCTTGACCCGACAACTCTAATGCGTTGTGCTGACAATCGAAACCACACATCGCAAAAGAAGCTGGCTTGACAGCCGGATTGTTCGCGGGATTCCTGAATGAGCCAGAAGCGCGTTGCACTGATCACCGATTTTACCCATTTTCTCGGCGCCCCCGCCGCCCGCGCCATGATGGCGGAAGGCGTCACGATTTTCGGTCTGGACGCCGGTTTTGCCGACGCTGCCACGCGCAGCAAGTATGAGGCCGAATTGCCGGGCATGGTCGCGCTTGCGCCCGCCAAACCGGAAGCGATCATTGCCGATATTCTCGCGTGCACCGGCCAGCTCGATATTCTTGTCAATAATGACGCCTGGCCCGCCATGCGTGGCCCGATTGGCGAGGCGACCGACAAGGACCTGCATGAAACATTTGAAGCGCTGGTCTTCAAATCCTTCGCCATCACACGCGCTGCCGCCCCGCACATGAAAGCCCGCAAGCAAGGCAAGATCCTGTTTCTCTCGTCCGCCGCGCCACTCAATGGCATCCCGAATTACAGCATCTATGCCGCCGCACGCGGCGCTGCCAATTCGCTTGCCTTGACACTCGCCAAGGAGCTTGCCGCCGACAATATCCAGGTCAATGCGCTGGCCTTCAATTTCATTGAAAGCCCGGATTATTTCCCGGCCTCGCTGATGGAAGACGCAAGATCGCGCGAAAAAATCCTCGGCAATATTCCCATGCGCCGTCTCGGCAAACCGGAAGAAGCCGCCGCCCTTGTCGCCTTCATCGCCAGCAACAAGGCAGACTTTATTACAGGTCAGCTCATCCCCGTTGCGGGCGGCTGGGCCACAGCGCGTTAGGACGCCGCATGGAAGAAACACGCATCGAAGTTGTCGGCCTCGATCATATCTATCTGACCGTATCCGACATGATCGCTCGCCGCTGGAGTGAGATGAGCGCGTTTCTCAATCCCGTCGCCAGGCTCAAACCCGAATGAGAGCTAGTTAAGCTGCGTCACGGACGAGAGCACCGGGCCGATTTCGTCATGGATCACGAGATCGGCAATCTCATCAAGCGGCGTTGCTTCGCGATTGAGGATGACGAGTGAGGCACCGTTTTTCCTGGCGAGGATCGGAAATCCTGCCGCCGGATAGACCTGTAACGACGAACCGATGGCGATGAAAAGATCGCAGCCAAGCGTCGCGTCCCGCGCCCGGTCCATTTCAGCTTCCGGCATCGCCTGCCCGAAGGAAATGGTTGCCGACTTCACGATGCCGCCACACGAAATGCAGGCGGGCGGCTCGCCCGTCAGCTCAAGCATGGCTTTTACATCGTCAAGCTCGTGCCGTGCGCCGCAGTCAAGACATCTGGCATATGTGCCATTGCCATGCAGCTCGATGATTTTCCCGGGTGGCACGCCGGAATGCTGATGCAGATTGTCGATATTCTGCGTGATGACATGGCTCACCCGCCCCTCATCCACAAGTTTGGCAATCGCCATATGGCCCTTGTTCGGCGCCGCCCCGATCATCGTCTGATCGATTTCAAACTTGCGCCGCCAGGCTTCGACGCGCAATTCGGGCGAGCGCAGAAAATCCTTGAAATCAATCGGCGCCATCCTGGTCCACAAGCCGCCGGGGCTGCGAAAATCCGGTACGCCGGATTCCGTGCTGATTCCCGCCCCGGTGAAAACCACAATCCGGGCCGCTTCATCAATGGCGCGTCTGAACTCTCTCACGCTTGCCTCGTGACTTTTCCGTTTGGATGCCCATATTAGCCCCAAGACATCCATCCGTTAAGCGCGAGGCACGCATGAAATATCTCCACACCATGGTCCGCGTCGGCGATCTCGACAAGTCGCTCGACTTTTATTGCAACAAGCTGGGTCTGGAACAGCTTGGCCGCTACGATAATGAAGGCGGGCGCTTTTCGCTGGTTTTCCTCGCCGCGCCCGGCCAGAAGGAAGCACAAGTCGAGCTGACACATAATTGGGACCCGGAGGAACTCGGCGAAGGCCGCAATTTCGGTCACCTCGCCTATCAGGTCGATGACATTTATGCGCTGTGCCAGAAGCTCATGGACGCAGGTGTCACCATCAACCGCCCGCCGCGCGATGGCCACATGGCTTTCGTGCGCTCGCCCGACAATATCTCGATTGAACTGCTGCAAAAGGGTCCGGCCCTGCCGCCGCAGGAGCCCTGGGCCTCCATGCCCAATACCGGCCACTGGTAAAACCACCCGCCAAGAAAAACGGCCCGCCTGATCAGGCGGGCCGTTTCAGTTTAGGCGGCGAGGAAGCCTTCAAGCCGTTTGCGGATGATCGTCTCGGCTTCATTCATGATCCGGTCAATGAGTTCCTTGCAGGTCGGAATGTCATGAATGAGGCCCGCCACCATGCCGCAGCTCCAGGCGCCGGCATCCATCAGGCCTTCCTGCATGACGCGCGGATAGACGCCGCCGACAAGCTCGCGAATGTCGTCAATGCCAAGACCCTCGCCTTTGGATTTTTCAATCTCGACAATCTTTTCGACGGCGGCATTGGTCAGCACGCGCTCGGTGTTGCGCAGATTGCGCATGATGAGACGTGTGTCGAGTTCACTCGCCGCCACAATCGCATTCTTGACGTTGATATGCACCGGCGCTTCTTTTGTCGCGATAAAGCGCGTGCCCATATTCATGCCTTCAGCGCCCAGCGCCATGGCGGCGACAAGCGAGCGGCCATCCGCCATGCCGCCTGATGCAACAAACGGGATTTTCAATTCTTCCGCCGCGCGTGGCAACAGGATCATGTTGGGAATATCGTCTTCACCCGGATGACCGCCGCACTCAAAACCGTCAACACTCACCGCGTCGCATCCGATCTTTTCGGCCTTCAGCGAATGGCGAACTGACGTGCATTTGTGGATGACCTTGATGCCCGCGCCCTTGATCTTGTCCATATAGGCTTCCGGGCTGCGGCCTGCCGTTTCAATCGCCTTGACGCCACCGGCAATGATCGCGTCGATATATTCCGGGTAAGGCGGATTGGCAAAGCCCGGCAGAAAGGTCAGGTTCACGCCGAAGGGCTTGCTGGTCATCTTGCTGCATTTGGCAATTTCGTCGGCGAGCTTTTCCGGTGTCGGCTGCGTCAGACCGGTGATGATGCCGAGGCCACCGGCATTGGAAACAGCCGCCGCCATTTCCGCCAGACCGACGAAATGCATACCGCCCTGAATGATCGGATGCGCAATGCCGAAAAGTTCCGTGATGCGTGTTTTCATGTCCCTGCCCTGATGCTCGGCCTGAGGCCGGTTTATTGTTCTGGGTTCCTTTTTAGCATCCTGGCAGAACATGGCCTATCGCCAAGGGCCTGCCACCATCCATCAATCATCTCTGCAAATCTGGACGGATAGCTGATTGTCATCTCGTTATGGCTAGCGATCAGCGTGAAAAATAGATATTTTATGTGTATTAATGCATATCACCACTTGATGCACCCTCAGGAAATACATATAAATACACATGAAAAGTCGGGACGTTATCAAAGCGCTTGAGGCAGATGGCTGGGTCGAAGTGGCTCAAGCTGGCAGCCATAAGCAGTTCAGGCATCCCGTCAAGAAAGGCCGCGTCACTGTTCCTCATCCCAAACGGGATTTGCCCATTGGCACACTGCGAAGCGTCGAAAAACAGGCCGGTATCAAACTTCAGAAGGCAGACAAATGACCGCATACATCGCCATCATCCATAAGGATCCCACAAGCGACTATGGCGTTTCTTTTCCGGATTTCCCCGGCTGCATCAGCGCGGGCGAAACCCTGGACGAAGCACGCCTTATGGCGCTCGAAGCCTTGAGCGGGCATATCTCGGTGATGGAAGAGTATGGCGAGACCATCCCCGAACCCTCTACGCTCGAAACCGTGATGAAAGACCCAGACTTTGCTGATGGTGTTGCTGTGTTGATTGACGTGCCCCGGACCGTTAAATCCGTCAGGGTCAACATCACGGCGCCGGAAGATGTATTGAACGAGATAGATCGCTTTGCCGAGGCGCATGGCTATACGCGCTCAGGCTTTCTCATTCAGGCAGCGCTGGAAAAAGCCCGCGCTGCCTAAGTGTCTCAACCGTTGTCAATCATTGAGTGCAAAATGGTACGCCCTAGGGGAGTCGAACCCCTCTTTCCAGAATGAAAATCTGGCGTCCTAACCGATAGACGAAGGGCGCATCTGGCGCGACGCGCGGGCAGTGCGAAGCACCACCGAGACGCGCCTTATACGGCCCGAAAGCAGCTCTGACAAGCCCCGTTTCGCAACTGATTTCAAGCATATGGCGCGATTTTACGGCTGGGCGTCGCGTGTGGCCACGCCATCCTCGATATGCAGCTGAACCTCGCGCCGTCCCTGCCAGTCATCGGGCTTCAGGCGCCCCGCCAGATGCATCGGCCCGCTGCCCGGATCAAGCAAGGCCTTGCCCAAAGGCCCCTGCGCAGCGCGAAAAGCAATGGCCTTGAGCCGCCCGCCATCGTCGCTCGACAGGATGCAGCGCACATGTGCCCCGCCCACAAGATCGGCCCTGACAATTTTGACCGCCGGAATGGCAAAACGCGGCTCGGGATTGCCCGCGCCATAGGGTCCGGCCCGGTCCAGCAGCGCCAGAAGCGCGCGCGTCGCCCCGCGCAGCGAGACAACGCCATCCAGCCGCAAATCGCGTGATTCGGAGGCCGCCGCCACGCCCTCCGCCAACCGGACGGACAAAAAGTCCCGCAAGGCCTCAATCTTGTCCTCGCGCAGCGTCAGCCCCGCCGCCATGGCATGGCCCCCGCCATTGACGAGCAATCCGGCTTCGAGCGCGGCCGTGACAGCGCGGCCAAGATCAACACCCGAAATCGAGCGGCCCGAGCCCTTGCCCTCCCCCCTGGCATCAATGGCAATGACAATCGCCGGACGCTCATAGCGATCCTTCAGGCGGCTCGCGACAATGCCGATGACACCGGGATGCCAGCCCTTGCCCACCGCCATGATGACCGGCGGCAAGGCGTTGCGACGACTCGCGCCCAGCCCCTCCTCGACCTGCGCCAGGGCCGCTTCCAGCACCTGCGCTTCAATCGCCTGACGCTCCTTGTTGAGCACATCAAGCTCTTGCGAAATCGCCAGCGCCTCGTCGATATTCTCGGTCGTCAGGAGCCGCGCCCCCAGATCAGAGCGCCCGACACGACCGCCGGCATTGACACGCGGCCCAAGCAGAAATCCGAGATGATAGGTACCTGGCGTGCCGTCAAAACGCGACACATCGGCGAGCGCCGCCAGCCCGCGATTGGCGCGCTTGCCCATGACGCGCAAGCCTTGTGTCACAAAACCGCGATTAAGCCCGACAAGCGGCACGACATCGCACACCGTGCCCAGCGCCACGAGATCGAGCAGACCCATCAGGTCCGGCTCGTCGCGACCGTCGAAATGGTTGGCGCCGCGCAAGGCACGATTGATGGCGACAATGAAAAGGAACGCCACGCCGACAGCGGCGAGTGTGCCAAGCCCGCTCTCGTCATCCAGCCGGTTCGGGTTGACCAGCGCATAAACGGGCGGCAGCGCCGGTTCCGCCTGATGATGGTCGATGACGATGACCTCAAGCCCGGCATCCGCCGCCAGTCCCAGGGGCTTGTGCGCCATGGTGCCGCAATCAACCGTGATGATGAGGGCAATGCCCTCGTCGCGCAGGCTCATCAGCGCGGGCGCATTGGGGCCATAGCCTTCGCGGATACGGTCGGGAATATATATCCGCAACGGCGCGCCAACAGCACGGAAATAGCGATGCAGCAAGGCGCTCGATGTCGCGCCATCCACGTCATAGTCGCCAAACACGGCAACCTTTTCACCATCCATGATGGCGCGGGCGACGCGATCCGCCGCCTTGTCCATATCCTTCAACACGGAAGGATCAGGCATCAATGTCTTGAGACTGGGCGCAAGATAGGCGGCCGCCTCTTCCGGCGCAACACCACGCCCAGCGAGCACGCGCGCGACGATTTCGGGAAGGGCTTCGCGCTGGGCAATCGCCAGCGCCTGCCGGTCATTGTCGAGCCGCCCGATCCAGGCCCGCCCCGTGACAGAGCGGTCAACTCCCAGAAAATAGCGCTTCACGCTCTCCAATGAGCCTCCCAATGATCCTCTGGCGGCCTCGGCCTATTTGAACTTTTCGATTGTCGGGTGGAACGACTTCACCCAACGCACTGTGCCGGTATGCGAGCGCATGACGATGGAATGTGTCGTGATACCGCCACGCTGATGATGAACGCCATCAAGCAGCCAGCCATCGGTCACGCCCGTTGCCGCGAAAATCACATCGCCCGACGCCATTTCCATCAGCTCGAACTTCTTGTTGAAGTCCTTGATGCCCATTTTCAGGGCGCGTGCCTTCTGCTCCTCGCTATTGGTGACGAGACGCGACTGCATCTGACCGCCAATGCAACGAAGCGCCGCAGCAGCAAGCACACCTTCGGGGGCGCCGCCGGTGCCGAGATAAATATCAACGCCGGTTTCAGGGTCAGTCGTCGCAATGACACCCGCCACGTCACCATCCGTGATGAGCTGCACGCGCGCACCGGTTTCACGCACGGCACGGATCAGGTCGGCATGGCGCGGACGATCCAGAATGCAGGCGGTGATTTGTGCAACATCAACCTTCTTGGCTTTCGCCAGCGCCTTGATGTTTTCGGCAGGTGTCGCATCGAGATCAACCAGGCCAGCGGGATAACCGCCGCCAATTGCGATCTTGTCCATATAGGTGTCAGGCGCATTGAGCAGCGTGCCGCCTTCAGCCGCCGCGAGCACGGCCATGGCATTGGGCATGGCCTTGGCGGTCAGTGTCGTGCCTTCCAGCGGGTCAAGTGCGATATCAACCTTGGGGCCTTTGCCGGTGCCAACCTTCTCGCCGATGTAAAGCATCGGCGCTTCGTCGCGTTCGCCTTCGCCAATCACCACCGTGCCGTCAATATCGAGCACGTTGAGTTCCTGGCGCATGGCATCGACGGCAGCCTGATCCGCCAGTTCTTCATCGCCGCGCCCAACCAGCAGCGAGGCGCAAACAGCAGCGCGCTCGGTCACACGTGTCATTTCCAATGCCAGCATACGATGCAGGGCCGAATTCTTCGCCGCCATTTGTAACTCCCGTCGGATCGTTCCGTTTGCCAGGAACATTCATCACATCTGTTGTCTCGCTCGCGCGAGTATTTTCAGCCCGGCGAATGCGCCGGATCATTCTCGATACGTATCATCAGCGGCTCACCCGCCACATCAGCATGTTCCGCCAAAAGCGTCATGGCTTTTCGCATCGTGTCTTCATCGGTTTCATGCGTCACGAAAACCACTGGCAACCGCCCCGATCCCGCCACCTTGCGCTCGCCACTTTGCACGATACGCTCAATAGACACCGAGGCCAGCGCCAGGGCACGCGTGATTTCGGCCATGCTGCCTGCGCGATCCACAGCAAAGAGCCGCAGATAGAACGCGCCCTTGTGATCATCATGCGAAGGTGCAACAGCCGTGCGAAGGTCTTTTGTCGGCACGATAAAGGGCGCAAAAACAAAGCCGCGCGCAATATCAATCAAATCCGAAACGACGGCTGACGCTGTCGGCCCTTCGCCTGCGCCCCGCCCTTCCAGCACAACCAGACCAACCCGGTCGCCCGTTACCGCAACAGCATTGAATACCCCGGACACCGCCGCCAACGGCGAACCAAGCGGCACAAGTGCCGGATGTACGCTCTGCACAATCCCGCCATCCACGCGTTCTGCCTTGCCGAGCAGCTTGATGCGATAGCCAAACTCGGCGGCATAGTGAATATCCGTCGTGCTGATCTTCTCAATGCCTTCGATCTTGACCTGCGAGAAATCAACCCTGGTCCCGAAAGCGAGGCTGGCGAGAATGGCGAGCTTATGAGCCGCATCAATGCCGCCCACATCAAAGCTCGGATCAGCTTCGGCATAGCCCAGTGCCTGCGCATCTTTCAGCACATCGGCAAAATCACGGCCAGTTTCTTCCATCTCGGTGAGAATATAATTGCACGTGCCATTGAGAATGCCCGACACGCTTTCAATCTCATTGGCGATGAGCCCTTCGCGCAGCGCCTTGACGATCGGGATGCCACCAGCAACAGCCGCCTCAAAATTGAGCGCCACGCCCCTGGCCTCGGCCATGGCGGCCAGCGCCACACCATGCCGCGCAATCAGCGCCTTGTTGGCGGTCACGACATGCTTGCCCGTGGCGAGCGCGGTTTCCACGAGATCACGCGCCGTGCCTTCAGCCCCGCCGATCAACTCGATGACAACATCAACGTCATCGGCACGAGCGAGAGCCACGGCATCGCTCTCAAAGCGAATGCCGGTGAGATCAATGCCGCGATCCTTATGGGCATCACGCGCGGACACAGCCACGATCTTCAGATCGCGACCGGAAGCCGACGACAAAACGGCGCCGCGTGCGGCGAGTATCTTGACAACGCCGACGCCCACAGTGCCAAGGCCGGCAACCGCTATACGAAGAGGCGCGCTCACGTCCGGCCTGCTCTTCCCGCGCTGGGATGTGGCACGACCGTGCCATTCTTCGCTTCATAATCGGCCAGAATCCTGTCGGCATTCTGCATGAACTTCTTCACGCTGCGCGCGGCCTGACGCACGCGCTGCTCATTCTCGACAAGACCGATACGCACAAAGGCGTCGCCATATTCGCCAAAGCCAATGCCGGGCGCGACAGCCACATCGGCATGTTCAAGCAACAATGTGGCAAAGCCGAGCGAACCGATATGCGCGAATTTTTCCGGGATCGGCGCCCAGGCAAACATCGTCGCAGGCGGGCTTGGAATATCCCAGCCAGCCGCCTTCATGCTCTCGATCAGCACGTCGCGGCGGTTCTGATAGATCATGCGGATTTCTTCCACACAATCCTGTGGACCGTTAAGCGCCGCGGCGGCCGCCACTTGAATCGGCGTGAACGCGCCATAGTCGAGATAGGACTTCACACGACCCAGAGCGCCGACGAGCTTTTCATTGCCGACCGCAAAGCCCATGCGCCAACCGGGCATCGCATAGGTCTTGGAGAGTGTGGTGAACTCCACCGTGCGCTCCTTCGCGCCCGGCACCTGCAACACGGAAGGCGGCGGCGTGATGCCGTCGAAATAGATTTCCGAATAGGCCAGATCCGAAATCAGATACATGTCGTGACGCGCGCAAAACGCGACCACATCCTTGTAGAATTCAAGATCGGCAATCTGCGCTGTCGGATTGGATGGATAGTTGATGACCAGTGCGATGGGCTTTGGCACCGAGTGCTTGACGGCGCGCTCCGCCATATCAAAAAAGCCTGAACCCACATCCAGCGGAATATTGCGCACAACCGCGCCCGCAATGATGAAACCGAAAGCATGGATCGGATAAGTCGGGTTTGGCACCAGAATGACATCGCCCGGCGCCGTGATCGCCTGCGCCAGATTGGCCAGGCCCTCTTTCGAGCCGAGTGTGGCAATGATTTCCGTTTCAGGATCGAGCTTCACACCAAAGCGGCGCTCGTAATAAGCCGCTTGCGCCCGGCGCAGGCCGGGAATGCCGCGCGAGGTTGAATAGCGATGCGTGCGTGGATCGCGGATCGTCTCCACCAGCTTTTCAACAATATGCGGCGGCGTCGGCATATCGGGATTGCCCATGCCGAAATCGATGATGTCGCGCCCTTCGGCGCGTGCCTTGGCCTTGAGCCGGTTCACGACCTCGAAAACATAGGGCGGCAGACGTTTAATGCGATGAAATTCTTCGCTCATGGCTTTTTCCTGAAGGCGCCACATGAATAAATTGTCCGGTCGCTGATGCGCCCGGCAGGCCGTCCTTATAGACCAAAATCCCCGGAATCATCCAAGGCAAAAGGGCACAAAGGACAAGAAGTCAGGCACAAAACGTCCTGAAAGGTGACAGGACGGCCGGTCAGTTGACAACTCTGGGGAAGAATATGCCGGATTCGCAGGCTCCAGCCTGAATCCGCTTTGGTCTGCCTCAGGGTTTGGCTGTCTCGGCGGGCTGAACTTCGACCTTGGTGGTCGGGGCGCCGCGCACGGCCGGATCGTCGGCCTCGGTCACGGCACCGTCCTTGTCGTCCTTGGTCGCGTCAGCCGCCGCCATGCGCTTGGCGCCTTCAAGCGTTGCATGACCACCGCGTTGCGGCAGGTTCAAAACCGGGGCTTTCTCATACATGGACTGCTTTTCCTTGGTCGCTGGCGCCACATCCTTCAATTCGGGCATCGGCGTCGGCTTGGCGACGACAGGGGCCGGGGCCGGTGCTTCCGTGCCGCCACGCAGCACTTCATCCGAATGCCTGGCCGCTTCGCGATCGGCCACCAGACCATCGGCAATGCCCTTCTGGTCGGCCAGCGATGTTGTCTCAGGCGCTTTCTCCGGCACATTGGCCAGATCGGGGAACTGGCTCGCGCCCTCGCCTGTCGTTGCCGCAGGCGGCGTGCTGCTGGAATCAGACATCGGATTTGCCCAGTCCGGCACGGCTGAACAGCCCGCGAGCAATCCGGCGGCCAGCACGAAGGCAGCGCCACGGGTTGCAAGACGTGCAAACGAGGTTGCGCCAGTGCGAATGTTGCCAGTTGCCGTTACAGACATGTCGAACTCCTGATGACGTCATTTTTGTCGGGACGATGACGCTCTGCACCACCTCAATCCCACTGCGTCCTTTAGACCCTATTTTATTCGTCCGGATGTGTTTCAAGGGCGGGACGCACAGAGGCTTATAGTATACGGTTTCTGAAGGAAACACATAGCCCGCGCGTCAAATTCGGGGATGTTCCGGTCATTTTTGTGACGGAACCAAAAAAATCAGGGCCCGGATTTGTGGCGCATCAGCCAGATAGACTGACACCAGATAGACTGACACCAGATAAACTGGCACCAGATAAACTGACATCGACCAAGACCGCCCAGGACAAGCATGATGAGCGATCAAGATAACCCGACGCAAGAACGCCAGCCTGAAACCCGGCTTGAAGCCCGGCCTGAAACAAAGCCAGACGCAAAGCCTGAGCTTGTGCCCGCCGCCAAGCCGGAAACAGCGCGCAAAAAAGCCCCCGCCGCTGCCGAATCGACAATCAGGGCGAAACCGGCCCCCAAGCCAGACAAACCCAAAGCTGACAAGCCCAAGGCTGACAAGCGCCCCCGCCGCTGCCGAATCGGCAATCAGGGCGAAACCGGCCCCCAAGCCAGACAAACCCAAAGCTGACAAGCCCAAGGCTGACAAGCTCAAGGCTGACAAGCCCGAGACTGAAACGCCGAAGCGGAAAAAACCGGCAGCGGCCAAACAGCCTGCCGTAAAGGCCGATGACCTCGCCGCAGCGCGACATAACGCAGAAGCCGCCCCGGCACCTGAAGCGACGGCCCACGAAAAGCCAAAACCGGCACAGGCTACAGGTTCCGGAAAATCGTTCACGATTCCCGATTTTGCGGCGCTCGCCAAGCATCTGCTGGAAGCCGCAACTCTGGGTCAAAAGGCCGCGTCACTGATGGCTGCGAGCGAGGAAGGCTCGGCCCTTGAGCATTCAACCATCGACCTGAAGCGCATGGGCGCCACCATCATGGATGTTGCCGCAAGCTATATCCGCAATCCCGTGCGCGTCTTTGAAGCGCAGGCCGATCTCTGGACGTCCTATTTCAATCTTGCCGCCGCCACCACGCGCCGCCTGATGGGCGAGGATGTTTCGCCCGTCGTCATACCCGCCCGCTCGGACAAGCGGTTCCGCGATCCGGAATGGCAGCAGAACATCGTCTTCGACCTGGTAAAACAGTCTTATCTGCTTGCCGCCAACTGGTTGACCCAGCAGGTCGTCACCACCGATGAGGTCGATCCGCATACGCGGGAAAAGGCCAAGTTCTACGTCAACCAGATGGCTGATGCGATTTCGCCCTCAAACTTCGTTCTGACCAATCCTGAGGTTTTGCGCGTCACGATGGAAACCAATGGCGAGAACCTCGTCAAAGGCATGCGCAACCTTCTCGATGATGTCGTGCGCGGCAAGGGCAAGCTGCAAATCCAGCAAACCGACATGTCCGCCTTCACGGTTGGCGTCAACATCGCCACCACGCCGGGCAAGATCGTCTTTCAGAACGACCTCATGCAGCTCATTCAATATGAGCCGACCACCAAAGAGGTCTATCGCCGTCCGCTTCTCATATTCCCGCCATGGATCAACAAATATTACATCCTTGATCTCACGCCGGAAAAATCCTTCGTGCGCTGGGCAACAGCGCAGGGCTACACGGTCTTCGTCGTGAGCTGGGTCAATCCCGATGCGCAACTGGCGATGAAAAGTTTCGAAAGCTACATGATTGAAGGCATTTATGCCGCGCTCGACGCTGTCGAACTGGCCACCGGCGAGAAGGAGGTCAATGCCATCGGCTATTGCATCGGCGGCACGCTGCTCGCCGCCACGCTCGCCCATATGGCGCAGAAAAAAGATACGCGCATCAAATCGGCAACCTTCTTTGCCGCACAGGTCGATTTTTCCGAAGCAGGCGATCTCAAAGTATTCATTGACGAAGAACAGCTCTCCGACATCGAACATCGCATGGAAGAAAAAGGCGGCTATCTCGAAGCCTCCGTCATCGCCACGACCTTCAACATGCTGCGCTCAAACGACCTCGTCTGGTCTTATGTCGTGAACAACTACCTGCTCGGCCGTGCGCCGGTCCCCTTTGACCTTCTCTACTGGAACGCGGACTCCACGGCCCTGCCTGCCAAGATGCATGTTTTCTATCTGCGTGAATGCTATCTGGAAAACAAACTCGCCCTTGGCGAGATGGTGCTGGGCGGCACGAAGCTCAATCTCAATGACGTGAAAATCCCGATCTACCTGCAATCAAGCATCGAGGACCACATCGCGCCCTATAATTCCGTCTTCAAGGCGACAAAACTTTTCAAGGGTCCGGTGCGTTTCATGATCGCCGGATCGGGCCACATTGCCGGTGTCATCAATCCGCCGAGCCAGAACAAGTATCAGTACTGGACCAATGACAAGCCGGCGGATACGCCCGCCGAATGGCGCAAGAGTGCGACAGAGCATCCGGGCTCCTGGTGGCCGGATTGGGAAGCATGGCTCAGGCCCCTTTCGGGGGACATGGTGCCCGCCCGCGTGCCGGGCGACCGCATGCTCAAGGTGATTGAAGATGCTCCCGGCGCCTATGTGGTCCGTCGGGCGGATGACGAGATTGAACCTGTCACATGATTGGCGCAAAGCCTCTGGCTTAAATCCACATTGCGAAAGCGCCCCCTGAAACGGCATAGTCCCCGCTCTTTGCAGCGCGGGAGCTGATCCTGTCCTTATCCATTGCCCTGCTGGTTTTGCTCGCCGCCCTGTTTCACGCGGTGTGGAATGCGCTTGTCAAAACCAATGCCGACCGGCTCTCCATGATGGCCTGGATCGGCATCACCAATTCCCTTGCCATGCTGCCGCTCATTCCCTTTACGCCATGGCCGACGCCAGAGGTCTGGCATATCATCTTCCTCTCCCTGCTCTTTCACATCGGCTACAAACTCTTCCTTGTTCAGGCCTATACGCATGGCGACTATGGGCAGGTCTATCCTCTGGCCCGCGGCCTGGCACCAGCCTTTATCACTGCCATCGGCTTCCTGTTTCTGGGCGAACAGCTCTCCCTCAATACCACGCTCGCCATTGCCCTTATCGTGCTGGGCATCATCAGCCTCGCCTGGCGCAAGGCCGCGCCCGGCGCCATGCACCAGCATCATGGCGTCTACTATGCCATCGGCACGGCCTTGTTCATCGCCGCCTATACGCTGAACGATGCGCTGGGCGGACGCACCGCCGCCAGCCCGCATATTTACATCATCTGGAGCTTCCTGCTCGATGGCGTGCTCATCAGCGCCGTCGCCTGGTGGCGACGCGGGGCGGAACTTTTCCGCCCGCGCAAGGAATGGCTGATCGGCGGTGCAGGCGGCTTGCTCTCGCTCACGGCCTATTGGATCATCATCTGGGCAATGAGCGTTTCGCCCGTTGGCCCCGTCGCCGCCTTGCGCGAAACCAGCGTCGTCATCGCCGCGCTTATTTCAGGCTACTTCATGAAAGAGGGCCTGGGCGCGCGCGCCCTCATCGCCACCTGCATCGTGGCATCAGGCATTGTTTTATTGAAGGTCTGACCCGGTCGGATCAAAGTTCGACGCCAGAACCCTCATCAGCCCCAATCATGATGTTGAGGCATTGCACCGCCTGCCCCGAAGCACCCTTGCCGAGATTGTCGAGCTGCGCCACCAGACGCGCCTGCTCGCGCCCCTCATTGCCAAAGACATAGAGCTTCAGATTATTCGTGCCGTTGAGCTGTTCGGGATCAATCTTCGTTGTCTTCTGGCATTCTTCCAGCGACGCCACCGTGACGAAACGTTCGCCGGCATAGGCTTCGCTCAACACCTGATGCACATGCGAAAGTTTGGGCCGCGCCGACAGCGCCCAGAGCTGCAACGGCACCTCCACCAGCATGCCCTGCGCATAGCGCCCGACATTCGGCGTGAACAAGGGCATGTTGTTGAGCCGCATATATTGCGTCATCTCCGGCACATGCTTGTGCTCAAGACTCAAGGCATAGGCCCGGAATGATTCAAGTGAGTAATTCGGCGCCGCCTTGTCCTCAAACTCGGCAATCATGCTCTTGCCGCCGCCTGAATAACCAGACACCGCATTGATCGTCACCGGCCAGCCCGATGGCAACAGGCCCGCATCCACCAGCGGCCGCACCAGCGCAATCGCGCCCGTCGGATAGCAACCGGGATTGCTGACCCTCGAGGCATGGGCAATGACATCGCGTTGCGTGCGCGTCATTTCCGGGAAACCGTAAATCCAGCCGGGTGCTGTCCGGAACGCGGTCGAGGCATCAATCACCCGCGTCGTGCCGTTTTCAATGAGTTGCACCGCTTCCTTCGCGGCGTCATCGGGCAGGCACAGAATGACGGCGTCCGCATTGTTCAACGCATCCTTGCGCGCTGACGGGTCTTTGCGAACGGCTTCGGGCAGCGAGATCAGCGTGATATCGCGACGCGGTTCCAGCCGCGCACGAATCTGCAATCCCGTGGTGCCAACTTCGCCATCGATAAAAACCCGGATCGTCATATCTGGTCCTCAACTTCCTGCGTATGCGTCAGAGCCTGGACCCTGACGGCCTTGAAAACAAAAAGGGCGCCTCGAAAAATCGAAGCGCCCTGAAATGCTCGCGTGAATAGCGATCAGCGCTTCGAGAACTGGAAGCTGCGGCGGGCCTTGGCCTTGCCGTATTTCTTGCGTTCCACAACGCGGCTGTCGCGCGTCAGGAAGCCGTCCTTCTTGAGCACGGCACGCAGCGTGGGCTCGTAATAGGTGAGCGCGCGCGACAGGCCATGACGAATGGCGCCGGCCTGACCCGAAAGACCACCGCCAACAACCGTCGCAACGATGTCGTACTGGTTGACGCGTTCAGCGGTCACGAGCGGCTGGTTGAGGATCATGCGCAGCACCGGACGCGCAAAATAACGATCCAGTTCGCGGCCATTGATCGAGATCTTGCCGGAGCCCGGCTTGATCCAGACGCGGGCAACCGCGTTCTTGCGCTTGCCCGTGGCATAAGCCCGGCCCAACTTGTCGATCTTGGGTTCTGCCATTGCGGGTTCGGCGTCAACGCCGCCCATGGCACCCTTCAGGTCTTCGAGCGAATGTGTGTCTTGTGCCATGTTGCTCACTGAGTCCTGTGGTTCTTGCGGTTCATGCCGGCAAAATCGATTGCCACAGGCTGCTGAGCTTCATGCGGATGCTCGGCGCCACCGTAAATATGCAGATTGCTCATCACACGACGACCGAGCGGACCGCGCGGCACCATGCGCGTCACGGCAAGCTCAAGCACACGCTCGGGGAAACGGCCTTCAAGCAGCTTCTTGGGGCTGGTTTCCTTGATACCGCCGGGGTGACCCGTATGGCGGTAGTAGCGCTTGTCTTCGTATTTGGCACCGGTGAAAACGACCTTGGCCGCGTTCACGATGATAACATTGTCGCCATCATCGAGATGAGGTGTGTAGGTCGGCTTGTGCTTGCCACGCAGCCGGTTCGCAACGAACGAGGCGAGACGCCCCACCACGACGCCTTCGGCGTCGATCACGATCCACTTCTTCTCGATCTCGGAGGCTTTTGCGGAATAGGTCTTCATGCGCATCCCGGAGAACTGATAGAAATAAAAGGGGCCGGGTTTCTGAGGCCCGGCGGTCGGATGAGTGTTTAGGCGACCCATTGCAATCTGTCAACGCAGGATCAACAAAAAACGCTGCGATTACAGCCTTTTAGAGTTGCGGTAACAAGATACCTCATATTGATGGCGGCAAACCTCATGGCCCGGTTCAGCGCGCTCGGCATGACGCCGTGACCCGGAAGAAGATTTTGATCATCCGCGCCTGCCGGAAGGTGGCAGGCGCAGGCGGCATATGCTTTATCGGATGAAGCGCGAAAACTGGCTCAACAACAGAGCAGGACAAATGACATGAGCGATCTTCTTTTGACCACGCGGCAAGACGCCATCACCACCCTGACACTCAATCGTCCCGCCCAGCGCAATGCACTGTCGCGCGATCTGATGGCCGCCCTGCAACGCGAACTCGACGCCATTGCCACCGACAAGAGCATCAAGGTCGTCATCCTCGCCGCCAATGGACCGGGCTTTTGCGCCGGCCATGACCTGCGCGAAATGACCGCCGCCCGCTCACATGACGACAGAGGCCGTGACTTCTTTGCCGCCACCATGCGCGAATGCTCGGCCCTCATGCAAACCATCGTCACCCTGCCCCAGCCCGTCATCGCCCGCGTCCATGGCATTGCCACCGCCGCAGGCTGTCAGCTTGTCGCCAGTTGCGATCTCGCCATCGCCACCGAGGCGGCGCGTTTCGCCACGCCGGGCGTCAATATCGGTCTCTTCTGCTCCACGCCCATGGTCGCGCTGTCGCGCAATGTCGCCCGCAAACACGCGATGGAAATGCTGCTGACGGGCGACATGGTCTCCGCGTCTCGCGCTGTGGAACTTGGCCTCATCAATCGCGCCGTCGCACCCGACTTGCTCGACAGCGAAATTGCGTCCCTCGCCGCGCTTATCGCCTCGAAATCCGGCCATACGCTGAAAATCGGTAAACGCGCCTTTTACCAGCAGCTCGAAATGCCCTTGTCCGAAGCCTATGATTTTGCCAGCCGTGTCATGGTTGAAAACATGCTTGCCCATGATGCCGAAGAAGGCATCAATGCCTTTCTCGAAAAACGCGCCCCCGAATGGCAGGATCGCTAACACATGGAACGTCACGAATGTCTCACGGCCCCTATAGTCCCGAATTGATGCGCGATATTTTTGATACGACAAAAATCATTGCGCTTGTCGGCGCCAGCAACAAACCCGAACGCGACAGCCATGACGTCATGGCCTATTTGCAGGCCAAGGGCTATCGCGTCATTCCGGTCAATCCCGGCCTTGCCGGCCAGAAGCTGCTTGGCGAAACGGTCTATGCAGCACTTGCCGATATTCCGGAGAAAATCGACATGGTCGATATTTTCCGCAACTCGGAAGCAGCGGGCGAAACCGTTGACGAGGCAATTGCCATCAAGGCGAAAACCATCTGGATGCAGCTTGGCGTCGTCAATGATGCCGCCGCCGCCCGGGCCGAGGCCGCCGACATCACCGTCATCATGAATCGCTGCCCCAAGATCGAAATACCAAAACTCCACCGCTAAAAATAACGGCACTTATAAACGCAGGAAGGAAATGCCATGCCCGAACAAGGCTTCAGTACACGCGCCATCCATGCTGGCGCCAAGCCCGATCCGACAACAGGCGCGCGCACCACACCGATCTATCAGACCACGAGTTTCGTCTTCGACGACGCCGATCATGCCGCCGCGCTCTTCGGGCTTCAGGCTTTCGGTAACATCTATACGCGCATCACCAATCCGACGACCGCTGTGCTGGAGGAGCGCGTGGCCTCGCTGGAAGGCGGCGTTGCCGCGCTCGCCGTGGCCTCCGGCCATTCCGCCCAGTTGCTCGCCTTCCACACGCTCATGTCGCCCGGCGATCATTTCGTCGCCGCCAGGCAGCTTTACGGCGGTTCGATCAATCAGTTCGGCCAGTCCTTCGTGAAGTTCGACTGGCATGTCGATTGGGCTGACGCCACCGACCCGGCCAGCATCAAGAAAGCCATTGGTCCAAAGACCAAGGCTGTCTTCATCGAGAGCTTCGCCAATCCCGGCGGCATCGTCATCGACATTGCAGCCATCGCCGCCGTTGCGCATGAAGCAGGCATACCGCTGATTGTCGACAACACACTCGCCTCGCCCTATCTCGTCCGGCCCATCGAGCATGGCGCAGACATTGTGCTGCATTCCGCCACCAAGTTTCTTGGCGGTCATGGCAATTCCATGGGCGGTATCATTGTGGATTCGGGCAAGTTCGATTGGTCCAAGAGCGGCAAATATCCAACGCTCTCCGAACCCTGCCCCTCCTATCACGGCATGAAAATCCACGAGACATTTGGCGCCATCGCTTTCGCCATCGCCTGCCGTGTGCTAGGCCTGCGCGATCTCGGTCCCGCCATCTCGCCCTTCAATGCCTTCATGATCCTGACCGGCATCGAAACCCTGCCCCTGCGTATGCAGCGTCATTCCGATACGGCGCTCAAGGTGGCGCAGCATTTGAAGGCGCATCCGAAGGTAAGCTGGGTCTCTTATGCAGGTCTCGACAGTGATCCCTTCCATGCCATGCAGCAGAAATATGCGCCCAAAGGGGCGGGTGCGGTATTCACCTTCGGTCTCAAGGGTGGGTATGAGGCAGGCGTCAAACTGGTCGGCCATGTCGAACTGATGAGCCATCTCGCCAATGTCGGCGATACGCGCAGCCTCATCATTCATCCGGCCTCAACGACCCATCGTCAATTGACAACCGAGCAGCAGATTGCAGCCGGCGCCGGACCCGATGTGGTGCGCGTGTCGATCGGTCTTGAAGATACCGCCGACATCATCGCCGATCTCGACAAGGCCCTAAGCGCATAAGGATAGAGGGCGCTTGAGGATCAACGGGCGGGGGCGCTGAGACGCTGCGCATGCCAAAGCGACAGCGTCAACACAATCAGCGCCCCCGCCTGATGCGCGGCGCCAAGCGGAATGGGCACAACCCAGAGCAGCGTCCAGATGCCCAAGGCGATCTGTGCAGCAACGCCGCCCGCCAGCCATGATGCGCCCTGCCGGGCCAGCGACGAACCACTGCGCCCGCAAGCCACAAGATGCCAGGCGACCAGCACAGCAAGCGTATAGGCGATGCAGCGATGCATGAATTGCGCCGTCAGCATGTCCTCAAACAGGCTGCGCCACGCCGGATGCATCGCGAACAATCCATCCGGTACCAGCGCACCTTCCATCAGCGGCCAGCTATTATAGATGTGGCCTGCTTTCAGCCCGGCCACAAAACCGCCCATCAGCATTTGCGTATAGACCAGCACCGACAATCCGATGGCACTGAGCCAGAGGCGTCGCGACACCAGACCTTCCATCTTGGCCGGTCGCCAAAGGCCAAGCGCCACCCAGACCATGTAAACATAGATGATCGTTGCAAGACCGAGATGCGCGACAAGCCGATACTGGCTCACATCAATGCGTTCACTCAGCCCGCTTTTCACCATCCACCAGCCCAGCGCGCCCTGCGCCCCGCCCAGCAGAAACATCACCGCCAGATGCGGTGCGAGTTGCCGATCAACGCGCTTCGTCACGATGAAAAACACGAAGGGAATGAAAAAGGCAAAGCCGATCAGTCGGCCGAGCAGACGATGCGCCCATTCCCACCAGAAAATCTGCTTGAACTCGCCAAGGCTCATGCCCTTGTTCACAAGCTCATATTGCGGGATCTGCTGATAGCGCTGAAACGCCTCCGCCCAGGCTTCCTCGCTCAGTGGCGGCAGCGTGCCCGACACAGGCTTCCATTCGGTAATGGAGAGGCCGGATTCCGTGAGCCTTGTCAGCCCGCCCACCAGCACCATGAGAAAGATCAGCCCCGCCACGGCAAAGAGCCACAGCGCGATCTGGCGTCTCGGGGTCATGGTCTGGGTCCTGCTCATGCGTTAACTCCGAGTCCCGAAGGCGCGCCCTTTGCGGAAGGGCTCGAATGCACTATGTCTAACCCGAAACGCAATTGGCGGGGATAAGTCATGCATCTACCCATCCGGCTCAGAAAGCTCATCGGCACCTTCGTGCTGCTGATCGGCTTGACGCTTTACGCTTTCCTGATCATGACCATCGCCGTCAGCGGGCATATCCCCGAAAACGGCTTTGTCCAGTTTCTCTACTACCTCACCGCAGGCGTCATCTGGGCCTTTCCGGCAAAATATCTGATTGTCTGGATGGTCAAGCCTGACCCGGAAGATGCCGTCTGATCCGTTTTTATCTCTCAGTCAAAATGGCCATATTGCATTTTGTTGAGCAGCGTAAAGACGGCAAAGAGAATGAGGATCGGCAGGATTTCAGTCATGATCTTTTCCTTCATGGGGGGCTTGGGCCGCATAGACCGTTCGTTTCACAGGAGCGATCTAGAACCTTCATATCATTCAGGCAAGGGCCAAAGCAGCGTCAAAGTCGCGCGGCCACCATGGCCTGGTCGATAATATCCAACCCCTCGTCCACAATTGCATCGCTCGCCGTCAAAGGCACCAGAATGCGGATGGTATTTCCATAAACACCGCAGGACAAAAGGATCAGCCCTTTTTCCAAAGCCGCGCCGGTCACGCGCTTGGTCGCGTCAGCATCCGGTTCATGGCCGCCACGTGCCTTGACAATGTCAAACCCGATCATGGCGCCGGGTCCGCGAATATCGGCAATCGGCACGATGTCATTGCGCTTGGCCATATCATGCAGCCGCGCCTTGATGTGCTCCCCCATCTTGTTGGCGCGTTCGCAGAGCTTCTCATCCTCGATCACATCGAGCACGGCAAGAGCGGCTGCCACGGCAACCGGGCTGCCTGCATAAGTGCCGCCCAGTCCGCCCGGCTCCGCACCATCCATGATCGCCGCCTTGCCTATGACACCTGAAAGCGGAAACCCGCCTGCGAGCGATTTGGCGACCGTAATGATGTCCGGCTCAACGCCGGTATGCTCAATGCCGAACATCTTGCCGGTACGGGCAAAACCCGCCTGCACTTCATCCGAAATCAGCACAATGCCATGCGTGTCGCAAATCTGGCGCAACGCCAGCAGCAATTCGCGCGGTGCCGGATGAAACCCGCCTTCGCCCTGCACAGGTTCAAGAATGATCGCCGCCACGCGCGTCGGCTCAACATCCGCCTTGAACAGGAAATCGAGCGCCCGCAGCGAGTCCTGAACGCTCACCTCCTGCGAGGCAACAGGAAACGGCACGTGATAGACCTCGCCCGGCATCGGGCCGAACTTTTTCTTGTAGGGCAGCACCTTGCCCGTCATCGCCATGGTCAGCATGGTGCGACCGTGAAAGGCGCCGGTGAAGGCGATGACGGCGGAGCGATCCGTTGCTGCGCGAGCAATCTTGATCGCATTTTCCGTCGCTTCTGCACCCGTCGTGAAAAAGATCGTCTTGGCCGGTCCTTTGAAAGGCGCGAGTGCATTCAGCCGTTCGGCCAATTCGATGTAAGGCTCATAAGCCGTGATCTGGAAGGCTGTATGCGTGTAAAGCTCCAGTTGCCTTTGCACGGCGGCAATGACGCGCGGATGCCGATGGCCGGTATTGAGCACGGCAATGCCGCCACCAAAATCGACATATCGCTTGCCCTCGACATCCCACAATTCGGCATTCTCGGCGCGGGCGGCAAACACCGGATAGGCCGTCGCAACGCCGCGCGGCACAGCCTTCTCACGACGGGCCAATAAATCCTTGTTGAGGGTCATGGGGGG
>Ga0209066_10001003_pt1 | contig 38851 bp, 41 predicted proteins | sample All_14_2_FD_187198 | JGI IMG/M metagenome (GOLD analysis project Ga0209066, IMG submission 187198) | Freshwater microbial communities in response to fracking from Pennsylvania, USA - Allegheny Zone_MetaG_DW_15 (SPAdes) (version 2) ... | reverse complement strand
GTCGAAGACGTCGCCGCGCACATCACCTTCCTGCTTTCGGACAAGGCCGGCTGGACCACCGGCGCCATCCACGACGTGGACGGCGGCGTGATGGCCGGCCGCAACTGAGGCGGAGGTCGCGGGAGATTTCCCCGAGACGGGCGCCGCGACCTTGGCCGGTTGGACCATGTCGCGGCGTCAGTCTAAAACTGAGCTTTCGGTCCGCCGACCTGCCACATACGCGGTCGCGACCTCCACCGCCCGATCAGCCTTGCGCCCTCAGGATTTGAAGTCCGGGACGGCTGGCCACGTCTACTGCTGCAGGCGTTCGACCTGCGCCTTGAGCTCCGCGATTTCCCGATCTCGCTCCGCCAGCAAGGCCTCGACTTCGTCGGCGTCGATCTTGCGCGGGATATGTTGGGGGCAGTTGGGATCCCACGCGGTAACCTTGAACATGAGCACGCGTTCGGCCGCCGCGGCATAGCCCTCGGGCATCACCGATTGCAGCAAGGCGTCATCGCCTTCGATCATCCACGCCTCACCCCAGATCTTGATGCGTCGGCGGTTGGCGTAGTCCATCAGGAAGATGAATGCCTTGCTGCTTTCCAGCAGATTGCCCTGGGAAATGTACTGCCGGTTTCCTCTGAAATCGGCCATCGCCAGCGTTTGGTCATCGATCGGCTTCAGGAAGCCACGCGGTCCGCCGCGATGCTGAATATAAGGCTGCCCCTCCGCGTTGACCGTCGCGAGGTAGAAACTGTTCTGCTTTGCGATGAAGTCTGCAAGTTGAGGCGTAATGCGGTCGGACCAACCCCCTCGAGCTTCCACCTTGGCGTAGGTGTCGCGTGAGCCACTACGGGTCTGAAGCTGCTTCACCGTTTCGGTAAAGGCGATGTCGCTGGTTGGACGTTCGCTATCCATATTCGATCCGTTCCTGGGAGAGGGGGCCGACGCCCGGTCCTGGGGACCAACCGGGCGCCGGACAGGGGTCAGAAGGTGACCAGGCTGTAGCCCTGGTCGAGGTAGCTCGAGATGTCGAGCACGCCCGGGGTTCCAGGAATCGCCTTCTCGTAGTCGAGCTTGAGCCCGGTCTTTCGCGCATCCTCGGTCGCGCCGAAGACATCGGCGCAGCCGCCGCAGACGCCGGCCACGACATCCTTGACCGCCTCGTAGAGCCCGTGCGCCGGGTGATCGGCCCTGACGAGTTCGGCCGGCCAGCGCGTGGCCGCGCCCTGGAAGATGACGGCGACGTCCTGCTTCTTCTCCTTGAGTTCGTAAGCGAGGAACAGGCCGTTGAAGAGGCGGCCCAGCGCTTCTTCCGATCCCGACTTGGGGTCGGAGTAGAGAATGATGGCGGTCTTGGTCATGGGTTCTCCGTATGCCGTCGAATGTTTACCGAACGATCGGTCAACATGAATTACGGGCTCGACGGATTGGCGTCAAGATATTATACCGATCATTCGGTAATTTATAATCACCGGCGGTGGGCGCTTGCCGCGCTCCACATTGGCCGGGCCTGGACAGGGAGACCCGCGTGAAACTCTACCTCAGCCCCAGGTCAGGGCATTCGCACCGCGTGCGGCTGTTCCTCTCGCTGCTCGACATCGCGTTCGATCTCATCGAAGTCGATCTGGCCGCGCGCCAGCACAAGAGCGCCGACTTCCTGCGGATGAACGCCCTGGGACAGGTTCCGGTGCTGGAGGACGATGGCGTGGCGATCGCCGATTCGAACGCGATCCTGGTCTATCTCGCCAGCAAGTTTGGCCGCACGGACTGGTATCCGGACGACGCGGTGGGGGCCGCTTCGGTGCAGCGTTGGCTTTCGATCGCGGCCGGCCAGCTTGTCCAGGGCCCGGCAAACGCGAGGTTGGTGACGCTGTTCGGCGCGAAGATCGACGCGCATGCCGCGATCGAACGAGCCCATGCCCTGCTCGCCGTCATCGAGGTGACGCTGACGAAGGCTGACTGGTTGGCCGCCGACCGGCCGACGATCGCCGACATCGCGCTCTACAGTTACGTGGCCCGCGCGCCGGAAGGCAACGTTGACTTGGCGCCCTACCCGCGCGTGCGGGCCTGGCTGGAGCGGATCGAGGCGCTCCCGGGCTTCGTCCCGTTCGCGATCCATCCGGTCGGCCTCTACGCCCCGGGCGCACCGTTGGCGCATCTTGCGACGCCACCCGTTCGCCCGACGGGGAATGCAAATTCACGCTGGAACATGTGAGGCAGAGTCCGGGAGATTGACAGCCCCCCGCGCCGTCTTCCGCCGAAGCCGCCTGAACGCACCGGGCCGTCGCGGGGACTTGTCTGGCCAACCGAGTAGAAAAGGCCGACCACACGGGTATGACGGGCCTACAGTCCGAGGTCGGTCAGACCCGGGTGGTCCTCTGGTCGAGGTCCAAGAGGCCAGTGAAATTTCCGCTCGGACGCGGGGATAGGCAGGTCGTTGATGCTCGCGAACCGGGTCCGCATGAGCCCGGCCTCGTCAAACTCCCAGTTCTCGTTGCCGTAGGATCTGAACCAGCCGCCGGAATCGTCTCGCCACTCGTAGGCGAAGCGGACGGCGATGCGGTTGCCCGCGAAGGCCCATAGTTCCTTGATGAGCCGATAGTCGAGCTCGCGCGCCCACTTGCGCTTGAGGAAGGCCTCGATGTCCTCGCGGCCCGTGACGAACTCCGCCCGGTTCCGCCAGCGGCTCCCGGGGGAGTAGGCGAGCGCGATCCGGCCTGGCTCGCGGGTGTTCCACGCATCTTCCGCCGCGCGAACCTTCTGGCGTGCGCTCTCCGCGGTGAATTCGAACGCTCTCAGAGCTGACATTGTCATCGTTCCTGATGAGACAACCGGTCAGGCCGGCAGGCCTGACCGGTGTCGGATTGCCGCCAGGGATCAGCTATGCGGGGCGGAACGCATCATTTCCAGCGTCGTCCGGGTGTCGGCGACGTGGCTGGCGATCATGCGAAAGTTGGCCAGGGCCGCGCCGTAACCATCGAGTCCCGGAAGCTGGGCCGCAGCGGTGGCGTCCGAAACGACCATCACCTCGAACCCCTGCTCGACGAGCTCCCGCATGTGCGACTCCGTGCACAGGTTCGCCGACATCCCCGCGAGGATCACCTTGGTGACGCCGCGCTTGCGCAGCTGCAGGACCAGGTCGTTGGTTTCAGGGCCGTAGACCTTGTGCGGGCTGGTGACGACGGTCTGGCCGTCATTGATGTAGCGCTTGTACTGCTCCAGCCAGTCGGCGCCCGAGCCGGCGAAGCCCTCGGTGGTCAGCGCGCCCTTGCGGTCAAACATGCCGATCTTGTGCATCAGCATTTCGAGCGCGCCTTCAAAGCGCCACCCGTGATCGGTCGGGTAGTAGTAGTGCGGCGAAACGAACACCGGCATGCCCGACGCCTTGGCGGTCGCGAAGAGGTCGTCGATATGCCCGACGGTCCCGTTGGCGACGACATTCTTGCCGACGACGCCCCAGGCGACGCCCTTGGGGCTGAGGAAGTCGTTCTGGGGATCGGTGATCACCAGGGCCGTCTGCCCCTGGACAACTTCGAACCCCGGGTCCGGCAGCCCGTCCGCGACGGCGGCGGTGCCCGCGCCCACGGCCGTGAGCAGGATGGCGGCGGCTACGCAAAGGGCCGATTGAACCCGTGCGGATGAATGGCGTTTCATGTGACTCTCCTTGGAAGGCTTGAACTTCAGCGCGACGTGCGCATAGATGGTGTACCGATCGGTACATCCTTGGTGTACCGATCGGTACACTTTGTCAAGCGCTGCCCTCGGGATTCCCGATGCGGCCCCTCAACCCCTTGATTGGAATGGGATTAATTCAGTATGCGATTTGGCCCCGCCGTGATCGGATCGTGCAATGCGACCAACCAAACGTGACGAACTCGTCTGCAAGGCGATGGACATCTTCTACCGGAACGGGTTCCAGGCATCTGGAATGGACCTGCTCGTGGCCGAAACCGGTATTTCGAAGACGTCGATCTACAAGCACTTCACCACCAAGGAAGAGCTGATCCTCGCCACGCTGAAATTGCGGGATGAGCACATCCGCGGCTGGCTGTTTGGGCGAATGCGGGAACTCGGCTCCACGCCACGCGAACAGCTCATCGCCATGTTCGACGCGCTGGGCGAATGGTTCAGCGAGCCGACCTTTCGCGGCTGCATGTTCGCCAAGGCCACTTCCGAGTACCAGGATGCCGATCACCCAATCAATCGCCAAGCCGCGAGGCACGTCGAGAAGTTGACCGAAGGTCTCTGCGATCTCGCTGAGCAGGCCGGCATGCCAGATCCAGCGACCCTCGCCCGTCAGCTTACGCTCTTGAAGGAAGGCGCGGTCGTACTCGCCACGCTCGGTCACACCAGCAGCCCCGCGCAGGATGCGAGGGCTATGGCGGTATGCCTTCTGTCAGAACCAGCGGCGGCTCGCTGACCTCAGTCTGCGCCGAGCAGCTCGCTCGGCAGCGTTTTCAGAAATTCACGGAAAGGTCGAGTGTCGCCCGTCCCCCGTGACAGGACCAGACTTCCCTGCAGCAGGATTACACCCCGCTCGGCGCGCGCCCTGGCAGTCGCCTCGGTCAGGCCCGCATCGACCAGGGTCATTGTCAGCGCAGCTATCCATGCCTCGAAGGTCTGCCGGATCAACTGTGTGAACGGTCCTTCGTGAATGTGCGCGGATGACAGCAGGTTCAGGAGGCAAGCTTGCCTTCCGCCGGAATAGAAGTCGTCAAGCCTTACGATCATCCGCGCGATCCGGTCGGTCGGCGGACCACCGTCCCTTAGGGGGGACAGAACGTTCGCCTCGAGCCACATCCCCGCAGCTTCGAGCACCTCGCGCGCCATCTGCTCCTTTCCGTCCGGAAATCGATGGTAGAGGCTCGCTCTCTTCAGACCCGTTGCCCGGGACAGAACCGTCAGCGTCGCGCCTTCGAAGCCGAACTCGCGAAAGGCCGCACTCAGCCGGGCCATCAGGTCCGCTTCATCGATCGACGCCTTGCGGCCCATGGGCTGTCCTTGTTCCGTATTGGTCTTCCGAACGAACGGTAGGTGTAGGGATGAAGGCCACTGGCTGCCCGGCGATTTTGTTTTACCGGTCGTTCGGTTATGGTCAAGTTGAACTCCCGACCAATGACGGACGGTCGGAGGGCGCCAGCCAAGCACATCGGGCTTCAACCCGAGGTCCGCGAAATGGCGGCAATTGCCACCAAACGAAAATCTGTGTACTATGTGTAATAGTACACCTTTAGTCTGAGAGTCCGAATGTCCCGTGCAGTTCCGTTGGCGATTGCGCTCGTTCCCGGCGGCCCACGTCCGATCGTCCGGCAGATAGCCGACCAAATCCGACTGGCCATAACCACGGGCGAGTTGGAGCATGGTGAGCGGCTTCCCAGCGTAAGGGCCCTTGCTAGCCAGTTGCTCGTCAACAGCAACACCGTGGCGCGCGCCTACTCGGATCTTGCGAACGAAGGCTGGCTTCAAGGTCAGCACGGTCAAGGGATGTTCGTCGCCGGCTTGCAGGGACGCCTATCGCAGACCGAGCGCAAGCGCCGACTTGACGAAGCGGTCGCCGTTTTCGTGGCGACCATCGTAGAGATTGATCTTCAGCCATCGATCGCCCTGGCCGCGGTGACCACAGCCCTCCAGGACCTCGATACGCGCAGGGTGGCGTGATGGCCCACCTCGACAATGCTCTCGAAACGCGCGCGCTTACGCACTGTTATGGCCGTAAGCGGGCTCTCGACAGCCTCACCCTCAAGATCCCCAGAACTGGCATTCATGCCATCGTCGGCGCAAACGGTGCTGGAAAGTCGACCCTGTTCCGCGTTGCTCTTGGATTCCAGGCGCCGGACGCCGGCGAGTCGATGCTGCTTGGCTCTCCGTCTCATCTCCTGACCCCCGCACATCGAGGTCGGGTAGGCTACGTGAACGACGCCCATACACTTCCGTCCTGGTTGCGCCTCAAGTCCCTCATCGCGATGCAGCGGACGCTTTATCCTCGCTGGGACGAGGCCGTCCTGAGCAGGGTGCTTGGCTATTTTTCCGTCTCCCGCTCGGCCCGTGTGCGCGAACTGTCGCGAGGGGAGCGCGCCGGCTTCAGTCTGGCCATCGCACTGGCTCGCCAGCCCGACTTGCTGATTCTGGACGAGCCGACCCTTGGTCTCGACGTCGTGGCCAAGCGCGCCTTCATGGAGGCGCTCATCCACAGCGCGCAGGCCGAAGACGCCACGATCATCTACTGTTCGCATCAAATGGACGAGATCGAGCGGCTTGCCGACACGCTGATCATTCTCGAGCGCGGCAAGCTCGCGAACTATTCCGCACCCGACGACTTTACCGAGCGGGTTCGGCTCTGGATCGCCGACATGCCCTTCAAGGGGCCAGATCCGGCGAGCATCCCGGGCCTGCTGCAGGTGCGGCGCCTGGACGGGCTGTTCCACTACCTCGTTCTCGATCAGGGCGATGACTTTGGAAACTGGCTCAAGGCGGCGGGCGCGCTCTCCATCAGGCAACAGCGCGTCAACCTCGATCAGGCCGTCAGCGCATTCCTGTCCGCCGGCCACGCGGCGCCGAACTGAAGGGGGACGGCGATGTGGGGCCTCATTAGAGCAGAATGGCTGCGGTTTCACCGCTGGGCGCTTGTCCTCGGCCTGGCGCACCTGGGCTGGCTGCTGTTCGCCGATCGGGTCGCGGATCCGCTGCGGCAGCAAGCGATCGCCTACAAGGTTTACCTCGGGATACTGGTTCTGCTCGGGATGGCGTTCGGCCTCTACCAGGTTTCCGCGTATGCCCGTCAGGCAGCCTGGATCGACCTGCTTCATCGACCGGTCGCGCCACATCGGATCGGGGCCGCGTTGCTGCTCACGGGGCTGGCCCTGGCGTGCGTCGCGGTCGCGCTCCCGGTCGCCCTGCTTCTTCCATTTCATCACGTCACGGCGGGGCAAGGCGTGGAGAGCCGCCATTTGCTTTTCCCGCTGGCCGCCTGGGCGGTGGGCGCCACCGGATACCTGCTCGGCGTTCACCTTCGCCTGGGCCCGCCGCGACTGTCGTTCACCGCCACGATCCTTCTGGTCTGGCTTTATCAGGCCCAGGCTTCGGGCCCGGCCGCGGCGGGCCTGCAGGTGCTGGCGGCCGGGATCGCCTTCCTGTTGGCGCTCGGAGATTTTCGCCCGGACCGGACAGCCCCCGATCGCCTTCCGCGCAGAATGGCCACCTCCTTCGTGGCAGCTCTGGCCATCGGCGTCGTCGGGACGTTCGCCCTGCGGTTCGCACTCCAGATCGGGCTGATGTTTGTTGGCAATCATCCGCTGAATGGCGTCCCGCCCACGGGTGGCCTTGTCGAGGCCATGCGCGCCGACGGCGCCGCCCTGATGGCCAGCGGGCTCGCGTCGCAACCCTCCGAGCGGAATCGCTTCTGGTCAGAACAGGTCGGTCTTTCCGAAGTCGTCACAATCGTCCCGGAACTGCGCGATGCAACAGCGCGCTTCAGCCTGACAAGCCCAGGTAACAGCACCATCGAGGATGACGTTTCCCGCCTCGTCTGGAGCTTCAGTCACGACACCATGCGCTATGCTGCGACCAGCATGGTGACCCGCAGACCCTGGAAACCCGAGCTGTCGCCACCGCCCCTGCCGGTCCCGCCTCTGGTGGCCGGAGATGGTCAGACGATCATCGCGGGGAACCGGATCCTCCACTACGACGCGCAATCGAGCCGCTTTAGCGATCGGATAACGCTTCCGGTGGGTGAACGGCTGATTGCGCCGCCGCAGCCCGCGTGGGACCAGCTCGCAATCCTGTCCGACCGTGCCTTGCGGGTCTACGATGGCCGGGTCATGCGGCATGGCGACGGCAACCTACCACCGCTCGCCACGGTCGATCTGGCCGGGGCGCCCGGCGCCCTTGTGCGGATCGACATGCTTGAGCTGCTCGACGGCTACCTGGTCTCCTTCACCTTTGGCCAGCGTAGCGCGGAAGGACGGAGCCAGCCCGAGCAGCAACTCTGGCTCGTCGAAGGAGCCCGCGTGACCCCGGTGCTACGTCGGCCCCTGGATCCAGACTATCCTGCGGTTATGCGCCACGCCGACCTCTGGTTTGCTCCGGTTCTCACGTCCGGAGCGGCGGCTCTGCGCGGCGCGTTCGGCCCACCCAACGCCATGGCGGAGACAGGGCCACGCGCGGCGCCGTCAGACATCCTTGCCCTGGCATTGCTGCTGCACATCTTGTCGGCGCTGGGGGCGTGGTGGCGCGGCGGAAATATCCCGATCGACCGGCGCGAGCGGCTCGTGTGGGCGACGGCGGCCCTTTTCCTTGGTCCGCCCATGCTGATCGCGTTCCTGCTGCTGCACAGGCGCAGGACGCCATGCTGAGCTGGCAATGGTGGGCGGCTCTGGCGGGCCTTGCCCTGGTTGGGCTCCTGGCCGGGGGGCTCGCCATGCGGACGTCCGCCCCGGCCGTGCCGAGGCCGTCGGCTGTCGAAGACACGTCGCAGGTCCCGACCCGGCCCCAGGCGCCGGCGGACCCTGTCGCGGCGATCGCGCTGTCCCCGGAAGGCCTCCGTCACGCTTGGATTGAGAGCGATGCGGCAGGCTCAAGCCTCTGGCTGTCGGAAAGGGACGGCGCCGCCAGGAGGTTGCTGCGGCGCACGGACGCGACTGATCTTGCCTGGTCGTCGGATGGCGAATGGTTGTTTCTTGTCGCCCCTGGCAAGCTGATGTCCCTGACCACATCCAACAGGACCGGGTCAGGCATCATCACACAACTCGGCGGTGAGACGGGCCGCCGGTATCTGGGCGCCGATGCCTGGCGAGCCGCCGCCCTGGTCGCCGTCGAGGACGATAGCGACGGTAACGGGCAGGTCGATCACTTTGCGCTCCTGCGCCTTTACCCCGGTGGCCGCAGCGAAGAACTCTGGGCCGGGGACCGCCGTGTCAGCAGCGCGATCACGGCTCAGGACGGGAGTGTCTGGCTGCGTCTGGTCGGGCTGAACCAGGTCGAAATCAGCCGGTTGGATCCATCTGGCAAATTGGAGATGCGCTATCAGTGCCACCCGCTGGAGCGGTGCAGCCTGGTCTCGGTGGATCAGCGCGGAACGCTCTATCTGCTGACATCAGCCGGCGCCAATCTTGACGGCCTGTACCGTATGAACGGCGCTGAGCCGCTACGGCTGGTCGCCCGCGATCCACTTGCGATAGGAGATGGCGAGGGTGTCGTGATCGATCCGGTCACCCGCACGCCGGAGGTTCTGCATATCCCTTATGCTGGCGGTCGGTCGGTCGGGGCGACATCTGCAGCCCGCCGGGTGCTTGGGGCGCTTGCCCGGCGTCATCCGGACACGAGCGAGATTCGGGTGGCCGGTCATGCGCCGGGCCGCTGGCTCGTCGGAACGCGTGACGGCAGCCACGCGGCATTTGAGTGGGAACTTGCCGATGACGACGGCGCGAACTGGCGTCCCGCCTTTCCACACCGCCGGAAAGCGATGCTATTGCCCGCCTTGCCACGCCGCCGTCTGGAATCTTTCGCCGCCTCCGATGGCATGCGCATATTTGCGTATGTCACCCGGCCGACCGGTGCGACCCAGACACTGCGGCCACTGGTCGTACTGGTTCACGGAGGGCCGTGGAGTATCTCGCCGCCGGGCTATAGTTCCACGTCAGCTCGGCTTGCCGCGCGAGGCTATCTGGTGGTCGAGCCGCAGTTCCGCGCGAGCCGGGGCTATGGCCAGCGCTACATGCTGTCCGCTGGCGACGATTTCGGTGACGGGCGGGTGCTGGGCGACATCCGGGAAAGCGCGGAATGGCTTGTCGCGCGGGGCGAAGCCGACAGCGACCGGATGGCGATCATGGGAGCCTCATTCGGTGGCTATGCCGCCCTGCTGGCGACAACGCTGTGGCCAGACCGGTTTCGCGGCGCCGTGGCCGTCGTTCCGCCCACTGACATGGCATGGGTGGCCCGGTACCAAGCGATGGCCGAACAGGGCGATGATGTGGGTCTTAGTCTTCGCACTTCGTTTGCCTACCTGGGCTTGGATATCGCCGACACGCCGGCAATGCGCCGACTAGGGGTGCAGTCGCCGTTGGTGATGGCGAGCCGCCTGCAACGACCTGTGCTGCTCATCGCTGGAGGTCGCGACGCGAAGGTCCCCATTCGTAGCGTCAGCGCTTATGCTGCCAGGCTCTGCACTCTGGGCAAACCATTCAGCTACTATGTCGCTCCAGGACAAGGCCATGGACTCGATGGTGGGCCGGCAACCCAGTCTGTTGCCGTCTTATCTGACCAGTTCCTCGCACAACTGTTTGGGGAAGGCCCTACTATCCCCGCTTCAGGACCGAAGGCTCTGACTGATCTAGCAAGAAAGGGCTGCCGAGTACTGTCAGGCTAGGTGGTGTGGACAGCGGCATGAGTTTTCAGGAACCGCTGTGCCGAAACCTGCGACATGAAGCCGCTGCTTGCGCTCCCGCTTCCGGATTGGCAGGTGACTACTCTCGGCGCGGCTATTCTCCCTGAGCCGCCTCGGTCGATGGACGTCGAGAAGATCGAGTTGCGCCAAGGCCGCTGGATACGACGCGAGGCCGTCCGTCACGACGGTGGTAGGCTTGGTGTGTTGGTTGCGCAGTAACTGTTTGACCAGCGTGAAGGCCGCCTCGATGTCACGTTTCCGTGCATCATAAGGTCCAGGACCTCGCCCTCATCGTCGACGGCAAACCACTCCAATGGGCCAGGACACAGCGCGTGATCGGCATTGCACTTTCCTGGATCGGCAGGCGGCAGCGGGGAACCGCTGAGCTGGAGGCGGCGTTGGCCAATTTTGAGGAAACGCTACGCGAGCAACCTCCCGAACGCGCACAGCGTGATTGGTCGCACACGCGGCTAACAACTGGCTACACAATGCTTCTGCTGGGAAATCGACTCGGCGACCCCGAGAAATCACAAACGGCTGAGCAAGCCTTTTCCAATGCGATCGCCGTCTTACCCGTCATGGATCGGGCGACCGCCCACAAGGCCCTTTCGCGCCCCCTCTTGAGCTATCAGCCGGCTCGAAATGCCGGAAAGGAAATCCGAGAATCCTCCTTCGCATTAAATTCGGGCGATCGATGGCGGGCCGGGTATATGAAGAGGGCGGCGGGTTCCGGAACGATAGCGGCCGATCTTGAGCCAGGGGACGTCTTTGACGTCGGCGGCGATCGGCTGTGAAACGCCGGGCTTCCGTACAGAAGTTCCAGGCCCGCCCCCTCCCCCGCTTCAGATCGGATCGATCAGACCCGTGCGGACCGCCAGCGCGACCGCCTCGATCCGGGTGCGGACCCGCAGCTTGGCACAGGTCTTTTCGAGGTAGCTGTCGACCGTTCGCGGCGACAGCCCGAGGATGGCGCCGATGTCGGACGAGCTCTTGCCGCGGCTGACCCAGGCCAGGCATTCGGCTTCTCGCTGGCTGAGTGTGGGGATTTCTTCGCGTCTCGGAGCGGGAGCGGGGTGCATGGAGTAAATCTCCTGGTTGCGCCCCACTCCCCGTAAATCGCGTCGCTTTCGCAAGCAACGTCAGACTCTTGCGGGTCTGCCGCTGCTTTCTTGCGGCTCGGGACCAGACGTCTGCGTCCAGTCGGGCGGCATCACTTGCTGCCAGTCCGGGCGGCGCCTAAACCGACCGGGTCGGGCGCCGTGAGATAGGCGCGGGGCTGGAGCCGGGGTTCGCCAATGGCGGAGGCGGCGCTCCGCGGCGAAGTAGCGGGCCTCTCGATCGCAGAGGATTCCAACGCCCGACCCCTCCGCCTTGCGTGTTGATTCCATTTGATTCATGGTCGCTGAGTCGGCGCTTGCGCCGATAGGGGCTTGGAATCCCCTGTGCGATATCAAAACCCAACGACCCGCGCGCCGCGCGGTCGTCGCTTGTCCAGCGGCCGAGCCCGTGCGTCGCGCGGCGCTGATCGGCTGAGCTGTCGCGCCCGCGGATTCCGGCCTCGCCCTTGTGGCCGGAGGAGCGTGGTGAGCAACGCCAAGGAGTTGGAGGCGCAAGCAGCGGACAGGCTGGACAGCCTGTTTCGACGCTATGGCGCCTGGCTCGACGCGCGTTTGCGGACGCGCCTCGGGCCGGACGAGGCGGCCGACATGGTCCAGGAAACCTATCTGCGGATCGCCCCCTACGACAACGACAGCATCCGCCATCCCAAGGCGTTCCTGCTCCGTGTCGCGCTAAATCTGGTGCGGGACGACCGCCGCCGTCGGGCGCGCCGCGCCAGGTTCCTCGACCAGCAACCCGCGGCCGAAGCCCAGGCCGCATCGCAGCTGGACCAGATCCTGCTCAAGCAGATCGTCCTGACCATGCCGCCGCTCTACCGCGACATCTTCGTGTTGAACCGCTTTGGCGGTATGACTTACCCGGAGATTGCCCGCGCGCGAGGGATCAGCGTCAAGACCGTCGAGTGGCGGATGTCGAAAGCGCTCGAACATTGCGCGTCGCGGCTGGACGATTAGGCAGGAAATGATGACGGTCGACGCCGACATCCGACGCAGGGAGACCGCTTCCTGGTTCGCACGCCTGAACCAGCGCAAGGTCTCGGCCGCCGACATCAAGGCCTTCAGCGCCTGGCGGCGCATTCCGGAGAATGCCGAAGCCTACGACCGCATGGAGGCGGTCTGGGAGGCGACCGAAACCCTGGCCGACGATCCCGAGATCGCGGCCTTGACCGCGCAGGCCAGGAGCGCCTCGACGGCGCCGGCTCGGGCCCGGGCGCTGTTCTCGGACGTCCTCAAGCCGCTGGGCGCGGCCGGCGCCGTGGTCGCTGTCCTCGTCGTAGGCTTCGCCGTCTGGAGCCTCTCGCGGCCGACCCCGTATGTGACCGCGATCGGGGAGCAACGGACGGTGCGGCTCGACGATGGGTCGCGGATCACGCTGGACACCGCCTCGAAGGTCGAGGTGCGCCTGGGCCGCGAGCGGCGATCGGTCGCCCTGGTCGAGGGCCAGGTCCTCTTCGACGTCGAGGGCGACGCGGACCGACCGTTCGTGGTCACCGCCGGAGACACGCGGGTGACGGCGCTCGGCACGCGCTTCGATGTGCGCCGGGTCGGCTCGGGCGCCCGGGTCATCCTCATCGAGGGCCGCGTGGCCGTGCGGGATGGGTCGGGTCCGGACCGCGCCTGGTCGCTGGCGGCGGGGCAACAGGTCCTGACCGTCGCCCGGCGCCCGGCGGTCGCCGCCGTCGATGTGCCGACCGCGACCAGCTGGGCCAGCGGCCGCCTGACCTTCCGGGAGACGCCAATCGATGAGGCCGTCGCCGAGGTCAACCGCTACAGTCCGCGCCGGATCGACCTTCGGGCCCCCGAGTTCGCCGCCATCCCGGTGAGCGGCGTTTTCGATACCGGCGACGTCGATGGCTTCGTGGCCGCCCTGACCGATCTCTATCCCTTGCGGGCGACCCGGTCGGCTGACGGCACCATCGTGCTTTCGGACGGCGCCTCAAAATAAATCGTATGCGGACTTAGGGGGCCGTGCGCTCCCAGTCGTCTCTTCCCCAAACCGCACGACCGCGGGTAGAAAACAGGGGGAAGACCATGCGTATCGGTTTCAGTTCATCCGCGTTGGCGGCGTTGCTTCTGGCCTCGGCCCCGCCCGCCTTCGCACAGACCGCTGAGGTCGCCCGGCGCTACGAGATCGCGCCTGGCCCGCTCGACCGGACGCTTCCCGCCTTCGCCCACCAGAGCGGCCAACAGATCCTCTATCCCGCCGCCCTCGTCGCCGGGCGCCGGTCGCCGGGGCTGAGCGGAACCTACACCGCCGAAGCGGCCCTGGCGGCGGTGCTGAAGGATTCGGGCCTCGCCTATCGCCGGACCCGGCCCAACGTCTTCGTCGTCTACGATCCGGCCGCGCGGGTCGAGGCCGCCCCGCCGCAGCCCGATCCCACCACGCTGGACGAGGTGGTGGTGACCGGGAGCCTGATCCGGGGCGTGGCGGACGGCCCCTCCCCGGTCGTCATCGTCAGCCGCGACGAGATCGATCGCGGCGGCTATGCCACCGTCGCCCAGGCGCTCGCCGCCCTGCCGCAGAATTTCGGCGGGACGGCCAACGAAGGGGCCCTGCAGAACGGCGCCGACCGCAGCGCCACCAACGGCACCTTCGCCTCGGGCGTCAACCTGCGCGGCCTGGGAAGCGACGCCACCCTGGTGCTGGTCAACGGTCGCCGGATGGCCGGCACCGGCGCCATGGGCGACTTCGCCGACGTCTCGACCCTGCCGACCAGCGCCATCAAACGCATCGACGTGCTGCTGGACGGGGCCTCGGCCCTCTACGGCGCCGACGCCGTCGGCGGCGTCGTCAACATCATCCTGCGCGACGATTACGAGGGCGCCGAGACGCGGGTTCGGCTCGGCGTGACCGCCGACGGCGCCAGCGACGAGTTCCAGTTCGGCCAGACCTTCGGCCGGCGCTGGTCTTCCGGCGGCCTGCTCGGAACCTACGAATTCTACGAACGCGGCGCCCTGCCCGTGTCGGAACGGCGCCTCGCCGGCGACGCGGACCTACGATGGCGCGGCGGCTCGGACCGGCGGCTCAACTACGCCAGCCCCGGCAACATCGTCGTCTTCGACCCGGCGAGCGGCGGCTATGTCTCGGCCTACGCCATCCCCGCCGGGCAGGACGGGACCGACCTGGAGCCTGGCGACTTCCTCGCCGGCCTGACCAACCTGAGCAACCAGCGGCTCGGCATGAACGTCCTGCCGCAGCAGACCCGGCACAGCCTGTTCGCGGCGCTGCGGCAGGACCTGGGGACGCGGGTCGTGCTCACCGCCGACGCCCGCTACGGCCTGCGCGAATACGAGACCGTCTCGACGCCGCTGGCCACCCTGCTGACCGTCAACGGCGGCAACCCGTACTTCGTCTCCCCGACCGGCGCGGCTTCGCACACCATCGCCTATTCCTTCGAGGACGACCTGACCAATCCCAAGATCACCGGCGAAGCGGAGAGCTTCGGCGCCTCGGTCGGGGTCAAGGTCGACCTCTTCGACGACTGGCGCCTGGACGCCTATGTCGCCTACGCCTCGGAGGCGGGCGAGAACCGCACCCGCGGCACGCTGAACTCGACCTTCCTGCGCGAGGCCCTGGGCGCCATCGCCGACAACCCCGCCACCCCATTCAGCGCCGCGCGAGACGGCTATTTCAACCCGTTCGGCGACGGCGGCGACAGTCCGGCGACGGTGCTCGCCTTCATCAGTTCGGGCCACAACGCCACCTTGAGCGAGTCCACCGTCGCCTCCGCCAACCTGCAGGTCGATGGGACCGTCTTGTCCTTGCCCGGCGGCCCGCTCAGGCTCGCCGCGGGGCTCTCCTTTCGCGAGGAGACCTTCTGGCGCCGCAACGACAGCTTCACCTCGGGCGTGACGCCGACGACCGGCGTGCCGACGGAATCGACCCGGCGGGTGTCGGCCGTGTTCGGCGAACTGCGCATCCCGCTGTTCGGGGCCGACAATCGCCGGCCCGGCTTCGAACGGCTCGAGCTGTCGATGGCGGCGCGGTTCGAGGACTATGAGGACATCGGCCAGACGACCAGCCCCAAGATCGGCGTCGTCTGGGCCCCGACCGAGGACCTGACCCTGCGTGCCAACTACGGCGCCTCCTACCGGGCGCCGGCCCTGCGCGAGCTCAACGACGCGGCGCGGGCCAGTCCGACCTTCCTGCCGCGCGGGTCGCAGCAGGTGCTGTCAATCATCCAGTACGGCGGCAATCCGGACCTGGAGTCGGAACAGGCCGACACCTGGACCCTGGGCGCGGAGTATCGGCCGGCCTTCATCGAGGGCCTGCGCCTCAGCGCCAACTGGTTCCGAACCGATTTCGACAACCGCATCGGCCAGCCGACCTTCGAGAACATCCTGACGGCGTTGACCGATCCGGCGCTGTCGCCGTTCATCCAGCTGGTCGATCCGCTGAACTACGCCGGCGACCGGGCCGCCGTCCAGGCCATCCTCGACCTGCCGACCACCAACTTCGCCGACGCCTTTCCGGCGACGTCCTACGGGGCGATCGTGGACGCGCGCTACGTCAACACCGCCCGCGTCGAGGTCGAGGGGGTGGACGTCAGCGCCGGCTACGATTTCGAGGTCGGGGCCAACGCCTTCGACCTGAATCTGGCCTTCTCCTATCTGGGCCGGTTCGACAGCCAGGCCACGCCCAAGTCGGCGGCCGTCTCCCTGCGCAACCGTCCGAACTATCCGGTCGGGCTGCGCGGCCGAGGCACCTTGGCCTGGTCGCGCGGCGACTGGGGCCTGTCCTCCTCGGTCAACTACGTCGATGGCTACGAAGACCTGGCCGGCGCCCGGATCGACCCCTGGGTCACCCTGGACCTGCAGGTCCGCTACGAACCCCAGTCCGGCCCTCTGCAGGGCACGACCATCGCGCTCAACGTCCAGAACGCCTTCGACCGCGACCCGCCCTTCTACAACGCGCCCGAGGGCATCGGATACGACGCGGCCAACACCAATGTCATCGGCCGCTTCATCTCACTGCAGCTGACCCGAGCCTGGTGATGCGACGCATGGTGGGTTGCGCGTTGGCCGTCGCGCTGCTGGCGGCGGCGGGCCCGGTCGTGGGCCAGTCACGGGCGCCGGTCACCCTCGAGGCTCTGCTGGGCCAGGAGAGTTTGGGACAGGTGCGGATCAGCCCGGACGGGCGCTGGATCGTGGTCGAGCGGCGGGCCGCCTGGTCGGCGGCCGCGACCTACCGCTTCGGGCTGATGACGCCGCATCTGCTCAGCGGATTGGAGGTCCATACACCTGGCGGGGCGCTTGCGCGCCGGCTGGAGGATCCGGGTCACGCCAGCGGCTACGTCTCCGGACCCTTCTCACCCAGCGGCGAAAAGATGCTGGTCTTCCGCCTCCGCGAAACCTCCCGGACGCTGGGGGTCATGACTTTGGCCACGGGAGAGGTGCGTTGGCTGCCGCTGACCCCGGAGTTCACCGAGCTGGGCCGCACCGTCGCCTGGCGCTCGGAGACGCAGCTGGTGGCCATCGCCCGTCCGGACGGCGACCTGCCCCTGGTGTTCCGCCTCGGCTCCCAGACCGAGGCCCGCAAGACGTGGCTGTGGCGAACCTTCGCGGCCGGCCACGCGCCGTCCTCGGTGGTCATTCCCAGCGGCGCGGCGCGCGACAGCCGCGACCGGTCGGCCGCACCGCGCTTGGTCCTCTTCGACCTCGCTCGCGGCGAGGAACGCGTGCTGGCGCGCGGCGACCTGTTCGACCTGGAGCTCTCCCCGGACGGCGGCGCCGTTGCGGCCCTCCTCAACGCCGAGGACCTGCAGGCCGGCGGGGAGACGCCGGTCGACGTCGGTACGCCCAGCCGGCGGCGGCGCCTGCTGCTGGTCGATCTTGAGCGGGGCGCGGCGATCGAGCCCCTGCCCGATCAGGACTTCCTCTCGCATCTGCTGTCCTGGTCCCCGGACTCCCGCCGGCTGATCGCCTTCGCCCGCGACGCCGGCGCCCCGTGGGCCGACGGCCGCTTCTGGATGGTCGCCCGCCGTGGACCGCCCGAACCGCTCCGGCTCGGCGAGGCCCGCCCCTGGCTGGACGCCGAGGTCGGGAAGATTCCCATCGCCCGCGCCGGCTGGAGCGGGGAACAAGCGGTCCTGCAGGCACGCACCACTCTGAATGAGAGGGTCTGGTTTCGAGCCGGCCTGGAGTCCGTCTCGGTTCCGGTCGTCGAGCCGCGCGAAACCTTGGTCGAGGTCGGCGGACGCACCTGGATCGAGCGCGCCGACGGCCTGCATCCCTTCGCCGCGGGCGCCGCCTTGCCGGCCACGCCCGGCCGGCTCTGGGACCGCGAGCGGGCGGCGGACGGCGGCAGCCGACAGGGCTGGAACCCGGATGGCGTCCAGCGGGGGCGACGCGGCCTGGTCGGTCCGGATGGTTGCCTGAGCGTTCCGTCCGCCCCGGCGGCGCGGACCTGTCCCGCGCCGCTCGCGGCCGACGAAACCCTGGTCGCGGTGAGTCCCACGCGGGATTACCTGATCGCCCAGCGGCGAACCCCGGGCGGATCGATCAGCCTGCGTCTTCACGCGGTCGATGGTGCCCGCCCGCTGGCGACGGTCAACGCCGCCTTCGACGCCCTGGCCTGGGGAACGATCAAACACATCGCCCATACCGGCCCCGAGGGCCAGGCCCTGACCAGCTGGCTGCTGCTGCCGCCCGGCGCCGGCCCCTACGACCGGCTCCCCGTGGTCGTGATCGTCTATCCGGGCGCCGCCTACGCCGCCGCGCCGGTCTGGCTGCGACCAGGCGGCGAGCGTCTGCATATCAATCCGTCGGTGCTGGCGGCGGCCGGCTACGCCGTCCTCGTGCCGAGCCTGCCCCGGCCCGCCGGCGCCGGTCCGCAGTTGGATGATCTGGCCGAGCGGATCGGGGCGATCGTCGACGCCGCCGCCGTCCAGGCCCCGATCGACCCGGCCCGGGTCGGTCTCGTCGGCCACAGCTACGGCGGATACGGCGTGCTGCTGGCGGCGTCGCAGAGCGACCGATTCCGGGCGGTGGTGGCGGCGGCCGGCTATGCGGACCTGTCGCGGGTCTATGCGCTGCCGCCGCATTTCCTAGTCTCGCCCGACGACGGCGTGCCAATCAACGCCCTGGTCGGCTGGGCCGAGACCGGTCAGGGCGCGATCGGCGCCTCGCTACTCGACCAGCCCCAAGCCTATGTCGCGGGCAGCCCTTTATACGTCGCCCGCCGGATCCGCACGCCGACCCTGCTCATCGAGGGCGACCTCGACCCAGCCGGGGCCGACGTGCTGTTCGGCGCCCTCTATCGGCTCGGCCGGGAGGCGGCGCTCGTCACCTACGCCGGCGAGGGTCATGTCTTCGTCAGTCCGGCCAACCTGCGCGACCTGCACGCCCGCATCCTGGACTGGCTCGACCGCCATGTGCGCCCGACGGATGTCGGCGATCCGCGCCTGCCAGCGTCGGGCCCAGACCTCCAGCACGGCGCCGACCATTAGCCGGTTGTAGCCCGGGCTCCAGATCAGGCGCGCCTCCGTCAGCTCGGCCTCGAGCGCCTTGCGGTCGAACAGGCCGTGGGCGGCCTGCAGCCCGTCGAGCAGCAGCGGCGTCAGGGTCGGCAGGCTGGCGCGCGTCACCTGGCCGTAGAAATGGCTGAGGTCGCCCTTGCTCCGGCGCTCGACGATCATCGGCGGCAGCCGCGCCGCGAAGGCCTGCCGGGCCAGGCCCCGGTCCCGTACACCGGCGATCAGCCGGTCGGCCGGAATAGCCAGGCAGTGCTCGGCCACCGGCTGGCTGAGGAAGGGATGCAGCAGGTCACCGGCGCGGGCGCGCAAACAGTCACCCCAAAACAGCTGGGCGTTGACGAACTGCCGCAGTTGCCCGGCCTTGGCCGGCGGCAGGTCGTCAACCTCCTCCAGCCAGGGATGGCGGCGCGTCCCGGAGGCCGCCCGCTCGCCCGACGAGCCGCCGAGGGCGTAGCCGAGCACCGTCCAGGCCGAGTGCCGGGTCCAGCGCGCCACGGCGGCGATGAAGGCCGGCGACACCCCGGCCAGGCCCTCCCGGCGGCGGCGATCGACGACCACGGCGGGGTTGGGCGCTTGAAAGAACACCGCGTCGCCGCCCTGACCGGTGAGCAGCCCGGTCGCCCGGCGCCGGCGCATCCGCCCGGCGACCTCGGCGTCATAGGCGACATCGACCCCCTGCAGGGCGGGCCGGATGCTGTCGCCCAGCGGATTGAGCTGCGCCAGGGTGATCGCCTCGACCGGCTTGCGCACCGTAGTCAGGTCCAGGCCGAGGTGCGACGCCGCCGCCATGGCGTAGGGCCGCTCGTCGCCTTCGCGCCAGTCGCCATGGAAGTTGAGGAAACCAGCGCGCCCGGCCAACCCGTTCCCCTTGAGGCTGGCGGCAGCGATGGCCGAATCCAGCCCGCCGGAGAGTTCGGCCGCCAGCCGGCGATGCGGCGCGACCAAAGTCGCCACGGTCTGGTCCACCACGGCGATCAGGCCCGCATGGCTCTCGTCCCACCCCCGCCCGGACCGGCAAAAGCTCGACGGCCGCCAGACAGCCGTGGTCTCCGCCGTCTCGCCGATGACGCTGACCGTCCCCGGATTGACGGCGATCAGGCCGCGCAAGGCCAGCCGGTCGCCGAGGAGTTCCGGCGCCGCGGCGATCTCGCCAAGCACCGGCCAGTCGATGGCCAGGTCAGCCGGCAGCAGGGCGTCGACCAGACGCGGCGGCTCGCGCGCGGCCATCACCGCCCCACCGTAGCGCCACCAGACGCAGTCCAGCGCGCCGGTGGGATCGCGCAGGAGGGCGAGGCGTCCCTCATCGTCCCGCCAGACCAGGACATAGCGGCCCCAGCCCGACCGGACCGCGGCTCGAGCCAGGTCGGCCGGGCCGGCACTGCGCGAGATCACGGTCGACAAGGGGACGTCGGCCCCGCGCCAGTCGCCGATCAGGAAGTGCTGCCGTCCGACCAGGCGGACGGCGAAGGACGCCCGCGGGCCAAGCAGGACGCAGATGTCCTCGATCGGACCAAAGGGCCGCCAGCCATGGCGTTCGAGGGCGGCCAGAACCCGGTCTATCGCCCGTCGATCGCCCTCGGCGGCGCGCCGCCGGTCGACCACCAGATAGCCGTTCTCGGCGGGGCCGGGGACCTTCATCGGCAGTAGATCGGCGTATAGGCCCAGAGCCGCTCGACATCGTCGTTGAGACAGACGTCGCCGGCCTGGACCCAGCAATGGGCGTTGAACGGCCAGAGCCGCACGCCGAACACCCAATCGGCGGCCAGGCCGCGGCGGCGCAGGAAGGCGATGAGCATGGCCGAGCGCGGCAGGCATTCCCCTTCGACCGGGAGCCAGGGGCTGATTTTCCAGAACAGCCGCGCCGCCGCCAGGACCGCGTCCGGATCGCGCGACAGGTCGCTCTTGGCTTCGGCGAGGCCCAGATAGGGTGAAAGCCCTTGGCCCGCCCTTGCCTTGCGGAGGTCGGCGACGACGCCGACGGCGGCGAGGAGCGCCCGCGGCCCTGCCGGTTCGGCGAGGGGGTCATGGATGATCGACCTCACGGGCGACGGCGGCGGCGTCCGAGTCGCGGGCGGCGGCTCGGCCGCCAGCAACCCCGCCTCGCCCAGCGCCTCGGCCATTGGCCCGGCCGCGATCGCGGCCCCGAGTCCGCCGGCCAGGACCGCCGCGCCGCCGGGCAGGCACAGATAGGCGTCGCCCGCGATGTCGAGCACCGCCAGGTCGGCCCCGATGGCGACGGCGTGAACGTCCGATTTGAGGTAGCGGGTCATCGGCAAAGGTCTGGCCGGGAGGCGGTGGGCGCCGGCGAAGGCCGGCGCCCTGGCCTTCAGCCCTGCTGCCAGAGCCGCACCGGGATCAGTTCGAAATCGCCGGTGGGAGAGTCAGCGCGGGTGGCCTGCTCGGCCGAGCCCAGCCGGACGACGTCGGCGCGGACGCCGGTCGGCTCATAGAGACGGACCGGAATCAGTTCCATGTCGCCGGTGTGGGAATCGGCGCGGGTTTGGCGCCGGGCGGAGCCGAGCCCGATCAGGCGCGGCGTGGTCTGGGTGTTCATGATGGAACCTCCTTGGACGGGACGGAATGCCCCGCCCACGCAGTCCGCTCCAGCCCGCGTCTATTTTCAAACTATATTCGCTCTATACTTTGTCCCGACCGCCTCATGACCGCGAAGACCGCGGGTGCCGCAGCACGACGGCCTTCATGGTAGGCGTCCACCTCGACCCGCAGGTCGGCGATGCGGCCCGCCGTTAGCAGCGCCTCCTGCCGGGCGATCTGTTCGACCTCGGCTGGCCGCACCACGGCCTCGACCGCGCGGACGGGTCGGAGCTGGAGCATGACCCGGCGGTGGGCGCGGGTCAGGATGTCGGCGCCGGCCGACGCCGCGATCGTCGCGTAGAGAATTTCGAGGCGCAAATCCGGAGGCGACGGCTCCGCGACGAGGCGCGCGGCGGTCGCCGGGGCGACATCCAGCGCCCACTGGGTGAGCCGGCGGTGCAATTCGTAGAGGTCGGCGATGTCGGATGCCGTCGGGCTTGGCGCAAAATATCCGCGGCCCGGTCGGTGCTCGAGAACCCCTTCGCCGGCGAGCCGCGCCAGCGCTTCGCGCACCGGTGTGGGGCTGAGGCGCAGTTCCTCGGCCAGGGCGGTGGCGACGAGCGGCTCGCCCCAGCCGAACCGGCCCGCCGCGGCGAAACCGGCCAAGGCGTTCAGGGCGCTGTGGTAGGGGTCGCGGCCCTTCATCCCGCCCGCTCCCGGCCGGAGGGGACGGCGGCGAAATATCTCAAACGCCGCTCCGGGGCAGGCGGTCGGCCGATGGATGGCGCAAGAAACGCGGTATAGGATCTATACCCGTAAGCTTTCGCGCTGTATCCGCAGGTTATTTGCGCCATGCCGTAAGGTTTTCGACACCGTTTCTTTCCCATCTTTCATTTGATGCTCCGTTGCCGCATTTTTCAACCAGTAGGGGTGCGAGGGCGGTAGTCTCGGCGGCCCAGCCGGTAGGAGTGAAGTCGAGGTCATGGAGCGTGCCGACCGCCAATCCCAGAGCGAAACCCTGTCTGCGGCGCTGCGCCTGATTCGCGCCCACCGCCGGATGAAGTCGGCCGATGTGGCGCGCGGGATGAACATGGCGCTGCGATCCTACGAACATTTCGAGGCCGGCGGCGGCCGCATCAATCTCGAACGGGTGCATCGCTTTGCGGAGGTCACCGACAGCGATCCGCACGCCATCATGGCCGCCCTGGCGCTGGGCTCGCCAGCCTTCGCCCTGCGCTGCGCCGACAACAAGCTGATGACCATCTTCACCGTCGCCGTCCAGGAATTCGACGCGGAGGTCGGCGACGCCATCGCCGAGCTTGACGCCCGGACCATCATCAACACCTTCACCAAGGCGCTGAAGGACCTCGCGGTGCAGTCGGTGCGCCGCGATAGCGCCGCCGACGCCTGGCTCGAGCAACGGCTGCGTCGTCTGGTCTCCCCGGCGAACGGCGAGGACGAAGGCCCGACCGGAGACGGCACACCGTAGACCCCCGACGGGCCGATTACGGACTGGCGGCGAGGCGGCCTCGTCCGGTTTGCTTAAGCGCGATGGCCCCGTATGCGTCCAGTAACCGCCAGGCGTGCGCTGACGATTTCGATCGTCTCTCCGAGCGACAGCTCGACTGCCTGCGGCTGGCCGCCCGAGGCCTGACCTCGGCGGGGATCGGCGGGCGTCTCAGTCTGTCGCCCCGCACCGTCGATGAGCATCTGATGCTGGCCTGCCGGACGCTCGGCGTGCGCACGCGGGTGCAGGCGGTGGCCCGGCTCGCGCTAGAGGACCGCGCCGCGCCGGAGACCCGAAGCTTCCTACCGTAGATCTCCGACGGGCCGCTGGCGGGTCGCGCGGCGCGGCTTGGACCGGTTTGCTGAACGCCAGACATGGAGTTCGCCTTGCTGGACCTCGGCCTCATCCTCAGCCTCGCCCAGGCCTGCGCGCCGCAGGTGGCGCCGGAGACCCTCGCCGCCGTCGCCTATGCGGAGAGCCGGTTCGACCCGCTCGCCATCGGCGTCAATCGCGGACCTCGACCGGCCCGTGCGCCGCGCGACGCGGCCGAGGCCGCCCGGACGGCGCGCGCGCTGCTCGCCGACGGCGCCAACCTCGACCTCGGCGTCGCCCAGATCAACAGCGACAATCTCGGCTGGCTGGGGCTGTCGGTCGAGGACGCCTTCGATCCCTGCCGCAATCTGACCGCCGCCGGCCGGGTGCTGCAGGCGGGATACCGACCCGCCTCGGCCAGCCCGCTCGACCGTCAGGTCGCGCTCCGGGCGGCGCTGTCCCGCTACAACACGGGCCATCCCGAACGGGGTGTGCGCAACGGCTATGTGGCCCGCGTCGAACGCGCCGCCCACCGCCTCGCCCTCGCGGCGCCCCATCCGTCGCCGGAGCCGTCGCCTCCAGCGCCCGCGATCCCTGCGGCCGAGCCGCCCCCACCACCGGCCTGGGATGTGTTCGCCCGCGCCCGTTTCAGTTCGACCCTCGCCTTCGCGTCGGTCTCGTCCGAGCCCTGGAGAGTTCTCCCATGACCGTCCGCGTTTCCCGCGCGCGCCACGCCGGCGCCGCCGGCGCCATCGCCCTGGCCAGCGTCACGATCCTCGCCGAGCCGGCCTTCGCCCAGGCCAATGTCGAAGGCCTGCTGCAGAACGTCGTCGACATGCTGACCGGCAACACCGCCCGCCTGCTGGCGGTGCTGGCGGTGGTGGTGGTCGGCATCCTGTGGATGTTCGGCCTGTTCGACCTGCGCCGGGCCGCCATCGTCATTCTCGGCATCATCGTCGTCTTCGGCGCCGCCGAGATCGTCAACCTGATCACCGGGGGCGGCTGATGGGCGCGCCGGCCGATCTTCTCCTGACCGCCGTCGTGCTGCTGGGCGCCCTGAGCCTGATGCTGGCCCTGCGACTGATCTCGCTCCCGCGCTTCGCCCAGGCCGTGGCCGGCGGCGCGCTCGGCCTGGCGGCCTGGAGCCTGCCCGCGCTGCTGGGGACCGGTCATGGCTGAAGAGCGTTTGATCGAGGACCCGCTGTTCCTGGCCTGCACCCGCCCGGCCATGGTTCTGGGCGTGCCGATGGAGGCGATGGGCGTCAACGTCATCGTCTCGGGCCTGGTGTTCCTGGTCGGCGGCAGCCTGCTCTACCTGCTGATCGCCCCCGTCCTCCACCTGGTTTTCCGCGGCATCTGCAAAGTCGACCACAACGCCTTCCGGCTGCTGCTGGTCTATGTCGACACCAAGGGACGCTCCCGCAACGGCGGCCTGTGGGGCGGCAGCTCGCCCACGCCCCTGCCGCTGGTCCGCCGCTACCGCGCGGGGGAGTTGGCCCGTGGCTGAGGCGAGCGTCTCCCCGGCCCGGCTGCGGCGCGAAGCGGATGTCCGCGCCAGTATGCCGTTCGCGCGCCATATCGACGACCAGGTGGTGGCCCTCGACAGCGGCGCCCTGATGCTCTGCTTCCAGCTCGCCGGCGCCGCCTTCGAGACGGCGGACGCGCGCGACCTCAACGACTGGCACGTCAAGCTGAACCAGACCTGGCGCAACCTCGCCAATGATCGCCTGGCGGTGTGGCACCACATCGTCCGGCGCGAGGTCGCGGCCGAGCCCGCGACCGGGTTCCTCTCCGCCTTCGCCCGCGACCTGAACGCGGCCTATGAGGCCCGCCTCGTCGGCCGGCGGATGTTCGTCAACGACCTCTTCGTGACCCTGGTCATGCACCCCGGCCGGGCAACCGGCGACCGGGCCTCGGCGATGATGGGCCGGCTGAAGGCGGCCAGGCGGGCCGGCGTCGAGGTCGAGCCCGAGGCGGTCAAGCGGCTGCAGGAGGCGGGGCGAGACCTCGCCCAATATCTGGCCCGCTTCGCGCCCCGGCCGCTTGGCCTCTATGCGCGCGGCGGCCTGTGGTTCTCCGAGCCGATGGAGGCCATGCGGCTGATCCTGACCGGCCGTCCGAGCCGCGTGCCGGTCGTCCGCGGCCACCTGGGCTCGGCGGTCTATGCCGTGCGGGCGATCTTCGGCCGCGAAAGCCTGGAACTGCGCGATGTCGGCGACGCCCGGTACGCCGGCGTCCTGGCGGTCAAGGAGTATCCGGCCTCAACCCGCCCGGGCCTGTGGGACGCGCTGCTGAGCGCGCCCTTTGCCTTCGTGATCAGCCAGTCCTTCGCCTTCCTGTCCAAGGCCTCCGCTCGGGCGGTGATGGAGCGCAAGCAGAACCAGATGGTCTCGGCGCGCGACCGGGCCGCCTCGCAGATCGCCGGCCTGTCCGACGCCCTCGACGACCTGGTCAGCAACCGCTTCGTGATGGGCGAGCACCAGGCCTCGGTGCTGGTTTACGGTGCCGGACCCGGCGAACTGGCCGACCACCTGTCCAAGGCCCGTGCCTTGCTGGCCGATTCCGGCCTGGTGGTGGCGCGCGAGGACCTCGGCCTGGAAGCGGCCTTCTGGGCGCAGTTCCCGGGGGCGTTCGCCCGGCGCACGCGCCCGGCGGCCATCACCTCGCGCAACTTCGCGGCCCTGGCGCCCTTCCACGCCCATCCGGTCGGCAAGGCCGGCGGCAACCACTGGGGGCCGGCGGTCGCCCTGCTCCGGACCACGGCCGGCTCGCCCTTCTGGTTCAACTTCCACGTCGGGGACCTGGGCCACACCTTCATCTGCGGCCCCTCGGGCTCGGGCAAGACGGTGGTCCAGAACTTCATGCTGGCCCAGCTGGAACGGCTCGGGGCCCAGCAGCTGTTCGTCGATAAGGACCGGGGCGCCGAGCTCTTCGTGCGCGCCTGCGGCGGGACCTATCTGACCCTGCGCAACGGCGAGCCGACGGGCTTCGCGCCATTCAAGGCCCTGGCGCCGGGGCCCGGCAACCGCGCCTTCCTGGTCCGGCTGGTCCGGGCGCTGGTGGCGCGGGACGGCGATCCCCTGACAGTGGTGCAGGCCCGGGCCATCGACGACGGCGTGGCGGCGCTCGAAGCCTTGCCCCGCGAACGTCGCTCACTGAACGCCCTGCGCAGTGTGCTGGGCCAGGCCGACGGCGGCGGCGTCGGCGCGCGCCTGGAGCGCTGGACCCGGGAGGGCCCGCTCGGCTGGGTGCTCGACAACGACGACGACGCCCTGTCGCTGGAGACCCGCTTCGCCGGCTTCGACCTGACCCAGGTGCTCGACCACGCCGAGATCCGCACCCCGGTCATGCTCTATCTGTTCCACCGCATCGCCGAGCGGGTCGACGGCCGCCGACTGGTGCTGGACATCGACGAGTTCTGGAAGGTGCTCGGCGACCCGGCCTTCACCGACCTCGCCCAGGACGGGCTGAAGACCTGGCGCAAGCAGAACGCCCTGATGGTGTTCGGCACCCAGTCGCCGGCCGACGCCCTGCGCTCGCCGATCGCCCACGCCATCCTCGAGCAGTGCGCCACCAAGATCTTTCTGCCCAACCCGCACGGCCAGGCCCGCGACTACGTCGAGGGCTTCGGCCTGACCGGCGAGGAATTCCGGCTGATCCGTGACGCCCTGACCCCGGAGTCGCATCGCTTCCTGGTCAAACAGGGCCACGACAGCGTCGTCGTCGAACTCGACCTGACGGGCCTGGACGACGAACTGGCCATCCTCTCGGGGCGCAGCGAGACGGTGGCTCTGCTCGACCGCCTGCGCGCCGAACACGGCGACGACTACGCGCTGTGGCGCGACCCCTTCCATGCCCAACGGAGGTTCCCATGAAGACCCGACTCCTCGGCGCCGCCGGCGCTGCCCTGATCGCCCTGACCGGTGTCCCGGCGCAGGCGCAGGAGATTGTCTACGACCCGATGGCCTACGCCAGGATGATCGAGGACGCCCTCACGGCCCTGCAGCAGCTGGATGCGCTGAAGAAACAGGTCGAACAGGGCGACGAGTTGTTCGACAGCCTCAACCAGCTGTCGGACGTCAACGCCCTGGCCGGCCAGCTCGGCCTGCCGGAGGTCCGCAATCCGCTGCCGGACATGGCCGCCCTGCGCGCCGCCGCCGACGGCGACCTCTCGGCCCTGGGCGCCCTGGCCGAGCGGGCCGAGGCCATCCGCCGCGAGACCCGTCTCTATACGCCGCCGGCCGATGAAGCCGGGCCGGCCGAGGCCTACTACCGCGACAGTCTCGAGCGCTCGGGCCTGCGCACGGCCCGCGACCTCGCCCTCGGCGAAGCGGTCGGCCAGGCCGCCGACACGCGGCTGGAGGGTCTGGAGACCCTGCGCCGGGCGCTGGACACGGCTCCCAACGCCCGGGCGGTGATGGACCTCGACGCCCGTCTGGCCGCCGAGCAGGCGCTGATCCAGAACGAACAGGTGCGGCTGCAGGGCCTGGCCCTGATGCAGGCGGCCGAAGCGCGGCTGGAGGAGCAGCGCGCCCGCGAACGGGCCGAGGCCGCCCGGGCCGCGCGCATGAGCGTCTACGAGCGGGCCTTCCGGTGAGAGCCGTCCTGCTCGCCGGTCTGGTTCTGGGCGCCTGCTCGCCGCCGCCGCGAACGACGGAGGCCTTCGCCGCCGATCCGGCCGCGGCCCGCACGGTCGTGGCCGCCTGCGACGCCGGCGCCCGGCGCGGCGACTGCGCGGCCGCCCGGGCCGGTCTGGCCGAGGCGGGCCGGCGCGAGCGCATGGCCGCCTACCGGCGGGCCTTCTGAGGGAGAAGCGGCCATGCAGTTCCGGGTCTTCGAGCCAAGCTACGACTTCATCGACGCGCGGCTGAACGAGTTCCTCGGCGACCGGCTGTCCTCGGTGATTGCCCAGGTAGAGGGGCCGCTGCGCGTCGCGCTGGTGCTCTACATCGTGCTCTACGGCTACGCCATCTTCCGCGGCGCGATCAGCGAACCGATCATGGATTTCGCAATCCGCGGCATCAAGCTGGTGTTCATCTACCTGCTGGCCACCACCGCCGCCTACGGCGACTTCGTCACCCGGCCGCTGTTCACCGACCTGCCCAACGCCCTGACCGAGGCGATCAGCGGGGCCGGGACGCCCAGCGTCGGCGCGGCCTTCGACCAGTTCTTCGCCTACGCCGCCTATCTGGGCGAGAAGATCAGCCGCGACGCCTCCGCCTTCAATCCGGCCCCCTATGTCGTCTCGGCGTCGGTGCTCATCATCGGCGCCCTGGCCGCCGCGCTCGGGTTCGGGGTGGTGCTGGTCGCCAAGCTGGCCTTGGCCCTGCTGGTCACCCTCGGGCCGATCTTCATCGCCTGCGCCCTGTTCGACGCCACCCGCCGCTTCTTCTTCGGCTGGCTGAGCCAGGCGGTGAACTACCTGGTCCTGTTCGCCCTGATCATCGTCATCTTCCAACTGGTTCTGTCGCTGGTGCGCGACCAGTGGGGGGCGATCGAGGGCGGCGACCCGATGATCGGCGGCCTGATCTTCATCGCCCTGTGCCTGCTCGGCGCGATCTTCTTCCTGCAGACTCCGGCCATAGCCGCCGGCATCGCCGGCGGGGCCAGCGCCGGCCTGGCCGATTTCGCCAACGCCGCCGCCCTCGGGACCAGCGGCTCCGGCCGCGCCGTCGGACCGCAAGAATCGGCCCGGCAGCCGCCGCGCGGCGGCGGATCCATTCGACCCACGGGAGCCCGCTGATGACCATCCCTCGCCTGCTTATGCTCGCCGCCGCCGCCACGGTCCTCGCCGGCTGCGCCAGCCTCGGTCGCGACGCCGCCCCGGTCTGCGACGGCCGCCATCGCCGCCCGGCCAACCCGCACGGCTCGACGCTCGTCTCCGTCCCGGCGCCGGCCCAGCCGGAGCCGCCCGCGCCCGCGTCCGCACCCCCACCCTCGGCCTCGCTCGGCGGAGGCTGCGTATGACCGGCGTTCCCGCCCCCGATCTGAAGGCCTATTTCGCCGAGGCCCGGCGCTGGGACCAGGACCGTCTGGCCGAAGCCCTGCGCTCGCGCCGCCTGGCCTGGGCGGCGGCCGGGGCGGCGGCGGCCCTGGCCGCGGTGTCAGTCGGCGCGGTGGCGACCCTGACGCCGCTGAAGACCACCCAACCGTTCGTGATCCGCGTCGACCAGGCGACCGGCGCCGTGGACGTGGTGCGCGGCCTCGGCGGTGGCGAGGGCCCAGCCACCTATGACGAGGCGATCAGCAAATTCTTTCTGGCCCAATACGTGCGGGTCCGCGAGGGCTATCTCGACGCCGCCGCCGAGGACAGCTTCCGCCTGGTCTCGGTCCTGTCGGGCGGCGCCGAGCAACGGCGCTGGGCCGACCTCTACCGCGGCTCCAATCCGGACAGCCCGCAGAACCTCTACGGCCCCGACGCCGAGGCGATCGTCAACATCCGGGCGATCGGCTTCATCAACGACGGCGTCGCCAACGTCCGCTTCCATCGCACCGTGCGGCGGGCGCAGCAGGTCGTCGAGAGCGATTGGATCGCCACCATCGCCTTCACCTTCACCCGCGCCCCGTTGTCCGAGGCCGACCGCCTGCGCAACCCGCTCGGCTTCCAGGTCACCTCGTACCGCGCCGATCCGGAGGTCATCCGATGAACCGCCTGTCGACCGCCCTCGCCGTCGCCCTGACCCTCCTGGCCGCCCCGGCCGCCGCCCTGGCGGAGGAGCCGGCCGATCCGCGCATTCGCATCGTCGACTACGACCCGGACGCCATCTACCGGATCACCGGCGCCTATCGCACCGCCACCCAGGTGGTGTTCGCCCCCGACGAGACCATTCGCCATGTGGCGGTCGGCGACAGCGTCGCCTGGGAGGTCGCCGCCGAGGGCTCGGTGCTGTTCCTCAAGCCCCGCGAGCGGCATCAGGCCACCAACCTGCTGGTGGTCACCGACCGCGGCGGCCAGGCCCGCCACTACGCCTTCGAGCTCGCCGCCGGCGAGGCCCGTGGTCGCTCCCCCGCCTACCAGATCCGCTTCCGCTATCCGGCCGACGACCAGGCGCGGGCGCTGCGGGCGGTGGAAGCCGCAGCCGCCGTCGTCGAGACCCGGCTGGTCGGCCTCGCCCTGCAGCAGGGCGCGCTGGAGGGCCCGCGCAATCTGGCCTACTCCGTCCAGGGCTCGTCCGACCTGCAGCCCAGCGAGGTCTCCGACAACGGGCGGTTCACGGTGCTGCGCTTCCCCGGCGCCCAGGCCGTGCCGGCCATCTTCGCCGTCGCCGAGGACGGCAGCGAGCGGTTGGTCCCGTTCGACGTGCGCGGCGACTACGTCGTCATCCACGGCGTCGAGCGCGGCCTGCGCCTGCGCCGCGGCCGCCAGGTGCTGTGCATCTACAACGAGGCGTTCGATCCCAGGGGCGTCGGCGGCGAGACCGCCACCGCCTCGCCGCAGGTCGAGCGCGCCCCCGCGGGAGGCCGCCCATGACCGTCGAAGACCCCAGACCCCCGGCCGACGACGGCCCGGTCAGAACCGCTCCGGCGGAGACGGACCGGGCGATCTCGCCGATCGCCAGCCGCTTCGGCGGTCAGCGGCGCTGGATCAGCCTGGCGGCCCTGGCCGCCGGCTGCGGCGTCTTCCTGCTGGCCACTTGGGACCGCGACGGCGCTGCCGAGCGCCCAGCCGAGGCCGATGCGCCGGCCCGGCAGCTGGTCCCGTTCGAGCCGGCGCGGCGCGAGCCCGCGCCGCGGCTGGCCGACGCGGCGACCGACCCGCTCGCCCCCGGCCTCGGCGGCGAGCCCGGCCCCGAGGTCCCGGCGCTGGAGCCCCGGGCCGCCGGGGCCGGCCCTGCCCCGGCCGATGCGCGACGCACGCTGCTGGAGAGCGCCCAGCGGGCGCCGGTGCTGGCCTACAGCCGCCCGGCCCTGGCGGCGCCGACGCTCACTGGACCGGCCGCGGCCCTCGCGTCGCCGCCGGCCGCATCGCCGACGCCGCTCGACGCCCCGCAGCAGGCCGGCCCGATCGGCCAGGCGCGGGCCGGCCGGCTGCCCGACCGCAACCTGCTGCTGGTCGCCGGCGCCGCCCTGCCATGCGTGCTGCAGACGGCGATGGACAGCTCGACGCCGGGCTACGTCAGCTGCGTCGTTCCCAAGGACATCTATTCCGACAACGGCGCCGTGGTGCTGATGGAGCGCGGCACCCGGGTGCTGGGCGAATACCGCGGCGGCCTGCAGCAGGGGCGCAGCCGCCTCTTCGTGCTGTGGACCCGGGCGGTGACCCCGACCGGCGTCGCCGTCGCCCTGGCCTCGCCGGCGGCCGACGCCCTGGGCCGGGCCGGCTTCGACGGGGAGGTCGACGCCCATTTCTGGCAGCGTTTCGGCGGCGCCCTGCTGCTCTCGGTCGTCGACGACGGGATCCACGCCGCCATCGGCCGGGACGGCCCAGCCGGGACGACTCGTCTGCCCTCCGACGCGGCCGGCGTCGCCCTGCAGGCCTCGGTCGGCATCCCGCCGACCCTGCGCAAGGCGCAGGGGGCGGAGGTGTCGATCTTCGTGGCCCAGGACCTCGACTTCTCCGGCGTCTACCGGCTGCGGGCCCGCTGATGGACGACACCGCCGTCCTCGACCACTACCTGGCCCCGATCCGCGCCTTCCTGGAGCCGGACGACGTCACCGAGGTGGTCATCAACCGGCCCGGCGAGGTGGGGGTGGAGCACGCCGGCCGCTGGGTCTGGCACGAGGCGCCGCAGCTCACCGAGGCCTGGCTGCGCACCCTGGCCACCGCCGCAGCGGCCTTCACCAAACAGGACGTCGGCGAGGAGCGGCCGATCTGCTCCACCGTCCTGCCCGGCGACGAACGTTGCCAGATCGTCCTGCCGCCGGCGACTCCGGCCGGCGCGGTCTCCCTGACCATCCGCAAGCCTTCGCGGCGTCAGCTGGGACTGGCCGACTTCCAGGCCGCCGGCCTTTTCGATCAGGTGGCGTCGGCGCGGAGCGGCGACCAGGACGGAACCGACGCCGAGCTGGTCCGCCGGTGCGAGGCGGCGGACTGGGCCGGCTTCTTCGACCTGGCCGTCAAGGCCCGGCGCAACATCCTGATCTCGGGTGCGACCGGCTCGGGCAAGACCACCTTCGCCAAGGCCCTGGTGGCGCTGATCCCCGACCAGGAGCGGCTGCTGACCATCGAGGACACCCGCGAGCTGGTGGTGCCGCACCGTAACGTCGTCCACCTGATCTATTCCAAGGACGGCCAGGGCCTGGCCAAGGTCACCGCCAAGGCGCTGCTGGAAAGCGCCCTGCGCATGCGACCCGACCGCATCCTGCTGCAGGAGCTGCGCGACGGGACCGCCTTCTTCTACCTGCGCAACGTCAACTCCGGCCATCCCGGCTCGATCACCACGGTGCACGCCGATTCCGCCGCCCTCGCCTTCGAACAGCTGACCCTGCTGGTGCGCGAGTCCGAAGGCGGCCGCGACCTGCCGCGCGACGACATCCGCGCCCTGCTGCACCTGCTGATCGACGTGGTGGTCCAGATAAAGAAGGTCGACGGCGTCTTCCGGCTGACGGAGGTCTGGCATGAGCCGGCTCGAAAGCGCCAGCCCGGCGGCTAGGGCCGCCCTGATCGCCGCCGCCCTGCTGGCGCTGCTGGCGACCGCCGCCGTCGGCACGGCGCTGGTCGCCCTCGCCGGCCTCGGCCAGCTGGAGGCGGACATCGACCTCACCCGCGCGCCGGCCTGGTTCTGGTACTACCGCGAGGATCCGCAGGTACGGCGCTGGCTGCGCATCGCCGCTAGCGCCCACGGCCTGCTGCTGCTGCTCGTCGCGGTCGCCGTGGTCGTGGGCCGCCGCCGCCCTCTGCACGGGGCCGCCCGCTGGTCGACCCCGGGCGAACAGCGCGCCGCCGGCCTGCGGGCGAGCCAGGGCGTCCTGCTCGGCCGCGCGAGCGGCGAACTGCTGATCGCCGACGGCCCCGAGCACGTCATGCTCTATGCCCCGACCCGCACCGGCAAGGGCGTTGGCGTGGTCATCCCCAACCTGCTGGCCTGGCCAGGCTCGGTGGTGGTGCTCGACATAAAGCGCGAGAATTTCGTCGCCACCGCCGGCTTCCGCGCCGCCTCCGGCCAGACGGTGCTGCTGTTCGACCCGTTGGCGCGCGACGGCCGCACCGCTCGATTTAATCCGCTCGGCCATGTCGATCGGGGCGACGCCGTCGCCGTGCTGGACGAACTGCAGCGCATGGCGGCGATGCTTTTCCCGGGCCACGACCGGGCCGATCCCTTCTGGGCCGAGGCGGCGCGGATCGGCTTCATCGGCGTCGGCGGGTACGTCGCCGCCACGCCCGATCGGCCGTTCACCCTGGGCGAGATCTTCCGTCAGCTGACCGCCGGCGACGCCCGCACGCGTCTGCCGCGGATCGTGGCGGCGCGGGCGCGCGAGGGCCGCCCGCTGCCCGGCCCGGTCGTCTCGGCGCTGCTGGACTTCACCAGTTCCAGCGAGAACACCTTCGCCTCGGTGCGCCAGTCGATCACCACCCGCATGGGCCTGTGGCTCAACCCTCGTGTCGATGCAGCCACCGCCGCCTCCGATTTCGACCTGCGCGACCTGCGCAAGGGCGGAGTCTCCCTCTATCTCGGCGCCACTCCGGACAATATGCTGCGCATTCAGCCGCTCTACGCGCTGCTGTTCCAGCAACTCGTGGACCTCAACAGCCGCGCCCTGCCCGGGCCGGGCGACCGCTCCGTCCTGGTCCTTCTCGATGAGTTCGCCCGTCTCAGCGCGGCCCCGGTTCTGGCCCACGCCTTCGCCTGGGTCGCCGGCTACGGCCTGCGCCTGCTGGCGGTGATCCAAAGCCCGTCGCAGTTGCGCGCCCTCTACGGGCCCGACGTCGCCGAGGAGATCATGACCAACTGCGGCATCGAGGTGGTCTTCGCGCCCAAGGAGCTCAAGGTCGCTCAGGATCTTAGCGAGCGGCTCGGCTACCAAACCGCCGCCGGCCGCAGCCGCAGCCGCCCGGTCGGGCTGGGCGCGGGGCGCCGCAGCACGACCGTCTCCGAACAGCGCCGCGCGCTGATGCTGCCCCAAGAGCTGATGCAGCTGCCTGACCGGGCCCTGATCGTCCTCAAGGCCGGCCTGCCGCCAGTGCGCGGCCGCAAGATCGTCTACTACCGCGAGCCGGCCTTCCAACGCCGGCTGCGGCCCGCCCCGGACATTCCCCCGGCGCCGCTCCCGTCGGCCCCGCCGGCGCCGTCCGAACCCCGCGAGGAGGATTCCATGGACTTCGACGCCATCGCCCGCGCCTTCGCGGCCGAGGGCCTGCCGCCCCCTTCCGTCGGCGCCGACGAGGCCGCCGTCGGCGCCTGGCTGGACCGGGTCGTCGACGCCGCGCTCCCGGAGCGTGAGCCGTGACCCCCGCTGGGACGGCTCCGCGGCCCAACCGGCTCGGTCCCGCCGCCGACGCCGTGCGCTCGCCGCGTTCGACCGCCAAGGGCGACGTGCCCGAGGCGATGCTCGACCGCTATCTGATCGAACGCGACCGCCAGGGCCGCCCGGAGCGCTTCTTCCGCGACCATCGCGCCGGCGAGCCGATGTTCCGCGACCGGGGCGGGTCGCTGATCTCGGCCCAGGCCTATCCCGACGCGATCGCCGACATGCTGAAGATCGCCCGCCATCGCGGCTGGACGCGCATCCGCGTCGCCGGCGACGACGCCTTCCGTCGCGAGGTCTGGATCCAGGCCCAGGCGATGGGGCTGGAGGTCCAGGGTCATCGCCCCCGCGAACGCGATCGCCAGGCGGCCGGCCAGGACACAGCCCGGCCCGTGCCCACCGCCCCCGATCTGGCCGAACGCCTGGCCCGGGCGGCGGTCGTGGTGGCGCGCCTCGTCCCCGATCCCGCCGCTCAGGCGCGATTGCTCGCCCGCGCTTGGGGCCGCGCCAGCCTCGACCGCGACGGCGGTCCCGCGCCGGATCGTCGGCGCGAGCGCACGCGATGACCAAGACCCCGGGTCAGCGGAACGACGCCCCCCTCTGGAGGTCTACCTTACGTTTTGCGTCGTCAAGTTCACACAATAACCGTTATATGGGTGCTTAAGGCCCCCATAGGCGCTAATAACCCATTTAAGGGTTCTTACATCGAGAGCGTTGACTCGACCTTCATAAAGACCAATATATGGGTAGTTATGATCCATATAGCCATTAACCGCCCATATAAGGGTTGTTACATGACCTTACCCGAAGCCACCGTCTTTAGCCGCGCCGAGCGCCTTGGCGAACGCCTGGCCGCGCAACGGCTGAATCGCAACCTGACCCAGCGCCAGTTGGCCGAAAGCGCCGCTGTTTCCCTGAACACCCTGCGCCGGCTTGAGAGCGGCGAGAACGCCTCGCTCGACACCCTGATCCGTGTGCTGGAGGCCCTCGACCTCGGCGACCGGCTGGACGCCCTGGCGCCGCCGGCCGACGTGCGCCCCGTCGACCGCGTGCGCAATACGACCGGGGGCGAACGCAAGCGGGCCACCGGCGCGGGGCACGGGGAGCCGGCCTCGGCCACGCCCTGGTCCTGGGGCGACGACGCGTGACGGACGCCACCATCCGCCTCTGGGGCCGCGACATCGGCGCGGTGACCTGGCTCGAGGATCGCGGCTATGGGGTGTTCCAGTACGTCCCGGAGTTCATCGACAGCAGTATCGCCGTCGCGCCCCTGGTGATGCCGCCCAGTTCCGTCCCCTATGCCTTCCCCGAGCTGCCCAAGGACGCGTTCAAGGGCCTGCCGGGCCTTCTGGCGGACTCGCTTCCCGACAAGTACGGCAACGCCTTGATCGACGCCTGGCTGGCGCGCCAGGGCCGCGATGCGGTCACCTTCAACCCCGTCGAACGGCTCTGCTATATCGGCACCCGCGGCATGGGCGCGCTTGAGTTTCACCCGACCCTGATGAAGGCGGCCCGCCGCTCCCGCACCCTGCAGATCGACGCCCTGGTCGATCTGGCCAACCAGGTGCTGTCGATGCGCCAGGACATGGGCGGGATCCTGTCCGGCAAGGACGATCGCGACACTCTGGAGGAGATCCTGCGGGTCGGCACCTCGGCCGGCGGCGCGCGCGCCAAGGCGGTCCTGGCCTGGAACGAGACGACCGGCGAGTTCCGCTCCGGCCAGGTCCCGGCGGACGAGGGGTTCACCTACTGGCTGATGAAGTTCGACGGAGTCTCCAACAACCGCGACAAGGAGCTGGCCGATCCCCAAGGCTTCGGGCTGATCGAGTATGCCTTCTGGCGCATGGCGATCGACGTCGGGATCGACATGTCCGATTGCCGCCTCCACCACGAGGGCGGTCGCAGCCACTTCATGACCCGGCGCTTCGACCGCACCGCCAGGGGCCAGAAGCTCCACATGCAGTCGCTGGCGGCGCTGCGCCATTTCGACTTCAACGCCGCCGGCGCCTACAGCTACGAACAGGCGATCGAGACCATCCGCCGGCTGCGCCTGGAAGCCGTCGACGTCGAGCAGCAGTTTCGTCGGGCCGTCTTCAACCTGTTCATCCGCAACCAGGACGACCATGTGAAGAACATCGCCTTCCTGATGGACAAGTCGGGGACCTGGCGGCTGTCGCCCGCCTTCGACGTCGTCTACGCCTACAATCCGACCGGCGATTGGACCAGCAGCCACCAGATGACCTTCAACGGCAAGCGCCAGGGCTTCACCGTCGAGGACCTGGTCGAGTTCGGCGCCTACTGCGGCTTCAAGCGCCGCCGGGCGTTGGCCATCGTCGCCGAGATCGCCGAGGGGGTGCGCCAGTGGCGCACCTACGCCGACGCCGCCGGCGTTTCCGAGTCCACCGCCGCGAGCATCGAGCGAGCCCTGCGCCTGGACCTGACCCCCAAGGCCGGCGGAACCGAAGTGGCCTAGGGGCCGCACACGCCGCAAAGCGTGTTCCTCCGGATACAAGCCAAATCGCCTGGGGTCGGCCGCTACCGGGTCCGCCCCGACCGGTCCCGCTCCGCCGCCGTCCGTCGCAACGCCTGGTCCCGGGTTTCCGGGACAGGCCGCTCACGCACAAAGCGCTCCACCAGAGCCGCCAAGGCCCGATCCTCGGCCCGCTCCGACCGGCCCAGGCGCAGCGCCTCGGCGACCAGCGCGCGGCGCACCGCCAACTCCCGCGCCCGGATCTTCGCCAGCCAAGGACCGTTCCCACCGCCGGCCTTCAGCGCTTCGCGATACGCGGCCGCGAGCACCTTGGGCAGAGCGCCCTTTCCCGCCACGAACCGCTCGCACATCTTGCGTACCGGCGTCCGCTCGGCTTTGCGCGCCACGCCGCGCGCCCGTCGCGGCGTCGCCTCGGCCTCCACCGAACGGTCGCGCAAGGCGCGCGCGAACCCTTCCCGCCAAGTCTGCAGGTCAGCCTTCCTCGGGTTCAACCGCTCGCCGTCTCGCCCGAGCATGCGCACCGTCAGGTGGACATGCGGATGGCGTCCTTCATCATGGAGCGCGAAGACATAGGGGAAGCGGTCGCCGAAGACATCGGCGGCAAAAGCCTGGGCCGCGTCATGCAGCCGGAACGCCTCCGTGCCGGCCGGCATGCTGAGCACGATCGACAGCGAGACCGGCGCGTCGCGGCGCCGCCCGGGCTCCGTCGCCAATTCCTCGGCCCAGTCGTGGGCGAGTTCGCGCACCTCGCTCCGCCCCTTCAGCCGCTCACCGTCGGGGCCTTCGAGCGGCAGGGCGCCGTTGCGGCTGATGTAGTCAAGATGGCGCTGCAGATGCCCGCCGTCCCGGGTCCGGCCGGTGATCTTGACCATCACCTCCGGCGCCCGTCGCGCCACCTGCGCGAGCCGCGCGGACGCCTCGCCTGTCCCTCGGGAGGGCCGCAGGATCGACGGCGTGATCCGCGCGCGCCGCACATCGACCGGCGGACGCAGGGCCTCCTCGAACCCCCGCGGCGGGACGAAGTCGCTCATGGCTCGGCCGCCCAGTAGGCGAGGTTGCCCTCGAAGGCCTGACGCAGTCCGCCGAGGTGATCCCGGATCTCGGCCTGGAAGGCGCCCAGCTGGGCCATTTCCAGGTCGAGCACCGAGCCCTCCATCACGGCGGTGTTCAGCGCCCGGGCGATCTGATTGATGTTGACCCCGATGCGCCGCAGCTCACGCTGCACCGCGATGAAGGCGATCGCCTCGGGCCGACCCAGCTGTGGGCGTCCATGCAGGCGCCGGCGGATCAGCGCCACGGCCCACTGCGTCCGCGTCAGGCCCAGGGCGCCCGCCTCGGCCTCCAGGAGCGCGAGGTCCGCCTCGGCCAGACGAAGGGCCAGCTTGCCGCTCGACGCCTTTACGCGGGCCGGCTCGGCCATCGGTAGGGACGCCTGCGCCGCCCCCTCCATCAGCCGACGCAGCAGACGCGAGCGCCCGCCCTGACCGGCCGCGGCGGCGTCGAACCGGCGGACCAGGTCAGGCGGAAGGCGAAGCGTGATGCGGTCCATTGCGGAGGGGGCCTGTCAGACATTGCCGGCGCAAAGCCTATCCTGCCCTAGACCGCGAACCCCTCCGCCCCGTAGGCCTCCGGTGTTCCCCG
>Ga0209066_10001002_pt1 | contig 38896 bp, 24 predicted proteins | sample All_14_2_FD_187198 | JGI IMG/M metagenome (GOLD analysis project Ga0209066, IMG submission 187198) | Freshwater microbial communities in response to fracking from Pennsylvania, USA - Allegheny Zone_MetaG_DW_15 (SPAdes) (version 2) ... | reverse complement strand
CCCATGGCCCTGCCCCCGGCCCTGCCCATGGTCGAGCTCGGAAGCGCCCAGTACGCGGGCATGATCACCACGGCCAAGGAGGCCACCCGCACCCTCATGGGGAACGTGTCAGAGGCCGAGGCCAGGAAGTTCGAGGAACGCTGGGCGGCCTACTACGACCACCCGTCGGCCGAGATCGTAGAACACTTCCGGGCGGCCACGCCCATTCTTTCGGAATTCCTGAATATCCGCGAGGCCATTGCGACCACCTCCGCCGCCTTCGACCAGGCCTGGAACGAAGCCGGGCTGGCCGCCGAGTACGACAGCCTGGACGGGGCCGACGCGGCCCTGGCCCAGGCCGACATGCTCAAGGACTACCTCGTCTCCCTGGAGGCCCGGGGCCGCCAGCTGGCCCAGGCCCTGCAGGATCTGGGCGAGGCCCCGGACCCTGTGGCGGAGAAAGAGGAGGCACGCTCGCGCCACAAGTCGGCCGTCGACACAGTCAGGGAACTCTTCGTCGAGGCGCCGTCACTGGAGGGCATCTGGTACGGGTCCTCGGAATACGACGAGGACGGCTGGATCGAAGGCATCAAGGGGTCGCCGCTGCTCTTCGTGGTCTATGCCGTCGGCGACCCGGCCAACCCCCGCTACCGGGCCCTGCGCATGGATGCCGCGACCTATGACGAGAAGACGGACCCCTACATCGAAATTTTCGGCCTGAACGACGGGGACTCGCCCGACATGCCGGGGATGCTCCCCGGTTTCGGAGACGGCACCCTGCGCGACAGCTACGAAATCAAGGAGGAGGAAGACACGTACGTCATCACCGTCAACGCCGAACGCCTCGCGAACGACGTCGACTCCTTCGAATACCCCCCGCCGGTGGCGCTGGACACGGTCGAGACCGCCTTCGAAAAGGCGACCAAGAAGAACTCCGAAAAACGCGAGACGCTGGAGTCCGCCCCCGCCGCGCCGGCCGAAAGCACCGACCAGGCCCTCAAGCAGACGGCCCAGCAGGTCGTCGGGGTGGCCATGGTTTCCCTTTTCGAGAAGTTCGCCGTGTCGGAACTGAACGATGTCCGCCGCCACAACGAGTGGACCCCGGCCTTCCTCCGGGCCGCACGGCAGTGGCTCAAGGATCGCCCCTTTTCCGAAGGGACCACCCTGGCCCAGGACCGCCAGGCCATGTCAGCCATGTTCGCCAGGTTCCTGGGCCCGCAGCAGGCGCCGCCGCAATCGGCTCAGACCGCGGTGGCCCAGGCCCCCGACAAGGCCGCCGCACCAGAGGCGCCGAAGGCCGCGGACGACGCGTCCGAGGCCGAAAAAGCGGCAAGGCTCGAGCGCATCGAGTTCCACAAGCAGAACATGGTCATCATCCAGCGCAACCTGGACCGCGACCGGGCCGAACTGGACAAGGAGACCGACCCCGAACGCCGAGCGCAGCTGGAGTTCCGCATCGTCGGCGCCATGTCCGACCTGCAGGGCGAAAAGGACCTCGTCGCATCCGTGGAGACCGGAGAACTGGTACGCACCCGCACCGCCTTCGACGACTACGCCCATGCCGGGTTCATCGCCAACATCAGGCAGAGCCAGCGGCAGATGGAGAACTTCCAGCGCTCCAGCGACGCCCTCTTCAAGCTCGCCGGCATGCTCCCGGGGGACGAGGGCAGCGAGGCCCGCGCCTTCGTGGAACGCCAGCTGACGCCGGAGGTGCGCCTGAACATGGACCAGGCCGCCGTGAAGCGCATCGCCGACGCGCTGGGCAAGAAGGTGGAGGGCCACTACCTGGGGCAGCAGGCCAAGAGCGACGAGGAGGCCGCCTACGCCACCCTTGGCCTGGAGGCGGCCGAGAACATCAAGACCGCGGCCGACTCGGGCATGATGGTCCTGTCCCTGTTCGGCGGAAAATACGTGGATGCGGCCTACCAGGCGGCCACGGGCTACATCGAGGGAGGGCCCGCCGAAGCCGCCCTGCGCACTGCCTCCATGTTCGGGCCCACGGCCGGTGCCGCGGCCGAGGCCATGCGCGGCTACCGAGAGGGCGGGGTGCAGGAGGCCCTGAAGCGCGGAGCCTTCTCCCTGGCCACGGCCAAGGGGATGGAGTACGGCATGGGCAAGGTCATGGGCAAAGGGGGCGGCGTCGACGGCCCGGATGCGCCCGCCGCCAAGGGAACCGCGCCGGGTGCGCAGGCGGCGAAGCCGGCGGCGTCCTCCGGGACGGCGCCGCAGGCCGTGGCCAAGCTGCCGAAATCCGGGGACCAGCGCGCCCTGGAGCAGTTCAGGCAGGCCAGGAAGCAGGGCGAAGACCTCGTCGAGGACTTCCGGCAGGCCCAGAAGCGCCTTTCCGAGGCGGGCGCTGCCGGGGCCTCGCCCGCGGAGATCATGAAACTCCAGGCCGAGGTCCGCGACAAGGTGGCCGCGGTCAACGGCAGCCCCCACGCCAAGAACTTCCTCAAGTACAAGGGGGACGCCGGTTCGCAGCAGGCCTACAACGCCCACCTGCGGGCCGTGCACGCCGACGTGGAGGCCAAGTTCCACGCCAACATGCAGGCCAAGGGGTGGAACCAGCAGCCCCTCAAGGAGTTCCGCAACTCCGCCAGCACCGGGTCCGTAGGCATGGACTTCGACATCGGCCTGGACGAGCAGGCGGCCCGCGCCCTGACCCGGGACGGCAAGCCCGCCAAACTGAACCAGTGGCAGGAGGACGCCCAGAGGGCCTGGAACGAGGCCTACGAGGCGTCAACCGGACGCAATGCCGGACAGGCATGGGAAACCGTGACCACCAGCGGCCATGCCGAGAGCTACAAGGACCTGGCCTGGCTCTCGCCCGACAAGTCCGGCGTATCCAAGGCCTGGGGAGAGCAGGCGGCCGACGTGACGCGCTACAAGTCCTGGCACATGCAAAACGACCCGAGCCTCGACAGGATGACCAAGCTGCAGGAGATCAGCCGCGGCGCGGCCAAGGACATGCAGACCAAGCTGAATCCCATCCTCGACCAGGTCAAACCCACGGACCGGAGCCTGACCAAATTCCAGAACGCCCGCGAACACTGGAACAAGGTCCGCCAGATCCTGGCCGACTTCGGCGAGAACAACATCGATCCCGTCACCGCCGACCGCCGCATCCGCGAACTGACCGGCGGCAAGAGCATCCCCGAGGTCGTGGAAGACATGACCTACCTCCTGGAAGGGGCGGTCAAGTTCGGGAAACGTTCCTAGGCGTCACCACGAAAAGGCACAGGCCGGAAACCATGACGGTTTCCGGCCTGTTTTCATGTCTGTCCGGGCCGCCGGGCGGGACGGCCGAAACGGAACCGTTTCAGGGCAGCGGCACGCTCTGCCGTCGGAAGCGGTTCCCGTCGACGGCCAGGTACTCCACGCCGCCCTTGGCGAACACGGCCCGGGGCGGAATGATGTCGTGGACGCGGTCCTCGCCCCCGAAGACGACGATGTGCACCTTCTTCTCCTTGTCGAGAGCGAAGTAGACCAGATGCCTGCCGTCGGGACTGAACTGCGGGGGCTCGTCGCCGAAGATCTCCCGGAATTCCGGCCCGGCCTGTCCGTCGAGGAAGGCCCGCCAGGACGACTTGCCCTTCTCCAGCCAGGCCACCTTCGTCCCGTCGGGGCTGAAGACGATGCCCCTGGGCGAGCCCTGGCCGCGGCCGACCTCCTTGCCGTCCACGACCACGACGTATTCCTCGTCGCCGATCTGGAAGCCCGCGGCCCAATGCCGTCCGTCGGGGCTGAAGGTTTCACCCGCTACGCTTTTGAGCGCCCCGAAATCATGGGCGAAGATCTGCCCGTCGACCACCAGGAACGCCTGACCGCCCTTCTTGGCCTCGTAGGCGTGCCGCGACCCGTCGGGGCTGAACGTGGCCGGATCCCAGATATCCTCGAAATCGGGGCCGATCTGTCCGTTGACGACCATGGACCTGACCGTGTCGTCCACATGGGCCACGAAGGCGTAATACGCACCGTCAGGTGTGACCGTGAACTTGTAGCCGCTGCCCATGGTGGGGGTGAGCTCCTCGCCGTCCCGAACCAGGAAGCGGTCTCCGCCCTCCTTCTCGGCGATGGAGTAGAGTTCGGCGCGGTTTTGCGTGAACTGGAGGTTGCCGTGAACGGCCGGGTACTTCCGCCCCACGGCACCGTCCGCGGTCACGACCATGGCGAAGTCGGCGCCGGTCTGCTCGTCGCGCCCCCGCTCGACCCAGGCGGCCTTGCCGTTCCAGGCCACGGCCCCCTCCCGCACGGGGACAGGCGTCTCGCGCACCTGCTTGCCGTCGAGATAGACCCGGTACACGTCGCCGGCCTTCCCGCCGACCAGGACATGAGCCCCGTCCTCGCTCATTTTCAGGAAATCGATCTCGCTGAAGACCGGGCCGTCGGCCCCGTTGCACACCGGAACCTCCTTGTCGCCCAGCTCCGCCTCGAAGCAGAAGGCCTCGCCCTTGGGCGTGAAGAGCATGGAGTACCCCTTGACGTCGTCGTACCATTTTCCGGGCACGCCGTTGACCACGACGCGCTTCTTCCCCTTCTTCTCGCCCTCGATCCAGGCCACGTGGCGCAGGTCGTCGGACAGCTTGATGGCCCTTTCATCCAGGGCGTACTGCGGCAGCTCGAAGTCGAAGTTCTCCGCGGCCGCAGCCGGTCCGCCCGGCGCGCCGGCCGACAGGGATTCCTCTTGCCCCACGGCGTAGAGCGTCCCCTCGTGCTCGTACACGTCGCCGGGCATGGCCGTCACGACCCAGCCGACACGGTGCACGCTGGTGCTGAGGGTGCCCAGCTCGTTGTCGCCGATGAATTTCTTGACCCGGTAGGCCATGTAGACGCCAACGGCCCGAGGGCCCACAGGACGGCCCGTGGCGGGGTCCAGGCGGGGGGTCCAGCGCACTTCGCCGTCCCTGCTCTCCTCGAAACCGATGTCCGCATCGCCGGTGGCGTCGTCGTGCCGGTAGACATAAACCGACTTGCCCGCCACGCGGTAGGACACCCCGTCCTTGGCCTCCTTTTCACTCAGGGGAATCTCGGGGTTCTCAGGGGCATCGACGCGGATGACCACGGGCGTGTCGGCCGTGACGAACCCGAGGACCCGGCTGTAGGGGGCGTCGCCGTCGAGGGCGGCCTTGACGCCCATGTTCTCGGCAAGCGTGTCGAAATGGCGCTTCTCCCCTTCCGCGACCGCCGGGGCCCCCGGCAGCAAGGCCTGCAGGCGCCGCCGGAAATAGGGGTCGTCCTGCTGCCCGGCCACCGTGATGCCCTCGGCCTGCAGCCTGACCCTGTACGTACCCTGGACCTGGTCGTTGATGGGAAATTCCACGCCTTCCGCCGGCCCCGAATCGCTCGGTGCGGCCGGAGGCAGGGCAGAGGCCGCCTCCGTTCCCGCCCCCTGCTCCGTCTCGGTCTGGGCAGGTGCGGCTTCGGCTGGCGCGGCGGGTGCCACGGCGGGCCCGTCGGCGGCCTGTGCCCAGCGGACGCCGCCGCTGCGCAGCAGGGAGCCCGCAGGCACGGCGGCGCCCGGAGCGGACGGGGACCAGTCCAGATGCTCGCCGCGTTCCATGAAAGCCGCCAATTCCTGCAGGTCGGCCCCGTACGCGGCCGCAGCCTCGTCGCCGCCCCATTTCCTGACCTGATCCAGATCCGCGCCCAGCAGATCGAGCCCCGCTTCCTGCCTCATCCGCTGCGCCAGCTTGACGAAGGTGTCGGGCAGCCGCCCCCAGCCGCGCAGGGCGCGGACCGTGACCTTGCCCTCGGCTTCCATCTGCAGGAGCCCGTCCGGGCCCGTGGCGATCTCGACTTCGGGCGCGGCCCCCTGCGCAGTGGCGGAAAATGCAGGCCCCGCACACAGGAACCCGGCCAGCATCAGAATGATCAGGGAAGAACGCATGTAAGCCTCCTCGTTGCCGCGTTGATCACAAGACTAGCGGACGGCGTACAGATGCCCGTCCTCGCTCCAGAAATACGCCACGCCGCCGGACAGGGCCGGGGACGTGATTTCGCCGCCCGCCTCGAACCGCCACTTCTCCCGGCCGCTCTCCCTGTCCAGGGCCAGGAGAAACTGTCCGGCCGCCACCAGGAGCTCATCCCCGCGCACCACCGGCGCCTTCAGGCCGGCACGCTGCGTGTTGACCGTCCACTTCACGGCGCCGGTGGCGGCATCGAGGGCGTGCAGGTTGTCCGCGCTGACGGCATAGACCACGCCGTCGTGCACCGCCGGGGGGTGATGGATCAGCCCTGTGCCGAACTTCCATTTCTCCGCTCCGGTCTGGGCGTCCACCGCGTGGATGTTGAAATCGTCGCTGCCGAAGACCACCAGCCCGTCCGCCAGCGCCGGACAGGTGGTGATGTTGGCCCCGGCGCGGAACGTCCATTTTGCCGTCTCGGCGCCCAGATCCACGGCCGTCATGCCGTTGGCGTGGGCGAAAAAGGCCGTGCCGCCGACAATGGCCGGAGTGCCGACGGAATCCGAAACCTCGAAGCTCCATTTCTTTTCGCCGGTCTGCGCATCCAGGGCATACAGGCGATGGTCGCCGGCTCCGAAATAGACGGTGCCGTTCACGATGGCCGGAGAAGAGTTGACGCCGTAGTACTGGGACTTGAAGCGCCATTTCTCGCCGCCCCTGGCCGCATCCAGGGCGAAAAGATGGCGGTCGCCGCTCCCGTCGCCGACGGCGTTGCCGAAAAAGACCGTCCCCCCGGCCATGGCAGGCGGCTGCTCGACCCAGTCCTGGGCGAAGAACTTCCACTTCAGTGCGCCCGTGGCCACATCCACCGCATAGAGATGGCCGTCCACGCTGCCGAAGCACGCCAGGCCGTCGAACACGACCGGTGCGGTGCACTGTCCGTCGCCGACCTTGAGCTTCCACAGCTCTGCCGCGGGCCCCGCCGGGCCCGCCGTTTCGGAGACGCCCGTACGGGCCGCCCCGCCACGATACATGGCCGCCCCCGAAGCGACGTCGGGTACCGACGAGGCGGCATCGGCCGCATCAGGCAGCTGCGGGGCAGCATCACCCTCGGCGGGCACAGGCGGGACCGCGTCGGTCGTATCGGACGCAGCAGGAGCAGCAGGGACCGCATCGACCGCGTCAGGCACAGGCGGGGCCGCGGCGGCGGATACATCCGTCGGTCGCATGTCTGCAGACACGGCGGCGCTTCCGGAATCCATCATCGCCAGCAGGCCTGACAGGACCTCGCGCTGAGCCGGCGAGAATGCCGCGGTCCCTTCCTCCGCCTCCCGGACCCACGCCGCCAGTTGCGCGCGGTCGGCCCCGATGAGGTCCAGGCCCATGGTCCGCATCTCCATGGCCGTGGTCGCGGTGGACGGGGGCACGAGCTTCCAGGCCCACAAGGCCCGCACCGTCAGACGCCCGTCGTCACGCAGCCTGACCAGCTCGGGCGGCAGCGTGTCCACGGCGGGTTCCGAAGCGTACGCCGGACAAACGAACAAAAACAGAAGCAGGAGCCAAAGTCGCATGAAACCTCCATGCTCGGCAGACATGCCGCAAAAAATTCGCGAGACCGAATACGATCAGCCGCTGTGGGCCGATTTTTCCAGGGCCTTGACGATCATGTCCCCGCCGTCCGCCTGACTACTCGGCACGGGTATGCGCACCGTGACGTAATTGCGGAAAAAATACAGGGAACGCCCGGCCACCATGATGTACGAATAGACGAGACGGATGTGCGGCAGGGGCTTGCGCTCGCGTTTCACGGAATCGAGCCTGCTGCCCAGCGTGCCCCAGGAATGCACCGTCCCGTTGACGTACACGCACCGCTCCCCGACATAGACCTCGCCGAGCCTGCGCAGGTTGCGACGGTAGGTCAGGGCCGGCAGGCCCGTGGCCAGGAGCAGGAGCAGCGCCATGAAGGCCATGAGGAAGCCGAACACCACAAACGAGGCCTCGTCGCGCTTGACGATCATGAGGCCCGCGCCGACGACCACGGAAATGCCGAAGATGAGCAGCCAGAGGCTTCTCTTCTGTGAGGACTCCTCCCCGTACTCCCAGCGCGCGAAGGCTTTCCACTCCTCGGGTTCGAAGGTGAAATGGGCCAGGTGCCGCCCACCTTCAACCATGTCGCGGAGCAGGCCGACCTGACCTCCGAAGAGCCACACGCCGAGGAGCGAGCCGAACAGGAACAGGCCGCCAACCACGATGGATGCGTAGCTCGCCCCGCTGCCCACGGTGTCGAAGACGAAGGGCCACAGGACCAGGGCGCCGAACAAGACCGCGCAGACCGCCGACCAGCGCACCCCCCTGCCGGCCGAACTCCATGCGACCACATCACCCGCCCTGCCGGCCAGTAGGCCCATCGCCAGGGCGCCCAGTCCGGCCCCCAGCAGCCACGACCAGTGACGGCGCAGGGGAAAGGCCGCCTCGTCGGGGACGTCGGACGTCCCGTACTCCCTGGCCGGGATGCGCCTGTAGTCCATGTGGCGGATACCCGAGCCGTCGCGGAACTCGGCGTACCCGGACGGCCCCGGCAGTTCGCCGAAGGGTCGCAGGTCCGGCCGGTCGAACCGCACCGGTTGGCTGCCGGCGGCCAAGGCCCGCTCCAGTTCGCTGAAGGCCTGTGCCCAAGCGGGGCCCGTGACCGTCACGGTGCGCCCCCTGGTTTTGGCTGCGATGAACTCCGTCAGGGGCAGGGGCTCCGAGACGGACTGCACGAACGCCTTCCCCAGGCCCATGGCGCCGGACACGCGGCCGGGCGGGGTGTTGCGGTCCTCGTAGAGCTTGCCCCAGCGCACGAGTTCGCCCCGCAGCAGGACCGGCTCCGGGTACCACCAGGCCATGACCGCGGCGGCGATGACGCAGGCCGCGACGATGTTTCTGAGCAAAAGAAGCATGCTGCCTCCGCCGCGCAGGCGGCGTTCAATATTCGAGTCGTTCGCAGGGCCGCCAGGTGGTCCCGCCGTCGGTGGAGACAAATAGCCCCCCTTCCCACAGTCCGGCCCAGAGGCTGCCGTCGTCGCCGACGGCCACGCCCTGGACGTTGCCCTCCGGGCCGCCGCCCGGGTCCGGCCAGGTCCGCCCGCCGTCCGGGGAAAAGAGCGCGCCGTACTCGCGCGTGGCCACCAGGACCTGACCGTCCCGGCCGAAGGACACGCCCTGCACCGTGCTGTCGTCCGGCACCCCGGCTACGCGTTCCCAGGCCGTGGCGCCGGGGGCCAGGACATGCAGGCCCGCGCCGTAGAGGCCCGCATACACGCCGCCCCAGGGCGCGGCCTCCACGGTCAGGACCCAGGGTCCGGGCAGGCCGTGGCCGAGGGGCTCCCAGCGCCGCCGGTCCGCGGACAGGCCGAACGTCCCGTGCCCGAAGACCCCGACGACCCAGCCGTCCCCATTCCGGGCTGCGCCCGAAACGAACGCGTCCTCGGGCAGCCCTTCCATGACCGGCCGGGGCTCCCCGGCCCGGGTCTGCCCCGCGACTTCCTCCAGGCGGCGCTGCACGTCCTGCCATTGCTGGTAAACGCGCATGACCGCGCGCTTCTCGTCGAGGGTGGCGGCGTCACCGCGCGGCAGTTGGGCCATCTGGCGTCGCAGCTCCTCCTCTTCGCGGGCCAGTGCCTCCTCACGTGCCGAGGCCTCCCGCAGCAGCTGCAGGGACTCCTGCGTCATACCCCGCGCGTCGAGGACGTGCAGCCCCAGGCCCCAGAAATGCAGCAGGGCCTGCGCGCCGTCGGCGTCGGGAAAGAATCCGGCGAAGGCACCCTCGGCCGTCTTGTCCCAGACGCCGTCGCGGAGGACGTAGAGGCCCCGGGACGTGGCCAGATGGACGCGGCCTCCCCGGGACGCCGTAGCGCGGTGAACGTACAGTTCGGGCGCACCTTCGGCCCGCCGCCAGCCCTGGCCCTGCGCGAGGAACACCCCGCCCTTGTCCGTGGTCAGGACCAGGACGCGACCGTCGTCCAGAGCTGCGAGCTGCGTGATCCTCGGCCCCTCCCCGGCGTGGCACTGCACGGCGCCCGCGGTCAGGACGCCAGCAAGGAGCAGCAGGGCCGCAAACATGACTGTCCGCACGATCATTCGTCTTGGTCGATGCACGTTTCCTCCGTCAGAACTTGGGAAACACGGCCCCACACAAGGTCATGCACCCCGCACCCCCTCGTTTCGCTTCGCCCGCGCGCCGTCGCGGAGGCGCGGACAACAGCGGAACCGCCGCTACTTCGGCCCTTTCCCCAATCGTTTGATGCCCAGGTACACCTCCAGCTTGCGGATGCGCTCGTCGGTCTGGGGGTCGGGCTTGAGCATGAGGCTGTCGCGGTACAGGGTCAGGGCGCCGGCGTAATCGCCACGGGCCTGCTTGCGGCGGGCCTCCTCCCACAGGCGCATGGCCTCGCCCTCCGGGTCCAGGGCCAGGCGGCGCAGCACGCCGCTTTGGGACCGGAACAGGTCGATCTCGAGGGAAGCGTGGCCTTCGGGCCAGAGCAGGCCCTGGTCCGAGGCGGCCGGGCCGGCCAGGGGCTCACCGGCCTGGGGCTGGGTCGTGCGCGTGACCTGGATGGCCAGCATGCGCACCGCGCCGTGCCGGTCCGCGACCATGACCTCCAGGGGCTGGGGGCCGAAGCGGAGCGGCAGCTCGATGCGCGCCGTCTCGCCCAGCAGGCTGCCCTTGTGCCACGGGCCGCCGGCGGCGCGGGCCGCCACCAGGCCGACGTCAGGCGGCACGCTCACGTCCACGGCCACGACGCCCTTGGCGATGGCGGCGCCGTCGGCCGGGGCCAGCAGCCGGGCCTCGGGCTGGGGGCGCTCGACGGTCAGCTGCAGGGACTGGGCCGCCTCATTGCCCGAAGCGTCGGCCACCCGCACGTCGACGGTGTGCGGCCCGGGCTGCAGGAGCAGCGGCACCGTCGCCGCCCCCTTGGTCGCGGGCAGCTCGTGCCACAGGCCGCGGTCGATGGAGACCATGGGCGCCACGGGCCCGGCGTCGTCATCGGCGTTCAGCTCAAGCATGGTCACCGTCGTCTTCAGGACGGCCCCCGACGCCGGCAGGGCCACGCGCAGGGTCGGCGGCGTGTCGTCACCGGCGGCCGTGAGCATGAAGAGGGCCTCGTTGTTGGCCGTGTCGGGGTCATCAAGAGCCTTGTCCGGGTCCGCGACCAGGGCCAGGTTGTTCAGCCCGCCGCGGATCTTCCAGGTCACGGAGCCCGTGGCGGGCTGGTCCACGCCCACCGTCCCGACGACGGTGCGCCCGACCTCCTCGCGGCTGCCGCCGGGCAGGACGCGCTGCAGGGCTACGACCACGTTCGAGGCCGCGGCCGCGCCGAAGTTGCGGATGGGGAAATCGACGCGCATCTCGTCGCCGGCATTCGGCGCCTCGGGCCCGCCGATGGCCAGCTGCGACGAGGACAGGCTCAGGTCCGGGGCGGTCAGGGACACGCCGCTGACGGCCACGGCCTTGTCCAGGGCCTCGTCGGCCGACGCGGCCGCGGTCCAGACCGGGGTGGCGGTCAGGCGGAACTTGAAGCGGAAGTCGCTGTTGACGACGTAGTGGCCGCCGCGCAGATGGGTGGTGCGCAGGCCCACGCGATTGTCCCCGGGCAGGCCCGAGCCGTCAAAACGCAGGGCCCCCGGCGGGATGCGGAAGCTGAAGTTGCCCTCGGGCAGCATGTCCTTGAGCAACCCCAGGACCACGCCGTTCAGAAGGACTTCGACGTCGTGGGTCTTGTAGCTGTCGCGGCTGCCGCGCAGGGCGAAACTCATCTCCAGCCACGCCTCGACCACGTTGGTCTCGCGCCAGCCCTTGCCGGTCCGCAGGGCCGCGAACTCGCTGACCCCGCTCGGGCCCACGTCGGCATAGACGTGATCGACCGTGCCGTCCCCGTCGCCGTCCGTGCCGACCCACTCGATGCCGTCGGCCAGCAGGACCCAGCGGTCGTTACGGCCCTTGCCCGTCATGTCCGAAGCCTGGGCCGCGGACCAGTCCAGGCTGTCCAGGTCCACGGCCCGGGCCTTGTCCGCGCCGGCCAGGACGGCCTTCTCCATGTCCGCGGCCCCGGCGCTGTGCGGGTCCACGCCCGGCATCAGCAGCACGCGGTGCATGGACTCGCCCGGGGCGAGCTGCACCTCGAAGGGATGGTCGAAACGCTTTTCGAGGCCGAAGGCCTGGATCGCCGTCTTCACCCCCCTGAAACCCTTGTAGTAGCGGGGCGTGACGATGAAATCCATGGTCGCGCCGCGCGGGAACAGGCCGTGGCGCACGGTGGGCGAGAGGACCACGGCGTGGGCGTCGGCCGGGGTCACGGACAGGTCGGTGATGGCGTCGCCGACGTTGGTCAGGCGCAGGACGCGCCCCATGTTCCCGGCCGACGGGCCGATGTCTGCCCATTGCATCTCCACGTGGGGCAGGCGGACGTTGACGAGGATCTCGCTCTCGTCGGACAGGCCCGTGTCCGAGACGATGCGGATGGGGATGCGGTGCTCGGCCGTGTTCACGTTCTGGGCGCTGATGGCGAACTGGAACTCGCGCTCCTCGCCCACGGCCAGGGCGAAGGGCTTGTCCTCGGACCCCGTGCCCACGAAGCTGGCCAGCATGGCCGGGTCTGCCGGCTGACCGCTCTCCAGGCGGACCATGAGGGGCGTCTCGCCGTTGTTGCGCACGCTGACGCCGACGCGCTGGTCGTAGTCGCGCTGGACGTTGGCGGCGTAGCTCGGCCGGCCGAAGGCCAGCCCCTTGACCCGGGTCACGGTGCGCACGGGGCCGGGCAGCTTTGCGCCCATGGGCTGGAATTCGTAGGTCACGCCTGTTTCGAGGCCCGGCAGCCGGACCACCCTGCGCCGGGAGGATTCACCCGTGACCTCTTTCCATGCGCCTTCCCCACCGCCCTTGGGACGGTAACGAACCATGGCCGGGCCGAACTGCGACGCCTGCCAGCTGACCGCGACGTGCTCGCCCGTGAAGGTCGTGCCGTCGGGCGGGTTGAGTTCGAAATATTCGGACACGGTGAAAGCGCGCTCCAGTTCAGCCTTGCTTCCGGCGTCGTCCACGGCCGAAACCTTCAGCACGTGCCTGCCCGCGGCCATGGCCGGCCAGTTCAGGGCCGCCTCGAAGGGCGCCTGGAAGTCCGAGCCCGCGGCCTTGCCGTCGAGGAGGAAGTCCACCCTGCGGATGTTCGTGCCGTCGAAGCTGACGACCTGGGCCTGGGGCGTGAAGGGCGTGTCGACCACCTGGTCCTCGGACAGATTGTTCATGGTCACGAGAATGCCGGCCCGGTCCTGCTGGCCCACGGCCTGGACCCAGAAGGACTGGCGGGATTTCTGACCGTCCGGGCCGGTGCACACGGCCTGGGCCTTGTAGACGCCCTGGGCGGGGAACTCGCCCTTGGCAGGCGTGCCTCCGGGCAGGCGCACCATGATCCTGCCGTCGCCTGCGAGGTCCGCCATGCACTCCCCGGGCTGATCGGCGTAGTCGAGGCGATCCCGGCGCAGGGCGACCCGCCGGGGCTGGGCCGGGTCGGTTTCGGCCGTGACCTTGTCCGCCGCGATGCCCCGTCCTTTGGAATCGACCATGACGAACCCCGGCTCGAGGCTTGCGGCGTTGTCGCCCCATTCGCTCAGCTCAAGGCGCAGCGTGGTCGCCGCGGTCACGGGCAAAACCTCCCTGAACCTCGCCGGGGCGTGCAGCCCGACCTCCTTGAGAAGCTGGCCGCTGCCGTGGTCGTAAACCCGCAGCAGCGTCTCCAGGGGCGAAGCGACGCTGACGGTGACCTCCCCGGCCTGGGGCATCTCGAACAGGAAGCGGTCCCGGTCGCCGACCTGGTCGATGCTGAAGGACTGGGCCTCCCCGTCCTGGAGGGGGCGCGGCGGGTCCTCGGCCAGGGGGGATGTCTCGGCCGGCTCGGCGCGGTCCAGGTTGACCGTGAGGGCGTACGGCATGGACGAGGCGGCGTTGTCGCCCCACTCCCCGACCATGACGTGGTATTTCCCTGCCTGGACGGGCGGGGCCAGGGCGGCCGCCTGTCCGCCGTGCGCCCCCTGTTCGACGATCAGCGTCCCGGCCGCGTCGAGGACGCGCACATGGGTTTCCATAGCCGACTGCACGTCCACCCGCAGGTTGCCGGGAAAATCGACGTCCACGGCGAAGACGTCGTGATCACCCATGGGCAGGTAGCTGCCGTGGACGGTTTCGCCCGGCGTCAGGGGCAGCGCCCCGGCCAGGTCGTCGTTGCGGGACGCGAAATCGAGCATGTCGGCCGGTTCGAGCCAGGCCGAGAGGGCGTAGGCGTCGGCGGACCAGGCGTTGTCGCCCCACTCTCGCATGGCGACGAAGAACGTTCCGGGACCCGGGACGAACCACTCCAGTGCGCCCGTGTTCCCCGAGTGGCTGCCGACCTCCGCGAGCATGGCCCCGTCGGGCCCGAAAAGCTGCACGTGCCGCTCCATGCTGCCGGCGCTCTGCAGGTGCAGGCGTCCGGCCCCTGGCACGGCCATGCGGTACACGTCGACGTCCCCGACGGGCAGCAGCGTGGAACCGGCCAGCGATCCGGGCTTGAGTTCGCGTACTGCCTTCATGCCCTGGGCGGGCGCAGGGTCGTCCAAGCCGTCGTCGGGCAGCGTGTCCACCAGCATCCTGTAAGGGGTCAGCGACTCGCCGTTCATCCCCCACTCCCGGACCTCGATGACGTAACGGCCGGGCTGGACCTGCACCGTCAGATCCAGGGGCGTGCCGCTGTGCGCGCCGACCTCGCCGAGCTGCCCTCCTTCGGCGTTGCGGACGATGACGTGGCGCTCCATGGGGTGCCCCTGGTCGCGGACGCGCAGGAAGCCGGGACGCTCGACGTCGAGGCGGTACACGTCGCGGTCCCCCCGGGGCCAGATGCGGCCGGCGGGCATCTCTCCCGGCCGCAGGGCGGAGGCGGCCTCATCGCTGTCGTTGGGCTCGAGCGGGTCCACACCCGCGTCGATGGCCGCAGTCAGGGTCAGGGGGTCGGGCGAGGCTGCGTTATTGCCCCACTCCATGATTTCGACCGTGTAGCTCCCGGCCGGCAGGGCCGCGTCGAACCCGTTGGCCAGCCCGGCATGGACGCCTCGCTCCTGGATGAGCCCGCCCTGCTGGTCCAGCAGGCGCAGGTGGGTTTCGATGGGGGCGCCCTCGGCCACGGCCAGGCGCAACAGGGCCGGTTCCGTCAGGCGCAGGCTGAAATTGTGACGCTGCCCGACCGTGGCGATGGCCAGGGTCACGGGCACGCCCGGGGTCAGAACGGCGGGCTGGGCGGGGCTCGGCTCCCCCTGGCGCACGCCGGCCTGCGCGGGCAGGCTGAGACGGACCTCGGCCAGGTCCTTTTCGAGCACCACCCGGGCCGACGCCGCGATGAATCCGTCGGCCTCGGCCCGCACGGTCAGGGCCCTGCGGCACACGGCCAGCCGCCCCTTGTCGTCGGGCCTGTTGACCGCACCCGTGGCCACCTTGTCGAAGACCGCCATCCCCCGTGCGTCCGTCACGCCCTCGGCCACCACGCCTTCGGGCCAGACTTCCGCCAGGGCCACCCTGGCCTTGGCAAGGGGACGGCCGGAGGCGTCCTGGACCTGGACGGCGACCTTGGCCGGCGTCGACTGCCGGCGCAGGGCGATGCGGTTGTCCCCGCCCCGGCCCACGCAGGTCACGGAGACGATGCGGTCGCAGCCCGGGTCCTCGCACATCTGCCCTGAGGCGATGACCTTGGTCGGCGGCGAGTCGCTGCCGACTTCGTGGGCCGACGAGGCCAGGAAGCCGTTGGCCTGGCACCAGGCGTCCGCGGCGGGCTTGCCGCAGTTGCTGGCCCAGTCGCGGCAGAGGTCCAGGGCCACGCCGTCGACCTTCGGGTCGGCCACTGTCCGGCCGCCCGCGACCTCGATCTCGCGCCGCACGGGGTCGAAGCCCGGCGCGCCGGCCTCCAGGACATAGCGGCCCGGGGGCAGGTCCGTGGCGCGCAGCCACCCGTCCCAGTCGCTGACCATGTCCACGGGACCGGCCAGGGACGCGTTTACGGCCACCGGGGCCAGGCGCGCCCTGGCGCCGGCCACGGGCTGGTCCAGCCCGTCGACCACGACCCGGGCGACCCAGACCGTCGCCTGCGCAGGGACGAGCGTCAGAGCCAGGGGCTGGCGCGCCCCGGCCGGGATGTCCGCCTTGCGGGACAGCCGGTCGAAGCCGGGGTGCGCCACGACAAGATCGTGCCGCCCCGCCGCCAGCCCGTCGAAGACGGCCACGCCGTCCGGGCCGGTGGTCGCGTGGCGGCCGCCGAGGGTGACGGTCACGCCCGGCAGGGCCTCGCCCCCGTCCTTCATGACCTGAACGACCTGCGGACCGGCAGCTGATGCCGCGGATGCTGCGGCCAGGACCAGGAGGATAACCAAAAGCGCCGGCAGACCAACTGCCGCCGCCATGCGCCCGATGTTCAAACCGCGTTTCGTGTCGTGACGGTTCATGGCTTCTTCTCCTCGGAGGCGGAGATGATCGGGGGCAGGGCCACCGGCGCGTCGATGACCGGCCGGTTGGTGCAGTACCAGTCGGTCTGCTGGTGACGCGAGGTCAGATAGCCCTTGTTGCCGGGCCTGAGCTTCTTCATCAGGTCTCGCAGGGACTTCATGTCGGCGCCGCTGAAGAAGTCGTTGATCTTTTTCAGGGCCTCGCGCGGTGGCACCCCGGCCTTGAGCAGACGCTGGAACAGCTTGCTCTTCATCCAGGCCTCCTGCTCGGCGCTCTTGAGCTCCAGCTCCGCCTCGGCCAGCTCGCCCTGGGCCCAGGACTCGACGATGCGGGACGGTGCCAGGACGATGTACTTGATGCCGTTGTAGGTGCCGACGACGATGCCCTTCCCGGTCTCCCACGACTGTTCGAGGACTTCCTTGCCGTAATCCGTCAGGCCGTACTCGATCTTGTCGACGACCAGGGTGGGTATGGTGAAGTCCCTGCCCTCCCCGCGCAGGCGCCCGGCTTCGGCCTCGAGGCGGCTGGCGTCACCGCTGAGCATGGCCTGGCCGACCAGGCGCCTGGCCTCCTCGGCGGACATGCCGGCCTTGCGCAGCTGGATCTCCCATTGGGTGAAGTAGCTGACAACGTTCATCTTGTTGGCCTGATGAATGGTCTTGTTCATTTCCCAATAGGTGCTGGCGCTCTCCCCGACCTTTTTGCCGGCGCCGATCAGACCCAGGGTCAGGGTGGTGTCGACCAGCGTCTCGGCCGCCTCCTTGCCGCTGATTTCCCCGCCGATGTATTTCTCGATGGTCTCGCAGGCGTTGCCGATGTCGGCGATGGTCATGATGGTGCCCACGGTGTTGATGACCTTGGCCCCGGTGCCGGGCACGTCAGGGGCGCCCGGTTTGACCGGCTTGACCGGCGCGTCGGGTGTACCTGGCTTGACGGGCTTCGTCGGGGCGTCAGGCGTTCCCGGCTTCCCTGGGGCATCAGGAGTCCCAGGCTTCGTCGGGGCTTCGGGCGTTCCAGGCTTCGTCGGAGCATCCGGAGTCCCAGGCTTTGTCGGAGCATCCGGAGTCACGGGCTTTGTCGGAGCATCCGGAGTCCCGGGCTTCGTGGGGGCGTCGGGCGTTCCCGGCTTCGTCGGAGCATCCGGAGTCCCAGGCTTTGTCGGAGCATCCGGAGTCCCAGGCTTCGTCGGGGCGTCAGGAGCCCCAGGCTTCGTCGGGGCGTCAGGAGTCCCAGGCTTCGTCGGGGCATCCGGAGTCCCAGGCTTCGTCGGAGCATCCGGAGTCCCAGGCTTTGTCGGAGCATCCGGAGTCCCAGGCTTCGTCGGGGCGTCAGGAGCCCCAGGCTTCGTCGGGGCGTCAGGAGTCCCAGGCTTCGTCGGGGCGTCAGGAGTCCCAGGCTTCGTCGGGGCGTCAGGGGCCCCAAGCTTCGTCGGGTCATCAGGGGCCCCAGGCTTCGTCGGGGCGTCAGGAGCGCCCGGCTTGGCAGGGCCGTCGTGGCCGCCCGCGGGCTGCTTGGCCTGAAAATCCTTGGCCGTCGTTTCGACGGTGCGCTTGAGGCCCTTGTCGAAGCCCTCGGGGTCGAGGCCCCCGGACTTGGTGTACGCCTCCTTGGCCTTCCTGACGTACTGCTCGCGCATCTCCGGGCTCATATGCTTGATCTGCTCGGCGATCTGCTTCTGGGCTGCGGCCGCCTTGCTTGGGTCCTTGGCGGCCAGCCGGGAGAGGGTCTCGGCGTAGTCCTTGACGCCGCGGTTGACGGCCAGGGTGCCGACATCGCCGATGACGTCCGCCCCGGCCTTGGACGCGGTCCCGCGGCCCTTGCCGATCATGGCCCCGGCCTCGGTCAGACTGTCGTTGGGCTTGGGCATGCCTTGGGGCAGCCCGTTCTGCTTGGTGATGACGCTGGTGACCTTGTCGATGCGGTCGATGTACTTGCTGGCCTGGGAGCGCAGCAACTGGGCCTCGGCATCGAGCTTCTGGGCCCCGGCCGGATTGGTTTTGCGGATGGCCGCGGCATCGGCCTCCAGCTTGGCGGCCGCCTCGATCTTGTGGTTGGCGAGATTCTGCATCTCGGTCACGTAGGCGCCGGTGTCCGCGATATCGAGCTCGGGTATCCCCTTCCCGCCCGTGGGCCGCATCTGCGCCTCGACCTTGGCGGCCTTGGGGTTCTCGTAGGCCGTGCCGCCGCGCTTGTTGATACCCTCGTTGATCTTGGTGAACTCGTCAGGCGTGGTGTGGTCCGGATGAGGCATGAAGTCCGTGTCGGTGTTGATCTTGCCGTCTGGCGGATCCACGCCGCTGTTGTTCAGGTATTCCCTCACCTTCTTCTGATAGGCCTCTTCGGTCTTCACGATCTGGGCTTCGGTGATGTCGGGCGCCCCGGGCTTCTTCTCGACGATGATGTCGGTATCGGTGCCGGGGTTGAAGACGTCAGAGGAGCCCGGCTTGGGCGCCTGGGTCTTGGCCACGAGGCCGGACTGGGCCGCGGCGTCCTTGACGAAGCCCTTGTTGACCATCTCGAAGAAATTCTGGTTGACCTGATAGACCTCCGGCGGAATCTTGCCCTGCAGGGCCATGAGGTTGAGATCCTTGTTGTGCAGGAAGACCAGGGCCTCCTGGCGGGGCGTGGCCTTGAACTGCGCCACCGCGTAGGCGGCCTCGATCACCTCCGTATCGACGAAGGCCCGCGCCCACGTCGACGAGGCGAGCATGAGCAGGCCCGCAAGCACGAAACACCGGAACCTCGCCGCAACCATCAAGCCCCTCATGTCCGAACCCCCATGCTGCCAGACGTCGACGTCGCGACGCCGAAAGAGGAACCAGGAACCTGTCATGCCAGACACGGCATGAACTCAACGCCCGCGGCGCCGTCTCGGTCAGGCCGGGACACTCCGCTTCTACTCATAAAGAGACTGCGCCCGCTTCACCAGCCGGGACAGCATGTCCAGCTCATCGTCGCCAACGGCCAGATCCGGGGTGAGGCCCTGGCCGGTGCAGGTATCGCCGCGGGGGAACAGAACCTCCCGGTTCGTGTAGCGCAGCACGGAACCGTCCGAAAGCCGGGCGTCCGTCTGGGACGAGCACTTGCCGTAGGTGGTCTGACCCACGAGCCTCACGCGGTCGTGCTGGCGCAGGATGCCGGCGAAGATTTCCGCGGAACTGGCCGTCTCCGGCCCGACCAGCAGCGTCAGGGGCATGGAGTACTTGTCCCCTCCCGGCGAGCGTATCTCCAAGGCATACCCGTCCCGTCCCCTGATGGTGCCAAGGAGCGTTCCGGCCGGGAGGAACAGCCCGGCCAGGTCGAAGGCTTCGTACAGATCGCCGCCGGGGGCGTCGCGCAGGTCGATGATCAGCGGGGCCGACCGGTCCGCGGCTGTAGTGCGGTCCAGAAAATCCAGCGTGGCCCGCATGGCCGGGCGGGTCAGGCCGCCGGCGAAATCGCGGATGCGCACCACGCGCTGGCTGCCCGGCGGAACCAGCTCCACGTCCAACGGAGAGAATGCCTCCCGGCGGACCGTGAAGGGCTTCTCCCCCCCGCCCGGCAGCGCCACGCGCAACCGGACCGTGGATCCGGCCTCGCCCCTGAGCCTGGAGGCGATGGTCTCGGCGTCCTGTTCCCGGACCGATACTCCGTCGATTTCAAGCAGCCGGGAACGGTCCGGAAGCCCGGCCCGTTCCGCCCCGCCTCCCCTGTAGACATGGAGCACCGGCCCCCCTGCGCGCATTGCCAGGCCAGCGCCGATGCCGATCCACGAACCCGAACTCCCCAGGGGGACTCGGTACTCGCCGCCCGAAAAGACACGGGCATACGGGTCGATGTCCCGCAACCGGCCCTGCAGGTCGTCCTCGGACAACGCGGCCAGGGCCGCCTCGTCGGGCGGGTGCGGAAGGTGCCTCCTCAGGATGTCACGGATCGCCTCCAGGGGAGCGGCGTGCAGGCATTGCGCCGACGCCAGCGCGACCAGAAGGACGGCCAAAACCCGGGCAGTCCTCACTTCGCCAGCTCCATCTGCATCTTCATGAGCAGGTCGTATTCCTTGCGCAGGGCATCTCGCTGCTTTTCGAGCTGCTGCCGCTTCAAGTCGACCTCGGCGTCTCCGAGGCCGCTGCCTTCGAGGGCGTCGAGGGACGACTCCTGCTTCCGCATGCCGGTCTTGAGGCCGTCCAGGCGCTTCTGCAGTTCGGCCACGCGCTTCTGGTCCGCGCCCTGCTGCGAGGACAGCGTACTGGTCTTCTTCTCCAGGGCCGCGATGTCGGCCTGCATGGCGTCGACCTTGGCCTGGTCCTGACTCACCTTGGCCTGGGCCGCGCTCTTCTGCGTCTCCAGCTGCCCCTTTTCGGCGTCGAGTTGGGCCTGGGTGGCCCTCAGCTCCTCAAGCCTGGCCTCGCGTTCCTTGACCCGGTTGTCGTAGCTCCCGCCGCTCAGACCGGCCACGCCGCCGAAAAAACCGCCCGAGCGCGGATCGTGCTGGCCTCCGCAGCCCCAGAGCAGACCGGCAGCCACAAGGGAAAGAAGAACCGTGCGCGCCCTCATACGGACAGCCTCTGATCGATCTTGGCCAGCTGGGTGCTGCCGTCGCGGAGCGTGTCCAGGTTCTTCTGCAGGGCTGCGACTTCCTTCTCCAGGCGGACGATGTACTGGTCGTCGGCCGGCCGCGTCTTCTTCTCATCCTCCAGAATGGCCGTCTGCACCTCGAGCTCCTTGGCCAGCGTGTCCTCGAGCTTCTTGCTGTCGTCGATCTTCTTCTGCAGGCTGTCGCTCTTGGCGGCCAGGGCCTTCTTGTCGACCTGGCCCTTGTCGTACTTGGCGCGCAGGGCCGTGGACTCCTTCTCCAGCTGGGCGACGTCCTTGGAGAGCTGCGCGTTGTAGGCGATGGCGGTCTTGTTGTACTCCTGCGTATTGGCGATCTCCGCGTCGAGGAAGTCCTCGGTGCTGGCGTAGGCCTGCTTGCGCTTGGCGATCTCGTTGCCCACGAGAAAGCCCGCTCCGGCGCCCACCGCCGCTCCGATGGCCGCACCCTCTCCCCCGCCCACGGCATAGCCGAGCAGGCCGCCCAGAACGGCCCCGACCCCAGCGCCTTCGGCCTTGGTCCGCGTCTGGTCGGACATGGTCGCGCAACCGGGCAGCAGAGCGCAGACCAACAGGACCACGACAAGCACATTCACGATTTTTTTCATACACCCTCCTGAAATCATTGGTTTCATGAATCCGAAAATTCGGCAAAGCCCTTGCGAAAATCCTCCAGCCAGAGTTCGGAGTCGGCCCGGCGCTGCTCCGCGAAGCTTTGGACATGCCCCTTGAGCAGCTTCATGACCAGGCGCTCGCGCTTGGTCATCTCTTTGGCTTCGAGCTCCGTGAAGGCGAAATCGATGTAGCCCTTCTCGTAGTCGCCCAGCGTCCCGATCTTGCCCTTGTAGCCGTCCAGCTGTTCCCGCAGCGCCGTTTCCAGCTCGCCCATGGACTTCTCCACGGCCGCGACCTGCTCCTGGTAGCGCGTCGAGGTCTCCGCAAGCTCCTTGGCCAGCTTCAGGGTATCCGTCAGCCGCGACAGCCGCGACAGGTAGACCGACAGGTTGACCCCGTTGCGGGCCGCGTCCTGGGCCAGGCTGCGCGCGCTCTCGCGCTGGGCCAGTTCCAGGCGCTCCCTGGCCTTGTCCAGGGTCGACTGCACCGAGGCCAGGGGCTCCTTGAGGGCCGGGTTGTCCTTGATGAGGCGCTCGATGATGGGGTCGGCCGCGCCGATCTGGACCGAGGCCTGGCTGACCAGGTTGTCCAGGGTGCGGCCCACGGGCATGGTCTTGCGCAGGTCGGCCTTGTAGGCCTCGTATTCCTTCTCGATGGCGCCGCGCTGGGCCGTGCCGACCACGACGTTGGCCCCGATGGCCAGCCGCGCGCCGGTGTTGAAGGACTTGCGCTCCTCCACCCGCTTGGCGTCGGCGTTCCAGCCGTACACGTCGAGCTCGGCCCGCAGGGAACTGCGCAGGTCCGCGGCCGGCGTGGACACGCTGCCGCCGCGCACGGCCACGCCTCCGGGCTTGCCCTGCCAGACCTCGGGCCGGAACAGCCCCGAGGTCATCTCCTGGGCGTTGCCGAACAGGTCGTGGAAGCCGTGGGCGTCGGGCTGGCGCAGGCCCACGGGACGCAGCTGGTGCTTGGCGTTGCCCAGGTGCCAGGCGAACTCGTCGGCCTTGGCGGCCGGAAAGGGCAGCCTGTCGTCGAAGGTGCCGGCCTGCATGGCTTCAAGGCCGCCGCGCGCGCAGTACTCCCACTCGTCCTCCGTGGGCAGGCGCACGAAGCCCGGCACCGCCTCGACCTTGGGCATGTCGGCCACGCGCTCGGGGTGGGCCGGATCGAAGAGCCACAGGTTGTAGCGGCGGATGAACTCCACCACGTCGCCATGCCCCACGTAGGCCAGGGGCTTCATCAGGGCGTCGCGCTGGGCGCGTCCCTGCAGGGTCGGAAGCTTCTGGTCCTCGGGGTCGGCGCTGGCGGCCAGCAGCGCGTCCATGCCCATGACCGCCGCGAACTGCCCGCGGGTCAGCTCGTACTTGGCCAGCACGATCTCCCAGGCCTCGGACTTCCCCGCCGGGAAGGAGCCGCTGATCTGGGTCCGCTGCAGGCCCTCGAAGATGCCGCCGGAGGCGTCGCCGATCTGGATGATGCGGCTCTGGTCGCCCCAGAAGCCCTTGCCCGGGACCTGCACACGCCGGAAAACCATCTCCGCGTCGCCCGGCATGGGCAGGACCAGATCCCCTTCGGCGGGCTTGGGGTTGTACGGCGTCGGGGCGGGCCCTTCGGACGCCGCAGGCATCGCCGCGGCCAGGACCGCCGTCAGGAAAAGAAGCATCGCGGCCAGCCGCCGCCTCCACAAACCGTCACTGTTCACGAATGACCTCCGCAGGATCGATGCACGTTGCCCGCCAGGCGGCCACCAGGGAGGCCAGGGACGCCAGGACGAGGGTTGAGAGACAGAACAGGGGAACGTAGGCGCCCGGCAGGGTGCAGAAGGCCTCCCCCGGGGCGAGGTCCATGGCGAAGACGCGGTCGATGGCCCCGGCCAGCACGGCGTAGCCGCCGAAGCCGGCCGCAAGCCCCAGGACCGAGATGATGAGGCCCTGCGCCATGGGGAAAAAGAAGACGTGCCGCCGCGCGAAGCCCAGGAGCCGGAGCACCCCCAGGTCCCGGCGGCGGCGCTCCACGGCCGCGTAGAGGCTGGCCACCAGCACCCCCGTGCCGCCGAAGAGGCCGAGGGTGGCGATGAGCCAGAAGAGGCGCGAGAGCCCGTGGTCCAGGACGCGGATGCGCTCGATGGCCTCGACCTCGGCCGCGACCTCAACGCCCTGCTCCTTCAGCCTGCGGTACAGGCCGGGCACGTCGTCGATGCTTGCGGCGTAGAGGCGGAAGCCCCGGTACCCGCCGCGGGCCATGCGGAAGGACTCCGCCTGCCGGTCGAAGGCCACGGCGCGCTGGGCGGCCGTGCGCAGCACGCCCATGAGCTCCGCCGGCACCACGGGCCGGTCCAGGTCGATGGAACCGGCCACGCGCAGGAAAAAGGAAACCTCGGCCTGGCCCGGGGCGCGCACGTCGACGGTGGCCCCCGGGGCGAGGCCGTCGGCGGCCGGCCACAGGCATCCCACCAGGGCCCCGCCCTCGGGCAGGCGGCCGCCGAAGCCCGGCCAGGGCGTCGGCTCCAGGCCCAGCAGGGCCGCCTGGGACGAGTCCAGGGACAGGCCCACGGGTCGCATCTCGCGGTCGCCGGCGCGCAGGACCATGTCCCGCACGTACGGCAGCAGCACGCGCGAAAGGCCGCGCAGCTTCTGGTCCACGGCCCGCAGGCTGGAGGCGGTCACGGGCGCGCCGGGCGCGGGCAGATCGTAGCAGGCGAAGCCCTCGGGCGGCGCGAGGCCGGTCAGTTCGCGCACGCGGTCCGGACCGATCTCGGCGATGCGTCCGAACCCCGTGTTGATGGCCAGCCCCGAACGGACGATGGGTTGCAGCGGCGCGGGCAGCAGGAGCACGGCGCCGTCGTAGCTCGGGTAGGGTTGCGGGGTCTCGCCGGCCCAGCCCCGGGCCGGGGCCGCGTAGCCCTCCTTGTAGGCCTCCACGTCCAGCACGAAGGGCAGGGGCGCGTAGACCCGCGGCAGGGAGCCGGCCCGCGGGTCCAGCACGGCGGCCACGCGCAGCCTCGCCTCCACGGCCTCGCCGCGGCCGCCTCGGGACCGGGTCACGCGGGCCGCGATCTCGCCGCCTGCCGCTACACCGGCCCGCCGCGCGGCCTCGGCCGTCAGCACGACCTCGCCCTCGCCCGGTACGGTCCCGCCGTTCTCCAGCAGCAGCGGGTCGCCGGGGGCCGTGGGGATGAGGTCGAAGAGCGCGGAACCGTCGGGCAGCGCCACGGAAATGACCGAGGACAGCGGCAGGATGGTCGGGGTCAGGAAGCTTGTCCCGGGCCAGGAGGCCACGTCGTCGAACCAGGCGGGCGCGAACTCACGGGTCTGGGTGGGCCGGATCTCGCGGAAGACCGGGTCCTCGACCAGGCGTTCGCGCAGGGTCTGGATGGTGCCGTGCTTGAGGCCCAGCAGGACCAGGAGCGGAGAGATGACGGCCGCCAGGGCCGTGACCAGGCACAGGGTCAGCACCCATTCGTGGCGCAGGTGGGCCGCCGCCAGGAAGGGGATGCGCCGCAGGGGGCCGGCGGGCGTCACGGGGCGCCTCCCGGGCAGGGCCGGCAGACGGAGCGGGTCATGTGCGGGGAGACGTGTTCGAGATCGAAGGAGTAGGCGGCGTCGGCACGGCCCAGGACCAGGTCCGTGTCGTGGGTGACAACGACCACGGCCACGGACTCCTCGCGGGCCAGGCGGTGCATGTCGTCCATGATGGCCCGGGCCCTGCCCTTGTCCACGGCAGCCGTGGGCTCGTCGGCCAGGACCAGGCGCGGCCGGTGGATCAGGGCGCGCAGGATGGCCGCGCGCTGGCGCTGGCCGATGGACAGGGAGGACGGCATGCGGTCCAGGCACCCGGCCAGGCCCATCCCCTCGGCCAGGGCTTCGAGGCGCCCGCCGGGGACGCTCCCGCCGCCCAGCTCCGCGGGAAGGAGGATGTTGCGGCGCACGCTGAGAAAGGGCAGCAGCCCCCCGGTCTGCAGGACGTAGCCGAAATGCTCCCGCCTCAGGGCGGCCAGGGCGTCCTCGTCGCCCCGGGCCCACAGGGCCGCTGCGTCGGCCGGAAGGCCCGCAGGCCCGGCCGCGATCTCGAAGCGTTCCACGCCGGTGGGCTCCATGACCAGGGCCACGATGTCCAGAAGCGTGCTCTTGCCGCAACCGCTCTCGCCGATGACGGCCACCATGCGCCCCGGCCCGACCTCGAAGGACGGCACGCGCAGCTCGAAGACGCTCCCGCCCTGGCTGCGCGTCTTGACCAGTCCCTCCAGGCGGATCATGGGCGCCGTGGTGGCACTCACGGGCAACCCTACGGCAGGTAGTCGAGGTGCAGCGGGTACACCATGTCCTGGTCGGGGTCGGCTTCGTTGACGCGGAACCAGGCGTCGACCTGCTCGTTGATGGTCCGGTACTGGTCGAGCTTGGCCAGGATGCTCCACTCCAGCTGCGAACGCTGCTCGGCCGTCATGCTGGCGAACATGTCGTCCGTCAGGGCCAGGATGTCGCTCTTGTAGGGCAGGCTCTGGATGAAGGCCGGCAGCAGGCCCGTGTCGGCCAGGCGCACCGCCCCGCCGAGGTCCTCGGGCCGCTTCATGGCCTGTCCGGCCACGCCCTGCAGGGCCTCGAAGAACTGGCCCTGGGTGACCTCGGCGCGCATGACGGCCTGCACCACCTGGTCCAGGGTCTGGGACAGGGACGAGAGCTGCTCGCGCGTGACCAGCACGCGCACGTCGAGGGCCTTGTCGGCCGGGTTGATGAGGTCGCGGTCCAGGGTCCAGGCTACGATGTCCTTGGGCGGGTTGGCGTCCTTGCCGACGTACTCGATGAGGGCGGCCTCCCAGAGCTTGTCGAACTCGGCCAGGGGCGCCGCGGCGTTCTGCGCCGGCCCGCCCATGGTCTGGCTCAGCAGGGTGTTGATGCGGCCCGTCAGGTGCTCGGCCAGGGCGCGGTACTCGTTCTCGTCGAAGGCGTTGACCTCCCTGATGGCCGAACTGGACTCGTCGCCGCGCACCCGCGCCAGGTGGCTGAACTGGGCCAGGGCGCGCGGGTGGTCCTCCTTGGCCCGGGGATCCTGCAGGTGGATGGCGAAGAGGTGGACCTGGGCGTCGTCGTACTCGCGGCGCAGGTCCGTCTCGTCCTTGCCCGTGGTGTTCTGCTTGTGCCCCTTGGGGTGGGAGCTGGCGTCGCCCAGCAGGATCACGAAGCGCAGAGCCCCTTCGCGCCATTTGGAGTGCAGGGCCGCGTCCACGCCGGCGAAGGCCTCCTCGGCGTAGTCCACGCTGCCCACGGCCGTGGCCCCGCCGTCCTTCTCCAGCAGCCCGACCAGCTGGTCGGCGCTGACGAGTTCGGGCGTCAGGTTGCGGGTCACGTACTCCAGCTGCGGGGCGACCTCCAGGGAGTCGCGGTAGACCACCAGGCCGAAGCGGAAGCGGTCGGCCGTCTCGGCGCTGAACTGCCGGCTCATCTGCGACACGGCCTCGCGGGTCATGTCGATGAAGGGCTGCATGCTGCGGCTGGTGTCGATGACGAAGACGATGTCGGTCTTGACGTCGCGCATGACCGCGCCGCCGGCGTCGCGGCCCACCTGGGCCTGCTCCAGGTAGTCGGCGTTGCCGACCGTGTCGGCCCCGCGGGCGCCTGGCACGGCCGCGGCCACCTGCAGGAGGCGCACGTCGTCGCCGCCGATCTGGGTCTGGGACCACTGCAGGATGGGCAGGACGTAGAACTGCTTGGTGATGTCGACGAAGCGCTTGGGCTCCATGCTGACCACGCTCTCGGGGATGTTGCCGGCGCCGACGCCCTCGTACAGGGCCTTGGCCTTGCCGGCCATGTCCATGTCGTCGACGATGGCCTCCAGGGAGGTGCGGTCGCGGAACATGAGCACGGGGCTGCGGCCTTCGAGCTCGTTGCCGGGATGGGTGTAGGAGACGAGCAGGGCCTGCCGCCATTCGAGCGCGTCCTTGGCCTGCATCCAGCCGTCGGGCGTCGTGCGCGTGCGCCCTACCTGGTACCAGCCCTGGGGCTCCGCGGGCCGGGAGAGGTCCAGGTCCTTGCGGTCGAAGACGAAGAGGGGCTTGAAGGCCGGGACGTTGGCCGTGACCACCGCCCCCTGGTCCGCGGCCGCCTCGCGGTAGATGCTGGAGAAGGGCCTGGGCAGGACGCGCAGGGGCTGCTGCGTGGCCGCTTCCGTGCAGGGCGCTCCGGGCTGGCAGACGATGCCGTCGTCGACGGGCTGCCCCCCGGCCGGGGCGTGTCCCGCCGTCCCTTCCAGGGCCGAGAGCCCTTCGGGGGCGGCATGCCCCTGGGTTCCTTCGAGATCGGCCAATTCGGCGCGGCTCAGGCCACCGAAGACCGTCAACCCCAGAAGAACGCTCATGCAGAGCATCGTGCGCACAGAAGCTAGGGAACGGAACATGCCTCCTCCTGACTTGTGTTGAGGTAATACGTACGGTGAGAATGAAGTTTTGTGAGTAATACAACTAATTGAAGCTCAAAGCAAACTTTGAGTGCCGGCCGCCGCAAGAACTCCCTCCCCGCACCGGCCATACGGCCGTCCTCGACCGCATGTGCGACCCGCCGCCACGAGTCCGCACCATGGGCGAGCCCGTCATGGACAAGGCCAGGTGCGCTTCGGAGCGCCCCCAAAGGCGGCCTGATACCAGTACGTACCGTCCCGGCACATGCAGCGTTGGGAAACTTGCCACCCCGGGTCCGGCTGCCGTACGATGCAGACGTTTCAGATACGCACGCTCTTCATCCGATTTCGCGTTGTCGCGCAGAATCAAATTTTCGGGAGGTCCCGTTTCATGCACATCGACACAGCCGGCAACGATCCGAAGCTTCCGCCGCTCCCGGTGGTCATGCGTCCCGTGGGCAGATTCGTGCTGCCCGTTCCCGAAGGCATGGAACCGTCGGCGGCGTGGTTCAAGGTCAACGGGATAGCCGTCGACGAACTGCCGTGGAAAACCGGTCCGGGTCATGGGCGCGGCATGGACGCGCTCAGGAAATCCCTCGGAAGCGAAGCGGGAGTTGCGCACGAAATCACGGGCCTGAGCGTCCGCGAGAGATGGGACGAAACGGACGTCACCGATCTCTGCGGGTTTCCGGCCCTGCTCCGCTGCTGCAACGGCAGCAAGGCCGACCACAACCTTGAAGTGTACATCGGCCTGCAAGACGTCATCCTGCGCATGACGGAGAACCGCCCCTTCGACACGTGCGGGCCGTGCCTGACCATCAACGGGCCGATCCTGAACCTGTTCAGGCGGTATCGTCACGGCGACGGGAATGTTTCGACGGACGCCTTTTTTTTATCGAGCGGCATGGTCGAGGGCCTCAAAATCTGGAGCGAACAAGCCGGCATCAGCCTCGAACGGCCTCCCTCGGGATCGCTGCAAAGAATCCGCCTGCGGTTTGCCACACATCTTTTCGCGCAGCCCTGCGACCCACCCCGGATTACCGAGGTCGTCAAATCGGTGACCAGCAAGTACCGGATCGAGTTGAAGATTTTGCGTTCCGGCGAGAGGGTTCTGGCCGGTTTGAAAGGTCTGGAGGAGGTCTACATCCTTCAGCCCAAGGACAAGGACTGCTCCGACGTGCCCAGGCTGACGGCCTGCTGGGAGTATGAAGGCGCGGGAGGCGATCCGCACAAACCGCACGTGGAGCTCAAGCTTTCCTGCCGGGCCGAGGCGCAGGAAGACGCCCTGCGCATGTGGGACGCCGTGGTCGCGAACTTCCGCTCGGTGCGTGAGCGCTTTGCCGGATAACCGCCGGCCAGACCTTCGGGCTCAGAGGCCTTGATGAACTCAGTGATGCGCATTTGCGGCATTTCATGCTTGCAAAAACGTATGCGCGAGGCTAGTATTCAAATATGATTTCTCCAATCAAGATCTCTTGGCGTATCAATCATGTCTTTATCTGCTGCATTTATATGAAAAAACTCACGATTCATCAGAACATGGTTGCAACCATTTCAGAAAATTACGATTTCTGTCCCCCGACAGAAACGTGACGACGCTCCCCAATACAAATAACAGTACACGGCATGGCGTTCCACGGAACGCCTTTTTTATTTTCAGCGCGCGCTGAAAAGCATTATTCTGCTTACAATTCAGGGTGAAACAATGATGACGAACCAACCATACGAAAATGATATCGTTCAGGAAAACGCAATAGATCTCCTGGAAATATTCCAGCGCCTCAAGGAAGGGGTTGCGGTCCTGCGCAACGGCCGCTTCGCGTTCGCCAATCCCGCCTTCGTGGACATCACCGGCTGCCGGCTGGACGCGCTGATGGGCAAGGAGCTGCCGGAGCCTTTTCCCGGCCCGGAGCAGGCCGCCATCCTGCGGGACCACGAGGATGTGCTGCAAAGCGGCCAAAATTCCCGGCCGCACGAATTCTGGATCGGGAAGCCTGCCGGCCGGTCGCGCATCGAAATGACCATGGCCCCGCTGGGTTCAGGCGAGACCGCGGCGGTGCTGCTGACGGTCGTCGACGTCACGCCCAAGCGCAGGCGCATGGACGAGATCAGGGATCTGAACGACAGGCTGCAGAGCATCCTGAATTCCATGCACGACGTGGTCGTCTCCATCTCGGCCGACGACGGCCGGGTCCTGTCCATCAACCCCGCGGCCGAACTCCTCTACGGCGTGCCGCTGCGGAACCTGGCGGACGCGGCCGAAAGCGACATCGTCGCCCTGGCCCACCCCGCGGACGGCGAACGGGTCGGGAACTTCTACCGCTCCATCAGGACAAAGGAATTCAGCGAACTCGAATACAGGATCGTCCGCAGCGACGGCAAGGTCAGGTGGGTGCGCGACGAAGGGTATGTCGTGTCCTGCAAGTCGCGGGACCGGCAACGCATCGACCACATGATCCGCGACATCACCGAGGAAAAGCAGGCCATCCTGGAACTGCACAGAAGCGAACAGCGCTACAAGGATTTCTTCCACAAGACCAAGGATATGGCCTTCAGCGTTTCCCCGGCCGGCCTCTTCCTGGACATCAACGACGCGGGCATCGAGCTGCTCGGCCTGTCCTGCAGAAAGGCGGCCCTGCGCAGCAGCGTGTACGACTTCGTGGAGCAGCCTGCGGCCCTGGACGGGATGCTGCGCGAACTCAACGAAAGGGGGCACGTCTCAAACAGATCCGTGACCCTCAAACCGACGTCGGAAACGCGCATCGAGGTGGACATCACCGCGAGGGCCAAGAAAAACGAGTCCGGGGAGGTGCTCTATTACGAAGGGATCGCCTCGAACATCACGCAGGCCCTGGAGGATCAGCGCAACCGCGTGCTGCGGAACACTGCCGCGGGCATGTGCCATTACCTGAACTCGCACCTCATGCACATCTCGGCCGCCCTGGACGGCATGAAGGAAGAACTCGCGGAAATGGACGAACGCTTCATGACGTCCGCGCGGCCGGAGGAAAAGGATGAAATCTGGACCGGTGGGCGGGACGCCGTGAGCGGCTACCTCCGGGACGTGAACTTTGCGTACAGGAAAATCAGCGAACTCACGCGGGCCTTCAATTCCGCGTTCCTCACGTACCGGGAGGAATCATACCTGGACAAGACGATCCTCGACATCTTCAGCGCCTGCCGCACGGACTGAAGCCACACCGCCGTCCTGCGCATCACGAAACCGGTGCGCAGGGCGGCGACGCCCGGGAAATGAGCGTCCCGCCCGGAACCGACCGGAACCGACCGCAACACCCGCACATGGCCCTGCCCTGCCTCACGCGCACAGCCGCGCCACAAGCCCACCTTTTGCAGACGGCCCGTCACGAAATCCCCCGGCGTCAAATCAATCCCCCATCAGCATGATCAATACGTAAGGCGTCCAATTTTCCCGACATTGCTATGTATTTAATGAAGGAAATAAATACTCACCCCTTCGCATTTTCATGCCACCTCGTGTTTTTTACTGAAATATCCGGGCAAAATATCCAAAATCAATGAGATTTGCGCTATCCCGCCCAATTATCCCGCACAACAACAATGTGCACGACGTTCATGGATTGAAACAAATTCAAAGCGAATGTTATGCACCAGAGATAAATAAATTTCAAAGAAAATATGAATTCATGCACCACAAATACTTTTGAATCAACATCAACACAACAAGGAGGACGCAATTATGGCCCATGTTCGCTGCCCGGCATGCCATAAGCATATCTCAAGCGCAGTAACATTTTGCCCTGGATGCGGAAAGCCCAAGCCGAAAGGGGGATGGGCCAAGCCTGGAAAAGCGTTCCGGAGCATTTTGATTGGATTTTTCACGATGATGATTCTTGTCAATGCATTCATGACATTCGTCGCCCCATGACAAGGCCGTCTGCCTGAAAGGAAGTTGACTTCCTGTTCCATACCTTGCCCGCAGCAATGAGTCCGTTCGGCTGTTCCGGGGTTGTCTCGTCCGGAAAGTCCTTGCCGTGGACCTTGTTTCGGAGCGCCCGCCAATGCCTGATATTCAACGTGGACGGCATCCTGACGGCCGCCACCTGCATCTCCATCGCCGATATCGTCCAGTATCCGAAAGAGAATTTGTCAATCAGGCTTGCATCCACCAAGCCCCGGTTGCGTCAGAAGCGTATCATCGCCGCCAAATTCGATGAAATCGCGCGGAATTTTTGAAATCGGTTTGGCGACAAAAAACTTCCAGCCATGACTATAAATGCGTATGCTTGGAAACGGTCAGCCGCAATCTTGTCTGTACTCATTTTTTGTCGTACGTACTATGTCAGACACGAATCATCCAATCACAAGGTGCGTTTCATGAGAACGATTTTCCTCTTCGCCTTGACCCTCCTGTTGAGTGTCGCCGCGGCCCGGGCCGGGCAGTCCGCGGTCGGGGTCATCAAGTCTCTCGAAGGCAAGGCGGCCATTCTGCGGGACGGCAGCCAGATCGAGGCCAAGATCGGCGACACGCTCCACGTCGGCGACAGCGTGACCACGGAAGCGACCGGCAGCGCCGGCATCATGCTCGAAGACGACACGCTGATCTCGCTGGGTCCCGACAGCCGCCTGGATCTCGATGATTTCGCCTTTGAACCTCAAAACGGGTTGTTCGCCGTCGCCATCAAGCTCATCAAGGGCTCCTTCGCCTACATGTCCGGAATCATCGGGCACCTGGCCCCGGAAAAAATCCGCATCGAAACCCCGGACGCCGTCATCGCCGTCCACGGCACCCGCTTTCTGGTCAGCGTGGAGGAAGCCCGATGAAAAAGGCGTTGCTCCTCCTCTTCTGTCTTGCCCTGACGAGCTGCGCGGCCAAGGGCACCACCGTCGTCCTCATCGAGGACCCCGAAGGAACCGTGGGACAGGTCACGGTCAGCAACCGGGCCGGCACGCAGACCCTCGACGCGGCCCGGCAGAGCACCACCGCTGCGGCCCCGTCCACGGCCCCTTCCGCTGTGCGCGTGGCGGACCAGGCCGAGATCGACACCGTGTACGGTCGGGCGCTCAAGGCCCTGCCCGAGCCCGTCGAGACCTTCATCCTCTATTTCAGGACAGGCACCTCGGACCTGACTCCGGAGTCCCGGCCGGTGCCCGCACGGATTCTCGCATCCATAGCCCGCCGCGGCTCGACGGACGTCCGCGTGTACGGCCATTCGGACCGCGTCGGCACGTCCGAGACCAACGAGCGGCTGTCCATGGAACGCGCCGAGGCCATGTCCGCCATCCTCGTGGACATGGGCGTCTCCAAGGACATCATCCGGACCTCCTACCACGGTGAGGGCAACCCGATCGTCCCGACCGAGGACGAAGTGCCTGAACCGCGCAACCGCCGGGTCGAAGTCCTGGTCCGCTGACCATGGCCTGGTGGAAGGACAGGGAGAGCCCGCAAGGGGACCAGCTCCGCAAAAGAGACCTGGCCCGCCTGCTGGGAACCGGCGTCATCGTCACGGTCTGCGTCATGCTCCTGGGCATCTTCCGGCCGGCTCTGTACGTGCACGTAGAGCACAAGGCTTTCGACGTGCTCTTCTCGCAGACGCGGTTGCGCGAGCCCGGTCCTGTCCCGGTGCTTGTGTCCATCGACGACAGGGCATTGAATCGCCTGGGCCAGTGGCCCTGGCCGAGGGTGACCCTGGCCGGGGTGATCTCGCGCCTGCGCGAGGCGGGCGTCAGGAATGTCGTCCTTGACCTCGTGCTCTCCAACCGGGACCAGACGTCTCCCCGTGTCGTCCTGGAATCCCTGCTCAAGTCCCCGGACCTCGCCAGAACCATGGCCGGCAGGCCCCAGGTCGAGTTGGATTTCGACCACGCCCTGGCCCAATCCCTGGCAAGCGTGCCCACGGTGCTGGGTTACAAGCTCCTGTTCTCACCGACCGCGGTGCAGTGCCCCTGCATCCTGCGGCCCCTGCAGACCGATGCCGTGGTTCCGCCGTTCTTCAGTCTGCATGAAGCGCAGTCGGTGGTCTGCGCACTGCCGGCCCTTGCCCGGACAGCCGTGTCGGGAGGTTTCATCAACGCCGCCCACGACCTCGACGGCGCGATCCGCCGCGTTCCCCTCATGGCGCTCCACGAATCGAACCTCCTGCCCGGCCTGACCCTGGCCATGGTCCGCCTCGCGGAAGGCAAGGACGCGGTGCTTGGCAGCGACCAGGACGGCGGCTTCGTTCAGCTCGGCAAAAACCGCCTCCACACCGACGCCCAGGGGAACATGCTGCTCCGCTTCCGCGGCCCGAGCGGCACATTCGAGACCATCTCCGCTGCGGAAATCCTGGACGGACCCTTGCCGGACCTGTCCGGCCGCGTCGCCATCGTCGGGCCGACGGCCGCGGGCCTCGGCGACAATCACGTCACCCCGCTGGACCGCTCCTTTCCGGGCATCGAGATCCACGCCACCGCCCTCGACAACATCCTGCAGAACGATTTTCTTCGCCGCCCCTCCTGGGCCGTGGGCGCGGAGGCGGTTTCCGTCATGGTTCTCGGCGTCCTGTCGACGCTGCTCATCATCGCCGGCGGGCCGCTGACCTGCGTCGCAGGCCTGGTCGCCGGGAGCCTGGGCTTATGGAGCGCAAGCCTCTGGCTCCTCGACGTTCCGGGCTACTGGCTCTCCCCGCTGCCGGCGGTGTTCGTCCTCGTCCTCAACCTGGCCGTCCTGAGCCTGATCAAGTACGGCATCGAGGAGCACAAATTACGCATCCGCAGCCAGCAGCTTCTCCATACCCAGGACGCGATCATCCTGGGCCTCACGTCCCTGGCCGAAACCCGGGACCCGGAAACCGGCGGCCACATCCGACGCACGCAGGAGTACGTGCGGGCCCTGGCCCAACGCTTGGCCCGGCAGCCCAAGTACAGGGACGTGCTCACCCCGGGCACCATCGAACTGCTCTACAAGTGCGCCCCCCTGCACGACATCGGCAAGGTCGGCATCGCCGACAGCATCCTCCTCAAGCCGGACCGCCTCACGGACGAGGAGTTCGCCGAGATGCAGCGGCACACCATCCTCGGGGCGGACACCCTGGCCGACGCCGCGCGCCATACCACGCATGGCGCCGAGCAGTCCTTTCTGGCCCTGGCCAGGGACATTGCCGTGTCCCACCACGAAAAATGGGACGGCTCGGGCTATCCCTACGGCCTTGCCGGCGAGGAGATCCCCCTCGGCGGCAGGCTCATGGCCCTTGCCGACGTGTACGACGCCCTCGTGACAAAACGGGTCTACAAGGAAGCCATGACCCACGAAGAGGCCGTCAAGATCATCACGCAAGGACGCGGGGTGCATTTCGATCCCGCCGTGGTCGACGCGTTCCTGGAGTCCGAAACGCGCTTCCGCGACATCCTGACCCGCTACTCCTGAAGCCCGGACCGCCATCGACTCGGGCAGGCTGATCGCGCCCGTCGGCCCGGAACCGCCCTCTTGCCCCCTCCCTGCGCATCCGCGCACAGCACGGCAAACTTCGGGGCCTCCACTCCATCTCCATCACCCGCTGCTGCAGGCTGACCATCGAATTTCTGATCGACGACAAGGAGATCATTCCCATCGATATCGGGACGCATGACCGAGTGTATTCGATTTGGATGGAATCGGATGAGTTTTTGGATTTCGGGAAATTCAAGACTCAAAATGCGACCCCGTTCCCCCGTTATTCAAAAACTGGGCGCATGAATGATCGCTCGAAACTCAGGAAACATTTTGTTTCTGCGTAGTATTTCATTGCCGCCTGACATTCTGAATCTTCAGCCGCTTGCATTCTGTATCGTTCGTAATCAGCGAGACTAGGAAAGGAGAATAAAGCCAAGGCAATATTATTGGCTCCTTCATGGGGCATGAAATAACCATGGTGTGTACCACCGAATTTCTCAACGAGTGGTATCCAAAGCTTTGCGTAATGCTCAAATTCCTTGAGCTTGAACGGATCGATGACATAACGCAGATAGCACGTGATCATTCTATCTCCTTGTGTCCTCATGTAGTGTTAAGATGTCGGCGACGGCGCGGCGTTCCTCTGGAAAGTAGCGGACATCGGCCTCCGATTCTGGTGCGCCGAGCCTTTCCCAGTACCACCCTGTTCGCGCTGTTCCTCCAGCGCGAAACATTCGTAGAATTCGTAGTAGTATCGCGCCCTCCTGAACACATTCCAAGACATAACGCAAACGTTGACGACCAGGCCGTTGCCAGAGCGCACGGTCCTTCCACGCCTCGTACGCTTTATGGACTGCCCGCAGTGACCACACACCCGGCGTGAAAATTCAAGATTCAAGATGCGACCCCGCTTCCTGCGCGATCCATTTCTCGCGACCCATTTCCTGCTGAACGAGGTCAAAGAGCCTTCACGCGAGTGAACGGCCAGGCCCTGCCATTGCATTTTGAGGAGTTCATCGCTATATTCTGGCTAGTCTGGCCAGAATGGCCGGAGGGAGGTTCGCATGACAACATGGCAGATTCAGGAAGCAAAGAATAAATTCTCGGAATTGATCGACAAGACACTGTCCGAAGGTCCGCAGGTAGTCACCAAGCATGGAACTGAAGTTGCGGTGGTTATACCGATTGAACAGTTCCGAAGGCTCACCGCACCCAAACAACGACTGGGTGATTTTTTGCTGAATTCTCCTCTGCGGAACAGCGAACTGGTCATCAAGCGGGATCAGACCACAGAACTGCGTGAGATTGACCTGTGAACACGCGTTACCTGCTCGACACCTGCGTACTTTCGGAATTCGTCAAGCCGAGGCCGGAAGAGCGTGTCGTGGCGTGGCTGAACGCCATCGACCCGGAGAGCCTGTACATCTGCGCCGTGACTATCGGTGAGATTCAGCACGGCATCAGTCTTCGTCCTCCTTCGAATCGCCGCACCGAACTCGAAATCTGGCTGCACGAAACGCTGCCGATGCAGTTTACCGGGCGCGTGCTTTCTCTTGATGCGGAAACATTCGTGACGTGGGGCAAGATCACGGCGGAGCAGAAGCAGAAAGGCCAGCCCATGAGCGTCATGGATTCCCTCATCGCCGCCACCGCCCTGCAGAACCGCATGGTGCTGGTGACCCGCAATGTGGCGGACTTCAAGGCGGAGGCGCTGGGTATTTTGAATCCGTGGGAGGAGAAAGGGTGACGATTCCGTTTTCTGTCAGCTATTTCAGACGGTTTGTCTTGATTGACGGACTCGTGAGCGAAGGTGCGTCAAAGGAAGACCTGACCCCCTGCCCTTCACCATCGATATCGGGACGCATGACCGGGTGTATTAGGTGTGGATGGAATCGGATGAGTTTTTGGGGTTCGGAAAATTCAAGATTCAAGATGCGACCCCTTTTCCCCCTGCGGAAACAATGGAACGGATTTTCGAATCCTTCGAGCATATCAGCCTGACGGAAAACCATATCCGCCAGCTGCACCGGGATCTGCTGCTTCACAGCGACAAGGACGAAAGGCATCGCGGCAACTACAAGACGTCACCCAATAACGTGGCGGCCTTTGACGCAGAGGGAAAGCTGATCGGCATCGTCTTTGAGACGGCCACGCCCTTCGACACCCCGAGACGCATGCGCGAACTGCTGGACTGGACGCAGGCAACTCTGGGAACCCGGAGCCTGCACCCTCTTCTGGTCATCGGCATATTCACGGTGGTCTTCCTGGCCATCCATCCTTTCCAGGACGGCAACGGAAGGCTTTCGCGCATCCTCACAACGCTGTTGTTGCTGCGCTGCGGCTATGCATATACGCCCTTCAGTTCCCTGGAAAGCGTGATCGAACAGAACAAGGAAGGCTACTACCTGGCCCTGCGCCAAACCCAGGCCACCCTGAACTCGGATGCGCCGGACTGGCAGCCATGGCTGACCTTCTTCCTGCGCGCCCTGCACACGCAGATGCAACGACTGGCCGCCAAGATGGAAAGGGAACGCCTGCTGCAACACGCCCTGCCGGACCTGTCCCGACGTATCGTGGAACACGCCCGCGAACACGGCCGCGTCACGATCAAGGAAATGACTCTCCTGACCGGAACCAGCAGAAATACGCTGAAAGAGCATTTCCAGAGGTTGCTGGAGAATGGGATGCTGGAAAGGAATGGTCAGGGGCGGGGTGTGTGGTATAGGGTCAAGTAGCTTTTGGGCTGAGCGTACGCGGGTAGATTCGTCAATTCAAGATTCAAGACGCGACCCCTCTTCCCTTCGCTTTCCGTAGTAATCTTCTCCTTTTGGAGAAACAAAACATGCTCACACAAACCGATCCCCCCGTCACATCTCGTTGCCGACGGCAACAGGTATCAGGCCCAGCGACACCGTTGAAACTGAGATCCTTAAGGACGGCCGCATTCAAGCCTGAACAACATGACGTCCGAACACTTCTGTCGGCAGTATGGAAAAAACCTGAACCGTGGGGAAACCCTCAAGAATTGAGTGGTCCGAAGTTTCCCGGCAGGTCAATTGCCCGTCGTGGAAATTCAAGATCAAGATGCGACCCCGCTTCCACATTTCCAACACTCTGCTAGGGGTTATCCCAACTCTTGGCTCAAAGGGCCAGGAGTTTATAAGTTGGGCAACTCTTACTGATTATCATTTTTTTGAAAAAAAAGATAGATCTTTAACTGATAACAGTATAGAATTATATAATTAATTACAATTTTAGATTATATTAGGATAACTTGATGCCGACGACGAATACTCCTTTAAGATATCCTGGGGGAAAATCTTCGCTTAGCTCGTTTCTCACACAGGTCATTGAATTAAATAACCTACATGATGGAACCTACATTGAACCATATGCAGGTGGAGCTGGAGCTGCTATAAATTTGCTATATAATGGTCTAGCACGCCACATAATCATTAATGATTACGACACATCAATTTATTGCTTTTGGGTATCTATCTTTAATTATACAGAAAATTTCATTTACAAAATTGAATCCACTCCACT
>Ga0209066_10001001_pt1 | contig 38901 bp, 35 predicted proteins | sample All_14_2_FD_187198 | JGI IMG/M metagenome (GOLD analysis project Ga0209066, IMG submission 187198) | Freshwater microbial communities in response to fracking from Pennsylvania, USA - Allegheny Zone_MetaG_DW_15 (SPAdes) (version 2) ... | reverse complement strand
ACGGCTCGCATACCGAGGTGCTGCCCGAGATGGCCAACTTCTCTGGTGTGGTCTTCAAGGTGCAGGCCAATATGGACCCCTCACACCGCGACCGCATCGCCTTCGTGCGCGTGTGCTCGGGCAAGTACGAGCCGGGCATGAAGCTCAAGGTGCAGCGCTCGGGCAAAGAATTGCGCCCCACCTCGGTGGTGACCTTCCTGTCGCAACGCCGCGAGGCGGTGGACGAGGCCTATGCCGGCGACATCATCGGTTTCACCACGCACGGCGGCGTGCAACTGGGCGACACCATCACCGATGGCATCACCCTGCAGTACACCGGCCTGCCGTTTTTTGCGCCCGAGCTGTTCCAGACGGTCGAGCTGGCCAACCCCATGAAGAGCAAGCAGCTGCAAGCGGGGCTGATGCAGCTGGGTGAAGAAGGCGCCATCCAGGTCTTCAGACCCGAGGTGGGCGGCTCGATGCTGCTGGGCGCCGTGGGCCAGTTGCAGTTTGAAGTGGTGCAGCACCGCCTGAAGGCCGAGTACAGCGTGGACATCCGCCTGATGCCCTGCCGCTTCACCGGCGCGCGCTGGATCACCGCCGACACGCCTGAGGCCTTGAAGAAGTTCACCGACGAGAACGCCAGCAAGCTGGCCCTGGACGCGGCCAATACCCTGGCCTACATGATGACCTCGGCCTATGACCTGCGCCTGACCAGCGAGCGCCACCCGCTGGTGCACTTCCACCCGCTGCGCGAGCACGCGGGTTTGAGTTTGTCGACGCAGTGAACGCCGCAGCTGTGGCTCGTAGCTTGCTTGAGTATCCAAGTGGCATATGTGCCCGATACCACCATTTGCGGGGTTTTGGATCTAGATCCCTTCGTTTGCGGGGTGCGGCATGAGAGACAACCCTGAGCGAATGTGGCAATCTGTAAGCCATGTTTAATCTTCCCCGGTCGCTTTTCGTCCGGGCCTCTTTTTTACCGGACCCGGGAGTCTTCATGTCCAAACACCTCTCTGCACTGACACTGGCCGTTGCCGCCATTGCCGCCCCCGCTACCTCGTTCGCTGATGTCGGCCTGGAAGGCGGCAGCACCGCTGGCTACAGCTACACCGGGGATGGCTCATTCACGGCAACAACGACGTACGACGTTGACACCACCCCCTACGGTGTGAATTACACCAACACCATCATCCCGGCTGTTGACAGCTACTTCGGCGTGCTGACCGCCACGGGCACCACCACCAGCACCTTGAACTACACCTTCGCCAGCCCCACGACCTCGTCGGGCACGCTCTATGTTCGCCTGGTAGCCGTCGATGTTGGCTCCGATCCCAGCTACCCAGAGCTTGACGACGCCTTCAGCGTCACCCTGTTTGGTGACACGGCCACGCCGTACTTCTCGTCTACGTTGAAGGGCTCGCAGGTTTACGCCAGCACAGGCAACTACCCAGATTCTGGCTGGTTTGGCTTCGCTGTTGCCTCCGGCACCACCTCATTCAGCATCTCCCTGTCCAATGGGGGCGACGAATACAACGACCCGACATTGTTTGTTGACCACTACCAATCCCCCCCTCTCACCGTGCCTGAGCCCATGAGCAGTGGCCTGGCGCTGGTTGGGCTGGCTGTGGCTGGTTTCCTGGCCCGCCGCAAGAAAGTGGCCTGATCGGCCCCCAAAAGCCCTGTTACACAGGGCTTTTTCACAGGGTAAGTTGCAAGCTGTCAGCTTACCCTTGATTGAGTGGTACAAGTTCCCTGCGCTTGTGTCATGAAAGCGGTGCCGTTACACTGTATCCAAGCAGGTTCCTTTCGGGAGTTCAAAATGTCTTCTCATTCACTTGTATTCAAAGTTGCACTTGCATCCAGCTTGGCGCTGTATGGCAACTTGGCTATTTCTGCCGTGCGGCCTCGTCCTGTGGCAAACCCGCCGGTGGTTGTCAAGCCTGTGGATGTTCGCCCGATCAATTCAAGCACCCCGCCGGTGATCATTCCGGGTGGTGGCGGCACGGTATCCCCCTTCCCGGTCATCACCACCTGCGCCAGCGGTCAAGCCAGCCGTTGCTGAGCCTGCATCCTTAGCAGGCCAGAGTTTTCGTCCGCATGCAGCGTCGTATAGCGCATGCGGCTGATCAGCTTGCCTTTGGCATCCTGGTTAGCGTTCTTGCGCTAAGCCCCTTTCCTGTCGCATCCAACCGCGATGGCCCTGTTGGCGTCACGTCAACGGCGCTGGCCTTCGCGGTTTTTTGTTTTTTACTGGCCAAAACGCTGGGTTTTGCTGATTCGCGCATACCTACCGTGACCCGGAGCGGGTTGGTATTTCTGGCCATGGTTGGCGCCGTGGTGGGCTGGGTGTGGCTTGGCCCCCTCCTCGTCACCTTCCCCGCGCTTGATGTGGCCCGGGCCGAGGTCTACCAGCTCAAGGCCCTTGCGTACTGGTGCGCGCCTGCCCTGGTGCTGTTCACCGCGCGCACGCGCACCCGCCTTACCATCCTGCTCACGGCCATCGTCGTGGCCGGCACGCTTGAAGCCATCATCGCGGTCATCTCCTTGTCCGCGCAAGCTGAATTCAGCCTGCTGGGCGCTGCGTTCTTTCCAACGCAGCGGGCTCAGGGCACCTTCGCCAACCCTGACCATTTCGCCAATTACATGGCCATGTGCATGTCACTGGCCCTGGGCCTGATGTTGGCCACAACGCCCAACGCCCTGAGAGCCCTGCCTGGCTGGCGCGGCAAGGTGTTGGGTTTTTTGCACTTTGTCATGTCCCGCCGCATGCTCGTGCGCCTGGCCGTCGTCATCATGGTGATTGGCTTGGTATTGAGCCGCTCGCGCATGGGCAATGCCTCGTTTTTCATCGGGCTGTTTTTTTTGCTTGGCGCGGTGGCCTGGGCCTGGCCCAGCAAGCGCCAGGGGGCCATCTGGCTGGGCATCAGCCTGCTGGTGATCGACCTGGTTGTGATCGGCCAATGGGTCGGGCTTGAGCATGTGATGACCCGCCTGCAAAACACCGAACTGGCGCTGGCCGAGCAGCCTGAAGACGCCCCCCCCCAGCTTGGGGGACGCCCGCCCAAGCAAGAAGAATCGGTGGCCGAACGCCTGGCCATCGGGCAAGACGCCTTCAAGATGGCGCTCTTATCCCCTTGGGTAGGCCATGGGCCTGCGACATTTTTCACGCTTTTCCCTCAAAACAAGCGGCCGGCCATTTTCTTTTGGGTGGAACACGCCCACAACGACTATGCTGAATTGGCCGCTGACCTGGGCCTGCCCGCCCTCCTCAGTCTGGGGGGGGCTGTGCTCATCAGCCTGCTGCAATGGGCACAATTGATGCATTCAACTGATTCAGGTTTTGTCAAAGGCCTGGCCAGCGGGGCTGGCATGGCGGTGGTGTGCCTGCTGATGCATGCGTTGGTTGATTTCAACCTTCATATCCATGCCAACGCCTTGCTGTTCACTGCGGCGCTGGCGCTGCCTTTGGCCTTGTCCAGATTCACCCGTACACGCCACGCCCGGCAACCGGCGCTTTGAAACGATTGCTCATGTCGCAATACCTCCCCACCCTACCGCCAGTGAACACACCTTCGCCGCAGTTCGAGCCGGTTTCGCTCAGCATTTCTGAAGACAGCAAACTGGCGCTGCTCGACCAATGGCGGGCTGTGACACGGCACAAACTGCCTATCCTGGCCTTGGCGGCCATGGTCATGGTGGTCGCCGCCGTGATCGCGTTCGCGCTGACCCCCATCTACAAAGCCACGGCCACCTTGATGATCGAGCCCGGCAAAGGCAAGGTCGTATCGATTGACGACGTGTACACCTCCGGCCTTCAGGCCAAAGAGTTCTATCAAAGCCAGGTTGAGATCCTGAAGTCCCGCGAAGTGGCGGTGCGCACGGCAGCCCACCTCAAACTGTGGGAGCTGCCTGATTACGACCCGCGCATCGAAGCCAGCGGGCTGGGGCCTATGCTCAAACGGGCTGTTGGCTTGAGGGATGAACCCAAGGTCTGGACGCCCGAGACGCTCGCTGAAGCGTCGGGCGAAAAGCTGATGGATGACATCTCGGTTGAGCCTGTGCGGCTGAGCCAGTTGGTCAAGGTCAGTGTCGAATCGCCCAACAAAGAGTTGGCCATGAAACTGGCCAACGCGGTGGCGCAGAACTACATCGAGTCTGACCGCGATGCCCGTTACAAAGTCACCCAGCAAGCCAATGTGTGGCTCACCAGCCGCATGGGTGAACTGCTGAAAAAGCTGAGTGAGTCTGAAGCGAACCTGCAGGCCTACCGCGACCAACAAGGCCTGGTCAACCTGGGTGGCTCCACCCAGACGCTGGTGAGCCAGCAGGCGTCAGACATCAACGCGCGTTTGATTGAAGCCCGCACGCGGCGGCTGCAGCTTGAAAGCTCTTATCAACAGATTGCCCGCATCACCAATGGCAATTACAACAAGGTGCCAGCCGTTGTGACCAACCAGGGTGTCGCCATCGCCACGCAGAGAGAAATCGAAGCAGAACAGAGGGTGGCCTCACTGGCATCTAGCATGGGCCCTGAACACAGTACCTACAAGGATGCACTGGCAAACCTCAAGAGTGTGCGCGAAGCCGCCCGCTTGCTACGCGAGTCGGTCGCCCAGAGCACCTTGAACGAATACCAAGCTGCGCGCAACACCGAGCGCGAACTGGACGTTGCACTCAGCACCTTGCGGGGCAACGTGCAGGCCAACAACCGCCAGGAGTTTCAGTTGAGCGTGCTCGAGCGCGAAGTGGCCTCCAACCGCCAGCTTTACGACATGTTCATGGGCCGCGCCAAAGAAACCGACCTGACGGCTGACCTGCAAACGGCTGTGGCCCGTGTGGTTGACGGGGCCGCCATACCCGACAAACCCGTGCGCCCCAAAAAGGCCCAGATCGTGGTGGTGGCCGGCATGCTGTCGCTGTTGCTGGGGGCCATGGTGGCCATGCTCATGGCCAAGCTTGACAACACCGTCAAAACCAGCGAAGAGGTAGAAGAACGCCTGCGGCTGCCCGTGCTCACCACGCTGCCCCTGCTCAAACAGGTGGGGCAAGCGGCCTCGAGGCTCTTTCTGGAGCAGCCTCACTCACAGCATGCCGAGGCCATCCGTACGGCGCGCACTGGCGTGTTGCTGTCCAGCATTGACCGCAGCAGCCGGGTCATCCTGGTGACGTCCAGCCTGCCTGGCGAGGGCAAGACCACGCTGGCCACCAACCTGGCCCTGGCCCACGCCCAAACCAGGCGCACCATTTTGGTGGATGCCGACATGCGCAAGCCCCAGGTGGCGGCTCGCCTGGGCATCCCTGCCGGGGCCAAGGGGCTCTCCAACCTGATCGCGGGCACCGCCACCCTGGCGGAGTGCCTGCACGCCGTCGAAGGCAGTGCCCTGATGGTGATCCCTTCGGGGGACACCCCGCCCAGCACGCTTGAATTGCTGCATTCCAAACGCTTTGAAGAAACCTTGGCCCAGTTGCGCGCCGCGGCAGAAATCGTGCTGATCGACTCGCCCCCTGTGGAGGTGGTCAGCGACTCGCTGGTCATCGGCCCGCACGCCGACGGCACCATTTACGTGGTCAAGGCCCTGGACACGGCCTACCCCATGGCCCGCAAGGGCATCAGCCACCTGCAGCGTGTGGGCGCCAAAATTCTGGGCGTGGTGGTGAACAGCCTTGATTTTGAGCATGCCAAACGTTATTACGGCCTAGCCAAGGGCTATGGCAGCGACGACTATTACGGCGCACCGGTCAAGCGCCTTGGCGAGCAGGGTAAAAAGGTGTGATTGATTTTCACAGCCACCTGCTGCCCGGCATTGACGATGGCGCCCGCGACATGGCCGAGGCGCTCGACATGGCACGGGCCCATGTGGCTGATGGCACACGCTGCGTTGTGGCTACCCCGCACATCTACCCTGGTGTGTTTGACAACACCACCGAAACCATCGCCGCCGTGCACGCCACCTTCGTGGCAGCACTCAATGCAGCAGGCATCCCCCTCACGGTGCAGTGGGCGGCAGAAGTCAGGGCCACGGGCGAAGTGCTGGACATGTTGGCGCAAGGCCTTTTGCCCTTGCTTGGGCAAGATGGGCCTTGGCGGCACCTGCTGCTGGAGTTGCCCGATGGCCAGGTGCCGCTGGGTACCGACAAGCTGGTAGCCCAGTTGCTGCGTGCTCATGTCAAGCCCGTGATAGCCCACCCTGAGCGCAACAAGGGCGTGATGGCTGACATCAACAAAATCAGGCCGCTGGTGGAACAAGGTTGCCTGCTTCAAGTCACGGCTGGCTCGCTGCTGGGCGAATTTGGCAGCGTGGCAAAGCGCACAGCCCAAAGCCTTATTGATCAAGGCTGGGTACACGCCATTGCCAGTGATGCCCACCGGTGCACCGGGCGCGCGCCCAGAATCAAACCGGCCCGGGCCTGGCTCACCCAGCACTATGGTGACAAGGTGGCCAAGGCGCTGACCCTTGAAGGCCCAGCCCGGATCTGCCAACCTCTGGCGAGCACCGCCGGCCTGGCGGCCTGATCGGCATGGCCCGGCAAACCAAGCTGGCAAGGTGGGGCTGGGTTGCCGCCTGCCTGCTGGCCAGCGTGGCGTTCGTTAGCGCCACAGCCCGCAGTAGCACGCTCTGGTCAGCTGACCTGTATGCGGGCCCGTACCGAGACCGCATACCCCAATGGGCCTCAGGTGCTAAGCGCTACACGCCCCAAGACATCAAGGCCGCACAAGCCGACCTGCTCACCGCACTGCGCATCAGGCCCACAGACGGTGGCACGCACGAACTGCTCGCCACCTTGTACAACCTGCAGGCCCAGGCCAGATGGGATGACCTGGCGCAACGCCGCCAAGGCTTGGCCCTGGCGGCTCAACATCTGAATGAGTCGGTGCGCCTGCGGCCTTTTCTGGCCCAACCCCGGGCCAACCTGGCGCTGCTTGCGTACATGCAAGATGCCCCGGCCGATGTAGTCTTTGGCCATTGGAGGGCCGCCTTGGAACTGGGGCCCTATGAACAAAGCACGCGTACCACCTTGTTGAACGTGTCGCTGGGCTTGTGGGCCGAGTCACCCCAGGTGTCCAAAGACTGGGTTAAATCACTGAAGACAGCGCCACGCCCTTTCAGCAAAACCGCCTGGGCGCGATGGGAGGCCTACTTTGGGGTTGAGCTAGAGTGAGGTTGCTCCATCCTGTAGTGGCACGTTGCTTGTCTCGACAAAGACAAATCAACAACATACAGCATTTGGTGTTGAACTCGGGAGTCCAGCGATCATGCAGAGATTGCCCTAAATTGAATTTAGCAAGGCCAACTAAGGCCACTCTGAATCAGAAGGTCTCGGCCTCCCTCAGCCTTGGCGCACTGCCGTCCTTCGGCGCCAAGCGAGGCTGGCCGCCATCCAGGCCCGGCCACTGAATACCAATATCCGGATCATTCCAGATGATGCTGCGCTCGTTGTCCTTGGCGTAGGTGTCGGTGGTCTTGTAGAGAAAGTGGGTATCGTCCTGCAAGGCGATAAAGCCGTGGGCAAAGCCCTCCGGGATCCACATCTGGCGCTTGTTCTCGGCATTGAGTTCATGGCCAACCCATTGACCAAAGGTAGGCGAGCCCTTGCGGATGTCAACGGCCACGTCAAAGGCCGCGCCTTTTACAACCCGCACCAGTTTGCCTTGGGCACGGGGGGCGGTCTGGTAATGCAAGCCACGCAGCACGCCCTTCTGGCTGCAGGAATGGTTGTCTTGCACGAAGGCGCGCGGTGCTGGCAGGCCCAGATTGGCCAGTTCAGCATGGAAGCGCGCTTCGTTGAAGCTTTCCATGAACCAGCCGCGCTCGTCTCCAAAAACGGCTGGCTCAATGAGCACCACATCGGGGATAGAAGTCTGTATCAAGGGCATGATCGTCAGAAGATGGTGTCGTTGAGCACCTTGATCAGGTACTGGCCATAGCCGTTCTTGAGCAAAGGCTGAGCGAGTTTTTGCAACTGCGTGGCATCGATCCAGCCCGAGCGGTAGGCGATCTCTTCAAGGCAGGCCACTTTCAACCCCTGCCGCTTCTCAAGCGTGGCAATGAACTGCCCGGCTTCCAGCAGACTGTCGTGGGTGCCCGTGTCCAGCCAGGCGTAGCCGCGACCCATGATCTCCACGCTGAGCTGGCCTTGCTCCAGGTAGCGTGCGTTCACGTCGGTGATTTCCAGCTCGCCACGGGGGCTGGGGGCGATGTCGGCCGCGATGTCACAGACCTGGTCATCGTAGAAGTACAGCCCGGTGACCGCGTAGTTGCTCTTCGGCGCCTTGGGCTTTTCTTCGATGCTCAGCGCGCGCTGGCCATCGTCGAACTCGACCACGCCATAACGCTCCGGGTCGGTCACGTGGTAGGCGAAGACACTGGCACCTTCGGTGCGGGCGGTGGCGCTGTTGAGCAGGCCTTGCAGGGCGTGGCCATAGTAGATGTTGTCGCCCAGCACCAAGGCGCTGGGCGCGTTGCCAACGAAGTCCTTGCCCAGGATGAAGGCCTGCGCCAGGCCATCCGGGCTGGGCTGCACGCAATAGCTCAGGTTAATGCCCCACTGGCTGCCGTCGCCCAGCAGCGCCTGGAAGCGGGGCGTGTCCTGGGGCGTGCTGATGATCAGGATGTCGCGGATGCCCGCCAGCAGCAGGGTGCTGAGCGGGTAGTAGATCATGGGCTTGTCGTACACCGGCAGCAGTTGCTTGCTGATGGCCAGCGTGGCCGGGTGAAGGCGGGTGCCGGAGCCCCCGGCCAGGATGATGCCCTTGCGGGCCACGTTGTTGCTCATGTATTCAAGCTTCCAGGATTTCAGTCAGCATGCGCTCAACGCCTACTTGCCAATGGGGCAGCGTCAAGCCGAAGGCATCGCGCACCTTATACGTGCTCAAACGCGAGTTCAATGGCCGGGCCGCCGGGGTCAGGTAGGCGCTGGTCGGGATGGGTTCGATCGACTCCGGATGCACTTTCAATGCCACGCCGTGAGCATGCGCCCGCTTGATGACAAAACGGGCGTAGTCATACCAACTGGTCTCGCCAGCTGCCACGAGGTGGTACAGCCCCAGCAAGTCAGGGCTGGCGGCCACGGCCCTGATGGCATGAGCCGTCACATCGGCCAACAGGTCGGCTCCGGTGGGGGCGCCAACCTGGTCGTTGATCACCTTGAGTTGGTCACGCTCGGCCGCCAGGCGCAGCATGGTTTTGGCGAAGTTGCCGCCACGTGCGGCATAGACCCAGCTTGTGCGCAAAATCAGGTGCCGGCAGCCGCTGGCCCCGATCAACTGCTCGCCCTCAAGCTTGGTCTGGCCGTACACGCTCAAAGGCCCGGTGGGGGCCGATTCGTCGCGCGGCGCGTTGCCGCTGCCATCAAACACGTAATCCGTGCTGTAGTGCACCAGCAGCGCACCCAAGTCTGCGGCCTCTCGGGCGATCAGGCCAGGCGTGGTGGCATTGATGGTTCTGGCCAGCTCGGCCTCGCTCTCGGCCTTGTCCACCGCCGTGTGCGCCGCCGCATTGACGATCACGTCAGGCCGCACCGCCCGAACGATGGCGGCCACCTGCTCGGGCTGGCCGAAGTCGGCTTTGAGATCCGGTGCTTGCGCAGGGCCGGGAGTGTTGAAATCGAGCGCAGTAAGGGTGCCCAGCGACGCCAGCGCCCGTTGCAACTCCCAGCCAACCTGGCCACCTTTTCCCAGCAGGAGAATGTTCATAACGTCAGGGGGTTAATTGTCAAGTCCGGTCGTGATGATGAATTCAAACGCTCATTTCAGACACTGTAATAAGTGCGATACCAAGCCACAAACTTTGCAACGCCCTCAGACAGGGAAACCTTGGGCTCAACAGTGGTCCAGTCCACCAAACTGGAAGTGTCAGAGTAGGTCGCAGCGACATCGCCCGGCGCCATCGGCTGGAAATCAAGCTGAGGGGTCACACTCAAAGCTGCGGCGAGTTCACTGATGAAGTCCATCAAAGGGACAGGCTCACTGCGCCCAATGTTGAACACCCGGTATGGCGCCCAGGAGGTCGCCGCATCGGGGTGCAACCCATCAAAATGAGGGTTGGCTTCAGCTGGACGGCCCGCCACAGCCACAACGCCATCAACAATGTCATCAATGTAGGTAAAATCTCGCCTCATGTTGCCATGGTTGAACACCTTGATCGGTTCTCCTGACAACATGGCTTTTGCAAACAGGAAGGGCGCCATATCTGGTCGCCCCCAAGGTCCATACACGGTGAAGAAACGCAAGCCCGTGGTTGGAAGGCCATACAGATGGCTGTAAGTGTGCGCCATCAACTCATTGGCCTTCTTGGTTGCCGCATAGAGACTAACCGGGTGGTCAACAGAATCAGACTCTGAAAAAGGCATTTTGGCGTTTCCGCCGTACACGCTTGAACTGCTGGCATAAACCAGATGCTTCACACCATGGTGCCGGCAACCTTCCAACACATTGACGAACCCCACCAAGTTAGATTGCGCGTAGGCGTGAGGGTTGGTGATGGAGTACCTCACACCTGCCTGCGCTGCCAGGTGAATGACCGTATCGAACTGTCCTTTATCAAAAAAGGCCAACAAATTGCTGGTGTCTGCAATGTCGAGCTTCGCAAAGGTGAAGTTTGCATGGCCAGAAATCTGAGCCAACCGCGCGTCCTTCAAGCTGGTTTCGTAATAGTCGTTGATGTTGTCAATACCGTGGACTTGATGTCCTTGTGCCAACAGAACTTTGGCTACGTGCATGCCGATGAATCCAGCTGCGCCAGTAATGAGAATCTTGCTCATGAAAATCGGTCCCGTTCAGTAAATCTTGTCGTTGTGCGCCTTGATCAGCTACCGGCCATTGGCGCTCAGCGGTTGGTAGATTTTGGGCCTGACATGCACGGCTAGACCGTACGACCCGTGTAATTCTGGGCGATCCAGTCGCGGTAGCCCCCCGAGCGCACGGTGTCTATCCATTCCGTGTTCGTCAGGTACCAGTTCACCGTCTTGTTGATGCCCGACTCAAAGGTCTCGGCCGGCTTCCAGCCGATGTCGCGCTGGATCTTGGTCGGGTCGATGGCGTAGCGGCGGTCGTGGCCGGGGCGGTCGGTGACGTAGGTGATCAGGCTCTCGTACTTCGTGCCATCGGCGCGGGGCCGTAGTTCATCCAGCTTGCGGCAGATGGTGGTCACCACATCGATGTTCTTGATCTCGTTGATGCCACCTACGTTGTAGGTCTCGCCCAAGGTGCCCTTCTCCAGCACCTGACAAATGGCTTCGCAGTGGTCGCGCACAAAGAGCCAGTCGCGGATGTTGAGGCCGTCACCATAGACGGGCAGTTGCTTGCCATCTAGTGCATTGAGGATGATCAGTGGGATCAGCTTCTCGGGGAAGTGATAAGGCCCGTAGTTGTTGCTGCAGTTGGTGGTGAGGGTCGGGAAGCCATAGGTGTGGTGATAGGCGCGAACCAAGTGGTCGCTGCCTGCCTTGCTGGCCGAATAGGGGCTGTTTGGAGCGTATGGCGTGGTTTCGCAGAAAGCCGGGTCGGTGTCTGACAGTGAGCCATAGACCTCATCGGTGCTCACGTGCAAGAAACGGAAGGTCACCTTGTCCGCAGCGGGCAGAACGTTCCAGTAGGCACGCGTTTCTTCGAGCAGGCTGAAGGTTCCAACCATATTGGTCTGGATGAACTCCCCTGGGCCGTGGATGGAGCGGTCTACATGGCTTTCTGCGGCGAAGTGCAACACAGCGCGGGGCTGGTGCGTGGCCAGGGCCTGGCGCACGGCCTCGCTGTCGCAGATGTCGGCATGAACCAGGGTGGCGCGACCGCTGATCAGCTGGCTTGCGATGGTGGCCGGGTTGCCCGCATAGGTAAGCTTGTCAAACACGACGATGGGCTCTGCAGGCAGGCCCAAGCGCTCCGCGCGCTCAAACCAATGGTGAACGAAGTTTCCGCCGATGAAGCCGGCGCCGCCTGTGATGAGGATCATTGAGTTAACGATAGAAGTTGAAAATTGTTTACCCGCAAATTAGCCTTCATCAGAACATCAATGAATGCCAATCAACCCACCGCGCCAACTACATCGAGAAGTGCCCGCAGGCCACTCCCAGCCCCAAACATTATCGTCTCTGAAAATTTTGGCAGATACATTGCTTTCCCCCCTGAAGCACACAACAGAATCAGGCTCACCTAAGCGAGCCGTGTTCAGGGCAATATATATCGAGGAAGATCCAGGCATTTTTATGGCCCACCACTTATCGCCAGTATTCTTTAGCACGACGCTGCCGTCTGTACTGATCGTAGGAAAATCAATCACAGACTTACCTTCACCCCTTACGTTCGCAAATATTTGATCAGGAGATTCCTGATAATCTGAACGAATTCCTGACTTATCGACCGCAGACCATGCCAACAGCCCTTTGGCAGAAACATACCAGCCTGAGAAAGGGAGCGTCAATCCCTTAAAACTTAATGGGTGTTCGCTCGCGTTCACAACGACCTCAGTTTGATTGACGTAAAGGATACGCGCAGAAGACCACGCATTCTCCTTTGCTGCTTCCGAGGAAGATTGCCAACGGCCATCAACCAAGTGCTCTATCCGCTTGACCGGAGAGGCAGCAGTCGCACGAGTCACCATGGGCACCAAATGCTGCTCCAACCACAGCGTTTTGCCATCAAACCACGTCGTAGCGCCAAGATAGGCAGAATGGCCAAAAGCTATCTCCTGCATGCGATAGGCATCCAGTTGCGCGGCACTAGGCGCTCTGCTTCCGTTTACCTTACTCGACCACCGGTGGTAATAACCCATGCCGTGATTGATCTGGAGTGGTTGAATCTTCAACAAGTCAAAACCAATGTTCATTGGTACGGACTCTCCATCCCCAAGCTCCCACCCCGCACCGGGCTGCGCTTCGACACCATCGAGCCAGCCACTCCAATACCAATGCTCAGCACCCTCTCCAAGAACTGGGCCATTGTGCAAATCTCTCTTCAACTGCCACAAGGCGATCGTGTTATCGCGAACCTGTTGGAAAGAGGCAGATTTATCGCTTGTCGGCCTGTGGTCTACGTGAAACCAAGGCGGCATCGAAGAATGAACATCTAGGAACGACATATTCGTTTCATAACGCTTCACAACTTCGTTGCCTTGTGCCGTCGCAAACTTGAGCATCGAAGTCGGCCGTAAAGCGAATGATTGGACATTCATCCCTTTATTAAACCAGGCTTTTTGCAACTCACCAGAAGGCAAAACGGATGCATCCAACTTAGAAAACCCTTCATAGTTCGGATAAATGTCGGCATAGTTTTCGTGGAGCCCAACCAAACATCCTTGTGATTTCGCTTGATCGATCAGTTGCTTGAGCGCACCATCACCGCCTCGCCCCGCATTCGCAGGAACATGAGCAGGTAGGCCATTATCGTAACCGCTTCGTTGCCAATCATGAATCAACAGAACACAGTCCTCGAGATCGAAGGGCTCCAGCTCGGTTAGTCTCTTTTTTATCGCAGAAAACGAGCCCCCCCAAGCATCAAGCAGCACGCTCTTTGCCATTTTCTCTCGATAAGGCGATTTGTGATTCGGGAGATGTGGATACACCTCCTCCAAAGCAGGCGCGGCAGTCCAAATAAGGCGCTCACGAACAGCATTCTTCTTACCATCCGTCATTGGCGAATATTTGGCAACACCATCAGCGAGGGATGACGCGCTAGACACACCGAAGTCCCAAAACTGGTTTACAAACCATCCTACCCTGGGAAGGTAATCAACATGTCCGCTGTAAAAGGGAACGGGCACGCTTTTTCTCTGAAATTCAGAATCCCACCCATTGCTACGCAATGAATCAGGGGAAACGCCCTCCCCCTGAATTTCCATGATCAAGCTGCGATTAACAACCCTAAGATCAACCTTAACAAGCGACCGCAACGCCGCACCTAAATCATAGGCAAGGGAAACCCTAATCGAGTTTTCTCCGCGCTCCAACGTCTTACTCTGCAGTTTCGCAGGCACAGACCAACCCAAAGTCAAAGGGGAGCTTGAACGCAATTCCACCCATTGACCATTAGCCGCCCTTCTTTTCCAAATCAAAGCTGGGAACCCATCCCCCCCCATGTCGACTGATATCTCGGTGTCCGAATCACTTGCCAACAAACATACAGAATTCGGCGCACGGCAATTACTGCCCACCTGACTCAAATTTCTGTAAGCCCAGGGCACCATGGTCTCTGGCGCCTTACTTTGAAGGCGGCTGTGGTCCTGAGACTCGATCACCGGCCAACTGAACGAAGCTTCGTTCCCGTCTGAACTGTCACTTTCAATCCGTCGATCGCCCCAGAGGGAGTAATCAAAATCGGCTCGATCATCAGGGCCAGGATCGGTCTCAAACCTGAACACAACGCGCTTCCCCGCCCACGGAGCGAGGTCGATCTCAAAATCTGCCCAATCTGCGGTGAGTTGGTGTCTCTGCAGCAGCTTCTGACCGTTGATGAAGACTCGGAAGGTGGCGCCATCAGACTTGCCAAGTGAGCGCTCTTGCATGGCAGTCGACCCCTTGAGCAGAACCATTTTGGAATTCGGCACGGGGACCACCATCTCTTGATAAGCAACACCTGTACCGCTACGCCATGGACAGTGCAGAAGCGAAGCACGTCGCCCACGCAACAAGCCCAGCGACATGAAGCTGACGCCGCTCGTTTCGTCAAAGCCACCACGCCAGTTCGGCGCGAACTGATGTTGCTGCCCACCCCTGTATTGATATCCAATAACGTAATTGCCCGACTCCTCCAGGAGCAAGGTGCTGCTGTAGGTAATACATGGCAGGTAAAGCGCCATCAGGCAAAGGAGACGAAAGAGTGCAGCGAGCATGGCTTACTTCAATGGGAATTGTGCACTAACCCCTAGCTGTCCCCGCTCACCATTTTCGATGCCGTTTGCGAAAAGGCGATATCGATCCATCTTGCCATCCCTCAATGCCATAGCCTTCAGAATGAACATGTAGACAAACTTGTTGACTGCACGCATCGACTTATTGTGTTTACGGCAATGACGCTCGAAATACGACTGGTTCCGGGAAGAATAAAAAGCGCGGAAGTCATTACCCCCATGTAAAAAGGCTTTGAAAGTAGAGCCGTGCAATTGCTTCACGCTCCAAGACGCCTCTAGGTCAGAAATGTGCGCGGTCGTTACCAGCTCGATGACACCGCCTTGGCTGGTGATGCGATGGGTGAATTCTGTGTCATCCACGTACAACACCATTTCGCGCTTTGGCAAGCCGTATTTTTTCAATACATCCGTGTGCATCAGCATGCCTGAGTACGGTGCATTCGCCAAGCGGTAGCTACTCTGGATGGGCGTACGGAAAAAAGACCGCAGAAAGGATGTGCGCTTGAGCAGCTTGCGTGGAATGTCTTGAATGCAGAAGCCGAAGAAACTGTCTGGATGCGGAATCAAGCGCGCCAGTGTGCTGGCCTCAGCCACATCGGCTTGATGATCGGGACGGAACCCAAGAACGATCGCGTCGCTTTTGCCAACCTCGGTTACCAAAGAACTCAAGCGCGATTGGAGTTCGGCCAACGCACTCGGTTGTGGCACGTTGTCGTCATCGAGAACCAGAATACGCTCGGCCCCTTTGGCCAGTGCCGCATCAAACCCGGCCGCAAAACCGGTCGCGGAACCGGTGTTTCCGGCCATTTGAACAATGTCGAGCGCAATGTTGAGTCCCTGCCCTGCCGCCGCAACAGCAGCAGGGTCAGATCCGTTGTTCACAACAATTGCCTTCTCAACGCCCTGATTGGCACAAGCTGATAGCACCGTGCGCAGCAGTTCAGAGCGGGCCCCGTAGGTGACAGTTACCAAGGTGACATTCATGGGAAAACCGTTCAGTTCAAAAGTCTATTACCGGACTTGAAAATATAATATTTCATGCCAAAGATAGCCAAACTCCCGACCAAATAAGCAGAAGCAACGCCATACAGACCAAAAGAGGACGCCAAAAAATAACAAGCGATTATTGAAAATAAAAAGCCCAGCATGTTCGCAAAGAATAATCTTCGATCATCCCTTGCTGCATAGAGTGCGTATCCCGACAAATCAGCAAGAACCTTTACCGCAGCGCCAGCAATGAGGATGGCAAGAATAAATGCATCGTTACGGAATTCCACTTTCTTCATGAAGTCGGTCAATACCACACCACCAAAATAGCCAAACGGAGCTACGGCCAACAAAATCCCCCCCGCACTCAACATGCTGCGCTGGAGCTTTTTGTCAAGCCCGATTCTACCTTGGTCCGCATGGGTCTTCACAAAAACTGAAAGCGCGGGTTGTACCAGACCGACATTCAACAACTGCGATATACCGTTAGCAATGGACCAGAAAAATGTATATACCCCTGCTGCCCTGACGTCAATAATTCCTGCTACCAGGAACCGGTCACCATAAGATGCGCCCACAGAAGCAAGGTCGGAGAAATAGACAGGCAAACTCACTGACCGGAACTCATCGAACAAGCCCCGAAGTCTTTGCCGAAAGACAATATTTTTTCCCCACCCCCAAGACCGGCTCAATACAAGAAACAGAAAGAGTGCAAAGAGTTGCCCCCCGAGCCAAAAGCCCAAAACTGGCTCCAATCTTGGGAGGCTAACACCCGACTGAAAGCAGGCAACCATTGGGGGTATCCACGCAGTGGTTCTGATGAAACTCAGTGTGTTTGCATGAGTGAGCATGGCCTTGCTAAGAAGCGCAAGATGTACATCGTTCAACACCACCTCTAACAAGGCTAGGGTGACGATTAGCCATTCAAGCCGACCAAACCACCCATGTAACCAATGGTCGTGCCTGAAAAAATACGATAAGCCCGACGCCACGATAACCAGCAGGGGCAACATCATGGCCACAACCGCTGCCTTCGTCAGAATCGTATTGGCAATATCTTTGACATCAGCCAGTACAAAGTCACGATTGGTACGGTAATGAAGGCCAAGGCCGAAAACCGATGGCGCCATGTAAATCGCAGCGACCAAAATACCGAAGTATCCGAACTCCTCTAGCGTCAGCACCTTCGCCAAATACGCAACCAGCCCAAATCGAGCAACCAGTCCGACGGCACGCAACGTAACGGAGTAGATTTTTGAAAGCAACATGTCGTTTATCAGCCCGACTTGCGTGCATTCATAGGTCTTGCAGGAATACCCACGACAACGGTGTGTGCGGGGACATCTTGAGTCACGACTGCATTCGCGCCAACGGTTGCTTTCTCTCCAATGCGAACCTCCCCGATTACTTTTGCTCCAGCGGCGATTAGCACACCTTGGCCGACATATGGTCTTTTGACCGGCGGCGCTACTCTTCCAAGGGTAACGCCTTGCAGAATCGTCACATTTTTATCGATATCCCACTCACCACCGATAACCACACAATAAGGATGAGGCAAATAGAATCCAGGCGCAATCCTGGCTTCGGGATCAATATCACACCCAAAAGTAACGCAATTGAAATACCATAGAACACGGCGCAGTACCTTGCCCAACAGCGGAATGCGACCAAACGCTTGTTGCATTCTAATCAACAGAACCACTTGAAATCCTGGCGTAAGAAGCAGTAAACGACACACCTTTCCAACGCCCCGCCCCCCACCCCACGAATCAAAATGCCGGGCCGCATCCAATTTTAATGTGTAAATAATTTTGTCTTCTCTCATATTAGCCTGCCTTCTCTGGGAATCTTTCGTGTCCTTTAACGTGTAGTGCGTCAACTAGGAGCCCGAAGGATCTGAATTTGGGAATGTCCAATTTTTTGGCAAGGTAGGCGACCAAACCAAAACGGAAAACCATGCCCAGGCCACGAATAGAGACGGAATAGATAATTCCTAGCATGCCTACAGTAAATATGAATCAACGCGAAACATCAGGACGCCTGACAAATTGAATCCTGTCTACACCAAACATTGCCCTCATGAGGCGCTCGCCCCAAGCGATGAAAACCGCAACAATCAAAACAGCAAAGGACGACGGCCTCAAAGTAATATTGAAGGAAAAGGCAAGCACCATCCCTACGAAAATCAGTGGGTACAAGAGCCCCCCGAAGCCCCCGCCACCCACAAAGTCTCTAAACAAAGATGCAGCGGCAACACCCAAGGCAAACATAAATAAGAACACCCAGTACCCCAAATCGGAAAACACATACCCGTAAAAAGTCACCCAAATATACCCACGATTGAGCCCCGCATACTCGGTATCAATAAATTCAGCCAAAAATGCCATCTCCGCGCTGGGCAACCCCAGTTTGTCAGTTATTTTGAACATCGACTCCAACAGTGGCACATGCCCCAAAAATGGGAATGCATACACGCCTGTTCCTCCATGCGTCATCACCATTTCACCACTCAGAAGCGCCACGAGGTGGTTGTAAGAAGCTGGGCCATAACCAATCAAGGTTCCGATCACATCTTCGACCTCAACAAAGCCTCGCATCACTGAGAATAAGGAGAACACACCCACCAGACCCACGAAACCAATAAGCAGGTACGACAGCAATACTCCATTTGTGATGCGTTTCGTTTTGGCCAAATGCAAAGCGTAAACAAGGGCAAGACTGATCAATACAGGCATCATTTCGTAACGGGCCACTTTTGCAATTGCGATGAGCACGGTTACAACGACAGCAATCAAAAAGAGAAGTCTGAACGTGCGCTGCCATGCCACACTCAATTCATCCTTGATAGTTAGGTATTTCAGAAGGGCATACGCATTAAAATAAATCAAGAGTGGCTGCACCTGGGAAAACGCACCCTCCGTGTTGATGGCACTTTTTGCCACATCCCCACCGCCTGACAAAATCAGCCCGATCAAGCCTGGCGTGTTTTTAACCATGATCCCAAAAGAGATGATGTTCAATAGTGTCAGGCCGATCATGATGAGAACGAGCATTTGCATGCTTGCGGCCGTGAATGCTGGAGACTTGGCGCGTGAGAGATGACGGCCCACCACAAATATATTTGATATTTTTGCACCTAAGACAAACATTGCCGTATTCAAAATGCAAAAAAACGGCATCCAAACATCACCACACATCAAGCATGGCTCATTGGCATAGGTCTCGTAAGAATCTCTCGAAATCAGAAGAGTCAAGAACAAGGGAGCGAGAGACGCCGCAGCCAGTCCATATGGCGAGATCAGCCAGTAAAGACTTTTGGATTGTATGGATTCGTGCTGCATCATCGCGACCGCTGTACCTCTTGGAAAAAAACTCCCAACTGCGCCTTAAATTTCTCAAGAGAAAACCTGGCTGCATGTGCAGCGATTTCTGATACGCTGAACGCTGATTCACTGGCCTCAAACCTCGAAATCGCGTCCTGTAGCGAAGCGGCGGTCTGGTTCTCAAAAAACAATCCCGACAAGCCTTCTACGACGGTTTCCAAAGCCCCGCCATCCGCATAAGCAATAACCGGACGCCCCGAAGCCATGACCTCAAGGGGCACAATGCCGAAGTCTTCGACGCCGGGATAAAGTAACGCCTTGCATTCCGCGAAGTGTTTTGACATGGTAGCGTCGTCAACAGAGCCAAGGAATTTGATATTCGGCTTCGCCGCAGCACGCATGGCCTCAGGGACCCCAGACCCGATGATGAGCAACGGTTTGCCATTTTCATTGAAGGCGTCAATCGCAATGTCAATTCGCTTATATGGCGTTACTTGGCCTGCGCAGAGGTAGTAGTCACCGACTTGATCCGCTGGCTTAAACCGGCTGAGGTCAACTGGCGGGTGAATCACCGTGGCCTCGCGCCGGTAAAACTTCCGAATCCGCTTGGCAACATAGGACGAGTTTGCAATGAAGTGGTCTACACGCGCAGATGTTGTGACGTCCCACGTCCGCAGCCCTGGGCTGAAAATACTCATCATTGCGCGCGTTAGCTTACCGCCATCACGGTAATACTGTGGGTACAGGTCCCACAAATAGCGCATTGGGGAGTGGCAATAGCAGATGTGGACAGAGTTCGGCCCTGTGATGACGCCTTTTGCCGGCCCTGCCTCACTTGAAATCACCAGGTCATAGCCTGTCAAATCAAAAGATTCCAGTGCGTGCGGCATCAGGGGGAGCATCTTCTTGTAGTGCTTTACCCCCCCGATTTTTTGCAAAAACGAGGGCGTGATTTTGTGCGCCTTCAGCGTCTTTGAAATCTTTGATTCATCTACAACCAGCGTGTAAATGTCTGCTTGCGGAAACATCTCAGCAAACACTTCGAGGACTTTTTCCCCACCTCGCATGCCCACCAGCCAGTAGTGAACCAGAGCTACCTTGAGTTCTTTCATGTTTTTATTTCCTTGCCCTTTTTGGGTGCGCTATACGCTACGCGCAGCACAGGCGCTTATAAAGAGCTTGGTACTCGCCAAAGCAGCGGTTTTGGGTGAACTGGTCTAGCGCATCTTTGCGGGCCTGCGCTGAGAGTTGCTCGGCCTGTTTTGGGTGATCGAGGAGTTCGACAATGGCCTGGACATACGCTTCGACGTCGAACTTCGGCATCAGCAAGCCATTTCGCCGGTCCTTGATCACTTCGTTGCTTCCTTCAATGTCCGAGGCCACCACGAGGCAACCACTCATCATGGCTTCCATGGGGGTAAGGGGAAGCCCTTCCCAAAGGGACGGAAACAGCAGCGCGCGAGATTGTTGGAGCACCTCCAAGGTCCGCAGGTGGCTGAGGGCGCCTAGCCATTCAACTTGCTTCAATGCGCTTTCGCCCAAGGCTGCTTTGAAGTCGTCTTGGAGACCCCCGCCCCCCACGACAGCGACTTGCCTGCCTTCTGCGACAAGACGCTTTAGGACGTCAGCGGCAAAGAGTGGGTTCTTTTGGTGAACCATGCGGGACGCGAAGACAACGTCGTAACGCCGCTCCACCCAAGGCGTTGGCGCCTGGGTAATCTCGCGCACGCCGTTAAGGATGGCCGATGTGGCTTCCTGCTTGGCGATGCCGCTGGAGGCTGCAAATCGAGCATCTGCTGCAGAAACGTGCACGATCCAGTCCGTGCGCCGTTTGAGGATTTTTTCGGCCATCACCCCTGCACAACGCAACAAAGGGTTTTTCTTCCGAAAATGGTATCCATGCACCGTATAGACGAGCGCGCCGTGCTTGGCGTTCAAGGCGACAGGCAACCCTGCACGAGGCCCGTGGACATGGAAGACATCTGCACGATGTTTTCGAAGCAGGCTCGCCAGTTCGCCGTGACCGGCGCCTTTGCGCGGCCAACGGAAAAAGTTGAACTCGGCCACGGTCAACCCTCTTTGACGACCTTGCTCTGCTGCATAAGAATCGGGCTCGCAGATCAGCGTAACCTTTTGGCCTAGTGCCTTCTGGTGCTCACACAGGCCCAACACAAAAGTTGTGCCGCCACCAGGGGCGCCATCTGCAACGACATGGGTAACCGACTGCATTTGTTCACCCATGCTGACGGCGCACTGGCATGTCACGCACCTTTTCGTAAAACTGGATGCTTTGGCCGTAGATCTTGGAGATGCCGTAATCCTCTGCTCTCTTGGCAAGTTCTGCCTTCCAGCGGTCTACGATCTCGCGGTTTTTGATCAGGTTTTCGAGCGCGTCATACCACGCCGCTCTATTCCCGGGTTCAACAAGAAGTCCTGTCTCTCCATCGGCAACAAGCTCAGGGATACCGCCTTTTCGGCTGCCAATCGTGGGAAGGCCAAGCTGGTTGGCATGCACCACCACACCAGGAGAATTTTCTGCCCAGATAGATGGCACGACCATCACTTCGCTGTCTTGCATGAAGTTTGCAATTTCTTGCTGCGACAAGAAGCCATGAATATGGCACCACTCTTGACTACCGTATTTCGCCCGTACTTCATCAAGAATAGGGCCTCCGCCGATCACGTTGAACTCTACTTCATACAGGCCAGCCAACTTTTGAATGACTTCTAGTGCAAGGTCAACACCTTTTGTTTCGTGAACACGACCGACATAGATGATCCGAAATTTCTTGCTTGGTGTAGACGGCTGATTAGGAGCCGGATATTTATTGGGGTTCAAGACTGCGATATTTGGATAAATTTTCACTGGGAAGAATTTTGCCAAGGTATCGATATTTGCTTGCGACGGCGACGAGAACCCTACTCGATCAAATTTCTTGAACAGGTCAGCCTTGTATTTGCTTGAAGCAGCGCAAGCGCTGCATTGCTTTTCACAGTTTTTGCCGCCACTGAACATGGACATGCGAATACATGCCAAACCGAGGTCGTGCAGGTGGAACACGACTGGCGCACCGTATTCGGCCAAATCCTGTAGCGCGTTGTACCCAATGCCTTGAATGAAGTTCACATTCACCCAGTCAGGCTTGAATTGATCTAACACCTTCCGCACAAAAGACCGGTTCCGGGGGTCGAAGTGATCTTGCGCATGCCAAAGCGGCTTCTTCCACTTGCTTGCTTGGAGGAAGTCCATCATTTGATATGGGCGCGGCATGAGTTGGCGCCATACCTTCAAGCCATCTTCTACTTTCCCATCGCATTCCTGCTCTTTATTAGCAGCCGTGGTCAGCACGCCAACCTCATGTCCGTTGGAAAGATGCATTTGCCCGATATTGCATGCGCTTCGTTCGGCGCCGCCAATTATATTTGGAGGGAACAACGAAGAAACAATCAATAGTCTAGGCTTGGCAGTCATCAAATCTCTCTGTTTTCTCTTGAAGTGCAGTGTCACGCACGCTCAGCGCTGCCCGATGGCAGGTGGCCATCAATCATTCCCAAACAAATCCCGGCTATAAACCTTGTCCACCACATCCAGTAATTCCTGCCCCATGCGGTTGGCCACAATCACATCGGCTTTCGCCTTGAACTCGGCCAGATCCCGAATCACCTTCGAATTGAAGAACTCGTCTACTTCCAGCACGGGCTCATAAAGCACCACTTCCACGCCCTTGGCCTTGATTCGCTTCATCACGCCCTGGATGGAGCTGGCCCGGAAGTTATCACTGCCGGCCTTCATGATCAGCCGGTAAATGCCCACCACCTTGGGTTTGCGGGCCAGGATGCTGTCGGCCACAAAGTCCTTGCGGATTGTGTTGGAGGTCACGATGGCCCCAATCAGCGTCTGGGGCACCGCGTCGTAGTTGGCCAGCAGCTGCTTGGTGTCTTTGGGCAGGCAGTAACCACCATAACCAAAGCTGGGGTTGTTGTAGTGGGCGCCCACGCGCGGGTCCAGGCACACGCCGTCAATGATCTGGCGGGAGTTCAAGCCATGGGTCTGGGCGTAGGTGTCCAGTTCGTTAAAATAGGCCACGCGCATGGCCAGGTAGGTGTTGGCAAACAGCTTGATGGCCTCGGCCTCGGCAGAGTCTGTCAGCAGCACTTGCACATCAGGCTTCAGGGCGGCCTCTTGCAGCAGGCTCGCAAAGCGCTGGGCACGCTCAGAGCGCTCACCCACCACAATGCGGCTGGGGTACAGGTTGTCATAAAGGGCGCGGCCTTCGCGCAAAAATTCGGGTGAGAAGACCAAGTTGCTGGTGCCCAAGCGCTCGCTGGCGTCTTTGGTAAAACCCACTGGCACGGTGGACTTCACCACCATCACGGCGTTCGGGTTCACTGCCATCACGTCTTTGATCACAGCCTCTACGCTCTTGGTGTTGAAGCGGTTGGTGGCGGGGTCGTAATCTGTTGGGGTGGCAATGACCACGAATTCGGCCTCGGCGTAGGCTTCAGCCCCATGGGTGGTTGCACGCAGGTTCAGTGCTTCTGTTTGCAGGTGCTGGGTGATCTCAGCATCTTCAATGGGCGATGTCTTGGCATTGACCATGGCCACACGCTCGGGCATGAGGTCAACAGCCACCACCTGGTGGCGCTTGGCCAGCAAGACCGCCATAGACATGCCCACGTACCCTAGACCCGCCACGGCAACCCTGACAGGAGGGCTGAGCGGGGCGGTTGATGCGTGATAGGGAGAAGGGCTCATATCGGAAGATCCAAAGCAAGAAATGGGCGCAATCACTCAACTTCATCAAAAGAATGAAAGCAGTTGTCAACTGCGTAAGCAGTCTATAGGAGGGGGCATGACAGAACATGCATGCTTTGTGGTGCAACCCACCCAACTCGTGGGGGATGCACGCCCGGCAGCTCGACGAGCCGCCCCCCTGCTTGCGGGGAAGGTGGCCATTCTGCTTGCCAAAAGCCCCCTAAGTACAAACCAGTAACCTACACTGCATTTTTACGAAATCTCACGCTGTGCGGAGTAGCCGCAGCACAGCCGGGCGAGAAACATAAGTCTAGGTATGGCACCGTTTTTGCACATGCGCATGGGCTACAGCCATAGGAACCGTTAACCATGAACCCATCTGCTTCGTACGTTGCGACCGGGCTGAGCGTGTCTTCACGTTTGAAAGAAAAGAACCGCTTTGACCGGCCCGTCACCCTGCTCAACCAGCTCGGCGCAGCCATCCTGATTGTGTTGACCAGCCCTTTGATGCTGACGGTGGCTTGGCTGATCTGGCGCAAGGATGGCAACCCCATTTTGTTCGGGCACTACCGTGTTGGCCGCAACGGGCAACTTTTCAAGTGCTGGAAATTCCGCAGCATGGTGGTGAATTCAGCCGACATTCTGGCCGAACTGCTCCGTACCAACCCCATCGCCAAGGCCGAGTGGGACCGTGACCAAAAGTTGAACAATGACCCCCGCATCACCCCGGTGGGCGCCTTCTTGCGCAAGACCAGCCTGGATGAGTTGCCCCAGCTCTTTAATGTGTTGCGTGGTGAGATGCGCCTGGTAGGGCCCCGCCCTATCACGCTGGCCGAGTTGGACCGCTATGGCGAGGCCCGCTGGCACTATCTCAATGCCACCCCCGGTATGACCGGCCTGTGGCAAGTGAGCGGACGCAGCGATACCACTTATGAAGAACGCGTAGAGCTTGACCGCACTTATGTCGAGAAACGCACACTCTGGCAAGACATTGTGATTTTGTTCAAAACCGTGTTGGTCGTCATGGGCAAAGGTGGTGCACGCTGACCATCGCGCACGAGAGGCAGTCGGTAAATAGGGATGGACAACGTGACGGAAGATCACAAGGAAGTCAAGGTGCTCCACATCGTGGGCAGCGTGACAGAAGCCGTGTACAGTTTTCTGGGCCCTGCTGCCGAGGTGCTGTCTGAGGCAGGTTTTTCGCAGACCATCGTCATGCTGGATGAGCCTCAGCACCGGCATCTTCAGACCCGATTCCCCAAAGCGATTCGGCTCGAAACGGTACCAGTTGATGCGCGCAGCCGCAGGCACTGGTTTGTGATGACAAAAGTCATCCAGAAGCTCATCGCGACCCATCACTACAGTGCCATCCACCTACACGGCTTCTTGCCATGGGCGTTTGGCACGCGCATGGGGCGTTTGATCCCCCGCCACACCCGGGTTTATTACTCGCCGCATGGTTCGCGCACCCTGACCTTGCTGAGACCCTTGCAGGCCATGCTGGGTTCGGTCATGTCTTTGTTGGGCACGGGCCCGCACAAGGTGATTGCCAGCAGCGGTGCAGATGCGCAGCGCGTGTCTTCAGCCGACCGAAAGCGCCCTGTGCTCACGATTGAGGGCGCCATCGACGACACCTTCTTTGAATTGCCGCGCCAGGAGGCCAGGCGCCCATTGTTGGTGTCTGGCGACCCGGATGACAACAACCGCTCAGTTGAATTGTTCTGCCGCCTGGCGGTGGTACTCAGCGCGGCCGAGCTGGGCTTGAGCTTCAACTGGATCGGCCAACTCGACCCGGTTTCGGCGGCACGGCTGAAAGCTGCCAACGTGGGCAGTTTTGCCATCTCGGACCACAAGGAGATGGCGGCACGGCTGGCGCCCGGCTGGATCTTCGTGGCGGCGGGTGAGGCAGATGAGTTCCCGATTTTGCTGGCCTGGGCCATGGCCTTGGGCCTGCCTTGCGTGGTGTCTGACACGGCACACCACCGCGATCTGATCACACATGGCGGAAACGGGTTGATCTACCGCTCGGAGGAAGAGGCGCTGGCCCAGGTGAGCAAGCTGATCGACAGCGTGGCTTTGCGCACCGAGCTCGGGCTTGCTGCCCGCGCTGAAGCCCAGCGCAGGCTATCGCAGAGCAAACTCACCGATGCCTTGTTGGCGGCTTACCGAGGAGGCCCAGGGCGCAATGGAACCCCTGTGCCAACGCCGTCAAATGGCTTGCCTCGGCACACACACTGAGCCCAACGCCGCACGCCGCTGTCACACCGACATCAAGGTGGCTCCCTAGCATCGACTGAAGTGCTCCCGACCGGGGGCACGTTCAACCTTTGCTTGCCGGAGTACCTCATGTTCAAACGCGCTTTCGCCGTGGCCGCCGCGCTGCTGGCCTTCAACGCCCAAGCCCAAGTCGCTGGTGACCTGGCTTTCACATCTTTCAACGCCGATGAAGACGGCTTCTCGATGGTGGCCCTGGCCGACCTGGCTGCCAACACCACGGTCTACTTTGCTGACAACGAATGGAGCGGCTCGGCCTTCAACGCCGGCGAAAGCTTCAGCAAGTGGGTGAGCGGCGCCAACGTCATCACCGCCGGCACCGTGATCCGCTTCGCGGCCGTTGACAAGACCTCCCCATCGGCCAGCGTGGGCACCTATGCCCGCGAAACGGTTTCTGGCAGCGCCAACTGGGGCCTGTCCAACAGCAACGAAACGCTGTACGCCTACCTGGGTACCAGCGCCACCACCCCGACCACCTTCCTGGCCGCCGTCACCAATGGCGACTTCGCTGTGGACGGCAGCCTGACCGGCACCGGCCTGGTGCAAGGCAGCACCGCCATCCGCCTGAACGCCAACACGCCTTCGGCCACGCCTGACTACGGCGTGTACACCGGTGTGCGCAGCGGCCTGAACAGCTTTGCCGCCTACCTGCCCCTGGTGAACGACCCCAGCAACTGGACGGTGGACACCACCAATGGCACCTACACCACCACCGTGCCTGACACCACGGCCTTCACGGCTGTCGTGCCCGAGCCCGCTTCGTACGCATTGATGTTGGGTGGTCTGGCACTGGTTGGCGCTGTCGCTCGCCGTCGCGCCAGCCGCTGATCGCAGTCTGGGCTCACACCAGGGATGACACGACCTGGTTGCGCCCAGCCTGCTTGGCCTTGTAGAGGTTGGCATCGGCCACACGCAAGGCCCGGTCGCCCTGCCCGCCACGGGCCTGGGCCACACCGGCACTGAGGGTGACCGTCAAGGGCTGGCCGTCGAAGCTGAAGTTGGCCATGCGCAAGGCGGCGCCCAGCTTGCGCGCCACACGATCGGCACCGGCCAGGTCGGTGTCGGGCAGGAGCACGGCAAACTCTTCGCCGCCCATGCGCGCCGCCACATCGACGTGCTGACGCAGTGCTGCCCGAATGAGCGCCCCGACGTGCGCCAGCACCACGTCGCCAGCCGGGTGACCATGGGTGTCGTTGATGCGCTTGAAGTGGTCCAGGTCGATCATGATCAGGGACATGGCCTGACCGCTGCGCTCATGGCGGTGCGACTCCAGGCCCAGTCTGTTCATGAACTCCCGACGGTTGCACAAGCCGGTTTGCCTGTCGGTGCGCACCAGTGCCTCCAGTTCGGCGCGGTGGCGTCCCAGGCTGCTGAACAGGTAGAGCAAGGCCGCCGCGAATGGCCAGGCGCTGGCGTTGAACACCACGCGCAGCCACAAGGCCCACCACCACGACAGCCCGGAGCCGGTGAACACGGGCGCCGCCAACAGGGGTGAGGCGCCGATCAGGTCCTGGGCCTGCAGGGTGGCCCACACCAGCATCAGGCCCGTGCCCAGCACCAGGCCAGGCAGTACGAAGCGCAGGGCAAACAAGGCCCTGGCCACGATCAACAGCGCCATCACCATCAGACCCAGTGGCGTATCGAGCAGACCATAGAGCAGCCACAGCGTGATCACCATCAGCAAGGTGGGGGTCACAACCAGGTGGCCCAGCACCGGGCCGCACCCGCCTGGTCTGCCGCGCCGGACCCAGGCCAGCCCCCCCAACAGCGACAGCCACAGGATCAACAGCCCCAACACGGTGTGCACCAGCCTCAGGCGTGCGGGGTCAAACAGCACGCGCACCTCGGGGTCCCACAGGGCATAGGCCTGGAAGACCCACAGCATGCCCAGCCAGGGCAAGGTGGCCAGGCAGAACAGCACCGTGCTGCGCGCGGGATGGCGTTCGCGCAACCAGGTGTCCAGGCGCAGCAACCAGCGGCTCATGGCGCCGCCTCTGTCGCCTGCGCTGCCTGCGTTGCCCGCAGCACGGCGTACACCGCCTGGTTGCGGCCGGCCGCCTTGGCGCGGTAAAGGTTGGCATCCGCCTGCCGCAAGATCGCTTCGGCGTCAAAGCCCAAAGACTGCACCACCCCCATGCTCACGGTCACAGTGGCAGGTGTGGGCAACATCGGAAAGGGCCAGTCACGCAGGTTGTGCTGCAGCCGGGTGCACACGGCCTCGGCCTCGACCAGGGCCGTGTCAGGCAACAGGATGGCGAACTCTTCACCGCCCAAGCGCCCCACCAGGTCGGTGGGCGCACGCACGCTGGCGGACAAGGCTTGCGCCAGCACCACCAGCACCTCGTCACCGGTGGCATGACCGTGCACATCGTTGATGCGCTTGAAATGGTCGGCGTCCAGCAGCACCAATGACAAGGCCTGGCCACTGCGTTGCTGGCGCGCCAACTCGGAGGTCAAGCGGCCCATGAAGTGGTGGCGGTTGACCAGGCCGGTGAGGTCATCGGTAGTCGACAGGCGGCGCAAGCGGCGGTGCAAGGCTTCCTGGCTGGCAAACAGCAGCGTGATCATCACCACCAGCACGGGCAGGCTGACTGCCAGCATCATGGTCTGCCAGAAAGTCAACCACCAGCGCGACGCCCCGTGCGCGAAGGCGCCCACCGTGATCGCCGGGCCATAGGGGGCATCGAACCACAGCATCAGCGCGTCGTAGACCAACAGGGCCCCACTGCACAGCACCGTGGCCACCATCATGACCCGCCACTGGAACAGCAAGAGCCCGACGGCCGAGATCCCCATGAGCACCAGCACAGGCCCCGCCGAGAAAGGCCCCACCAGAATCGCAAAAGTGGTGTAGACCTCGCCCACCAGCATGGCCACCGCGAACTCCGCCCATGGCCGCGGGGCGGGGTCGCGTTGCCTGGGCCACAGCCACAGGGCCAAGCCCACCAGCGCGCACAAGGTGAACCCCAGCAGGCCCTGAACGGCCCACAGCATCTCGACATGCAGACCGGCGCGCACCTCTGGCGACGACAGACCCCAGCCATGCATCGTGAGGTACATGAGCATGTAGGGGATCGTCGCCACGATGACCAGCAGGCAACGGCTGGCCGAGGTGGAGTGGCTCAGGTAGCGCTCGATGGCCCGGCGCATCTCGGAGGTTGAAAACTGCACGATCAATCCGCATCGTCCCGCTTGAATACGCCTCACGTCAAGGTGAGGCTGAGCTTCGGAGTCTACGTTGGTTCAGCAGGCAGTTGGATGCACCCCGTGCACCTGGGCACGTTTCAGTCGGCTTCGGTCCAGAGCTGATCGAGGTGCTTGAAGCCCCATGTGGCGGGCGATTCGCGCGACACGATCTGATCGGTGACGCGGCTGTCGCCCAGGTCCAGCAGCGCGGGCGGGATGGGCTCGTTGGCCTTGGTCGAGAAAAACACCCGGACCACCGGACTGAGCAGGGAGTTGGCGCCCTGCTCGACCACCACGCCCAGCCGGCCTGATTTCAGCTTGACCAGGGAGCCCGTCGGGTAGATGCCGATGCTCTTGACGAAGGCCTGGAAGATCCGCTCGTCAAAGTGGCCTTCCTTGGCCCATTGCGCCATTTTCTGGATGGAGTCGGCCGGGTCCCAGCCCGCCTTGTAGGGCCGGTTCGAGGTGATGGCGTCATACACATCGCAGACGGCACCCATCTTGGCGAAGAGGCTGATGTCGTCACCCTGGAGGCCGTGGGGGTAGCCACTGCCGTTGATTTTTTCGTGGTGATGCAGGCACACGTCCAGCGACACCGGGCCCACACCCCGCCCTTCGAGCAGCATGCGGTGACCGGCCTCGGGATGGCCTTTCATGATGGCGAATTCGGCCGGGGTCAGCTTGCCGGGCTTGTTGAGCACCTCCAGCGGCATCACGGCCTTGCCCAGGTCGTGCACCAGGCCAGCCAGGCCGGCTTCGCGGGTGTCCTCGGCGTTCAGATGCAGCTGGTGGGCCAGCGACACCATCAGCGCGCACACGGCCACCGAGTGCATGTAGGTGTAGTCGTCGCTGGTCTTGAGGCGGGCCAGGCTGACGATGGCACCGGGGTTGCGGGTCACCGACTGGGTGATGTCTTCCACCAGCGGCAGGCAGTGCTCGGTGTCCACGGCCTTGCCCATGCGCACGTCGTTGAACATGGACTTCATGGCCGAGCGCGATTGCTCGACCACGCGCGAGGCGCGCGCCAGCTCTTGCTGGAAGCTGCAACTGGTGGCCAGCCGGGCTTCTTCGTCAGACAGGTCGATGGCTTGCGATGCAGAGGCCTCTGACGCCACTTGTACCTCGATGTCGTCCATCAGGGTGTCAGGCGCATCGACGTCCAGGCCCTTGCTGGTGTCGATCACGACCTCTTTGACCACGGCCAGTTGCTTGAGCTGGCGGGCGTCGCTCAGCTTGAACGATGAACGCCAGAAAGGATGCTCCAGCCACGAGCCGCACACTTCGTGGACGAACATGCCTACGCGCAACTGGTGGATCGGGATCTTCCTGAGCATGACCGGCTTGGGGCTCGCTCCGACAAGGAACGCGCCAGGTTATGCGTGAATCGTAGCCCGGCCCAACCCCACCAATCCGTCAAAAAGGCGGCCGATGCGACTTAGTTGTCAGCCTTGGCGACGCAGCCCGGCCAGTTGCCGGTCGTGCCAGCGCGCCAGCAGCACCTGGGCCAGCATGGCGCCGATCCAGGCCATCAGCATGTCGGACTGGGTGTCGAAGGGGTCGCCCTGGGTGGCGAGGAACTCGTCGGCGCCCTGCCCCAGCGCCACGGCCGCTGCCCATTCGAGCAGTTCGTACAAGGCGCTGATGGCCAGGCACACGGCGGTGACCAGGGTGAACAACCAGCCACCGGGCACCAGCGGCGTCTTGCGCAAGAGCAGCTCGCGCACGATCATGGCGGGCACAAAACCTTGAGCCAGGTGGCCGATGCGGTCGTAGTGGTTGCGGCTGAAATCAAAGGCGTCCTGCAACCAGAACCCCAACGGCACGCGAGCGTAGGTGTAGTGGCCTCCCACCATCAGCACCCAGGCATGGATGGCGATCAGCACATAGACCAGGGTGGTCAGCGGAAAGCGAGGCCGGGTCCAGGCCAGCAAAGGCAAGGCGATGAGCACCGGCAGCACTTCGAGCAGCCAGACGCCACGGTCAAAGGCCCCGATATACGACCAGGCCAGCCCCACGACGATGGACACCACCCAGAGAACGGCGCCCTTCGTCGTGTGCATGGCGGGCCTTAGCCCTTCAGGCCTGCTGCGTCCCGCAGCAGTTGTGCCTTGTCGGTGCGCTCCCAGGTGAACTCGGGCTCTTCGCGGCCGAAGTGGCCGTAAGCGGCGGTCTTCTGGTAGATCGGGCGCAGCAGGTCGAGCTGCTGGATGATGCCCTTGGGGCGCAGGTCGAAGTGGGCGTTGACCAGGGCAGCGATCTTGTCGTCGTCGATCACGCCCGTGCCGAATGTGTTGACCGTCACGTTGATCGGGCGCGCCACGCCGATGGCGTAAGACACCTGGATCTGCGCACGACGGGCCAGGCCGGCGGCCACGATGTTCTTGGCCACATAGCGGGCGGCGTAAGCGGCCGAGCGGTCCACCTTGGAAGGGTCCTTGCCCGAGAACGCGCCGCCGCCGTGGGGGCTGGCGCCGCCGTAGGTGTCAACGATGATCTTGCGGCCAGTCAGGCCACAGTCGCCTTGCGGGCCACCGATCACGAAACGGCCGGTCGGGTTGACCAGGTAGCGCGTTTCCTTGAGCCACTCCTTTGGCAGCACCGGCTTGATGATCTCTTCGATCACGGCTTCGTAGAAGCTGTCCTTGAGCTTGGTGGCGGTTTCGCTTTGATCGGGGCTGTGCTGGGTGGACAGCACCACGGTGTCGATGCTGTGGGGCTTGCCGTCCACATAGCGCAGCGTGACCTGGCTCTTGGCATCGGGGCGCAGGAATGGCAGGCGGCCGTCCTTGCGCAGCTGGGCCTGGCGCTCGACCAGGCGGTGGGCGTAATAGATGGGCGCGGGCAGCAGCTCGGGTGTCTCGTCGATGGCGTAGCCGAACATCAGGCCCTGGTCGCCGGCGCCGATGTTGAGGTAGTCGTCAGAGGCGCGGTCCACGCCCTGGGCGATGTCATTGGACTGCTTGTCGTAGGCGACCAGCACGGCGCAACCCTTGTAGTCGATGCCGTACTCGGTGTTGTCGTAGCCGATGCGCTTGATGGTGTCGCGCGCAACCTGGATGTAGTCCACATTGGCTTGCGTGGTGATCTCGCCGGCCAGCACGACCAGACCGGTGTTGGTCAGGGTTTCGGCGGCCACGCGCGAGAGCGGATCTTGCTCGAAGATCGCATCCAGGATGGCATCGGAGATCTGGTCGGCGACCTTGTCGGGGTGGCCTTCAGAGACGGATTCGGAGGTGAAAAGGAAATCGTTCGCCACGTTGTGTGCTCCAGTAAAGATGACAATGAACCTCGGCGTCGCCGGGGCTGTCGAGACACTTCTCTGTGCAGCGGCGAACGCTTTAGCGGTATTTGTGAATCGCCCCGCAAGTTGTCCTGTTAACTCGGCGATGGCGGGAGTGTAATGGATGGCGGATACCCGAGTGGCCCGGAAAAACACCGGAAAGTCCCTGGAAACCCCTCATCGAGGGGGCGCAGGCTCAGTGGTTGAGGATCCGGGCCAGGAACTGCTGGACCCGCGGCGATTCGGGGTGATCGAAGAACGCGTCCTTGGCGCGGTCTTCCACCACCTTGCCCGCGTCCATGAAGATGACCCGGTCCGCCACACGGCGCGCAAAGCCCATCTCGTGGGTCACACACATCATGGTCATGCCCTCCTGGGCCAGTTCGGTCATCACGTCCAGCACCTCGCCCACCATCTCGGGGTCGAGTGCCGAGGTGGGCTCGTCGAACAGCATGACGATGGGGTCCATGCACAGGGCACGGGCAATGGCCACACGCTGCTGCTGTCCACCAGAGAGTTGCCCCGGCGACTTGGCCGCGTGCGCCTTGAGGCCGACGCGGTCGAGCAAGGCCATGCCCTTGGCCACGGCCTCGTCCTTGCTGCGACTCAGCACGTGCACCTGGGCCAGGCTGAGGTTGTCGATGATGCTCAGGTGCGGGAAGAGCTCGAAGTGCTGGAACACCATGCCCACGCGGCTGCGCAGCTTGGACAGCTGGGTTTTCGGGTCACCCACCGAGATGCCGTCCACCAGGATGCGGCCTGCCTGGAAAGGCTCCAGCCCGTTGACACACTTGATGAGCGTGGACTTGCCCGAGCCCGAAGGCCCGCACACCACCACCACCTCGCCTTGGCTGACGGTGGTGCTGCAGTCGGTCAGCACCTGGAACACACCGTAGTGCTTGGATACCTTGTCGATCTGGATCATGCTGGGGTGAGGTAGGGCGCGCGGCAAGGGCTACGACAGGGGGCTAAAGGGCAGCCGCATGGGCGGCAGAACGGGCTTGCAAACGCTGCACCAGGCGAGACAGGCTGAAGCACAGTACAAAGTACACGGCGCCGGCAAACAGCAGCATTTCGACCAGACGGCCATCGCGGTCACCCACCTTGTAGGCCGCGCCAAAGAAGTCGGCCAGAGCAGAGACGTAGACCAGCGAGGTGTCCTGGAACAGCACGATGGCCTGGGTGAGCAGCAGCGGCACCATGTTGCGTAGCGCCTGCGGCAGGATCACCAGGCGCATGGCCTGGCCACGGCTCAGGCCCAGGGCGGTGGCCGCAGCCATCTGGCCCTTGGGCACGCTCTGGATGCCGGCGCGCACGATCTCGGCGTAGTAGGCCGACTCGAACAGCGCAAAGCCGATCAGGGCCGAGGTCAGGCGCACGTCGGTGGCGGGCGACAGGCCCAGCCACTGGGTGAGCAATTGCGGGATCACCAGAAAGAACCACAGCAGCACCATCACCAACGGCACAGCGCGAAACAGGTTCACGTAGCCTGCGGCAAACCAGCGCAGCGGCGCGATGGGCGACAGCCGCATCACGGCCAGCACCGTGCCCCAGACCATGCCCACCACCAGAGCCGTGACCGTGATCTTGAGCGACACGCCCAGGCCCTCCAGGAGGAAGGGCAAGGCGCCGGGGATGGACGACCAGTCGAATTCGTAAGCCATGTGTCGCCGCCCTTCATTGACCCATGTAGCCAGGGACGCGCACCTTGCGCTCCACCAGCCACATCAGGCCCATGACCACCACGTTAATGAGCATGTACATCAGCGTCACGGCGATGAACGCCTCGTAGGGCTGCGCGGTGTAGTCCACCAGCTGCCGGCCTTGCGCGGCCAGCTCCATCAGGCCGATGGTTGAACACACGGCCGAGTTCTTGAAGATGTTGAGGAACTCGGAGGTGAGCGGCGGCACCACCAGCCGAAAGGCCATGGGCAGCAGCACCAGCCGGTAGGCCTGCGGCAGCGTCAGGCCCAGCGCCAGGGCGGCGCGGGTCTGCCCGATGGGCAGGCTCTGGATGCCGGCGCGCACCTGCTCGCTCACGCGGGCACTGGTGAACAGGCCCAGGCACACGATGGCCGCGCCCATTTGCTGCACATCGGGCGGCATCTGCTTGATGGCGTCACCCCAGGCCTTGGGCAGCAGCTCGGGCACGATGAAATACCAGATGAACAACTGGACCAGCAAGGGGATGTTGCGCAGCACCTCGACGTAAGCCGTGGCCACACCCCGCCAGCCTTTGGACGGCACGGTTCGCAGCACGCCCACCAGGCAGCCCAGCGCCAGCGCCAACACCCAGGCGCTCAGTGACACGGTCACCGTCATCTTCAGGCCGGCCAGCATCCAGGCGCCGTAGGTGCTGCCATCGCCCATGGACGTGTCCTGCGCGAACACGGCCCAGTTCCATGTGTAGCTCATCGGGTGTCCTTGTCAGCCGCTCACTCGAAGGGCTTGTCGGTGGGCGCCTTGAACAAGGCTTGCACGTCATCTGACATCGGCCAGTTCAGGTTCAGGCCCTTCGGGGGAATGGGCGCCTGAAACCACCTGGCGTAGATCCTGGCGGCCTCCCCCGAGGTCATGGCCTTGGTGAGTGCGGTGTCCACGATCTTCTTGAAGGCCGGGTCGCCCTTGCGCAGCATGCAGCCATAGGCTTCTTCTGACATGGGCTTGCCCACCACCACCCACTCATCGGGCTTCTTGGCCTTGGCCCTTTCGCCGTACAGCAGGGCATCGTCCATCATGAAGGCGACCGCGCGCCCCGTTTCCAGCGTCAGGAAGGACTCGCCGTGGTCCTTGGCCGAAATGATGCGCATGCCGGCCTTGCTGTCAGCGTTGAACTTGCGCAGCAGCCGCTCGGACGTCGTGCCGGCGGTCACCACCACGTTCTTGCCCTTGAGGTCGGCAAAGTCCTTCACGCCCGAATCCTTCTTCGTCATCAGGCGGGTACCCACCACGAAGATGTTGGTGGAAAAGTCCACCTGCCGGGCTCGCTCGGTGTTGTTGGTGGTGGAGCCGCATTCGAGGTCCACGCTGCCATTGAGGACCAGGGGGATGCGGTTTTGCGAGGTCACCGGCACCAGCTTGATGGCCAGGCCTGGCTTCTTGAGCTCGGCCTTGATCGCCTCGACCGCCTTGAGCATCAGCTCATGCGAGTAACCCACCACCTGCTGCTTGTCGTCGTAGTACGAAAACGGGATCGACGACTCCCGGTGGCCCAGGCTGATGGAGCCGATCTCGGCGACTTTCTTGAGCGTGGGCGAGGCCGGTTGCGCCTGCGCAGGCCAGGTCAGGGCAGCCAGACTCAGGCTGATCACAGCGGTTCGCCAAAGCGTGTGTGTCATGGGTGTCCTTTGATGCGGTGCGCCAACTATCCACGCTTTCAGCATATCGATCAAACAATTGATTCGTCCGTGTTGGCCGCAAACTGTCGTGACCTGGCGACGGCTGACCCGATGCGCACAGCCGCACCGCCATTCATGGCCCCGTCAAGCGGCTCGGCCGCGTCGGGCAGAATCCCGGATCTCCCGGTCGACCCGGCCCGTCCCTTGCGCTCCCTTCATGGCCCGATTGTTTTTCCTGCTGTCTCGCTGGCCCCTGGCCGTGCTGCACCCCCTGGGCGGCCTGCTGGGCTGGCTGGCCTATGCGCTGTCGCCGTCCTACCGGCGCCGGCTCAAGGACCACACGCGGCAGGCCGGCATGGGCACCTGGGCGCGCTGGCAGGCCGTGGCGCACGCCGGCAAGATGGTGGGCGAGTTGCCGCGCCTGTGGGGCCGCCCGCGCGAGCAAGCCCTGGGCGACACGGTGCAGTGGACGCACCCCGAAGCCGTGCAACAGGCCCTGGACGAAGGCCATGGCCTGCTGCTGCTGACCCCGCACCTGGGCTGCTTCGAGATCACGGCGCAGGCCTACGCCGAGCGCTTTGGCGCGCTCAAACCCATCACCGCGCTGTACCGCCCTGCCAAGCAGGCCTGGCTGGCAGAGATGATGCGCGAGTCGCGCAACCGCCCCGGCATGTACACCAGCCCAGCCACGCTCGGCGGCGTGCGCCACATGCTGCGCGCCCTTAAAAAAGGCGAGACCGTGGGCCTGCTGCCCGACCAGGTCCCGCCTGAAGGCATGGGTGTGTGGACGCCGTTTTTCGGCCGCCCCGCCTACACCATGACCATGGCCGCCAAGCTGGTGGCCCAGACCGGCTGCGCGGTCGTGCTGTTGCGTGGCGAACGCCTGGGGCTGGCGGCCCGCCTGCGCCAAGGTTGCGACTACACCGTGCACGCCACCCGTGTCGCCCCTGACGTCGAACAAGTGTTGAAGGCCGGCGATGCCGCACAATCCGCAGCCGCCGTGAACCGGCTGATGGAAGACCTGATCATGCAAGCACCCGAGCAGTACCTGTGGGGCTACAACCGCTACAAAGGCCCACGGGCCGAGATCCTGACCTCGGCTGCCGCTTCGCCTGGCGAGGGCCAGTCATGAGCACCTTGTCCGACCTGGGCAAAGAGGCCGGCATACGCCTTGCGCTGGCCGTTCTGTGGCTGCTGCACTGGCTGCCCCTGCCCTGCCTGGCCGCCCTGGCGCACGGCATCGGGCGGCTGCTCTACGTGCTGGCCCGCTCACGCCGCCGTGTCGGCCTGCGCAACCTGGAGCTGTGCTTTCCCGACATGCCCCTGGCCCGGCGCAAGGCCTTGCTGAAAGCGCACTTCGGCTGGCTGACGCAAAGCCTGCTGGACCGCGCCGTGCTGTGGTGGGCCTCGCCGGCACGCATCAAGCGGCTCATCCAGGTTGAGGGCGACATCGACCTGGCCGAGCGCGAGATGCAGACCACCGGCCGCCCCACCATGTGGCTGTGCCCGCACTTTGTGGGCCTGGACGTTGCCGGCGCCGCCATCCTGCTGTGCCAGAAGCGCCCTGGCGCCTCGATCTACCAGACCCAGAGCCACCCGCTGATGGACAAGCTGATGAAGCGCGGGCGCCTGCGCTTTGGCAATGCCGAGATCTTCCCGCGGCAAGATTCCGTCAAGCCGCTGCTGCGCGCCATCAAGGCCGGGCGGGGCTTTTTCAACCTGCCGGACATGGACTTCGGCCTGCAAGATGCGGCTTTCGTGCCCTTTTTTGGCGTGCCGGCGGCCACCCTGCTGGCGCCCTCGCGCATGGCCCGCATGCTGAACATGGTGGTGCAGCCGGTGATCACCGAGCTGTTGCCGGGCGGGCGCGGCTGGCGCGTGCATTTCATGCCCCCGCTGGCGGACTTCCCGACCACGGATGCGACATCTGACACGGCCCGCGTCAACCGTTTCATAGAGCAGGAAATCCTCAAGCAACCCGAGCAGTATCTGTGGGTGCACAAGCGCTTCAAGACCCGCCCTGAAGGCGAGCCCAGCCTGTACTGATCAGCCACTCAAGTTCTGCGCCCAGGCAGCCGATATCCAGGCTGTTATGGCAACAGGGCCGCCCAGTGCCCTGGACGAGTTGAGGAGTGCCAGCGCATGGCTTGGATCACATGGCTTCGGGGTTTTTCCATACGCTCGCGCCTGCTCGCGTGCATGGCGCTGGTGGTGGGCATCGGCACCCTGGTGGGCACCGGCATGAGCTGGCAGTTGCTGTCGCTCAAGGGCGAATTCGACGCCTTCACCCACCAGGAGTTCACGGCCACCCAGCGCATGGCCACCCTGGCCCTGAACCTCAACACCCTGCGCGGGCACGAAAAGGCCGCCATCATCAACACGGGTGACTCGGTGTCCGCCGCCGAGCAGTTCAAATCGTGGCAAAAGGCCTTGACGGCCACCGTGTCCGCCACCCAGTCCCTGGCCGAAGCCGCCCCCAACGCCGACATCCGGCAGCAGGCCCAGGCGCTGCATGCCAAGCTCGAAGCCTATGGCAAAGGCCTCACCCCCACGCTGGAGTTGATTGCATCGTCTGCCATCACCTCGGCCGCCGAGGCCTACCAATCCAGCGAGCCGGCCCGCGCCGAAGCCGATGCCGTCGAGGCCATCACTGCCAAACTCAACAACGGCATCACCGTGCTGGCCGAAGCGCGCCGACAAAACGCGGCCAGCGGCGTCAATCAGGCCATCGTCTCGCTGTGGGCCTTGTTGCTCTCGCCCGGCCTGATCTTCCTGCCTTTGATGGGCTTGACGATCTACTCCATCACCGCCCCACTGCGGCGCGCCGAAGCGCTGACCCAGGCCATCGCCCACGGCGACCTGACCCAGCACATCCAGGCCGACGGCAAAGACGAACTGGCGCGGCTGCTCAGCTCCATGGCCAGCATGCAAGACG
>Ga0209066_10001000_pt1 | contig 38989 bp, 21 predicted proteins | sample All_14_2_FD_187198 | JGI IMG/M metagenome (GOLD analysis project Ga0209066, IMG submission 187198) | Freshwater microbial communities in response to fracking from Pennsylvania, USA - Allegheny Zone_MetaG_DW_15 (SPAdes) (version 2) ... | reverse complement strand
TTGAGCCGCTGCACGTAGGGCTCGACCGGCGAGCGCTCGATGCGCAGCGGCAGATTGCAGATGCGCGTGTTCATCAGTTCGTAGCGAACCGTTTCCCAGGCGTTGATCACGGAGCGTATGCGCGAAGTGGAGGCCATGGCAGAGGGTGGGTGACGGGTTCAACCCGGCAAATCGCGGCACCGCGCAGAGGCGCTGCCTTTTCCGGGGGAGATGAAATACGTTAACCGGAACAGCCGGGGGAGTCAAACCCATTGACGGGCGGCGGCGGTCGGGGGCCAGAAGAGGTTGCGCTGAAAAAGTCCTGCCCCATGCGGCCGGGGCAGAGCCCGGCCCTCCAAAACTTCGAAAAAACGCACCTTCCCGCAATGGAGGGACGACCTCCGTGCCGTCCGCCGCGACTTTTTCAGCGCAACCAGAAGGCAATAACGCCCAACGTTCGACGCTCAAGGGGTAGCCGGTGGCGCATGACCCCCGAGCGCAGGGGGCAGGGCAGGGCACGCCGACGTATGCCGAGATTCTGAACGCATGACCCCCGGGCGCAGGGGGCAGGGATGCCTCCCCGAGGCGTCCGCAGGGCATGGGGCGCATTGCCCGGCACACAACGCCGGCAGCCAGCAACCCCCTGAGCCAAAGGCGAATGGTGGTTGGCTGTTCTGCCGTGTTGGGAACAGGTCTTTCTCTTTTCTTGCGGGTTGTCGGGGGTTTCGCAAAAACCTTGGCGGTTCAGAAACCCTGAACCTATCGGGATTCCTTCTCTTTCTTCTCCCAACGTCGTCCTCACCGCGGCATCAGCGCGAACACACCCCAGCCCAGGTATTCACGCGTGAAAGCGGCGTAGCGCTCGGGTCCCGAGGTCAGTTCGGCCCGGACCTCTTTAGCGAACTCGTCGTCGGGATTGGCTTCAAGCCATCGGCGCATGGTGAGCCATTTGGCCGCCTCGTATCTGTCCCAGCCGTCTTGGTCAGCCAGAACCATTTCAACGACGTCGTAGCCGAGGTTTCCGAAAGACGCGAGAAGCTCTGGAAGCATGCGAAAGTCGGAGATTGAGTTGGCAAGACACCCCTTGGCAACATCTTCCGTCGGCGGCAACTGCCGCCAGTAGGGCTCGCCGATGAGGATGATCCCTCCGGCACGCAGGCTCCGCGCCAGAAGTTCGATGGTGCCGACAACTCCCCCGGCGATCCAAGTGGCCCCGACACAGGCGGCCACACTGACCTTCTCGTCAGAGACATAGCCGGCAGCATCGCCATGGATGAACGTGACGTGATGGGCGACGCCGAGTTCTTCAGCACGGAGTTTCGCTTGCTCGGTAAACAACTGGCTCATGTCGATGCCGGTGCCGACGACGCCGTGGTCGCGTGCCCAGGTGCACAGCATCTCCCCCGAACCGCTGCCGAGGTCGAGCACTCGGGCTCCCGTTTCCATACGCAGCGCCGCGCCGAGGGTGGCGAGTTTTTCGGGGGTGATCGGGTTGTGGATGCGGTGAGCACTTTCAGTGATGTTGAAGATCCGCGGAATGTCCATTTCGGGAAATCTCCTTATGGGTGTGAATTGATTTGGTCACGGCCTATGCGTCATTTTGAAGGGCGGCTTGAACCGGGTCAAATAGATTCTTGATGATCAAAGCCACATTCGCGGGGCGCACTTTCTGCCGATACATGGCCTCCGTTCTTTTTCGCAACGCCGGCAGCTCAGCCAGAAGCGCTTTCCGGAGGTTGCCGTCGGGGGTCGGCGACAGCAGGCACTGCTGCACCCGGGCGCGGAAAATCAGGTTGTCCGCGGCAAGACGCCAATCTTGGATGACTTTCGCGTTTTTCTTGGCAGCGCCCTGCAGGTCCGCAAGGATCGACGCAGCCTCCCTGTAGCGCACAAGCAGCCGTCCCGCTTCGCTCGCGTGCCTGGCGCGCTCCTCTTTTGACAGCTTTCCCAAAGCCCGCCCAACCGCGTCAGCCGGAGCCTCAGGGACGACCTGATTGTGGCCCACGCTATGTGTCAGCCCCAAGTAGACGGGCTCCGAAAGAATCCGGACCGCCCGGAAAAAGGCCGCGCCGCCAATACCGAAGCAGTCGCTGGCAAAGGCCTGCTCGTACTGCGCCTCCGACAAGCCGTCATACCCCGCCAGCGCGAGGGTCGGCGCCTGAAGCTCAAGCGGATACAGGTGCACGCTCCAACTGGTCAACATCACGCCGTCCAAGGGCCCCTCGACGGCGGCCTGAAGCCATCGCCGGTAGTTTTGCGCATGGGCGTCATATTTGGACGCGAACACCGAATCGCCATAACACCGGGCGGCAGAGCACCCCCACACCTCAAATCCGCTTTTCCGCAAGGAGACGGCCTCCGTGAAAACATCCGTCTTGCTTTTCGTGCCGCCAACCGTGCGGAACGCCTCAGCGGGACGCGCATAATACCAGTCCGCCATCACGGTCCGGCGATCGAGCAACGCTTTCAGGTCTGGATGGGTGTGGACCATGTCCGCCCACATCACAGGCCTGACGCCACGCGCCAACAGGGAGGACGTGATGGGCGCGAGGTGTTTTGCCATCAGATGCCCCGCCCCAAACTGCTCGACGTGCCCCTTGCACGTCGTGCAGACACGTCCGATCGCCCACGCCTCATCCGCGCCGATGTGGAAGTAATGGATATCGCCGAACAGTGAAATGATCTCGTCCGACAGCCTGATCAAAAACTGCCCGGTCTCCGGCCGCGAAAGGCAATACAGCTCAAGAAACTTGGGCTCTTCAGAAAGGTAATAATATTTTTCATGACGCAGCACATAGGCGTTGTGGGAGAGCGTCTGAAGCAGAGGAATATTCTCGAAGCCCAACCCGCGCGCAAAAGCCAACAGCTCCCCCAGCTCCGCTTTGCTCATGGCGTCGGGCGAGGCGATCTCCGGGCAGGTGTCGAACCGAACGGCGTCCTCCAGCTCCCACAGCAGCGTGTTGTACCCCCATTTCCGAAGCTGCGGAAGAAAGTCCTTCAAGTAGTCCCCGCGGTATTTCGCGAAGGCGAAGTCCAGGTGGAAGATTTGGCGAAACCCCACCTCAATCCGCCGCTGCAGGGACTCGATCTGGCCGGCGATCACCTCGCGGTTCTCCAAGATGGCCGGGTACGGCACACGGTACGCGTTCAAATGCGGATAGTCCTTGGCAAAGATCGCATCCAGCACCTTCTGCGCGGCATCGGCCTCTTCGCCCAGCTTCTTCGACCGGGCCGCGGCGATCAGACGCCTCAGCAGCGTGACGTACCGCGTGTCCTCCATACCGTCGCGCAAGGTCTCCCAGCGGACGCTGTCGATGAACCGCGCATCCTTCCACCCGTCCTCTTTGCTGAGAAAAGGCACGTTGACCGGGTGTTCCGGATAAATGAGATAGTTCCAGTGGCCGTAATAGTTGCGCCAGAGCGAGCCAGGCCCGTCGTCGTCCGTATCCGTGCTCCAACACTGAATGCCCCACCAAGAGACCAGGTCGAGATCGTATTTGGACGCCTGCCACAGATAGTTGCGCAGCTCCTCCAGCGGCGCACCCAACGCCGTGGTCGGCGGCGGACCGCAGTTGTAGAAAGCCAGCTTGCTGCCGGCCGCCCGCGCCTTCTTCATAAAGGCCTCATCGTAGCTGCCGTAAATCGGCTTCCAGATGGCGCACAGATCGGGCCTGGCCTGGCTCAAGTCCGAGGAGCCGTGCGCAGTGGTGATTCTGAAGCCTGCTCCCAAGGCCGCCTGACACAGCTCGCGCTCCCATTTCTCGACGTTCCCGGGCTCGTCGGAAACGCTCAGATAAATGCGGTCGAACCAGCCGCGCTTTTCCAGATGTTTGCGCAGAAGCGCCAGCAGCTCTTCCGTGTACCGGCTGTTAAGCAAGACGTTGCCCTCACGGGCGGCGTGACGCTCCGGCAAGGCCAGCTTCAGCTCCCGCGCCTGCGGCCACACATCTTCGATCATGAGCGTGTAAAAGACCTCGTATGGTTTCGCCATCGCTTCCGAGCGCAGCATGATGCGGTCGAACTCCGAGCAATCGAGCATCACCCGGCCGTCGTCGCTGACTTCAAGCGTGGCCGTGGACGCGCCTTTGAAGGCCCCCTCCTGGCTCCCGTGCGCGCGAAACATCCCCGGCACACGCAACCGGATCATCCTCATCCCGTGCTCCAGCAGGTTCGTGATATAGGTGTCGATGTGCGAGGGCGCCAAGGGAGACCCCCGTTTGGGCATCGAACTGATCGCAGCATAGGCCTCCCCCATCATGCCGTCGCGCGGCAGCACGAAATCACGGACCTTCAGCTCAACGGGAATCACGCGCTTTTCGCCGTTTGCGGCAACTGTGATCTCCGCCGTGTAAAGCCCGCTCTCCGCAGCTTCCGGAACCAAGAACGTGAGCCAGATGCCCTGCGCCTGACCGGCGGGAAGCGTCTGCACGGCGCGGTCGAAGAGCGGATCGGGCGGGCGGCTCGGAAGCAGTTCAGGCTTGATGTCGCAGGGGAACTGCCCCAGCCAGCGGACGCGGCAATGCCCGTTGCGCTTGCGTTCGGTGGTGATGAATTTCTTCACCAGGGGCTTCCCGCTGACCGTGTGGACCGGTTCGGAGACGCTGACCTGGATATTCTTGACGTCCTCATAGGGCACCAGAAGAAGCTGTGCCGACTCGTACTCCCCCTTCGCCGCCGTCACCCGGACGGCATCCGACGCGCTTGCGTCGGGACGGCTGTAGATGAAGGCGCGGAAAGTCGTGGGCACCGCCTTTACGGTCCAGCCCGCCGCGTCCTTCAAGTCACCGAGGTGTTGCGCCTCCCATTTGTCCATCGCACGGTCCAGTCCGGCGCGGTCGCGTCCGGCCACAACCACGGCTTCGCTGCCGGTCAAGTCGAGCGGCTTGAAGCAGCGGATGGCTCCCTCGCCCGGCGCGGGCCACTGGTCGGACACGCTGTTCTGCATGAGGCCGATGTTCCGCACCACCTCGTCCGCCTCGGCGTCGCCGAACGCCAGCAGCTTGCCGCCGGGGTTCCCCTCCGCGAAGCCGACGCCCAGCTTGAGGGCGACGCGCTTCGCCTTCGCCTTGACGTCGGGGTGGTTCGCAGACCCGCAATAGACCGTGTAGTCGCGCCGTGCGAGGAACGCCTTGACGTCGGCTTTCTCCGGATTGTAAACCTTGCCGAAAAACGAAGGCTTTTCCGGAATCGCGTAAACGATCTCCGGCACCGCGAGTTTGACCGCGCCGTTCTCCAGCACGCCCAAGCTGGCCCCGGCGCTGTCAAAGGCTTTCGCGTCTTTCACATCCTGCACGGCGATCAGCTTGTCCGGCGACGCCTCATGCTTTTTGCCGCCGACCTCCAACGTCCCTTTGAACAACGGCACAACCCCGCCCGTGCAACTCACGAAAAGCGCATTGGCGTCCGTCAGTTTCGCGCCTTTGGGCAGCTTGAAGACGCCGACCGTGAAACGGGTCGTCCAGCGTTCGCCTTTCTGCAAGGCGAAGGCGCGCGTGACGATCTCAAGCGTGGTCATCGGATCGTTGTAGAACCCGACGAGCGTCGCGGGGTCAACAAGAAGCACCACCCCGCAGCCGTTGTTGCGGTTGACTTCCGCGACCCAGTTTCCGGTCAGGCGGGGCGTCTGCAGCTCGCGAGGCGTCCAGGCCCGCAAAGGCTCCTGCGCCCACTTCTCGTTGAAATGGCGCGTGTCCTTATAGATCTCTTTATACTTCGAGCTGTGGACGCTTTGATCCAGTTCCGCGATCCCGTTCTCGGTAAGCAGGCAGATGTCGGTCGACTTAAACGAGGTGCCGGTCAAGGCTCCGGGGAAGAACGCGTTGAAAAAGCGAAACGCCCCGCCGACTGCCGCGCCGCTGATATTTTGCGCGGCATACTCGACTTCAATGAAAGAGGCGTCGCGCCGAAACACCGTGGTCCTGCGCAGGCTGTAATCCCTCTTGAATTCCTGCTGCAGGCCCAGCGCACGGCCGTCAGCCGAAGCCCCCTTTGCCAGCGGCGCATAAACCGCAAGATGCGGAAACCACATTCCGCCCTGAACCCCGTTGACATCACATTTGTCCCAGTTTTCGCCCAGTATATTTTTGAAAACGCGGTTGCGGTCGATCATATCCGCCGCCGCAGGCAGGAAGTGCAAGCGCGTGATTCCCCCGTTGTTGCGCTGTGCCGTCCCCGCCATGTCCAGCGACAGAACGCTGTTTTCAAACACCATGCTGTTGTTTTCGCCCGGTCTCATGACCACGTCGGCGGTTACCGCGCACGCGCTCAGCGCGCTCAGCGCAAGCGCCGTGACCACTCGTCTCTTCTCCCTCGTCATTGTCTTCCCCTTCTTCATTCCTGACTCCATCCGTCGTAAAGCGCGTTGCGTGCGCGTTCCCAGTCTGCCGGGTCGCTGGCATACTGCCATTTGTAAGGCACCGTTTTCTGCAAAAGCTCCTCCGTGCCGGCGGCGTCGCGGCGGGCGCGGATCAACAGCGCATCCTGCACCCCTTCCGCTTCGACCTCTCGGCGGACCGTATCGATCAGCGTCCCGTCCGCCAGAAACAGAATCCGCGTGTCGCTGCCATGATCGCGCCTCAACGGCACGGGGTAGGCCCACTCCGATGTGTGCAAGGCCGCGTTGTTGAACACCCCGTCTAACCGCCATTTGGCCGTCAGCCAGTACGCAGGTAGGCCGTTGATCAGCGGAGCGGTGATCCGTGTGCTGGGACCGCCGCCGGCGCAAATGTACCACCAGACGGGCTTCTCCTTCTTTTTCAAGGCTTCCGAAAGAATCGGCAGATCCAATATCTGATGCGCGTAATTGGGGCACCACGCGGCATTCACGGCATCCATTTTTTCATGGGCGTGCGTGACGAAGATCTTCAGCCCCGCGTCTTTGAACGGCCGGGCCCACTGCACCCATTGGTCGATGACGCCGAGAACCTCGTCCCCCAGCGAACAGTACGTGCGCCCGGACAGCTGGTTGGCGTCGAGCCAAGACTTCAGCTGCGACGCGTACGCGGCGCTCACTTCTCCCTGCGAAAGGTTCCCTGCGGTAGCCGAGAGCCTTCTGAGTTCAACCCAGGGAAGGCTCAAGAAGATCTGGGGCAAGGGCCTCTCGCGCACGCGGAACGCCTGATCGGCAATGGCGATCTTCTCCCCGATCTTGCCGAAATCAAACACCAGCCCGCCGGCCTCCTTGCGCCAGACGAAATCGTCACCGCCCTGGATGATCGGCATATTGATCCCGTGCTCCGCCAAATTATCCATCAGCCGCGTGAAATCGCGAAGCGCGCGGGGCGTGTCATGATAATAGTACGGCATCACGGCATAGTCGTTGATCGCCAGACTCCCCGGCTGCAGCGTGCCGCGAATCACCTCGACGTCAAAGGGTATGCTGCGCGTATCGCCGTTGATGGTCACTTTGACAGTGCCCCGATACGTTCCGGGAACTACGCTTTTCGGCGAACGCACGGTCAGCACGACCAGCTGCGAGGTGCGCGCCGGGGCCGGCAGCACCGGACGCGGCACCAGCAGATCCGGCAGATGCAAATCGCCAAAGAAATTCATGAACTCGTAAAAGCCCACAAAGCGCGCCTCCGCCGGCGGCAGCTTGTGCGCGCCGTTCAGCAGGTCGGAAACCTCCACGCTCACGGCCTGCGCCTCGCGCTCGTACGCGATCCCGAAAGCCGTGTTCCGGCGGTCACAACGAGCCAGCGTCAGCTCAATCTTTTTCAGGGACTCCTTTTGCGGCACGAGCTGCCACGGGTACAGACGGTCGAGCAAAGACTGTTGAAAAAGGCGGAAAGGTTCTTTGGTTTTGAAGCGCCCGATATTTTTCAGGAGGCGCTCCGCTGCGCGCACGGCGGACTCGGGCGTGTGCGCGGCGGCGAACGCATAGCCCTGCGAGTCGCCGTCTTGCGGCAGCAGTGCGCAAAACCCCTCCGAGGCGTTGAGGAACGCGGCATCCTCCCACACCGATTTCCGTGCGGCCAGCTGGCGCAGCATGCGGTTGTTCAGCGGCGTCCCGATGATGAGATAAGGCCCCGGATAATCGTTCAACCCGACGTCGTCCGACACCAGATAGGCGCCGGCTTTGTCCGCGATCTTACGCGCCACCTCGTACTCGGCTTTGGTTCCGTTTTTCGCGAACACCACGGCCGGCCGGTTCTTTCCGACAAAAGCGGCCACCGCGGAAAGCTCTTCGGTCACAGCCGGTCGTTCGCGCACGATAACCGGCGTCCCCGCCTGGCCAGGCTCCGCGCACGCCTCGGCCTTGAAGTCCCGCACGCTTGCGCTGACCCTTCCCAAGACGGACCGGCTGTCAAAAACCACCGCCGCTTGAACCTGCTTCGCCCGCGCGGGCACGCTCACAAGGCCGCCCGTGACATAATCGCCCCACTGTCCGTTGACGAAAAACCGGACACAGGGGATGGCTCTTGCGCGGCCTTGCACGGTGATTTCACGGAGCCAGGTGCCGTCCCCCGCATGTTTGTCGTGCTCGTACGGGAGCGACGAGGTGTGGAAAACCAGGGTGTGCCGTCCGGCGCCGGGGTCGGGCAGCACCCGCCGTTCCTTCTCCGCCGCGGTTTTTGTCCAGCGGTTGGTGATACGGCCATCCGTGGTCACATTCAGCACACCCGCACGGTCGGCGGCCAGTTCCATGTCGCCCCCTCCAAAAACGGTCATTCCGACATTGGCGAACGTGGCGCGGCTGCTCCACGGCTTGACCCAGCGCATCGCCGGAAAAATGCGCACGTTCTCCGTATGGCGCGTATACTTGACGGCGTTCGTGACCGTCGTTTCCTCACATGACAGCCGGATGCTCTGCGTTCCGGACTCGATCTTTTGGGCGGCCAGCACATAGAGGCCCGTCATCGGGTGCGCTGGCGCGGACAGCGTCAGTCCGGTGATCCCGTCCTCCGGACCGGACCTTTTCAGGATCCGCAGTCGTATAAACGCGACGCCGTCGCAGGGCGGGATTTGGAAAAGATGTTCCGCGTCCGGCTGATAGGTCTGCGGGTCCGAAATCACGACAAACGGCCAGGAGCGCTCGTAAAAGCGCAGAAGGGAGCCGTCTGCGGCACACAGCTCCAGCGTGAAATGCAGCGCGTCAGCAGCCGTGACCCGCACCTCGGAAACCGTCGACACTTGCTCAAGCGCACAGACCCGGTCGGCCGGCACCTGAGCCGGCACGAACGGGGCAAAGGCCGTCAGCCTGACCTCCGGATTCAGCCGCGGCAAGGTGATCTCGCCCGTGGCCGTGGGCACCGGCTGAGGCGCGGGCGCGATGTGTGCGTCAGGGCACGCCGTTGCGGGTCGCTCAAAATCCGTCAAATAGCGGGGCGCGCGCGGCAAGGCGGTTGCGGAGAGGGACGCCCTCCCGTCGAGTTGGGCCAGCCACCAGTCCGCATAAACCGCGCCCGCCGAGTCGCGACTCATCGCAATGGCTTGCTTGAGCAGGCCGACCGCCTGCGCTTCGTCAAAATCCCAGCGCGCGCGCGCCGCCGTGAACAGCAGAAGCGCGGAGTAATCGCTGAACCCGTATTGCCGCGCGACTTCCGCTGTGACTCCTTGCCCGTCACGCAACCTACGGTTCTCACACATTTTGAGCGTGCGCCAGGCGGAGAAACGTCCCACCGGCCGCGAAAAATAGAGTTTCAGCAGCGGCGTGATCGCGGCCGCATTCTCCGGCTCCCAAGAACCCGCACGCTGAAAAATTCCGACATTCATCAGCAGGTGGCGGGTCGAGCCCAAGGGGGCGATCTCGAACGCGAGTTTCGCATAGTCTCTGATCGCCGCATCGGGCACGTTCGTGCTGGTGTTGAACAGCGTACGCCACCCGTCCGCGCAAGCCATCTCCGAATGTTTACGCCATTCGCCGAGCATCCGCAAGGCGCTCGCGTGCTCCCCCGAATCCATGGCGCGCTTGATTACGGACACGTCGCGTTTGACCGCCTGCGCCGCCGCCTCATACGCCTTGACCTCCTCCGGCGTGCCGGCTAAAAGAATCCGGTAGGGATTGTCGGGGCCGTAGAGCGCCATGAAATCACCGGCGCGTTTAGCGGCTTGGCCCGCGTCCTCTTTCTGAGACGCCGCACGGCAATACAGGTATAACGACTCCATGGCATCGGGCTCGTCTTTCCCGGCGCGTCGCGCATAAGACAGCAGCGTGTCCCAATCCGCCGTCTTCTGTAAGCTGTTGAAGGAGATGCGGATGAGGCCGCCGTTGCCTTCGCAGTGATTCAGGGCCAGGCGCAGCGCCCGCTCCTGGATCTCAGGCGGGGCGCTCTTGTTGCGCGCGATGCCGGAGATCAGTGTCGCAACCTCCATGCACTCGGCCGGATGCGCCGCATAGTCCCTGAAGAACGCCTCGCCCTCCTTCAAGGCCTCGCCGTAGTGTCCCGATTTGACAAGGTGTTGAAGAATGGTCTGCTGCGCACCGGCGGCGTCAGCGCTGCCGGGGCAGGTGCGGATGAATTCCCGCCAGTACACCATGGGGTCTTTCATCTTCGCAAGCTGCCCGCTTTGGTTCAGCGAGTGATATCTCAAGCCGGTCATTTTGGCGGCGGATTCCCGCACCGTCAGCTCATGCAAAGCCTGCTCTGGATCGGCATAGAGGTCCGCACTCAAACACGCCAGCGAAATCAGCGCCGCCAAGGTTGTGTTTCTCATCACTTCTCTTTCTTCGTGCCGTCACAGAACGCGTACCAGCGTGCCGGCAGGTGACCGCGGCACCAGCAGAATCGTGTTGCCGGTGAGCGTGACTTTGTGCGTGGCGGGACTCGCCACCGTCCACTGGTCGGGCGATCCGACAATCGCATTCGGCGATTCGAACAAGGTCATCTGGTCGCTCTTGCCGATGGGGCTGGTCAGCGTGAAGGTGGCGGCGGCCGGCACGGTCAGAACCCCGTTGACCGTCAGCCGGCTGCTGACCGCATTTGAAGACCAGTAGAGGGACGATCCTTCGGCGAGCGTGCAGTTCGCCTCAATCGTTACCGCGCTGTCCGCCACGGTAACGGTGCCCGCGTTGTTCGTCAGCGAACCGGTCAGCAACGCCGTGGTGTTCGAGAACAGGATCGCGCCGCCGCCGCCGAGGGTCACGTTTCCCGTTCGATAGCAGGTGTAGCCGTTCACCATCTCCAGCCGCGTGTAATTGGTCGAGCCCAGCCCCGTGTCAAAGGTGTACGACTGGTTCGGCGTGGTCGCATTGGTTGCGGCGTTGAGGCGGAAGGCGTTGTCGCCCAGAAAAGTCATGTTCTTCAGGTTGCCCGTCCAGTTGTACTTCACGTTGGCGTTGGCGATACCCCGGAATGCGATGGTTCCGCCGTCGAGGACAATCGAGCCGCTGGCCGGCGTGATCGTCGGGTCGAACCGGCTGAATTGATAGACGGCGCCCGAGTTGCTGATGACGTTGCCGAAAGAGCCGGCCGTGATCGTGAGGCTGTTGGCCTCCAAAAGTCCGCCCGTGATCAGGACCGTGTTGTTGCTGGCGGCGACCGCAGGGCCGGCGATCACGCCCTTGCGGGTCGATACCTCTCCTCCGGCGATCACGAGCGTCCCCTTGCCTGCGGCAGTGTTTCCGGCACGGATCTCGTCGACCAGCCAGGTCCCGTTCGACATCGCCATTTCGCCAACCCCCGATAGCCCGACGTAAAACTGAAACGTACCGGCCGCGTTCGTCGTCACAAGCAGCCCGCCGTTCATATAGACGTTGCCCTTGCTTCCCGCGATAGACCCGACGCGCGCGATCGTGCCGTTGAACACGTTGGTCCCGCCCTCCAGATACAGCTCGCCCCTTGCGGTCGCCTGCACGCCGACGCCCAAGTCGTTTCCGATCCACAGCCCGCCTGAAACGGTCATGAGGCCAACACCTTGGTTGCCAATATTGCAGGCAAAGCCGGAGGCCGCATTCGTCGTCACAAGCAGTCCGCCGCTCTTCCAAACGATGCCCGTGCCATTGGGGCCTGTGCCCGCATACCATTGGTTTCCGCCGCTAAACAGGCTGCTTCCGCCAATTAAGTTCAGAACGCCCTGCCCGCCGCCCCTGTATCCCAAGTAAAACTTATTACCCTGCCAGGTTCCGCTGTTTACGGTCATCACGCCCAATCCATCGTAGCCCAAGTAAAAACTGGAGTTGTCTGTCGAATTCGTGTGGGCCAACCAACCGTTATCAAGCACCAGGGCACCTGCCGTGCCGGCGTTCTTTCCGATATACACAGCCGGGTTGAAACCCAGACACGTCAGCGGCGCGGTGTTACCGGAGAGCAACAACGTGTTTGTGGCTCCGCCCGCCGCCTCGACCAGCAGGTTGGTGATCGTCAGATTGGCCGCCTGCGTTGAGGCGCTAATGGTCACGGTCTTGCTCGACGCGTTATTGATATTCACGTTGGCATTGTAAGAAGGCGCGACCCCGAGAGACCAGTTCCCGCCTGTCTCCCAGGCGCCTCCGGTGGTATTTGTCCAACTGTTGTCCGCAGCTTGCACCAGCAACGGGAGGATGATCAACCCGCACAGCACCTTGTTCATATCCGGCCCCTTCCCTTTTCTTTCGCTCGCAGAAAGTCCCGCCCTCCGAAAGGACGAACCCTCCTCACACAACACCCCTCATGCCGATCCGAAGGCATCCATGCCACTCTTAGGATGTCTTACTATGACACGCCCGTTGCGAATCTTCCATTGGATATTCTCACAATCTTTTTTGTATTATTTAACCATTGCGCGACGGCATGTTCCTGTTTTTAGCATAAAATGACGTGTTAATTGAGAGTGTTTTGCTTTTATCCTCCTTTTTAAATCGTTCTTTTTGTATCATTCAGCCATGAAACAACGCAACGTTCTGGTGCAAATCGGACTCTTCGACCAACGGCAGTTGCTGGGGATCAGCCGTTTCGCGAAAGACCACCAGTGGCACCTGACCGTGGACGACCGCTTCGACCTGCCTTACGGCTGGGACGGCGACGGCGCGATCGTGCTGCTGCACGGTCGCGACGAGCTGCTCCCCTTCATCAGGCACCTCAAGGTGCCCGTCGTCGACCTCGGGTATTACTATCCGAAAATGCGCATTCCCCGGGTCATCGGCGACCATGAGATGATCGGCAAACTGGCCGCCGACCATTTCAGCGAACGCTACTACACCGACATCGCTTGGTTTTCGACCCTTTGGACGAATGTGCACCGGCTGCGCTTCAAGGGCCTCTGCGACAACTGGCGCGGAAACAGCCCCACACGTTGGGTCTGGAGCGAAAACTCCCCGAAGGACAAATACAACGAATGGGCCACGATGACGCGCTGGCTCAAAAGCAATCTGGAAAACAGCCCCAAACCGCTCGCGATCTTCTGCTTCGATGACTACGACGCTTCCCGTATCCAGGACGCCTGTATCGCCAGCGGAATCAAGGTCCCCAACGAAGTCGCCATTATGGGCGTCGGCAACGTCGAGCTTCTCGGCGAAAACCGCACGGTGCCGCTGGCCAGCATCCGTCACGATCTCGAAGGGATCGGCTACCACGGGGCCGAGCTTTTGCATAAGCTGATGAACGGCGCGCATGCACCCCGGAACCCCATACTGATCCCGCCGAAAGGCATCGTCCTGCGCCAAAGCGCCGACTACATCGCCGTTCAAAGCCCGGTCGTACGCAGCGCGCTCATCTACATCCAGGCGAATATCAGCCGCAGCTTCGGTGCCAGTGAAATCGCCACCCATCTCAAGGTGTCACGCACCACGCTCGACCGGAAAATCAAGGCGGACATGGGACACTCCCTGGGAGCGGAAATCCTCACGCAGCGTGTTGTTCAAGCAAAACTGCTTCTGCAGAACACGTCGCTGAAAGTTCAGCAGATCGCCAAGCAGACCGGCTTTTGCGACACCTCCCACCTGACCCGATCCTTTGCCAAGTTCACAGGAACCACGCCGCTGAAATACCGGATACGGCACCAAGCCGAGCCTTCGAAAGTCATTTGCGTTCGCCCTCGACGAAAGGCATGACACGTTTGGCCCTACTCTCGAGAAGCACAACCTCCAGCCCGCACATCCGGCCGAACGCGGCAATGGCCGCCGCATGGCCGCCAAGGACGAGCGCGCTGTGGTGCGTGCCGCCGGCACGCGAGTAGGCCTCCAAAAACGGCGCGACCTCGCCGTGCGGACGCACCCAGACGCGCACCATGTCTCGCATGGCCGGATCGAGCGACGCCTCTTCGGCAAGCACCTCGACAGGCGCAACGATCAGCGAAAACGTGTCGTCGGGGCCGGGCGTAAGATTGACAAACACGGCCGGGCCGGGCTTGGCCGCACAGGTCAGCACGGCGGGATCGAGCGAGCCGCCCATGAAAAAGGGCTTGGAGATGACGCGCGGCGTGTCGCCCGCCACGGACGGGCTGATCTCGCCCATGTGCGAGAGAAACAGGCTGTTGCCCGCCCAGTCGGCGCAAAAGATCTCAGTGAAAGTGACCGCGCCGAACGCACGCGCCAAAGCGCCGACCAGCGCGGCGGTCAGCACGTCGCCTTCGCCGCCGTAGCCGAGCCCGCGTCCCATCGCTTTGGAGATCTCAAAAAACGGCATGGTGCCGGATGGTCGGTCCGCGCGGTCAAACGCCTGAAAGTTCACGCTGAACGCATCGTATTCGCCCTCTTCCAGAACGCGGCGCAGTCCGAGCCCGACGCGGACCGAACGTTCGTGGGCCTCGGCCGGCAGTTCACAGGTGAACCGTTCGCGATCGGCCGCCACCTCGCCGGCCACGTCGCCGTCCGTCACCGCCAGAACGGCCTCATCCAGCGTATCCAGCCCGATCTGCGTCACATTGATGCCCAGCTTGGCGGCGAGCACATCCTCTTCGACGTAAAAGTCGCCCATGCCCGCAAAGGTATTGCCGACGCGAAGCACGCGGCTGCCGCGCAAGGCTCCGGCGGCGACCGCCGCCCGCACGTCGTCCGCAACCCGGTCCAGCACCCGCGGATCGGCGTCGTGGCCGGCCACGATCTCGAACGGCCGGCGGCGGCGACGCAGCATGGAGGCGAAGTCCATGACCCCGTGCACGCCGTGGTTGTACATGATGCGGTCAGGCGAGGCGTCGCAGCCGAAACCCGCGTCCATCGTGGCGTCGAGGATGACCACCGGCAGCGACGTCTCGCAGAAAGCGTCGAGTGCTTCCAGAGAGGGCGAGTAGGCCAAGTGCAGCGTGACGATACAGTCCGCGCCCTCCTGCTCGAACCGCCTGATCGAGGCCTTGAACTCCTCCGCGACACGGCAGACCGGCGCCGTCGCCACCGCAACCCCGCGCGCCTCCAGCCCCGTGCGGATGCGCTGGGCGTACCCGGTAAAGCCGTCACGGCAGGCGGGCAGAAGATCGTCGTAAAGCTTCAGGTAAAAAGGCAGGAGGCCCGCCTTCGGGATTCTTTGCTGTTCCATGGGATTCAGCCCTTTCGGCTTCCGTAATTGCGCTCTGCCGCCGCTTTGAAAAGACGGCTGGCGTTATTGAAGAAAACATTCTCGATATCGCCTGCGGACAATCCGGCGCGCCCCGCCGCCAGCTTGATGCCGCGGAGCTGTTCATAGAAGAACGTCGTGAAAGCCACGGCGTGACGCGCGTCGTAGATCGACGTGCCGATCGCGTAGTCTTCGCCCATCAGATAGGCGTATTGGTTGTTGAGCTCGACCGATTTGCCGCGCAAGAAAGCGATCGGAGCATCCGATCCGAAGAGGATGCGCTCCCGCGGAAACGTCCGGAAGGCGTATTCGAGCACGCCTTCGTGATTGATCATCGCCGTATCGAGGAAAGCGTTCGGACAGGCTGCGATGCCGTCCAAAAAACCGACGACGCTGCTCAGGTAATAGGCCCGCCCGATGTGCGCGAAAATGATCTGCGCGTTGGGATATCGGCGGCACAGCTCAACCATCTGCGCCTGATTGACGGGGTCGGCCAACCGCCCCGGCCTTGGAAGGTGCAGCGTAATGGCCAGACCGCGCTGATCGGCCACGTCCATCAGCGCGGCGGGCAACATATCGTGGACCGTGATCTCGCCAACGTCTTTCCCTTCGACAAAGGTCAGATAGGGCTTGTACCCCACAAGGTGATTATCCGCGACACGCCTGACAACGGCTTCGGGCGTGTCGCGGGGCGAAACCAGCGCCATGCCGAAGAACCGGCTGTTATCCGAGTGCCTCCCCGCAAAAGCGGCCGTCGCATCCAGATCGCTCTCATAGGAAGGATGGCCGAACGCATTCACGTGGAAGGTCTGCTCCGGACACAGTTCGGCGGTCCACGTCAAATAGTTCTTCAGAGAAAAGGCCCCTCCGACCTTTTGATAGCAATGTTTTGCGGGAAACCGCACGTCCGGATGAAGACAGCCGCGGTCGAACAGATGCACATGCGCATCAAAGATCCGCTCGGGAAGAAACCCCTTCAGCTCGCGCTCGTAAATCTGCCGGTCAGCCTCTGTGAAATCAACGGTCATTTCAAACCTCCCCGACCCGCCAAGGCGGCTCGTTCATCGCGGTAAACCCCGCTCCCGATGCCCGCCAAAAGCGCTGCGCCCCTCGCCCCGGCAGAGCGCCCATGGGTGAGGATGTCCAGCCCTGTCGCGTTCGCCACGATCGATGTCCAGACCCGGCTTCTCGACGGGCCGCCGACCATGACCGCACGGTCATAGGTGAATCCTTGCGCCTTCAGCTCGCACACCTTTTCGTTCAGCAGCCAGGCCGCCCCCTCCATGACCGCACGGCTCAGGTTCGCACGGCTTGCGCGGATCGGTTGCGGAGGCTCCCGTAAATCGACTATCAATCCGGATGCGCCGGGCTCCGCTTGCGCGGCGGCTTCGTCGAATATCCGCAGCTTGTCAGACTCGCCCGGCGCGATCACGTTTTCAACGTACCAGTCGATCGTGCGTCCGACGCACGGCACCGAGAACATCCCTCCCCATACGCCCGTGCTCGCGGAAAGGAAAGGGTCACACAGCATCTTCGCGTCCAAAACGGCCTGCCGTTTCCGGTGCGGCGCAAAGCCCACCCACGACGTTCCGCAGGAAAGCATCAGCTGCCCCTGCTCCAGCACCCCGACTGACCGCGCAGCGGCGGGATGGTCGAAGCACCCCGCCACCGCAAGCGTCCGGGGGGATAGCCCCGTGTCACTCAGCGCCCGCACGGTCAATGGCCCGACAGCCGTACCGGATTCCGTCAATTCCGAAAGGCGCTCGCGGACAAGCCCGAGGCGTTTCAAAAAAGGTTCGTAATACGTACCCGAAGTCTGCTCCTGCAAGTGAAAGGTCGTGGCGGTGGAGTGATCCATCCGCCATTTTCCGGTAAGCCGATAGAGCACCCAGTCGGTATCCATGCCGACGTGTTCGGCGGCTTGATACCGCTCAGGCTCGTTCTCCCTGAGCCACGCCAAATGCGCCAAAGGAAAGCCGGTGACACAGGGCCAGCCGGTGACTTGCGAGACCGCGTCTCCGGTCAGGCCTGCCAAAGCGGCAGGAGGGTTCAACTCGGCCCGGCGGTCCATCCAGTTGATGATGTTCGTCAAAGGCTTCCCGTCTGCGCCCGTAAGCAGCGTGTTGCCCGATGCGGCAGCCATCGCGAGACCCGCGACCTCGCCGGGCGCTTTTGCCGCCAGTTCCCGGATGATTCGGCAGAGGTTCCGGTAATGACGCTCCGGGTCAACCTCCACCCACCCTTCGCAAGGGCAGAGCAGGCTCGTCTCCGCTCCGGCCTCGGCCAGCACGGTACCGGCCGCATCCGTCAGCACACCCTTGATGGCGCTGGTGCCGAGATCCAGTCCGATCAGACAGGCCTTTCCCTCGTGGCTGCCGCTCATTGCCCGGACCCCTTTTTCATGAACGTGAGCATCCACTGGTCAACACCGATTGCGGCACACCCCGGCCCGCCGCCCGCCACCTTTAACGTGACCTCCGCCTGGCCCTTGCTAAGCACAAAAGCGCCCAGGCTCACGCGCGCCACGGTGTGTCCGCCGAAGACCGGATTCTGCCCGGGGAAAAGATCATGCGACTCGGTCACGACCTGATACCGCTTCCCGGTTTCCGGGCAGACCGTTCGCGTCCAGCTGAGCGTGGCGGGCTGCCCGTCAACGGCGGCACGAAAGTCGGCGTACTCGGCACCCCGCGTGACGACCGCCGCGATCCGGTAACGCCCGGCCTTGGGAACGGGAAGGCTGAAGGTCACGCAGCCGTCGGGCTGGACCGCGTCAAACCGGATCTGGCGCGCGCCGGACCAGAGCGTGAAAGTTTTCTCGGTTTTCGCGATTTCCGCACGGGGTTGAATCCGTGAGACACCGCCGGCAGCCCGCACGCTCAGGGCTTCGGCCTCAACCCACGTCGTGCGGTTGCTGCGCGATATCGCATACCCGTAACACCCGAGAATCGTCAGCGTCATCAGCGTCCACCAGAGGACGAGGTTTCTCAGGCCACGGTTGCGCCTGCGCTCTTCCGGAGGCATCTTCAAAGCTTCCAGCGTCCAGATCACCCCGCGCAGCGCCTCCCTCGATTTCGGCACCGTGAACAGCGAGACGGCGATCATCAGCAGACAGCACACGGCAAAGATCACAAACGTGTGATGCGGAAACGCATCATACGGCAACAAGGCCGGCCTCTTAAAAAGACCGTACCGCACAATCGGAATCAGCGTGAACCCGGCGACCAAAGTCCACGTTGCCGCAACCGGCGTCGCCCGGGGCCACAGAATGCCGATCAGGAAGATGGCGGTGATCGGCGCCGCGACATAGTAGAAAACGGTCTGTATCAAACTGAAGACCGGCGTCGACTGCCGCGTCAGATAGAGCGCGATGGCGACCCCGACAAGCATGATCGCCACCCCCGTCAGGCGACCGACTTTACGCAGCGTCCGGTCGTCGGCAGTCGGCCTGACGAGCGGCTGGTAGAGATCGAGCGTCAGGATGGTCGAAGAGGAGTTCAGGATCGCGCTGACCGTTGAAAGGATCGCGCTGGCCAGCCCCGCCATCACGAGGCCGATCAGTCCGGAGGGCAGAAACTTCCGCACCAGAAACGGCCAGGTCTGGTCGCCGTTGTTCAACTGGTCGCTGAACATGTGGAAGGCGACCACGCCGGGCAGGACCACGATCAGCGGCAGGAAGGCCTTGCTGAAACCGGCCATCACGATGCCCATGCGCGCGTCCCACTCGGAGCGGGCGCCCAGACAGCGCTGTACCATGAACTGGTTGGCGCAGTTATACCAGATCCCCACCGAGAAGGCGCCCGCCACCACCCCGGTCCACGGCATCGTCTCATGCGTCGGCGGATAGAACATGATGAACTTTTCGGGCATCGAGGCAATCATTTCCGAGGGGGACCCCACGTAATAGAGGCAATACCCCGTGACGACCGCGCCGCCGACCAGCAGCAGCACATACTGCATGAGGTCCGTCCACGCGACGGAAAGCAGCCCTCCGTAAATCGTATAGGCGCCCGAGGCCAGCGCGATGATCAGAATGCCGGCGACAACCGGGATCTGAGGGAACATCGCGTTCAGCGCCAAACCGCCCGCATACATCACCGCGCCCAGCATGGCGATCACCATGCCGATGATGCTGACCACCGCGTAAACAGTGCGGCAAAACCGGTTATACCGGCGCTCCAAGAACTCCGGCATGGTCGAAACATTGCCCCGCAGGTAGAACGGCAGGAAGACCCAGATCAGCACGGTGAAGGTGACCACGTTCGCCCACTCGCTGCTGGCCACGGCAAAACCGTACAGATAGGCCCACCCGACCATGCCGATGAAGTGCTCAGTCGAAATGTTGGAGGCGATGAAGGAGGCTCCGACCGCATACCACGGCAACTGTTTGCTCGCCAGGAAATACTCCCCGGCGGTCTTCCGCTGTTTGCCGCGCGCTGCCACCCAGACGCCCACGCCGATCACCAGCAGGAAGTAGCCGACAAAAATGAGGCCGTCTAACAGGCTAATACGCATGGTTCCCCGTATTTTTTAAAGCGCTCATGTTTCGACCTTCGCGACCCGGCTCTCCGCTTGCGACGCGAGCGCGGCGGTGAAGAGGCGGTGGCTCAGCGCCGCCTCCTCCGGCGTCGCGCAGCCGGCGAAACGCCGGATCGGCTTGCCGTAATGCAACTCGTACAGGAACGCGGCCCACATTTGCAGGATCGAGTCCGTGAACCCGAATTGGAAAATGCCGCCCGTGATGGTTTTATGCGCGGTCTCGTGGCCGGTCTGAATCTGCCCCCACACCTGCTCCCCGCCCTCGCAGGTCATGACCTCAAGAAGGTCGGCATGCACGCTCGACCAGCGGGCCGAAGCCTTCGTCCCCAAGATCTCCGTGTACCAGTGGTTCTTCTGTCCCGGCGCGATGCGGTGGGTCTTGATGGTCCACGGGAAAGGCTCGCCCCCTGCCTGATCCGTCGCCTCACACAGCAGAATCGCGTTGTCCCAGGTCTGGCACGGCGCGCGGCCGCCCTTGCCGTCCGGCCGCTCCTTGACGATGTTGCTCAGCACCGCGCGGACATTGCCCGGCTTCCAGCCTGCCCGGAACCCCACGTGGCAGGCGTGCATGCCCAAGTCGCCCATGACCCCGTACTCGCCGTTGAATTCGATCTTCCGTTTCCAGTTGATCGGCTTCTCGGGGTCGAAGTCGCTGGAGTGGAGAAACCCCGTGTTGGCCTCGATGATCTGGCCGAAGGCCCGCTCCTCAAGCATCCTGCCGATACGCTGCACGGCGGGAAAGAAGGGTGACTCCGAACTGCACCGCACAAACACGTCCGGATGATTTTGCAATACGTCCTGAATCTGAAGGTTCCCGGCCAGATCCATGCCGAAGGGCTTCTCGCCCATGACGTGCTTGCCCGCCGCGATCGCCGCGCAGATGAACGCCGCGTGGAGATTGTGGGGCACCGCGATATAGACCGCCTCCACCTCCGGGTTGGCCAGCACCTCGCGGTGGTCGGCGGTCACCTGACGGATCGACGCGAAACGTTCGGCGAACCAGCCCGAGAGAGCGGGGTTGGTGTCGCAAACCGCCGTGATCTCGGGCCGCACATCCATCTCGGCGAGGTGGCACCACCGCGCCGTCGCGCTGGCGAACTCGCGCCCCATCAAACCGCAGCCGATGATTCCGAATTTTACCGTCCGCATGGCATCCTCATCTTGCGCAACACCCGACTTGAACGTTGAGCGTTGAACGTTTCTCCGTCCTTTACCATCTTCCAGTCGGCGCTCTCCAACTCCCGCACGTCTGAACTCTCGAACTTTAGAACTTCTCCAGCACTTCCCGCATCGACTCGACCACGAAATCAACGACGGCCCGATCCGCCACAAGCGGCAGCTTCATCAGCGCCACGGGCGGGCACTCCGCCTTGTAGGTCTGCGCGCTGATGTCCAGTCCGCGCCGCCCGAGCGCCTCGACGACGGACTTGGCTTTGGCGATCTCGGCAAAGCAGAGCGTGCTCATGTGCCGCCATCCGTCAACACCCGTGAGGACCGCCGGATGCTCGGCCGCCAGCGCCCGCAGGCCGGCCTCGAACCGGACGCCCAGTTCCGCCGTGACGGCCGCGTTGGCCTGCGCCCACTCCATGGTCACGAGATAGGCCAGCGACGCCAACTCCTCTTGCCCGTTGGTGACCAGGGCGCCGAACTGCGGCATGACGTCCAGCGCCGCTGAGAACAGGAGCCGCGACGCCGGATACTCGCCGCCGGGAAAGCCCTTGCCGACGGCCACGCAGGACGGCTTCAGCCCGTATTCGCGGAACAGATAGAGCTGCGGCGCCCACATGCAGGACTGGATCTCGTCCACGACCGTCGGGACGTCGTGCTCCCGGCAGAGCGCGTGCGCGTATTGCAGAAAATCCCGCGTCAGCAGCCGGCCGCCGTAGTTCATCATGACGATCTCATGGAAAAAGCCGGCGATCTTGTACGCCCCCTGATCATACTCGGCGAAGGCTTTCTCCAAATCCTCGCGGCGGTTGGGCCGGATCGGCACAACCTTCCAAACGCCGCAGCCCTCCAGCGCCGCGTGCGCCTTCGGCCACATCCCGCGCATCATCTGCGTCAGCATCGTGGTGCCGTGGTAGTTCGCCTGCAAGCCGCCTTCGTCATTGCCCATGACGAGAAGGACCGGCCGCCTGCCGCTATACTTCGGCTCCGGCATGTCCGGCTGCATCCGGTAGAACCGCGCGAGCACCAGCTTCAGCGCCGCCTCGGCCGCAAGGCTGCCCGTCTCCAGATTCAGTACGCGGTTCAGCGTGTAAAGGTCGTCCTGCCGCGCCAGCACGGCGGCAAGGCCGGCGACGTCGCCCCGTGCCAAGCCGTTTGCGGTGCGGACCAGCTCCTCTTCGAGCCGGCGGGTGATGAAGCCCCGCGTGTTGTTGTGCGTCGCGTTGGGTGTCCCCAAGGCACGCGCTTTGTCCAACAGCCCGTATCCCGGAAAAGCGTGCCCCAGCGGCGCATGGTAATGCTCGCTCTTGGTGATCAGACGCAGCCGCCCGTCCTCGCCGATCCGGTAATATCCGCACGCGCTCAGCGGGGCCGCCGCCGTCCGGGTCGCCGCGACAAATTTCGCGGAACCGGCGCCTGCTGCCGTACTCCGCAGCGGCGTCGAAACGATCTCATGACCGACGCGTCCGAGCAAGCCGGACAAACGGTCCTGGAACGCATCCGGATAGAATGGCACTCGCTCAGAAGCGGCTGCCGCGACGGTCGCCTCAGGCTCGCCACACAAAAATATGCGGGCCGCGCAGACCGCCTGGACATACTCTTGCCCCAGCAGGTCGGCCAGCGACCTCGCGACCGGAACAAACCCTTTATTCTCTGACAGGCTCACAATTCTCGTACTCCTTCAACTTAACCGGCTTAGAAAAACAACATCAGTTTAGGTGCACCCTCCGTCGCACGCTACCCCCATTTACGCAAAATATTTTGCACATTTGCGTACGGGTCAGCCACGATGCGAACAGGAAAGGTGGCGCGGGCTCTCCGAGCCCGCTTCTCGGCACCGGTGCGGGATGGGGACATCCCGCGCCACCCTGCAGGCCGGAGCAAAGGTGGCGCGGGCTCTCCGAGCCCGCCTTGCCGGCGCGCTACAGCGCGAACTGCGGGATCTTCAGTGTCTCGCCGTCTTTCATTGCCGACAGGTGCGCATAGATGCCGGAGACCGTCGTGTTCAGCGCGCAGGCCACGTCGACGCAGGGTTTGCGCTTGAGCAGGATCGCGGTGATGAAGTCTTCGGTCAGATACCCGTGCGAACCGCCGTGTCCGCCCGCATCCATCTTGGGCGGCAAGGGCGGCTTCGCCTGGCCGACCTTCGAAACGTCCGCCTGCCCCGAGTAACGTTCCTCGAAACTGCCCTTTTGGCCGTACACGCGGCCTTTCTCCCCGTGCGCGCCCGGCATGTCCCAGCTCACGGCCATCCGCGCCATGCCGCCCTCGCTGGTGCGGAACAGCGCGACCTCCGTTGCAAACGGATTGTTGTAGCGGTTCTTGCCCGGCTGGTTGTCGGCCAACAGGCTCGGCATGGCCAGACAGGTGACCTCGGTAAACGAGCCGCCCGTGACGCACGTGTAAAAAGCGTTGGAATGGGTCGGGTAGTACTGGGGAGGCAGGGCCACGCGCCAGTCCTTATAGGAACCGATGTGCTTGTCCATGTAGTGGTAGTATTCACCCTCGGTGTAGATCAGCTTGCCGAAGCCTCCGGCCTTGTAAATCTCGCGCATCGCATAGAGTTGCGGGCGGAAAGCCGATGTCTCGTACAGCGCGTACAGCATGCCCGTCTGCTTCACCGTCGCGAGCAGTTCATCCGCCAGCGCGAGTTGGTCCTGCCCGAAGACCGCGGGCACAGCGGAAGCCATGTGCAACCCGCGCTTGAGTCCTTTGATGCAAAGCTCCACATGGCTCGGCGCGTCGGTGGCGATGAAAACCGCCTCGATCTCCTTGTCTTTCTCGAACATCTCCTCGCAGGAGGCGTAGGTTTTCTTTGCGCCGGTCACCTTCGCCAGTTCCGCACACCGGTCGGGAAAGAGGTCTGTCGCAGCCACCACCTCCACGTTCGGGTGGCTCTGGAAACCGAACGCCGCGCCGAACCTGCAGACCCCGTAGCCGGCGATGCCGACTTTGACCTTGCGGTCCGAGACCGGCCGCCACGCCGTGTCCTTGAGCTTGCCCGCATCGGTTTCGTCAAACCCCGCGATTTTCGGCGCCGGCGTCTTTTCCGCCGCCCTCACTCCGAGAGCCGTCAACCCCGCGCCCAGGGTCACTGTTTCGAAAAAGGCACGTCTTGAATAAAAGCGTTTCATCGTTTTCTCCTGTGTGGTGTTACCGCATTTTTTGTCAACATTTCGTTAGGGCAGCTTGATCACAAGGCGAACGCCATAGACATCCATCCCCTGATCAGGGAACGTGAACCCCCGATTTCCTGAGGCGCATGTGTTTGCCCCCGTGTACTTGAAACCGTCGCCCCGCAAGCTCCGTTTAATTCCCCCCGCAGTCCCCACCGGATCGGTGAACGGCCCCATTCCTAGTTCGGTTTGCCAATCCAGACACCATTCCCACACATTGCCGTGCGTGTCGTACAGTCCCCAAGCATTCGGGGTTTTTTCACCGACGGGGTGACTGGTTGCGCCGCTGTTCTTGGTCCACCAAGCCAAACGGTTCAATATATTGGTGTCCGAGCTTGTCATGGAAGATCCGTCGCTGTAATAGGATGTCGTCCCCGCACGGCAAAAATATTCCCACTGAGCTTCTGTCGGCAAATCGAACTCGTTTATTCCCGTCTTACTCCGCAGTTTGCCCATAAACTCGTTGGTGCTGACAAAGGAACCTGTCGAAGGCCAGTCCACAGGCGGAACATTGTTCGTCGCACCCCGGAGATTATTGCACGACCTGCTCCCTTTGGGTAAGGTGGATGTACTTCCACCCCCCACAATCCGATCCCATTGCGCTTCAGTGACTTCGAAGACCCCCACATAGAAATCTTTAGTCAGCGTGACCGATTTTGTCGGCGGAACGGTTTCTCCCATCAGAAACGTGTCCGCCCGGACGCGGCGCAAAACGAGCTTGTCCGTTTTGTATGCGCTCCCGTTGGTCACGCCGGTCCAGATGACGGACTCGACAGCGGTCCCGAAATTCGTTACCGGGTTTCTTTCCCAAGTGCCCCATTTATTGGTGACGAGATCCTCCTCAAAAACATATTCAATCTGGCCGTCCGCGCCAACCGGTTTGATCAGATTTATTATCATGTAAAGAGGCGAGTGGGTCGGCGCAAGATCCACGCTGAACCGCATCAGAACCTGATTGGTGAAAGGCGTCTTCATCGGATCCCAGACAATGCGCCGTTGCCCGCGGGAGACTCCGTACAAATCGCCTGAGAGCGAATCCCTCGACAAAGGAACCTTCGTGGCCCCATCGAAGGCTGAAAGTTGCACATCCGCTTGTTTGCCGTCTTCACAGTCCAACATGTAGTTGATATCCACTAACCGGCTCCACGGCCACCGCTGCCGCACCACCACATCGCTGACCGTCGGCCCGTCCGCCATCGCGTTTAATGCCAAACAGCCGACAAGAGCTAACCTCGCCATTTTGCTTACGTTCGACGTCTTCATCGCTTAATTTCCTTTCACAGACCGCCCGTCCCGAATCGACTGGAGTCGAGCCACCGGTTGCCTTACAACGACGCACAGTTTCCAACTCACGCCTCTCAGCCTCTACCTCATCCTGACCATCGTCCCGTCGAGCGGGCGAGCCAATTCCACAGTTAGCGCCTCCGCTGCCGTTCCCGGAAATGTCAGTTCCAGACTGAACAGGCCGTAGCCCCAACCACTGTTGCCGAGTTTCCATCCGTAATATCCGGCAACACCCGCAAAGGCGTTCGTCAGCACCATGCCGTTTTCTTTATCAATCACAAGCTGTGCGGTCGCGGCATTTGTCGCCGCGTCCGAAAAAAACGCGGCGTAGGGGATCACCGCATTGCCCGTGACCTTCGACCACGCCGGACTGCCGCTGTCGGCATTGACCGCCGCCTAGCCGAACGCACCTGTCACAACGGCCAGACTCGCGGTCTTCACTTCGGCAACCCCATCGCCGTTCGTGTAGACCGTCAGCATCAGCGTATAGACATCCTCCGAAACGGGAACCTCCGAATCGAACACCCGCCAGAGATAATTGGATGTGATCCCCGTGAAGTTCGTGGCGAACGACCCGCCCGTTCCGACGATATCAAGTTTTACATGATGCGTCACCCCGTCCTTCCAGTCCCACGCCAGATGAACGCCGTTGGTGAACGCCGTTGCCCAATGAACACTCCCGGGATCGGCGTCGATCAGCACAGGCGAGGACAGGGTTGCGATACTCACGGTTCCCGTCAAAAAGGCCGTCGCAGCCAGTGCCGCACCTTTGAATTTCATGCCTGCGCCTTTCCTTTCCAAACACCCTTGACGTCATGCCTGCGCGAAACCACTCCCGCTTCTGTCAAGGGATGTCTGTAGTATGACCCGCTTGAGCACGGTTGATCTACTCCTCTTTTGCGCAATATTTCTTTCTTGTTTGCGCACGGCGCTTGCTTGAAGCAGGACGGTCGTGTATCGTATCGACATGGTGAAAACGGCCACGTTCATCCCGCAGGTCGCGGTGCTGCTCCCCTTGACCCTGAAGGGGCATCTCGATATTTTCGGCGGAATTCTTCAATACGTGCGGCTTCACGGTCCGTGGCGGCTTTACCGCATGGAGGGGCGTCCCGGCGAGCAGAAGCTGCTCGACCTGAAACAGTGGGGCTGCACCGGCATCATCACCGGACCCTGCGCGCCTGCCGAAGCGAAGCTTCTCAGCCGCACGCGGGTTCCCGTAGTTGTTTTCGAGCCTTCACCCGAGATGCGGGTCGCGCCTCATCCTCTCGCGAACCGCTCGTTCCTGGCCTTCGATTCCTACGGTGCGGGCCAACAGGCGGCGCGCTTTTTCCTGGACCGGCACTATACGCGTTTCGCGTTTGTGGGAGAGACCCACGGCCTTTATTGGTCACAGGAGCGCGGCAAAGGGTTCGGGGACGCCGTGGAAGCGTCCGGCGCCACTTGCGCCGTGTACCCGGACCTGACGGCGAAGGAACGGCTCGACTGGACCGTCGAGCAGCCGCGCATGCAGGCCTGGCTTCGCGCGCTGCCCAAACCCGTCGCCCTGTTCGCGGCCATGGACGGCCGCGCGCGGCAAGTCCTCGACGCCTGCATGGCGGAGCGCATCAGCGTTCCGGACGAGGTGGCGGTGCTGGGCGTCGACGACGATCCCCTCATCTGTGAAGCCACCTTCCCTACCCTCTCCAGCCTCCAGTCCAACGGCCAGCAGGGCGGGTACCTCCTGGCCGAGCACCTGGACGGGCTGATGCGCGGCAAACGCCTGCCGAAGCGCGTTTTCTCCGTCACGCCGACCCGCGTGGTCAGCCGCCGCTCGACCGATGCCACCGCCATTCCGGACCGCCAGATCGCCCGCGCGCTGGAGTTCATCTGGCGCGAGGCGGGGCATCAGCCGGTTCGTGTGCCCGACGTGGTCCGGCTGATCGGCTCTTCGCGCCGCTTCGCTGAAATACACTTCAAAGCCGTCGTCGGGCGCACCATCATGGAAGAAATCCGGCGCATTAAACTGGAGCGGGTCTGCGCCCTTCTCTCTGAAACAAACCTGACCATCGGCGACATCGCCCGGCAGTGCGGCTTCGTGCGGGAGAGCCACCTCGCCTTTCTCTTCCGGAAGCGCTTTGGGCAATCGATGAGTCGCTACCGCGCCGCCACCCAAAGCAGCCTGCGCACCTGATCGGATAGGAAGTCGGAATGAGGAAGTCGGCCATAGGTGTTCTTCGGTTTCGCAGCAGGATGACGACGTTCGCCGGAGCCGCCCTGGCCGTAAGCCTGCTTGGACGCGCGGCGGAACCTCTGCACCCGTCGCTGGAGGGCCGCGTGTTGTGCGGTTATCAGGGTTGGTTCCGCACGCCGGACGATGCGGCGCAGGCCGGGTGGCGGCACTACGTGCGGCACCGTAACGGCGCGTGGCTGCCGACGACCGACTACCTGCCGGACGTTTCCGAGGCTGCGCCGCCAGAGGAGCGCGCGCGCCTGCCGCTCGCATGTACGGACGGCGCGGCTGAAGTTGTCTCGTCCGACAGCCGCGCCACGGTCGAGCGGCACTTCAGATGGATGCGGCAATACGGCATCGACGGCGTCTTCGTGCAGCGCTTCCCGGTGGACCTGTACCGCCGCGGTGGCGAACCCGCGCCGTTCCGCGCCTCGGCCGACCGCGTGCTGGGGTTCTGTCGCGCCGCGGCGGCCGCGAACGGCCGCTCCTACGCGCTCATGTACGACCTCTCGGGCCTCGGCTCGAACGCCGCCGACCGGGTGGCCGCCGACTGGCGCCACCTCGTGGCCGCCGGAGTCGTGCGCGGTGCGGACGACGTGGCCTGGCAGCACCACGCCGGCCGGCCGATCGTGGCCGTGTGGGGCGTGGGCTTCAACGACGGCCGCCGCTACGGCCTCGACGCCTGCGAGAGGCTGGTCGACTTCTTCAAGGCCGAGGGCTGCGCGGTGCTGCTCGGGCTGCCGTTCTACTGGCGCACGCTCAGCCGCGACGCCGTCGCCGATGCGCGGCTGCATGCGGTCGCGGGCAAAGCCGACATCGTGCACTCCTGGAGCGTGGGCCGCTACCGCGACGCGGAGGGCGTGCGCCACGCCGAATCGGTCTGGCGCGACGACGCGGCGTGGTGCCGCGCGCGCGGTCTCATCTTCATGCCCGTGGTCTTTCCCGGCTTCAGTTGGCGCAATCTCAAAGGGCTCGGCGCCGCGATTCCGCGCCGCGAGGGCGCGTTTCTGTGGGAGCAGTTTGCGGCCGCCCGCCGCGCGGGCGCGGCCTGCGCCTACGTGGGCATGTTCGACGAGGTGGACGAGGGCACGCAGATCTTCAAGGTCAACAACGCGCCGCCGTCGGGCGAGGGCTTCGAGTACCTGAGCTACGGCGAACTGCCCGCCGACCACTACCTCTGGATCACGGGTGAGGCGACCCGCCTGTTCCGTTCGCAACAACCGTTCCCCGACGCCCCTCCGGCTCGGGCGCCCCGGCACTGCCAAACGCCTGTGCCGTGCCCGTTCGCCGGACCATAGCCGCGGGCGGCTCACGCACGCGGCAGGCAAAAGATCACCCCTGCGCCCACTCGCCCAGCATCCCGGCGGCTTTGCGGTACCTCGCCAGCAAACGCTCATACTCGGCCGCGCGCGCCGCGTCCGGCTCGTGCCGGTCCGTCACCGCCGAGGCCTGGTCGACGACGCCGAAGTCCGCCCAGATCCCGGTTCCCACGCCCGCGACCGCCGCCGCGCCCAACGCGGCGGCCTGCTGTCCGGCACCCCGCCGCTCGACGCGGCTCTGATAGACATCCGCATAGATCTGACGCCAAAGCGGACTGTTCGCGCCGCCTCCGGCCAGGATCAGCGGCTCGGCAACCGGCACCAGCCGGCGTAGCGCATCGAGCGCGTTGCGCAGCCCCAGCGCCACACCCTCCATCGTGGCCCGCAGCAGGTCCGCACGCGTGTGCCTCAACTCCAGATTCACGAACGCGCCGCGCAATGCGGGCGTCGTGTCCAGCGAGCACCCGCCCGCCAGAGACGGGTTGAACATCACGCCGTTTGCGCCGACGGGCGAGGCCGCAGCCTCCTCGTCCATCAGCCGGAAAACGCCGATCCCTTCTTGAGCCGCCCGATTGACGAGATCGGCGCACATCCGGTCCCGAACCCACGTCAGGGAAGTTCCCGCAGAGAAAATCGCCAATGCGGACACATATTGCCCGGGCACGACATGGTCAAACACATACGGGCGTTTCCCGACATCCAGCAGCGGCTTCGCGGAGGAAACGGCGATCCACGCCGATGACCCCAGCGCGTTATAGGCCCGGCCTTCCCGGTACGCCCCGGCGCCGAGCGCCATGCACGCATTGTCCACACCGCCGGCCACGACCCGAACCTGGCGCGGCAGCCCCAATTCACGCGCCGCCCCGTCAGTCAACGTGCCGAGCACGCGGGTGGCGGGGACGATCCCGGGCAGGATGGCCCTGTCCAATCCGGAGGCGGCCACAAGCCCGTCATCATACGTTCTGCGTGACAAATCGTACACGCCACTCCCCGACGCATAGGAGTGGTCCGTGGCCATCACACCGGCCAGCCGGTAGTTGATGTAGTCCTTCGTCCCCAGAACCGTCTTGATTTTCGCGAACAGTCTAGGCTCGCGGTCGCGGAACCACATCAGCTTGAACACCGAATAGAGCGGAGGAGGAAAGCCGTTGCCTGTCTTCAGGTACCATTCGTTTTCCGGCACACGGCGGAAAAACTCCGCAGGCTGCGTGTCCGGCCGCGCGTCGGACCAGATCGGCACCGTTTCGCGCAGCAGCCTGCCCGCGGCATCCAGCGGCACCACGCCGAGACTGTGCCCCGAGATGCCGATCGCCATCACCCGTCCGGCGGCCCCCGGCCCCGCTGCCTCCAGCAGCCGGCGCGTGCTTGTCACCGTCGCCCGCCACCAATCCTCCGGCCGCTGCTCGTGGCAACCCGCAGCCGGATAAAGCGTCGGGTAGGCGTCAAAGCCCTCCGCCACGCAGGCACCCTTCTCATCGTAGAGCGACGCCTTGATGCCCCCCGTGCCAAAGTCGTATGCCAGAATGTACGCCATGACCAGACTCCTCCACTTACCCGCAGATCACGCGGCTTTCACAGATAACCGGTTCCCTCTGCGGGGGTCTGCGCAAGCTGTGGGCCGTCCTTCCCGGCGGCGGCGAGAATCGCCTGCGCCGTGCGGTATCCGATGCCGAATCGCCGCACACCCCGCTCATGCATCGCCAACAAGGTGGGCAGATCGCGCACCCCGCCCGCCGCCTTGACCCCGCAGCGATCCCCCACCGCCCGTTTCATCAGCGCGACGTTTTCCAACGTGGCGCCGGTCGGCGCCCAGCCCGTGCCCGTCTTGACCCACGCCGCACCCGCCTCGACGCACCATTCGCAGGCGCGCACGATATCGTCGCCCGTCAGCCAGTGGCATTCGAGGATGACTTTCACCGGACAGGCTCCCGCCGCCTCGCATACCGCGCGCACATCCCGAACGTAAAGGTCCTTCCTGCCCGCCTTCAGCCAGGCGAGGTTGTTGACCATATCGATCTCGCGGCACCCCAGACGCGCCAGCTCCGCCGCCGTCGCCGCCTTGACCGCCGTCGTCTCGCCTCCCCCGGGAAAGCCGACGACGCCGCCCGCGAACACGCCGCCGTCACCGAGCAGATCGATCAGATACGGCGTGTGCGCCGGCAGCGCGAACACGGCGGCGCAGCCGTCGCGAAGCGCCAGCGCCGCCGCCTGCCCGATCTCCTCCAGCGTGCTGTCCGCCCGCACCGCGCTGATGTCCATCAACGCCGCAATCTCACGTGCCGTCATCGCTACCCCCTCTTCTTTTCCCCCACAGATCACGCTCCTCACATCCTCCGCCCCTGTCGAAAGCCTCGCAGCCGTTTCCGCAGATAAAAAATGGCATTTCGCATATGAATGTTATTTCCATTTATGGAAATATCATGCCGCATCCGGGGGCGCTGCCGCAAGAAGAAACCGCAGAACAATACGCTGGGACAGGTGGCGCGTGACCGCCGGATGCGCGGGGTAGGGACGCCTCCCCGAGGCGTCCGCAGGGCACTACTTCAGAAAAACACTGGACGATCCTTCATTGGACGGTGTACCTTTATTTTCCTGTTTACTCGGGTACACACGCCGGGAGGCATCGCGATCGCGCGGGCGTGCGTTTTCGTGATTGCGTTTGGGGATGAAAAAGCGGGCTTGTCTTTACGAGGAACGTTTTCCTCCGGACAAAATGAGGAATCTTGAAATGAAAACAAAGGTGCATGTTCAGGTAGGAACACGTGTGTCCGCGAGATCTTTTTTTCTGGCGGCGGCAATCTGCGCGGTCGCGGTCGGCTTGCGTGCGGACGACAGGATGATCGCAACAGGCGACTATTTAGGCACGCTGTGGGGCGACGGAAGGCTCTGGACGAGCGGCAGCGCGCCGACCGGCGCGGGCGTCGCGCTTGATACGGGCAGCGGCAGCCCTCAGATCCGCATGGACGAAACGAACCGCGTGGCGGGAAGCATCACCTCGACGTTCGGCACCATGCCGGCGGCAGGCGGGCAGTTCCTCTTCTCGATCGTCAACCACGGGTTCCGGCATACGGACACGCTTGCGCCGCAGAGTGTGTCCGGAAACAACTTCCATCTCTCCACCAACACCTTCACGTTCAACAACAACGGAAACGCCGCGCAGATCCGCATCGACGATGGCACCGGCGGAAGCGGCGGCACGGCGCGAAACCCGTACCGCTACCTCTTTGACGTTCCCGTTGCCCTCGCCGACAATCTCGACATCCGTCATCTTTTCACGGGCACGAACCAATATGGGAGCTACATAGTCGGCCACAGCAGCGGTCCGGCGGCCGGAGTGATCTTCTCACGGAAAATCTCCGGCGAGGGAAAGGGCATCGCCATCGAGAACACCGCGGCCACGATGGGGGTGATCTTCATGGGGGACAGCGAGTTCACGGGTGATCTCACGGTAAAACGCGGTCTCGCCCGCGCGAAGGACACCTCGAACCTGCCGCGCGTCGGCACGCCTTTCGGTCAGGCGAACAGCGTCATCGCGACAAACGGCGAGGCGGGAGTGGACCTGGGCGGCTTCATCACGGGCGCGGGACAGACCCTGCGCCTGAAAGGCAAGCGCACCCATCTTGGGGGGACAAACGGGGTGCTCTTCTCCACTTGGGCGCGCCCGGGCGATTTCTCCGAATGGCAGGGGAACGTGGTCCTCGAAGGGGAAACCTGGATCGGCGGCACGATGACCGGAAACAGCTACCCCGCCAATTTCTATCCGATCGACACGGACGGCGGCATCGCGGTCTCGGGCCCGATCTCCGAAACGGGCGGGGCAGCGGCGCTCCATGTGGCGAACGGACGCGATACGATCTTCTCCGGCGCGAACACATTCAGCGGCGGACTCCATCTCGACAAGGGGGCCTTCACGGCGCGCGACGCGGCTTCGTTCGGCACCGGCGGCGTCTACTTCAACGGCGGCATCTACCGCGTCACCTCCGCAGAGGATGCCGACATTTTCACCGCCGACGTGCGTGGCGCGGCCGGCGGGTTCCGCGTCTTCCTGGACGCGGACGTGACATATACCATGGCTTCCAACGCGGTCGGAAGCCTCGTCACACCGGTTTTCTACAAATACGGCCCCGGCACGCTTGTGCTCACCAACCGGGTCAACACGGGGACGACGCCCCGCATCATCGGCGGCACGGTCGTGCTCGACACGACCCTTGAAGGAAACGTGAAATTCGGTCCAGGCGATAACAACTGGGCGATGGACAACGTCTTTCTCTACAACGACGCGACCTTCGTCGTGCGCGGCAACCCCGCGAACGTACGGAACGGCGCCTGGTACGGGTCGCCTCAGCCGGGTCTCTCCGGCACGTTCCGCGCGGAAGACGGACAGCGTTTCAACCTCGCGTTCAACGCCAACAATAATTTCCTCGGCTGCATCAATCTCGAAACCGACAACAGCGGGGCCTACTTTACGGGTGCGGGCTCGGTCGGCAGCCACACGTACAACGGCGACTACGCGTTTCTCGTGTACGAGGGCTCTTCATGGGTCTATACGACTGGCGGACGCGCCGTGCCGCTGCCGGACAGCGCGTACGAGACGACGTGGGGCGGCAAGACCAACATCGTTGACGTGACGCCGGCGCTCGCGGCGACGGCCGTGCCGGCCAACACGGAGGCGGACGTGATCCGCTTCAACACGCCGAACGGCGGAACAGAGATCGTGCTCACGCTCGCGGGTGATCTCACGCTCGACGGCCGTACGATCCTCGTGACGCCCGCGATGGGGAACACGCCCGTGCGGATCACGGGCGGCGCGATCAAGAGTTCCGGCGTCATCCGCATCCTCAATTTCAACACGAACGCGACCCTGACGATCGAAAGCGACCTCGCGAAGAACGTCGCCAACACCCAACTCGTTACGGGCGGCCCCGGCAAGACCCTCCTCAAGGGAGCGAAGACGTTCAACGGTCTGATCTACGTGGTGGGCGGCGAGTTAGAAGCGGACTGCGCGGACGCGCTCGGCGCGGCGAACGCGGCGTGGAACAGCGGGTACGTGTATCTTTCGAATGGCGGCGTCCTTTCGTTCGACGGCGTGATCGACCCGGTCACGAACGCGACCACGCGCAAGGAGTTCAGCCTCCTGATTTCGTCGACCGGCGGCGGCCTCAAGGTTCCGGACGCGGACGACGTTCTCACGATTTCCGTCAACGGAATCAACGTCTACGGCGGCGGTCTCTTCCGCAAGACAGGCGCGGGCACCCTCGAATTGAAGAAACAAGTAGCGAGAGGCAGTGAAGAAGGTTACAGTCCCAACTTCGCGCGGACCGATTTCGCGGAAGGAACGGTTTTCGCCGGAACGGCCCTTCCGGAGGGAGCGGAGACGATGACCGTCGGGAACGGGGTCATTCTGAAGAACGCGCGGTGGCTCATGCCGAATCAGGCGGGAGCGAATGGCGGCGGCAACCGCCTGGAGCTGCAAGCCAAGCGCCAGTTCGTGGCGGGCGCTGGCGGGGCGACCGTGGATCTGCAGGGGACGAACGTGTTATTCACAGACGTCAGAGCTTCCTACGGTCTCGACAAGTGCACCGAGTTCTTCGGCGGCACGGGAGAGATCAGAGTGGTCAACACGGGCGCGGCGGAAGCCAAGATTTACTGCTATGGCTACCACGACGCCTCCTTCCGCGGCAAGTTCACGTCCTACGTGCCGGTCACGGGCGACCAGGGGCTGGAGTTCCGCAACGCCGAATGGTGTGTGCCGGAGGGCGTGACCAACACGTTCACCCAGATCGCCGAGGACCGCTTCGTGCTGCGGTTCGGCCGTCTTTCCGGCAAGGGGACGCTCGCCGCGCAGGCGATCCAGACTTACATTCCGGCGCGGTTCTGCCTGGGTCAGGACGATGCGGCGACGGCCGATTTCGAAGGCACGCTGAACGTGTACTATGGATCGAGCACGCTCGGCGCGCTCCAGCTTGTGAAAGTGGGGAATAACGCGCAGCGCATTTCGGGTGCGGCGAACACGTTCGAGGGCCATACGATCGTCCGTGCGGGATCGCTCCTCGTGGGCAACGATTCGCCTGCGACGGCCGGCGCCTCCGGCGCGCTGGGCCAGGCGATGGTGTACGTGGGCGACGAAGCGACGCCGGAAGGGGCTTCGCCGGCGCTCTTGGCAGACGGCGCATACACGATCGCGAACGAACTCCGCGTGCACGATTTCTCGCCCGCGTCGGCGACGCCGGTGCTCGGCGGCACGGCGAACGCGGACGGCGCAACCTTCTCGGGCGCGGTGAGGCTCTATCGCGACGTCGCCTTCCGAGCCGAAACGGGGACGACCGTGACGTTCACGGGGACGATCGAAGGCCTGAAGGGAGCAGCCATGACGGGCGGAGGCAGTGTGGTCCTTACGGGTGACGTCGTGCTCGGCGGCGGATTCGCCTGGACGGGCGGCACGCTCCAGATAAACGGTGCCTTCACGATTCCCGAAGGCGCGGCGCTCACGGTGGACGCTTCCGTCTGCACGAGGGAGAACCGCGGCACGATCTTCACGCTGATCGGGGCGAATGGCGGTGTCTTCGGCAAGTTCGCGTTCGCGCAGGAACTCCCCGCCGGTTGGCGCATCGCAACCCGCGCGGATGCGGTATACCTGCTGTACGACACCGGCACGGCGCTCTTTTTGAAGTAACCCGAGAAGGCGAAGCGAGAAGGTTTTTTGGGGGGACCCGCCAGCCGGCGGCCTGTGCAACACGGGCCACTGGCGGACGCGCTTTATTGCTTTACGAACCCTTCGCGTTGAAACTGCTGCCAGTCTGCGGCAAATGCCGCGTTGACGAGCCACGAGGCGGAGGATTGATCACCGGCGAAGGCTGCGTACGGCGCGACGGCCAAGGTCTGGTAGCCGCCTTTTGACGCGTCCCAGTTCTGGCCGAGGCATCCCTTTTCGACGGCCAGCGCCGTGAGCGCGGCAGGGCCGTTTCGCAAGTCGGCCTCCGCCGGCACGCGCGCGGCAAACGTGTGGCGGAGGAAAGAAAGGACCAGCGGCCACGTCTTCTCTCCGGGGCCGTGGCCGGTCTTCGGCTCGACGGCGAAGCACCAGACCGCCTGGTGCCTCTTGCGCATCAGCGGCACGACCGCCAGGTTCTCCTCTTTCGTGGGCCGGGCCAGAAACGGGTCGTCCTCCCCGAAGATGACCAGCCCCGGCACGTGAGCCGCCCCAGGCTGGTAGACTTGGAAGGTGATGCCGGGCCGCATCGAAACCCAGGCCCACACGCGCGTTCCCTCGGCGGCAGGAAAAAGGGCCGAGAAGCCGGTCCCGTTGGAGTGCCCGTACAGAAAGAGCGGCGCGCGAGCGAGCTCCGGATGCCCGCACCGCTCGCCAAACGCGCGCAGGCGCTCGTCGAGCAGGCCCCGCGGCCAGAACCCCCGCTGCACCGGGTTCCCGACGAACTTGAAGAGGCCGAGGCGCAGCTCGCGCGCAAGCGCCCGCAGCCGGGGATGCCGATAGAGCGTCTCGCCGCTGCCGTGCCCCGACATCACGACTAGGCCTTTCACCGCCTCGGCGCCGTCCGGCAGCCAAAGGTGGAAGACGGCGTCCTCTCGTTTTCCCTCGCCCTTCTCCCGCACGGCCTGGCACCAGCGCTCATCAGAGACCTTCCAGTCCCAGTTTCGCGAGACGAGCTGCTGCGGTGACGGCCTGCCCCACCGGGCCTCATCCAAAACGCCGTCCCACCCGCTCTGCCCTGTCCCTTGCACGTTCGCCTTGACCCAGCCGATGCTGTGGCACTCGGGCAGCTGATTCGTTTCGCAGAGCTCAAGCTCGGCCGCAACGAGCGCAACCGGAGACCACAGGGCTGGCGTCGCGGCGCAAAGCAACGAGGCCAGCGACTGCCGCACGGCCGCCACTCCCGAAAACCGTTTCCGCCTGATCCGCATCGTCCCCTCCCTCGTGTTGCCGGCATGATACGACATTCGCGGACCGCCCGCAATATTCCGCCCGTCAAAAACTCCGGGCACACTCACGCTCTCTTTGCGGGCTTGGCTTTCGAGCCGGAATAACGGATTAAGATTAAGAGCAAGACAAGCTGTGCCGCTTATCTGAGCGCCATTCTAACCTGTCCCTTAGCCTCTCCCAACACCGTCGATACCGAACTGGCCCGCCGCATCCGGGCCGGGTGGCGGGGAGAAGAGGACGGAGGACGGAGGACGGAATGAGAGTTGAGATTTTTCACGCAAAGGCGCGAAGACGCAAAAGGTAGGGACGCATCCCCGAGGCGTCCGCTGAGCAACCATTTTTTGACAGGATTAACATGATTTACATGACTGTTGTCGCAATCTCATCCTGTTCAATCCTGTCATCCTGTTGAAAATCGTTAAGGAGGTTCACATGAATCAATTTGACACCACGGGCCGCAAGCTGCCGCTGCCATCGCAACCCGTATGCTGACAAAAAAACCGGGGCCGGATGTCACCCCGGCCCCGGGCTATCTGCATGACAGGAGTGTGAACATCTCATTTTCGTGTCAGCCCGCTCGGAAGGCTACGCGAGCGAGATCGCGAAGTATTACGACGCCGACCTGTACGGCATTCAGAAGCAGTTAAGAAGCGTTGGTCGGTTCGCGTCCGGCGTTTTGAGCCATAGTTTGCAACAAAAAAAGAGTCTAAAACAAAAACCATCGGTCGTTATAAACCGCTGGTAATCAATAGATTCTTTCGATTGGCACCCCGCAGGGTTTCTAGTAGTACCGATTTTGCCTACAGAACATGGTCAGTCGTTGTCCGGGAGGGAACATCCGGTCCATGGATGCAGCAGACCTTCCATGCGAAGCGTACGAAACATGGAGCAACCGAGGCGCACGTAGCCGCACGGCCGTCCTCGCCTGAGGCGATGACCATGACATCGCGATGACGGACCGCGCACTTTGGGTCAAAGGATTCTCCGGCGGTGGTATCGGGTATACAAAGGTATACATATCAACTCACGATTTCGGGTTGACAAGTCAATCGTATGAGACTATTTTTATAATCAATTAATAAGAAATTATGTTTCTTGTTTTGAATTATTAGGTTTGCATGTCCTATATACTCAGTTGACAGCGTTATTATCCGATTACCGTAGCAAAAACGAAACCCAGTAAACGAGAGGGGTTTTGCGATGAAAAAGGCGAACGGGTTTTTAGCGATACGTTTCGTATTGGCACTTTGCACCTTGATGGCCTGCGTGATGTGGGCTGTGGGTCAGCATCAAGAAAACGAGAATGCGCGTCCTGTTTCATCGCCAGAAGAGTTGCGGGATGAGTTGCTGTGGGTGCAGTATCTCGCATCCCCCGACAGGGTAGAGCCTTTTATTTATGATGCCGGGCGGTACACGTTCGTCCCTGACGGGAGCGATTCTGCGGAAGCCTTTGCGGAAGGCCTCGTTTGTGAGACGGAGGGCGGCATTGGCGAGTCTTGGCCTGTGACCCTGTTTTCTGACCCTGTTTCCGGGGAAACGGTATTTCTCGACGCGATCGGCGAGGAGATCGGGCGGCTGCCCTCCCTTGTCGGATATGAGCCGGGCGGGGTTATCATGAGCGCTGTGCTGCTTCCGCCGGGACCGGTTGCCGGCGGTGTGACTCGCGGGGAGGGGCCGGAATCCGGCGAGCCTGAACGCCGCATGAACGGTTCCACGGATGTTCCTGTACACGCCACGGCAGATAAAAGGGGAGTGCTCTCGTCCGCAGCAGATTCAGGTTCCGCCGTGCTGAGTTCGGATGTTGCCCTGACTGATGTGCGGTCTGGGGCTGTTGCCACAAACGCATCAACCGCTGTTGTCCGGAGTTCCCGCGACCGTGTCACGGTTTATGTGGACCGGGCGAAGGGACGGGACGACTGGACCGGTCTCAACGCTTGGGCGGGTGCCTCAGACGGGCCCAAGCGGACGGTTCG
>Ga0209066_10000999_pt1 | contig 39043 bp, 27 predicted proteins | sample All_14_2_FD_187198 | JGI IMG/M metagenome (GOLD analysis project Ga0209066, IMG submission 187198) | Freshwater microbial communities in response to fracking from Pennsylvania, USA - Allegheny Zone_MetaG_DW_15 (SPAdes) (version 2) ... | reverse complement strand
GCGCTGCGTCCGGGTGGTTTATACCACTTCGTGACATCGGATGCGCAGCGCAAGACCTGCGAGAAACCTCCTCCGCAGCCGCAACTGAGCCTGCCAGGCATGCTCTTTGCCGCAGCCTGACAGGAAGAAAGTCCGAAAAATATCCCATCTGCCACCTCCTATGATAGGGCCAAACTCCAGACTCCCTATATATAGGGAGTAATACCGTGATACCTGATACCATTTGGTATCATGATACCGGTTTGATACCCCTTTGATACCTGATACCAAATCAGCGGCGCGGGCTGAAAGACGCATCCACATACCATTCCATGCCACAGGATGCTGCCACCGGCAGCGAGAACACACGCTGGGGGCTGCTTTTTACCCGTTGGTTTATCCCTTAGTGTCAGGATCACAGGATCAGCACCTATATATAGGTACTGATCCTGTGATCCTGATAGGATCGTGATCCCAATAGGATCATGGTTTGATCCTGATCCTGAAGCGACGCCAACAATGCGGTGACATTTCTGCGCTCTCGAGGCTGGCTGGCGATGGGCATAGAACTCGCATGAGAGTCCCATGCCGTGGCTGTGGCGGAGTGGTGGGGGAAGCTGGAAACTTTGGGCCTTGGCGGGGGCGCTGACCGACAGACAAGAACCGGAGCGTAGCGCAGATAGCCAGCCTTAGGCTGCCCGCAGGGCGAACGTAGTGAGGCAATGTCTGTCGTACTCAAGGGGCTGCGACCACCTTCTTGCCGATGCAGTACAGCTTGTCCTGCGAACGGATGAAGAGGCAGCCGTCGCTCACGGCCACGCTGGCGCGGACGCTGGAGGCGTTGCCGTTGGGCTTGGAGCCGTTGCCCATCTCGTTCATGCCGAGCAGTTCGAATTGGTCGGTGTTGGCCTTGGCGACATAGACTTCGCCCCAGAAGTTGATGCAGTACACTTTGTCGTCCACCACGGTGGGGCTGCTTTCGAACTTGGTCTTGCCGCCGAGCTCGCCGGACCACACGACTTTGCCGGTCTTGGGCTCCAGGCAGCTCAGGATCTTCTTGCCGCCGTCGAGGACGTAGAATTTGCCCTTGTAGAAGGCGGGGGTGGGAACGTCGCTGGTGACGCCCTTGGGCTCGGTCTGCCACACGGGCTGGGTCTCGCCTTTGGAATCGAGCGGCATGGCGAAGATGGGGGAGTTCTTGGGGGCGCAGACGATGGCCATGCCTTCGCCCACGACGGGGGAGGGGACGAGACGGAAGAACTTGTTGTAGCCTTCGCCGGGCGGGTTCCAGGTGGCGAGGCGGGAGAATTCCTTGCCGGTGGCGGCGTCGTGGATGGTCAGGGTGTCACCGCCGGAGATGAGCATGAGGCGCTGGCCTTTGTAAGTGGTGAAAATGGGGCTGCTGAAGGCCTCCAGAGATTCGGTATTGGCGAGGCTGGGGCGGATGTGCTTCCAGAGGTCCTTGCCAGTGGCGGGGTCGATGGCGAGGATGTAGCTGCTCATGTCCTTGCCGGCGGTGCCTTTTTCAAACTTGTCCTGAAATTTGAAGGCCTCGTTGCGCTGCAGCACCTGGATGTAGAGCTTGCCGCCGTCCAGCGCGGGGCTGCTGCCGTAGGTCCACTGCGTGGCAAAGGCGCCGTGCGTTTCCTTGAAGTCGCGCTTCCAGACGATCTTGCCTTCAAAATCGCACGCGGCGGCGATGGCGTTGGCGAAGAGGAAATAAACGTGGTCGCCATCGGTCACGGCGGAGGGGCTGGCGAGGTTGCTCTTGTCATCCCACTGGATCTCCGAGCCTTCGCTGATGGTGGTGCGCCATTTCTCACGGCCGGTCTGCTTGTCGTAGCAGAGGCCCACGAGTTTTTTTTCCGCATCGATGGGGGCGGTGATGAAGACATTGTCGCCCCAGATCACGGGGACGGAGGCGGAGAGGCCCGGCACATCCGCAGCCCAGCGCACTCCTTCCCTGGTGCTGAATTTGGCGGGCAGGCCGGTCTCACCCGAGGAGCCGTCTTGATTCGGCCCGCGCCAGCTCGGCCAGTTTTCGGCGAGAGCAGCAGAAGAGAAGGACAGGCAGGCGAGCAGGAGGGCGGCGGGTGATTTCATGGCGAAAGGGAGAGAAGCGAATACGCACTGGCATGTCGAGATGTTTTCGCGAATTGATCAACCGCTTTGAATCTCACCCACTGGCAGACCACCGCGCTCGCCCTCCTCGGCTTTGCCGCAGGGCTGGTGCTGCACCTGCGCTGGCATCCGCTGCGCAGGCATTTGTCAGACGCCTGGGACTGCCTGCGGCTGCGGCCGGCTTTGATTCTCCTGACCGCCGGGGCCATGCTGCTTTCCTGGGTTTTTGGCGGGGCATCGCATGGGCCTTGTTCATTGTCCCAGTTGGTGGACTGGCGGGGAATCCTCCCGCCGCTGGCGCGTGATGCGCTGGCTCACATGGCCGCGCTGCCGCATGCGCTGCTGCCACCGTGGCCGGTCGCCTGCGGGGTGCCGCTGGTGCTGGTGTTTCTGACCGTGCGCATCTGGCGCTGGCCCTATCGTTACGGAGAGCGCAGGCCCGGCCCGGAGCAGAAGTTTGGCCTGCTGGCCGTGACATTGGTGGGGTTTGTCTGGCTGGGGCTGGAAGGCTCCAGCGCACGGCACATGCTGGCTGAAGGCGTGGAAACGGTGAAACTCGGATTGCGTTACATTTTCACCGCCCTGGCTGCGGCGGGGGTGCAGGTGTGGCTGGTGCGCTTTGTCATGGCCTGGGAGAAGCCGCAGGCCACGGAGCCCGGTGGCGATGCCGCTGCTGCGCTGGAGCATGCCTTTGCGCGCTGGCAGGGCGTGGCCTGTCTCGCGGGGTTTGATCTGCTGTGGATGAGCTGGCGCTGGTGGCAGCTCAATACGCCGCAAAGTGTGGGTGCCTGGTGGTGGGTGGAGCTGCTCATCCTCTTTGCCGCGCTGCCGGTCGCGGTGGCGGCGGTGCCGGGGCCCTTCTGGCAGCAGGGGGCGGCGGCTTTGCGCATCCTATGGCGTGCCGCCGTGCCTTTGTTCATGCTCGCGATCACGGCGCTCTTCCTTTTTATTCTCGCGCTGTATGCGGTGGAAATGGGGCGTGCAGGCTGCGCTGAATCACCATTTTGGCGCATGATCGAGCAACCCCTCAGTGCTTTGGTGCTTGCCATGCTCGATTGCTGGCTATTGCTAACGGCCCTCCTTCTCATGCTGCGCTTTGGCTTTTCACGTTCCCCCTCCGCATGACCAGCGGCACGCTTTCTCCAGAACAGATCGTGCGGCGGGCGAAGTCGAACCTCGCTTTCGCGCTCGCCTGCCTGCCCAAGGAACGCCGCCGGGACATGATCGCGTTTTACGCCTTCTGCCGCGTGGTGGATGACATCGCGGACGATCCCAATGTCAGTGAGGAGGACAAGGAAAAGGAGCTGGGCCACTGGAAGCACTGCGTGCAGGAAGGCAAGCCGCCGGGACATCCCGTGCTGGATGAAATGCTGCTGCTGCCGGAGAAATACGGCTTCCCCCGCGCCTGGCTGTGCGAGATCATCGACGGCGTGGCCAGCGACATCACCAAGACCCGCTACGAGACCTTTGAGGAGCTGCTGGGCTACTGCTACAAGGTCGCCAGCGTGGTGGGCCTCGTCAGCATCCAGATTTTCGGCCATCAAAATCCGGCCACCAAGGACTACGCCATCAATCTGGGCTACGCGCTGCAGTTCACCAACATCATCCGCGACGTGGGCCAGGACGCCAGGGACACCGGCCGCATCTACCTCCCCCAGGCCGAGCTGCGGAAGTTTGGCGTGCTGGAAAGCGAAATTCTGGACGCCCGCCCGAGCGAGCGCTTTATCAAGATGATGGACTTCCAGTATGCCCGCGCGCGCAGCTACTACGACGCCGCAGAGAAGTGCCTGCCCCCGGAGGACCGCAAAAACATGGTCGCCTCCGAGATCATGGGGGCCATCTACTCGCGTATCTTGGAAAAGCTGAAGCGCGAGAGGTATCCCGTTTTCACCAAACGCGCCCGCCTCAGCAAACTGCACAAGGTCTGGATCCTCGGCAGTCATTTGATCAAGGCGCGGTTCAGCCGGTGAGGCGCAGCAAAGTTGCCCAGTTGCGCCGCAACTGGAGTTTACCCGACGACGCGTTGACTTTGCAAATCAAAGGAGCGCCGTGTCGCTGGGAGAAAGCCTGCCGTGCACCGCAAAAAGGACGGCGAAGCTTTTCGTCCAGTTGCGGCGCAACTGGACAACTTTGCCCTCCAATACTTTTCTGATAGAAACCCCGCTTTTTGTGCGGCTACTGCTTTCCCTCTTTCCCCATGCGTTCTTTAGCACTCCTGCTCCTCCTTGCCGTCTCCTCTGCCTACGCTGAAACCAAGCCGCTCAAGGCCCTCCTCGTCGCCGGGGGCTGCTGCCATGATTATGCCAAGCAGCACCTCATTCTGAGCCAGGGCATCCAGGCGCGGGCGAATGTGCAGGTGGATGTGGTGTGGACGGATGACAAATCGGTGATGCCGCCGCTGCCGCTCTATGACAATCCGGACTGGGCGAAGGGCTATGACATCATCATCCACGACGAGTGCGCCGCCGGGGTGAAGGACATGGCGCTGGTGAAGCGCATCCTCGATGTGCACCAGACCATCCCCGCCGTGCATCTGCACTGCGCCATGCACAGCTTCCGCACCGGCACGGATGCGTGGTTCAAGCACCTCGGCATCCAGTCCGCCTCTCACGGTCCGCAGGAGCCGATCGCCATCACGTTTGTGGACAAGGAGCACCCGATCACCAAGCCGCTCGCGGACTGGACCACGATCAAAGAGGAACTCTACAACAACGTGAACATCTTCGACGGCCACCCGCTCGCCATGGGCAAGCAGGTCGTCAAAGGCAAGGATGTGGACTACGTGGTGGCTTGGACGAACGAAAAAGTGGGCGCACGCAGCTTCAGCACCACCATTGGCCACAACAACGACACCGTCGCCGATGCGCGCTACCTCGATCTCGTCACACGCGGCCTGCTGTGGGCCATGGATAAGCTCACGCCGGAGTATTTGACGCCCTACAAAGGCGAGAACAAGATCACCTTTGTGCCTGCCAAGCCCGTGGAGGCACCGAAGCCGCCTGTGCTGCCGAAGGATGGTCTGCCCGTGAAGGCCAGCGCCAGCAGCGAGGAGAAGGGCAAGAACAACTTCGCTTGGAAAGCCGTGGATGGCGATGAGAACACCCGCTGGTGTGCCAACAACGCCAGCTACCCGCAGTGGCTCCAGCTTGAGCTGGAAAAGCCCCAGACTCTCACCGGCATCCAGACCGTGTGGGAAAACGGCGGCGTATATCAGTACAAAGTCGAAGGCAGCAGCGATGGCAAAACGTGGAGCACATTGGTCGATGGCAGCAGCAACACGAAGAACGCGCCTTACACGAATGACTTCGCCAAGGTGGACGGCATTCGCTTGGTAAAGATCCACGCGCTGGGCAAAACGAGCGGCGGCTGGGCCAGCATCCGCGAGGTGCGACTCCAGGGCCCGAACATCAAGGCCGTGGCACCGAAGCTGAGCGCCGAGCAGAAGAAGGAATACGACAAGGCCAGCGATCCGCTGAAGGACGCGGGCAATGTGGCACCGAAGATCGTGAAGCTCACGCCCGAGCAGGAGGCCGCCATCTTGAAGGATGTGAAGGTGGCTGATGGTTTTGAGGTCTCGCTGTTTGCGCCACCGCAGTCGGCGAACTACCCCGTGTTCATCGCTGCCGCACCGGATGGCACGCTGTATGTGAGCAGCGATGGCAACGGCTCGCTGGGCCGCAATCCGCACCGTGGCCGCATCCTGCGCCTGAAGGATCACGATGGCGATGGCCGTGCCGATGAGGTGAAGGAATTCGTCAAAGACGTGGACGCCCCGCGCGGCCTCGTCTGGGACAAAGACCGCCTCTACCTCGTGCATCCGCCGCACCTCAGCGCCTACATCGACAAGGACGGCGACGGCGTGGCCGATGAGGAGAAGGTGCTGGTGAAAAACATCGCCTTTGGCTACAAAGACCGCCCCGCCGACCACACCACCAACGGCCTCAGCCTCGGCATCGACGGCTGGCTCTACATCGCCGGTGGCGACTTCGGTTTCATGGATGCCGAAGGCACCGATGGGCGGCACCTGCAGCATCGCGGCGGCGGCGTCATCCGCGTGCGTCCTGACGGCACCGGTTTGGAAATCTACAGCACCGGCACGCGCAACATCCTCGAAGTCGCCATCAGCCCGCTGATGGACATCTTCGCCCGTGACAACACCAACGACGGCGGCGGCTGGAACGTGCGCTTCCACCACTTCACCGGCCTCGATGACCACGGCTACCCGCGCCTCTACAAGAACTTCAATGACGAGTGCATCCAGCCCCTCGCCGACTACGGCGGCGGCAGCGGCTGCGGTGCCGTGTACATCGACGAACCCGGCTTCGGTCAGTGGAACAACGCCCCCTTCACCTGCGACTGGGGCACCGGCGCCCTCTGGCACCATCAGGTGAAACCCAAAGGCGCGACCTTTGAAGAAACCGAAAAGCCCCAGCCCTTCATCCAAATGACCCGCCCCACGGATGCGGATGTGGATGGCAACAGCCGCGTCTATTGCGCCAGCTGGAAAGGCGCGACCTTCAACTGGGAAGGCCCCGATGTGGGCTACATAGTACAGGTGAAGCCGAAGGGATTTAAGGCGGAGCCGCTGCCGGATTTCGCGAAGGCGAAGGATGAGGAGCTGGTGAAGCAGTTGGAGTCGCCGAGCTATCGCCGAAGGATGGAGGCGCAGCGGGAGCTGGTGAATCGTTTTGAGAAATTGATCAAGAGCCGTGGCAAGGATGAGGAGTTTTGCAAAGCAGCATGGGCCGAGCTCATGCAGGCAGCCAGCAAGCAAGGCGCTTCTTCACAGGCCAAGGCCGCAGCAGTGTACTCCCTCAAGATGCTTGGTGCCTTGCTCGAAAAGGACGTGGTGGACACGCTCATGACGCACAATGACCTGCATGAGCATGTTTTTAGGGCCGCCTTTGAAAACAACAAATTTAGCAAAGACAATCAGGAGCGTCTTGGTCCCGTGCTTCCTGGTCAGGTGTTGGAGCACCTGAAATTGAATGCTCCTGCAAATCAGCTGCCTGAGTCTCCAAGGGTTCGACTGCAAATGGTACGAATACTGGAAAAAGGATTTGGCATCCAAAAGTATGCAGGGCAGACGCAGCCTTGGTTCCAAGCTTTGCTCACTGATTCAGACGCCGTCATTCGGCATGTTGCCATTCGAGGCCTGCGTTCCGGCGCAGTGACGCTCGATGGTGCCCGGAACAGGTATATGTCCTACGGTGGAAATTATGGCGTGGGAAGCATTCGCGGTGGCGGCAATCTGCCATACATTGAGCAGCTTTTCAGTATCGTGGATGCGAGCACTGCCCCTCAGGCTGTGTCAGGAGCGCTGGAGGTGCTCAAGGGAGTGCACAATTCCAAAGTTGTCACCGGCCTCATCTCCCGCCTCGCCAAAGCCACCGATCCCGCACTTCGCCAAGGCATCCTTGCCGCCCTCTGCCGCCTGCATTTCCACGAAGGCGAATGGAAGGGCGACTCCTGGGGCACGCGCCCAGACACCCGCGGGCCGTATTACCAGCCGGAAGCATGGAGCGAGACGCCGAAGATCGCGGCGGCGCTTAAGGACGCGCTGGCCAAGGCCTCGCCGGAAGAGGCGGCGTTTTTGGTGAAGGAGATGAACCGCAACCGCATTCAGAGCAACGATGCGCTGGAGCGCATCCTCGTGCTGGCGAAGCAGGATGCGAAGGTGATCCCCGATGCGGTGGCGCAGCTTGCCACGGCGGACACCATTCCTGCCGATGCCATTCCGTTGCTGATCGCCGCCGCCAACAGCAAGGACCTCAATCCGCAGAGCGCAGCGGCAACGCTGGCGAATACGCTGACGGCCATCGCCAAAACCGACAGCGCAGAGGCCTGGACGGCAGCGCTCAATGCGCTGGTCTCTCTTGATGCGCAGCAAGGCTCCGGCAAGGAGCAGGAGGCGGGCAGGACGGCCTTCCTCAATGCACCGAAGCTGGAAAACGTGCATCAGGCCTTTGAAGCTGAAGCCGCCAAGGTCGGCACCCCGACCGCCGCCTGGGCGGATGCCGCGCTGCTGAGCCTTGCTGCACGCAAGAGCGGCAGCCCGGAAGCACGCGAGATGTCACAGAAGGCGATGGATGTTGGATGGGCGGATGCGAAGCGCCGCGTGCAGATCATCAATGCAGCAGTCAAAACGAAGAGCCACGGAGTGGACGACAAGATCCTGGCTGCAACCAGTGATTCCGACAAGCAGGTGGCCAAGGCCGCGCAGAACGCGGTGAAGAGCCTCAAAATTGAGGCCAAAGGCGAGGACAAGACGCCCAAGGTCGGCACTCTCAAGCCCGAAGAGGCCCTGGCTGCCGTTCTCAAAACCAAAGGCAGCATCGCCATCGGTGAGCAGATTTTCACCAAGGCCACCTGCATCGCCTGCCACACCACGAAGGAATCCGAAGCGCAGAAAGGCCCGTATCTTGGAAACATCGCGCAGACCTACAAGCGACCCGAGCTCGCCCAGAACATTCTCGATCCGAACAAGACCATCGCGCAGGGCTTTGCCAGCGAAGTCATCACGATGAACGACGGCACGCAGCAGATGGGCTTCATCACCCTGGAGTCCGCCGACAACGTGAAACTGCGCAACGTCGCCGCGCAGGAGTTCACCTTTGCGGTGAAGGAGATCAAAAGCCGCCAGCGCCTGCCCATCTCCATCATGCCGCCCGGCCTGATGACGAACTTCACCGTCCATGAATTCGCCAGCCTGCTCGATTACCTGGAGTCACTGGCCAAGAAGTAGTGCGACGCATGGTGCTGTAGGACGGGTGTGGCGAAAGCCCGCCCGTCTCTGAGCGTGCTGAAAACACCATGGCGTAGGAGCGTCCTCGCAGTCGGGCGATTTGGCGGAGGAGGCGATGGCGCATGAAATACCATCGAGGCCAAACACACCCAACCTACGCCTGAACGCCGAGTTGCCAGTATGAGCGATGAGTTTCCGTCATCAGTGCTTTGATGGTTTGGGATCAGTATATTTTTGCATCAGTTCTGGAATTGATTCTGCGGGTGGCCTTGCCATTCTCCTGACGCATGCACCTCCGAATTCTTCCCATTCTTGCCGTGCTGGGCCTTGCCCAGTGTAACAAAAGCGCTGCTCCTGCGGCTGTGGAGACAAGTCCAGGAGTGACTCTGGTCACGGAAGGGAGTTCGCCGCATTTCCAAGCTGTCGCTTCCAAGCTGGATGTGGGCGGGGCCTCCTTCACGTATGCCGAGGAGGAAAATGTGATGGGGCTGCTGGGGGGCTTTTTTGAGGAGATCTTCAAGAACATGCCCGAGGGGGAAAAGGCCAAGCTGCCGCCGAATTTTTCCTTCAAGAAGTTGATGAACATGACCGGGCTGGACTCGATCAAGGCCACTGGGACGAGCTCGCGCAAGGTGTCCGAGGGCCTGAACCACCACCGCAGCTTTGCTTACACACCTGAAGGGAGAAAAGGCTTCCTCACCTTGACCGGAGGACCGGCGGAGCCCTTGCTGGCCCCCGCCTTCGCCCCGCAGGACACGGATCTCGCGCTGGAGTTTCCGCTGCATTTGAAGGATCTCGTGGAGGAAGCCTGGCCGGTGATTCTGGAATCCGCCCCGAAGGAGCAGCGGCCTATGATTGAGGCAATGGCCAGCGCGCCGCAGCCGATGCTGGGCATGTCCTACCGCGAGATGGCAGAGAAGCTCTCGGTGCGTGTGGCCCTCTTTGCCACGATGATGCCGGAGCAGAGCCTGTCCGCGCCGGGAGCTCGCGTGAGCTTGCCGGGGGTGAACACAGCCATCGTGATCGACAAGCTCGGCTGGATCAAAGACGTGCTGAAGAAGCAGGTGCTGCCGATGTTTCAGGCACCAGGCGCGCCTGTGGAACTGCAGGAAGTCAATGGTGCCATCGTGGGACGCTTTCGCGGGCCCATGGGACCGCCGCCGATGGATTTTCAGCCGACCTTCATGCTGGATGAGGCTGGCGACCGCCTGATCATCGCGACACGTCCGGGCTATTATGAAGCCGTGATGGCGAAGGGGGAAAAGCTCAGCAGCCAGCCTGATTTTGCCAGCGTGTGGAAGGGGATGCCTGCGGAAGGCAATGGCTGCCTGTTTCTCTCCAAGCGTCTGCTGTCGGCCGTGTTTGATGGCATCAAGGCAGAGGGCGCAGCTTCCGCTGCCAAAGCCACCGGCAAGGACAAGGCCAGCAGCGAATTGGCGATGTCTCTCATCAACATGATCGCAAGCCATGCCCGCCATCCGCAGGCCTTTTGCTTCGCCAATCAGCCGGACGGCATCTTGAGCGTGAGCAACAGCAGCATTCCCACGATGAACCCCGGATCCTTTTCCAGCATCACCACGCTGGCGGTGATCTCGTCTCTGGCCGTCCCGGCGTTTACCACGATCCAGCAGAGCAGCGTCAAGGTGAAATCGTTCAACAATGGCCGTCAGGTGCTCATCGCTTTGAAATCCCATGCCGCAGACAACGGAGGCAAATACCCGGCCAAGCTGCAGGAACTGATCGACACCGGCGCCCTCACCAAACCGGAACTTCTGACCGTGGTCTCCGGACCGGGGGCGGAGCCCAAGCCCTGGCTCTACGACAGCACTTTGACGCCGCAGTCCCCGGGGATCAGCATCGTGCTGGCCGCCCCTGAGGTGAGCAAAGGCTCCGGCGGCAAGGAGACTCGCGTGGTCATTCGCAACGACGGCCGCGCCGAGGCACTGCCCGAAGAAGACTTCCAGCGCGTCAAAGATTACTACCTGCGCTGATTTCCGCAGGGGAGGGAGTCAGGCGATCACCTGCCTCATGACGTGCCCATGTACGTCGGTGAGGCGGAAGTCGCGGCCCTCGGCGCGGTAGGTCAGCCGCTCGTGGTCGATGCCGAGGAGGTGCAGCAGGGTGGCATTGAGATCATGCACGTGCACGGGATCGCGGGCGATGTTGAAGCAGAAGTCATCCGTTTCGCCGAACTGCAGGCCGGGCTTCACACCACCGCCGGACAGCCACATGGTGAAGCAGCGGCCATGGTGATCGCGCCCATGGTTGGTGGGCTCCAGCTTGCCCTGCGAGTAGGTGGTGCGGCCAAACTCACCGCCCCAGACGATGAGCGTGTCTTCAAGCATGCCGCGCTGTTTGAGATCGCTGATCAGCGCGGCGCAAGGCTGGTCGATGTCACCGCATTGGAGGCGCAGATCGCTGGGCAGATTGTAGTGCTGGTCCCAGCCGCGATGGTAGAGCTGGATGAAGCGCACGCCGCTCTCCGCCATGCGGCGCGCGAGCAGGCAGTTCGCGGCAAAGCTTCCCGGCACGCGAGACTGCGGACCATAGGCATCAAAGGTGGCCGCGCTCTCATCCTTCAGGCTGATCAAATCCGGCACGCTGGTCTGCATGCGGTATGCCATTTCATACTGCGTGATGCGTGTCTCGATCTCAGGATCGAGCTGCTGCGTGAACTGCCTGCGGTTCAGCGCCTGAATGACATCGAGTTCATCGCGCCGTGAGGCCGCGCTGATGCCCGGTGGATTGGAGAGATACAAAACGGGATCGCCGCTGCTGCGGAAGCTCACTCCTTGATGATTTGAAGGCAGGAAGCCGGAGCCCCACAGCCGCGCATACAGCGGGTCCGCCGGGCGCGCGGCACTGCCACGTGAAATGAGCACCACAAAGGCCGGCAGGCTCGCATTCTCGCTGCCGAGCCCATAGCTGGCCCAGGCACCAAAGCTGGGGCGTCCCGGCTGCTGATGCCCGGTTTGCAGCAGAGTGACACCGGGATCATGATTGATCGCCTCCGTGTTCATGGAGCGGATGATGCACATCTCATCCGCCACACGGCCCAGATTCGGCAGCAGCTCGCTCATCCACGCGCCGGACTGGCCGTGCTGCTGAAAGTTGAAGAGAGATGACGTAATTGGCTTGCTTTTCTGCCCGCTCGTCATGCCGGTGAGGCGCTGATCTCCCAGCACTGAAGGCGGCATCTCCTGGCCGTGGAGTTTTTTCAAGCCGGGCTTGTGATCAAACAGATCAAGCTGTGACGGCCCGCCGTGCATGAAGAGGTAGATCACCCGTTTGGCCTTCGGTGCAAAGTGCGGCGCTGCGAAGGTCCGGCCCTCGCCCAGCAGCGAGGCCAGCGCTGCGGTGCCGATGCCAGCGGAGGCACGACCAAATAGCTGTCGGCGGGTCAAAGCGGGATTCATCGGCGGGTGATGGTTTCGTCGAGGTTGAGCAACGCGTGCAGCGTGAGAGTCCATGCGGCCAGTTCGACGGGATTGAGATCTTTGCCGTGAGTGGATGCGCCCGCGGCGATGAGCTTCGCTGCGGCTTCGTGATCGGTGGCAAAACGTGTGCGCTGTCTGCTCAGCAACCCGGTCAGTTGCTGCAGTTCTTCAGCATCCGCTGCGCGGGATGTCACGCGGCGGAATGCGAGCGCAAGTCTCTCGGATTCGGAGCCCTTCAACGATTGCGCCCACGTGGCAAGGACACGTGCCGCCTCGATGTAAGTCTCATCATTGAGCAGCACGAGCGACTGCAGCGGCGTGTTGGTGCGTGCACGGCGCACCGCGCACTTTTCACGCGTGGGGCTGTCAAAAGTGAGTAGGGCAGGGGGCGGCGACTGGCGTTTCCAAAACGTGTAAAGACTGCGCCTCCACAGTCCCGCGTCCGTGTCGGGCACATAGGTTTCCTCGCCATTGTAGGAGACGGCTTCCCACAGCCCGGGCGGCTGGTAAGGCTTCACGCTTGGGCCACCGATCTTGGGCACCAGCAATCCGGACACCGCCAGCGCCTGATCCCGCACCATCTCGGCGCTCAGTCGAAAAGACGGGCCGCGTGCCAGCAGGCGGTTGGAGGGATCACGCGCGGAATACTGCGAGCTTTGCCGATAGGTCGCGCTCATCACGATCAGCTTGAGCATCGCCTTCACATCCCAGCCGCTCTGCATGAAGCGCACCGCCAGCCAGTCGAGCAACTCCGGGTGGCTGGGTGCTTCGCCTTGAGATCCGAAATCATTCACGGTGCGCACGAGCCCTTCACCAAAGCATTGCATCCAGAGACGATTGACCGCGACCCGGGCTGTCAGCGGGTTCTCCTTCGAGACAAGCCACTTCGCGAAGCCGAGGCGGTTGGGCGCTGCGTCTTGGGGCCACTTGGACAACGACGCAGGCACCCCGGGCAGCACCTCCTCGGCAGTGTGATCGTACTGACCGCGTGTGAGCAGATGCGTTTTGCGCGGGCTGGGCATCTCCTGCATCACCAGCGTGGTGGGGATGCTTTCGCGCAGGCGGGCTTCGGCGGCTTTGGCTTCGCGGACTCGCTTGTGGGCAGCGAGCGTTTGCGGGCTGGCGTGATGCTCCACAAACCAGTCCTGCAGCAGCGTCACGTCTGCGGCGCTGCGCTTGGGTGCAGGTTTGGCGGCGATCCCGCGCAGGCGTTCGCTCCAAAACCATGACTCCGCCTCTTGCGCCGTCACGGGTCGTTGCAGCAGGCGCAGTTCATCTAGCTGGCCATAGAATCCGAGGTTCGCATCTCGCCTGCCAATGCGCAGAGGCTCGCTGCAGGCTGTGGGACCTTTCAGCGTGTCAGTCATGGTTTTCGTCGCGGCCGGCATGCCGTCGAGAAAGACGCGCACGCCTTCAGCGCGGCGCGTACCGTCATGGCTGACTACCAGATGATGCCATTTTTTGGAAGAGACCGGTTCCTGCGTAACGAGCTCGATGGCATCCGTCCCCCACTTGCTGACCAGATTGATCTGAAAGCGGCCCTTCTGCCAGATCACCTCAAAGCCTCGTCGTCTGCCCTCGGGCTCGATCTTGGACAAGACACCGCTCAGCGATGTGTCTGCCATGAGCCAGAGACCGATGGTCCAGGCGGCATCGGTGTCGAAAGCTCCCGTCCACTCCGCATGCTGAGTCGCATCATACTTGGCCGATTGTCCGAGGATGCCGTCTTGAAACACATCGCTGGTGCCGAAGTGCCTGGCGGCGATCTGGCCATCGAAAGAGAAATGTGCAGTGAGCTGCGTGGTGGGAGATGGGGGAAGGGAAGTCGCCGCTGTTTTTTCCCAGTCGGCGATCTGCTGCCGCAAAGCCGCAGTGAAGGGCTGAAACTCCCGCTCTGCCTGCTGTGTGTCTGCGGAGAGGCGTTTCAGTTCCTGCTCCTGCTGTGCCGACGGCACGCTGAGTACGGGCGGTGGGTTGTCAGCTTTGATGAGCCCGGACTCGGGCACGTTGTTGAAGAAGGCAAAGAGCTGGTAAAACTCACGCTGCGTGATGGGATCGTACTTGTGATCATGGCAGCGCGCGCAGCCGATGGTGAGCCCCAGCCAGGTGGTGCCCGTGGTTTCCAGGCGGTCCGCCACATACTCCACCCGGTATTCCTCATCAATGATGCCGCTCTCGTTGTTGGCCATGTGGTTGCGGTTGAAGCCGGTGGCAATGCGCTGTGCTGTGGTGGCGTTGGGCAGAAGATCTCCCGCAAGCTGCTCGATGGTGAACTGATCAAACGGCAGGTTGCGGTTGTAGGCGTCGATCACCCAGTCCCGCCATGGCCAGAGGCTGCGCGTCTTGTCGCCAAAATATCCGTTCGTATCCGCATAGCGGGCCGCGTCCAGCCACTCCACGGCCATGCGTTCGCCGAAGTGTTTGGAGGCAAGCAAGCGATCCACGACGCGCTCGTAGGCTCGCGAATCTTGATCAGCGAGAAAAGCATCGATCTCCGCCAGCGTGGGTGGCAGTCCGGTGAGATCAAAGCTGACTCGTCGCAGCAGAGTTTCGCGAGAGGCCTCACGCGCTGGTTGGAGTCCCTCCTGCTTCAAACGGGCGAGGATGAAGTCGTCCACAGACTGCTGCGTTGGAGCAGATGGGCTGGGCGGGATCAAGGACCAATGCGCTTCGTATTCGGCTCCTTCCGCAATCCAGCGCCGCAGAGTCTCTTTCTCTTCCGCTGTGAGGGCAAACTTCGACTCCGGCGGCGGCATGATGTCATCGGCATCCGTGGTGCTGATACGGTGAATCAACTCACTCTCCAGCGGTTTGCCGGGAACGATGGCCGGCTTTCCATCATGGGTGGCGACGGCATCCTCGCGATTGTCCAGCCGCAGGTCACCCTTGCGCCCTTTTTCATCAAAGCCGTGGCAGCGGAAGCACTTGTTGGAAAGGATGGGGCGGATGTCCCGGTTGAAGCGCAGCTTCGCCTCTTCCGCGCGGGTCACGCTCATGCCGCAGAGCAGCAGGATGAGGCAGGCGGGACGCATGTGGCGGATGCACATGCTAGTTACACGGGTTTCGGCTGGCGTTTTATCAAAGCGGGTGGCTCAGGCGATCACTTCCTTCACCACATGCCCGTGCACATCCGTGAGGCGGAAGTCACGGCCAGCATGGCGGAAGGTGAGTTTTTCGTGATCAAGGCCGAGCTGGTGGAGGATCGTGGCATGCAGGTCGTGCATGTGGACTTTGTCCTCCACGGCCATGTGGCCGAGGTCATCGGTGACGCCGTGAGCGTGGCCGGCTTTGAAGCCGCCGCCGGCGACCCAGACGGTGAAGCCGAGCGGGTTGTGATCGCGGCCCGTGCCGTTCTTTTCGGCATAGGGGGTGCGGCCAAACTCGCCGCCCCACCAGACGATGGTATCCTCCAGAAGCCCGCGCTGTTTGAGATCGGCGAGCAGGCCGGCGATGGGCTTGTCCACAGCAGCGGCGTGGTCGCCATGCTTGGGCAGATTGGAATGCTGGTCCCAGGCGGGGTTGTTGGAGTTGTCGCCGTAGTTCACCTGAATGTAGCGCACGCCCTGCTCGGCCATGCGGCGGGCCATGAGGCACTGGCGGCCGAAGTTGTCGGTGGGTTTTTCGTTGATGCCGTAGAGCTTGAGCGTGGCTTCCGATTCATCGCTGATGTCCATGGCGCCAGGGGCATTGTTTTGCATGCGCCAGGCGAGTTCGTAGCTGCGGATCACGGCGTCGATGTCCGTGTCTCCGGGCATGGCATGGGCGGCCTGTTCGGCATTAAGGGCGCTAAGGAGGCCGAACTGCTTGCGCTGCTGCTCGGGCGTCCAGATGGCGTTGGTGATGTTCTTGATGGTCGATTCCTTCGCGGGCATGCCGCTGCGGCCCACGGGGGTGCCTTGGAAAACGGCAGGCAGGAAGGCATTGCCGTAATTGCGCGGACCGCCGTTGCCCAAGCTGGGGCTGATCGTCATGAAGCCCGGCAGATTTTCGTTCTCCGCGCCGAGACCATACATCACCCAGGAGCCCATGCTCGGGCGGATGTTGCTGGTCGTGCCGGTGTGCATGAAGAGCGTGGCCGGGCCGTGCGCGACTCCCTCGGTGTGCATGCCGTGCAGAAAGCAGAGGTCATCCACATGCTGGTTGATGTGCGGGAAGAGATTGGAGGCCCAGCGGCCGGTTTCGCCGTGCTGCTTGAAGTCCCACAGCGGTTTCATCACCCGCTGCAGCGCACCTTTGCCAGTCTTGGCGATGGCGCGGGAATCCATCACGTCGATGATCTTGCCGTCGTCTTTAAAGAGGCGGGGCTTGTAGTCGTACGAATCCACATGGCTTACGCCGCCCTGCATGAAGAGGAAAATGACGCGCTTGGCCTTCGGCTGATGGTGCGGTTTTCTTAGCGCGAGCGGATTGGCCAGCGCCGCCTGGCTCTGCGCCATGGCCTGCCACGCGAGGTAGCCGAAGCCACAGCCTGTGGTCTGGAGGAAATCGCGGCGGGATGAGAACATCCTGCCTAAACGTCGGCAGGGAGGGGGATTCTTCACGCAGGCACAAAAAAGCGGCACCCGCGAAGGTGCCGCTTCAAGCCTGAGGTGGCTGAATTACAGCATCTCGGCCACAAAGGAGCGCTCATCGACGAGTTCCTTGTTCGTGGCGGCGATCTTGGACTTGGCGAAGTCGTCCATTTCGTAACTGGTGATGACTTCGTAGCTGCCGGGGGTGGTGGTGCGCACGGGCATGCCGGCCCAGACTTCAGGATCGAAGCCGTAGAGACCGTTGCTCTTCACCGCGATGGAATGGATCGCACCTGGGGTGACGAGGGAGCGGACGTGATCGACGAGGGCGTTCGCAGCGGAGGCTGCGGAGGAAGCGCCACGGGCGGCGATGATGGCAGCACCACGCTTGCCCACGGTTTCCAGGAAGGGGCCTTCGAGCCATGCCTTGTCATTGATGACGTCGGCGGCGGCCTTGCCACCGATGGTGGCGTGGGCGAAGGATGGGAACATCGTCGGGCTGTGGTTGCCGTAGATGAAGATGTCCTTCACTTCCGTGAGGTCCACGCCGGCCTTCTGGGCGAGCTGAGTCTGGGCGCGGTTCTGGTCCAGGCGCACCATGGCGGTGAAACGGTCTGGCGTGAGGCGCTTGGCCTGGGAGGCGGCGATCATGCAGTTCGTGTTGGCGGGGTTGCCCACCACGGCCACGCGGGCGTCATCAGCGGCCACGGCGTCGATGATTTTGCCCTGCTCGATGAAGATTTTGCCGTTGTCCTTGAGCAGATCGGCGCGCTCCATGCCCGGACCACGGGGCTTGGCGCCCACGAGGAGGCACCAGTTGGCGTCCTTGAAGCCCACGCTGGCGTCGGAGGTCTTCACGATGCCCTTGAGCAGGGGGAAGGCGCAGTCGTCCAGTTCCATGGCCACACCATTGAGGGCCGCCATGGGCTTCTCAAAGGGGGCTTCGATGAGCTGGAGGATCACCGGCTGATCCGGGCCAAACATGGCGCCAGAGGCGATGCGGAAGAGGAGGGCGTAACCGATTTGACCGGCGGCGCCGGTGACTGCGACTTTGATGGGTGCTTTGGCCATGGATGATTGGGGATGGGGGAGTCATCAGAGCAAGATGCGGCGGGAGGGCAACTGCGGGCTGAGATTCGTGGCAGAAAATGCTTGGGCGAAAGACGGAGTCCTGTTATAAATTCGATTTTTCCTAACTTTGATGCTCCTGCAGCCTTTCCCGAAACATCCTAAATCCGTGTTCCCAAGCCGCCTGCTCACTCGCGGCGCTGCTGCGTGCCTGATGGTCATTCTGGGTGGAAATGCGGTCATCCCTGCCGGTGCGCAGTCGGTTTCGGCGATGGCCCAGGCAGAAGCCCGCCGGCGCGCCATTCAGGTCAACACCCTGAATACTGAAATCGAGCGTGGCTACCAGTTGATCAACGAGGAAAAGGCGGCGGAAGCGCTGACCCTGTTTCAGGACACCTACAAGGCGCTCCCCAACATTCCTCTGGCCGAGGAGTCTCGACTGGCGGCACGCAACGGCTATGTGGTGGCAGGCTGCCTGATGGCCCAGGAATACGCGGCCAAGGGAGATCTGGCCGCTGCGGGCAAGGTGCTGGATCAACTTCTCGCCCCCGATGTGGCCCCGAAGGACGAGCGTGTGCTTTCCCTCAAGAAGCGGCTCGCGGACCCTGACCGCTTTCCTCCGGCGCTGACCGCCAAGCACGTGGACAACGTGGGAGCGGTGCAGACGCTGCTGCTCAAGGCGAATTCGTTCCTGCAACTCGGCGATCTGGACAAGGCCATCGCCACCTTCCAGGATGTGCTGCGGATCGACCCCGCCAACAGCGCCGCCAGACGCGGCATGGAAAATGTCGAGCGTGAAAAGCAAAAGTACTACAAGGCCGCCTACGATCACCAGCGCTCCAAAATGCTCGGCCAGGTGGCTCAGACATGGGAAGACCCGGTGCCGCTGACGGATGTGGATCGCAGCGCATTGTTCGGTGCCGGTGCAGCCTCACTGGTCAACCAGCAGACCGGGAGTGATAGAATAACGCAAAAACTGCGGACGATCATTTTTCCGAAGGTCGAGTTTGACGGGGCCACGCTGGACGAGGTGGTGGAACTGCTGCGCGTTCGCAGCCGTGACCTGGATCCCGAAGGCAGGGGGATCAGCTTTGTCATCAGCGTGCCGCCTGATTCACGCAGCAAGCCGGTCAGTCTGAATCTCCTCAACGTGCCCATGGAGGAGCTGCTGCGCTACGTCAGCGAGATGTGCGGTGTTGCTTACAAGGTCGATGACCATGCCGTGATCTTTGTTTCCATCAGCGAACGCAACAATGCCATCGTCACCCGCTCCTTCCGGGTGCCGCCGGACTTTATTCAGAACGCTCCTGCGGCGGACGCGGGAGCCGCCCCGCCTGCCGCCGATCCTTTCGCCACGCAGACGCCCGCAGGCGGCGGGCTGATCATCCGCCGCATGGGGGCCAAGGAGTTTCTCGAAGCGCGCGGCGTGACTTTCCCGGAGGGGACGAGCGCCAGCTACAGCGCAGCGAACAACACGCTGACCGTTCGCAACACGATCGCGAACATGGAGACGGTCGAAATGATCGTCGAGCAGTCATCGAAGGCCACGCCGAAGATGGCCGTGATTCATGTGCGAATGCTGGAGGTGAACCAGAAGAACCTGGAAGAGCTGGGTTTTGACTGGCTCATGGGCGGCGCCGGAATCAATAACAATGTCTTCGTGGGCGGTGGCAGCACTGGAAATGGAACGCCGACATCTCCAGGAAACTACCCATTCAACACGCCCTATGTCGTTCCCGCTGTGACAGTGGGGGGGGAAGCGGTGTTTCCTTCGCTTCCAAGCCCTGGAGCCCTTGCTGGTCCGGTGCCGGCCGGGACCACCGCACCCTTCCCGTATGGCGGCGGGCCGGTCACTGCGGGTGTGCGCTCCGGGGACTTCGCCACGACGTCTAATTCCCTCGACAATCTGCTGCAGACTGGATCGGTTTCGGCGACCAAAAACGTGGCGCCGGGAGTTCTCTCCATCGCCGGGGTGTTTACCAATCCTCAATTTCAAACCGTGTTGCGCGCGCTTTCCCAGAAAAAGGGAATCGATGTCAATGCTTCCCCCAGCGTGACGACCAAGAGCGGCCTCAAAGCGATCGCGGAAGTGACGCAGGAGTTCATTTACCCGACGGAGTTTGATCCGCCCAGACTGCCGCAAGGCGGGGGCCGTATTCGTATTGGTACCGCCCAGCCGCAGATGATCGCCACGCCGACCACCCCCACGGCCTTCGAGATGCGAAAAACGGGTGTCTTGGTGGAGGTTGAACCTGTGATTTCAGAGGATGGCCGCACCGTCGAACTCACCATCGCGCCGGAGCTCACGGAGTTTCAAGGTTTTGTGAATTACGGCTCGCCTATCTATGTGCCCGCGAGCCTCAGCGTCCTGCCCATCCAGCTGTCCACCGGTTCCATTGGCTACGTCCCCCTGAGTTCACCTGACGAGTTGATCACTCAAAACTTGATTCTTCAGCCGATCTTCAAAGTTCAGAAAGTGACCACTGCGGTCAAGGTATACGATGGTGCGACAGTGGTGCTTGGCGGCGTCAAGATTCAGGAACGTTCCATGGTGGAAGACAAGGTCCCCATTCTGGGAGATCTCCCAGTTGTGGGCAGGCTTTTCAAAAGCAACACCAAGCAGACCTCCACCAAGAACGTCATCATTTTCGTCACGGTGGAAGTGGTGGATCCTTCCGGGCGCAGGGTCACTCACGACACTGCTGCTGTGGCCCCTTGAATCCGTTTTCAGGCGGGACCGGCGGGTGAGGCCTCGGCCTGCGCGATCTGACCGGCCAGTTCGAAATCCAGCCGCGTCAGTCCCCCTGCGCTGTGCGTGCTCAGCCGCACGGTTACTTTTCGCCAGCCGACGAGCAGGTCCGGATGATGGTTCAGGGCTTCCGCCAAAACCGCGACCCGCCTGACAAAGTCGATGCCGGCCAGGTAGCTGGCAAACCTGAACTCTTTCACCAGTTCCTTGCCCTCCAACTGCCAGGCGGGAAGGGCGGCCATCTGCTGCTGGATGGCGGATTCGCTCAAAAGCTCCGGTTTCATGGCGCAGGATCTGTGGTCTTGTCGGGAATCGACGGGCATGTGCCCGGTGTCAGAGCATTCTGTGCCGCAGGTGGCATGTCCATCAGCGGCCCGCAGCGGGTTGACCATTCTTGAATGGAGGGATGAGAGTTCATGCGGTGGTGTGGAACTTCGAGATTTGGAGGCCCGAGGCCCGCCCTGGTCAATGGCGCTGGCCCCCCCAGCACCCCATGGCTGCAAGGGACCCAGTGTGAAACGAAACCCCCGATCAAATCTTAGACACAATAACCGGGATGCGGCCGGCGATTGGATGGCGATGGATTGGACCTCGCCCGCTCCGGCGAAAGCATTGACAGCCCTTCCGCTGATCCCGTATAACCGGGAAATGGCCAGCAGCATTCGCCTTCCGTCCACGGGTGCCTCCCACCGCCTCACGGCGATGCTGTCGGGTTTGGGCGCTGGCTTCAGCGGAGGGCTTGTTTTCTGCATGGGGCTCATTCTGTGCCTGTGCGGTGGCCTGATCGCCTGCTTTGCGATGCTCAGCGCGCAGTTGCGGCAGCCGGCGCAGGCCGAGGCCATTCCGCCTGCGATGACGGCGGACGAGGTCTTCAATGCGAGGCACTACCCGCGGGTCGATAGCCCGCGGTTTCGGTTTCCCCGATTGTGGATGCCTTCTTACCCAGACCCAAACATGTTCAGCGACCTTCCAGAGCCGCTCCCTGAGATCCTCCCCACGTGCAATCCTTCACCCAAGGTGCCGCTCTACCCTCCGGGGGCGCGTGAGAGCACTGACTTTTGAAGCTGGTACTCTCGTGGCTGGGCGGCGGCATTCGGTCCGGTGGAGTCTCCCCAGCGCAAGCCGGCAGTAGCACGGGCAATCCTGCCCGTGTCGTGCGCTCTCTTCGCGGGCAGGATTGCCCGCACTACTTCTCCCTTGAAATGCATGCCCCGGACCTCACTCACCCGGCAGCGTCTTCTTGATGCGTTCCCAGGAAGCCTGCACCACCGCATGCGTGGGGTTGGGGAAGGAAAGCTCGTCTGACAAAGCCTGCAACTGCGGAGCCACTGACAGGCTGTGGCGCAGCTCCGCCACGAGCGCCGCCAGATCCTCCCGTGTGAAGCACGCGTTCATGCTCTCGATGACGCAGACAAAGCCCTCCGGCGTTGCGGTCAGGGCCGCTGTTTCCCGTTCAAACTTGGCCATCTCCCCCTCCCACACGGCCAGAACCGCATCGGTGATTCCCCCGGTGTGAGTGCACAGATAAGACGCCACATGCAGCGGAGAGAAAACAAAAGCGCAAATCCCGCAGCCGTCAGCCACACACTCCTTCTCGCAGTCACGGATCAGCCCGGCGGGCGGGTCTGAGAGTTGATAAGCGGTGGGCGTGGTCACAAGAAGTGGGCTAGGGGGCGGGCACGCAGGTCTAGTGGCCTGCATTTGATCCCTGGCCCCAGTACTGCGGAGGAGAAAGAGGATGAAGAGATCAGGCTGCGGCCTGGGCGCAGGGCTTGATGCGTTTTAAAACGAGCCGCATCTCGGGCTCGGCGATCTGACGGTCATAACTGCTCTGCAGGTTCATCCAGACCTCTGCAGGCCATGCAAAATAACGGGCCAGCCGAAGGGCGGTGTCTGCCGTGATGGAACGCCTGCCCTTCACGATTTCATTGATGCGACGGGGTGGCACACCGATGTCCTGCGCCAGCCGGTATTCCGACAGGCCCAGCGGCACGAGGAAATCCTCGCGAAGAACTTCTCCAGGGTGAATGGGGGCGTGCTTTTTCATGGTGAAGGGTGGTCAATGATAGTCCACGATTTCAACTTCATGCGGCCCGTCCGTTTCCCAGCGGAAGCAGATGCGCCATTGGTCGTTGATGCGGATGGAGTGCTTTCCTTTGCGGTCGCCCTTGAGAGCTTCCAGCCTGTTGCCAGGAGGCACTCGCAGCTGGAGCAATTCCGTCACGGCATGCAGTTGGGCGAGCTTCCGCAGAGCGGTGCGCTGAATGTCCGGCGGGAAAGCACGGACTTTCTCGAGCTTGAACAGCCGGGAAGTGTCGTCGCAGGCAAAGGAACGGATCATGCATCGTGGCAGCCCCATAGTAACGGGCGGCGTTATGAGTGGCAAGGATGAAATAGCCGGTGATGCTGCTCCCCCCATCCATCCCCGGAGCAAGCCGGAGGCTTGCGCTACGGCCTGGCACTCGCCCTCGCGCCGGGGAGAGGTTTCCACCATTTCCACGGTTTCAACGGGGGAGTGTGTCTCTCACCCGCGCCTGAGGAGGAGAGGTTTCCACCATTTCCACGGTTTCAACGGGGGAGTGTGTCTCTCCGCGCGTCTGAGGGGGAGAGGTTTCCACCGTTTCCACGGTTTCAACGGGGGAGTGTGTCACTCCCAGGTGAAGGTGTAGGTGTGGAGATTGCCCGCTTTGGTGACTTCACACTGCTGGCGGGAGATGAGGTGGGGGATGATCTCGCTGTAGATCTTGGAGGCGGTGAGCGCGCCCATGCGCCCGGGATTGGCGGCGAAGCGGTGCGTGAGCTGGCTGCGGGTGTACACGGCCTGGCGCTGGCCGGGTTTGACACTGGGATCTCCCATGATCTGCGCGAGCAGCCATTCGGCGGTGTCGTCCACCTGGAGGCGGCGGCCCATGCCTTCCAGCTCCACGAGGGCGTCGAGGCAGGCGTTCTGGTGCGCCTCCGCAATCTCCAGAATCTCCGGGGTGATGGTGAAGGGATCGGTGGTGCTGCCCCTGGCCCAGCGGCAGGCCTGGAAGATGATCGCCAGCTTCAGGCAGCGGGCGGGGGATTCATTGAGGCTGGATAGCAGGTTCTCGCTTCCTGTGGTATAGTCGGGTATGGATTCGCAGCGGGCGCGGTTGCGCTGCTGCAGGCCCACCCAGTAGTGCTTGGCGGCCTTGGTGAAGCTGTCCCGGCCCACGGTGCCCTTGAGGCTGGTCAGATTGCGGAAAAGGTCGGCCATGTTTTGCAGCTCGTCTCCTTCCAGGGTTTCCGGCCACCAGATCTGCCGTGCCTGCCGGGTGGCCACGTAGAAGCCAAAGCGGCGGCGCAGCCCGCAGCCGGCGGCGATTTGATCCAGCCTTGCCACGCCAAAGGTGCTGCCGATGCAGAGGCTCAGCGTGGCCTGCTCGATGTGCCGCTGGCATTCGCCGTCGGCGTTGCTTTTGCCTTCCCGCAGAAAGTTCTGGTGCCATGGCGAGCCATCGTAGAGTCCCAGATAGCGTGCGGAGACCTCCCGCCCGAAGGACTGCGTCTCCCAGCTTCGCAGGATGGCGTTTCCTTCATCCTCAAACTGCAGGCGGTGGGGCTGCTGCTCAAAGGTGTCAAACAGCGCCGAGTCGCTGGCGTTTCCAGCGATGAGGTCGTCCGGCGTGAGGATGTGCCGTGCGAGCTGGACCGCTGGCAGAAAGGTGGTGCTCTTGCGCATGCCTGCGCGGCTGGCCACGAAGTTGAAGATCGTCAGCGGTTTGCGACCGCCGAAGTTCAGCGTGACATTGGGCGTGAGGAGCCTGCCACACAGGGCGAGGATGGGGGCCACGATGAGGCCGTCCGGCAGTTCCGAGACATTGCGTGTGAAGTCGCGGTAATCCATGAGGATGGAATCCTCCGGGATGGGATGCTCACGGATTGTCTCACACTCCCCCGTTGAAACCGTGGAAATGGTGGAAGTCTCGGCCTTGGGTGTGGCGGGAGAGACACACCCCCCCGTTGAAATGGTGGAAACGGTGGAAGTCTCCGCAGCGGGCGTGGCGGGAGAGACACTCACCCCCGTTGAAATGGTGGAAACGGTGGAAATGTCCGCCGTGGGCGTGGTGTGAGAGACACACCCCCCCGTTGAAATGGTGGAAGTTGTGGAAGTCTGCGGGCCCTTGGCAGCAGGCTCTGCGCGTTTGCCCCTATCCGGTGAATGGGGAGGAGGTGGGGTGGTTTCTTCGCTGGCGGGCGGATTGGGCTTGTACCAGTCGGGGGCCGGAGCGTCCGCAGGGCGCAGGTGCCGCGTCCAGTCGGCGGAAGGCCGGAAGGCGCGGCGGGCCTGCAGCTCGGCGGTGGCATCTGTGAGTGCGGGAGAAGTGGTGCCGGGGGCGGCTTCGGCTTTGGGTGAGGTTTGAGAGGCGGAGCCGGGATGGGAGTTGGAATTGGAGTCAGAGTTCATGGCAGTCAAAAGATGGGGTTCGGAAGATTCAGGTGAGTGGAGATGTGGATTCATTTTCGGGTGGTGAAGAGGCCGTCGAGGATGGGCTGGCGCTCGGCCTCGGGCAGATGGAGGACATCGCCGAGGTCTTTCAAAGGTTTGGGCAGGAGGCGGGCGATGGCGTACACGCCAGCGGCCTGCAGGTCTGCCAGCCAGGAGGCGGCGGCGTTCATGCCGGGCTCGTCCGTGTCCGGAATGATGTGCACCTCCCTGCCGCGCAGCCGCTCCAGCAGCGTGGCATCCCGCGCAAAGCGGGAGCTGGCGCTGGTGGCGGCCAGGATGCTCCACGCGTGCGGTGTATCCACCAGCAGCATGGCGGCGAGGCCCTCGATGAGACCTACCGCCCCCTCCACCAGCAGGACGTGCGTGGTTTCACCCAGCCAGCCCTGCCCGATGAAGGCGCCCTGGGAGCCTGGGAGATTGCGCGCTTTGATGGGCGTGCCGTCCGCCTTCACCAGCGGCTTCCCGTCCAGCCGCCGCGCCTGCGCAAAGGTGCCCTCCGTGATGACGAGGCAGCGCTGCTGCTGCACCTCCGCCACCCGGAGAAACCCGTGCCGGTGGGCGAGATCCACCGCATCTGGCAGGATGCCGCGCAGCTCCGCCACGGTGCGGATGTCTTCCGGTGTGAGCGGATGAAACTCAGGCCACGTCCCGCGCAGCCGTGCGCGGTCTTCCGCAGGTATGGCGGGTGTCCGGGGGCTCTGCGGCTCGGCGACGCTCTGCGAAGAGGAAGAGGTCTTCTGGCAGGATCTGTCCGGCATGGAGGTCCTGCTTCCGGCCTCCGCACTGCGGGCGCGGCGGCCACGCGGCGGCATCTTGGCCCTCAGCAGATACCCCGCAGGCTCCCCGTTGCTGCCGCTGGTGGTGGCGGCGCAGTGCAGCTTGTGGCGCAGATCATGCTCGCTCCAGGGCGGGCTGCAGTCCTTGTTCCAGTGGCTGAGCAGGGGCAGTGCCTCCGCTTCGGAGAGGTCAAAGCCGCGCACCAGCGCCACTGCGGCGCGGAAGGCGGCGGCATCTCCCCCCTGCCCGGAGACGGAGGCGGGCATCCTCGCCAGATAGGCGCTGGCTCGATCGGTGGTGGATTTCATTTGATGGTAGAAAATGGTCAAATGTGGTAAAATGGAGCGTTTCAGGCGCACGGACTGGCGGCGGACACCAGGGCTGGAGCGCCTCCCGATGCAGGGGCGGGCGGCAGCGCTGCGGGCTGCTCGTGCTGCTCCAGCGCGGCGAGGACCTTCCGAACGTCAAAGCGGCAGTAGCCGCGAATCTTGATCATGGGCACGGCCCGGGCGCAGACCCAGTTGTGCAGGGTGCGGCGGGAGATGCCAAGCACCCGCGCCATCTCCACCTGCGTGAGCAGCTCCTTTCCAGTCGGATGGATGGCCGGTGTCCGGGAGGGATGCGTGGCGGTGGTTGCGGAAGGGCGGGGGATGCGTGCTTTCATGGTGTCTTTCGGTGTTTTGAATGTGTTACGATGTTGCATGTTGAGGTATGAACAGGTGTTGTGTGGTATTCAGTGTCCGCGCCATGGCATGAAAATGCCGAAGGGTCGCGGAGTCCGCGTGGGTTGGGGCGTGGTGGGCCGGAGACCCTTTCAGGGCCGCCGGAATGTGCGCCGGGTGCTTGGTCAGAGTTCTTCACTGCCGCCTCGCTGGCATCCCCGCCGGAGGCCGCGTTCTTCACGCCGGTCTCGATCAGGAATGAAGAAAGACTTGGGCCCGATTTTGGAAAGTCAAAGACATTTGCAGGATAAAATGGAACGACGACGCAAGCCCGGGCGAAAAGCCCGGCCGTGAAAGTGCTCGTATGCCCCGGAAAGCCGGGCATTGGCGTGGCGTCCCGCGTGCATCGGAGATCACGGTGTTTCTTCCATCAGGCGCATGGTGCCGAGCATCCAGACCCATGCGCTGCTGCGTTGCATGAGGTATGAACGAGAGCTTCCATCCTGCCTGGCGGAGTCTTCTCTCCGGCTACTCCCTCCCACCCCTGCGTGAGGTCGTCTGGGGCTGGGACGGCCGGGAAATTCACCAGGTGGCGCTGCATGAAGAGGCCGGGTCGCGAGATGTGTACTGGGCGGATTTGTACGACCGCCGCGTGGGCGCCATCTCGCACTGGATGCCCCTTGCTGAAAACCCCGACCAGCCGCCCCGGCCGCCCGACCGCTGGGCCAACCGCCACGACGGCCTCTCCCAGCCGCCGCAGGATTCCAGCTTCGTGTGGGTCTTCATCGGCGATGACCCGCCGCGCCGTGCGCAATACATCGACGACCACTGGCTCGATCTCGACGGCCAGCTACTGGACGCACGCGGCCTCAAGTGGCTGCGTGATCTGGAGTATACGGACGCCTTGGTGCGCGCGTGAGCGGCCTCTTAAAAGCCGGAATGGAAAAGCCTCCCTCTCTGCTCCTTTGGCCTCTGGGTGGCGAGACCGCAGCAGCGTCTCACGGTGATCGGCGGACGATTATTTGAGCGGCGGCGGGATTCGAAAAGGTTCAGGCTGCACACCTGCCCGGTAGGGAATGAAAGCAGGAGGTGTGAGGTAGCTCACAAAGATCGTTCGCAACGCTGCGACGGCGGAGGGTGAGAGGTGCAGGAAATCTCTGGCATGAGCCGCAGCGAAGGCGACGAGCGGGGCGGGACCGCTGCTGGAGCGGTAGTCTTCGTCCTGAGCCCTGCGGACGCATGCGGTGCTTTTCAGCAGGGCCAGCGTGAGCTGGATGCCAAAGGTCTGCTCAGGCTCGGCCAGGAGCCGCTGCTGCAGCCATTGCGCATCTTGATCGTCGCGTTTCACGGCGTTGATCACCTTGACGAGAAGCGTCGTGCCTGCGGAGTTCCGACCTGTGGAAACCACGAAGTCATTGAAGTGCTCCGCATCCGCCACCAAGGGGCTGCGCGTGAAGATCGCGGCGATGTGTTCACGGCTGGGGGCGATCGGGTGGTCGGTCAGCTTGCTGGCAAAGCCCTCCGTCCACGCCGCATCAAGCTGCAGTTTCTCGCTTTCCGCCAGGTGCATGCACGTGCCGAGCAGCTGCGGTACCTGGGCCAAAGATTGAATGAATTTGGCGACGGGCGTGACCGAGACCCCGAAAAACCGCTGCTGTTCATCCTCCGGCGTCTTGCGCATCAGTTCGCAGACATGGAGGACCACCTGCTCCACTTTGGCAGGATGCCGGCGTGCGGCCTGAGCCAGCAGCGCGGGGTACTGCCAGTAAAAAGCATCCACCTTCATGCCCACATCGGCCCATTCCGTGGCAGCCAGAAGGCGGTCCAGCTCAGGCACAAGGTCATCCGCCTCAGCCGCCAGAAACGGCTGCAGCGCCCTGGCAAGTCCGGCGTCCAGCTTTGACACATCCGGGTAGTCCGGCAGCTCCTTGCGCAGCAGCAGCGAGAACGCCCGGCGCTGCGCCGGTGGTATGGCCGCCAGCTCCGCCTGCCGCCGCGTCAGCACTTCACGCAGCCGCTCATCGCGCTTGTCCAGGTCCAAACCATGTTGAATGACCTGGGTCCGGCTCAGGGCCAGCAGGGCCGCGAAGATCTCGCTGCCCAGCGTTTGCGGCTGGCGCGCTGCCAGCAGCGGGCGCAGCGGAGGCACCCGCTTCTCACTGCCCATCCAATTGCTTATCCTGAATTCACGCAGCTGTTCAGTCAGGCTGCTGATCCAGGTGTTGGGCTCGCCGCAGGGCGAGAGGATGTAGTTGCGCCAGCCCGGCGCGTCGGCCAGAAAGCCGAGGTTTTCCGCCAGAGCGATGATCGCTTCAGGTGATCTTAGCATCTCCGATGTCACCAGCTCACGGGCCACCGGGGCGAACTCGTACGGCCCGCAGAGCAGGCCTTCCTCCAAAGCCAGCGGCAGCAGGCAGAAGAGCGTGGGATCACGCAGGGAACTCTTCAGCCAGGCTGAAAAATTAGACACATACGAAGTGGTTTCCTCAGGATCAGTGCTGCGGTGGCGCGCTAGTTTGGCATGCCATGCCTTGATCAAGCGCTGCCGCACTGCGGGGTCGCTGCTGATCATCAGATCACGCAGCATTTTCACACAGGTGATGGCCTCGTCCTGACGCTTCGCTTTGACCAGCAGGGTGAGGTAGCTTGTCAGTGTCTCAGGCACGGCACCGCGCTTCAGTTCGGCGCGTGCCAGATCGCTCTTGAGCAGAGTCTCGCTCAGGTCCACCCGTAGCGCGCGCCACTGCCACACATTCAGCACCTCGTTCAAGCTTTTCACAGGAGGATGCTTCTCTCTGGGGCGCGTCGCCAGCCATGCGACTGCCGCCGCCGGGTAGTCCGGCTCAGGCGCGCTGAAGAGGCGTGCATAAAGCCGGGCGCCGGTGGCCGCAGGGGAGCCCAGCGCTTGATCGATGAGCGGCAGGAACTCCGTTTCAAAACTCCTGAAGTCCTTTTTCTGCGCGGCGCTTCGCACCAGGATCGTCATGGGGCTGGGCACCGCGATGGAGCCTGGCCCTGCAAAGAGTTCACCACCGCCACCCACAAGATTCAGCCATGATCGCAGCGGCGCCCAGGCCTGCGGATCACGCAGCAGGGCCGCCGCGTGCTGCGCACATTCGCTGAGATCTCCGCCGTCATGGATGACCAGTGAGGCCAGCGCCGCCAGGGCGGAGGGCTGCGCCTCTGGCAGTCGCAAGAGGGCGCGGCAGAGATCGTCGTGCGCCTGGCGTGCCTCCCTCATGGCCTCGGCATTCGCGCCTTCCACCGTGAAGTAGTCTGGATGATCGCTGCTTTGATTGAGCGGTGGGAAACGCCTGGGCTCATCGGCTGCGCCATGCCGCGTCATCTGAATCAGGCTGCTGCAGATGGATTGATTCAGCAGCGGAGCCAGATCCGCGGCATTCTCCGTGGAATTGATCCAGCGGGTGATCAGCCGCGCCACCGCAGCCCGGTGCGCGGCGGGTTCATACTCATTCACCAGCATGGCAAGCGGTGAGCCATCATAATCGGAGGCCACCACCGACTGCAGGCGTATCGAGCGCAGGTAGACCAGCGCCGTGGCAGGGGCCTTCTCTACAAGACAAGCGGCGGCATACACGCGTGGCCGGATGGCATTGAGGTCACGCTTCGCCATCTCAATGTACATTTCCAGGGCTGCCGCTTCATCGCCATAGTTGATGAGGGTGTCAGCGTAGCGCAGCAGTTCGGCTTCGCCGCTGTCAGCATCGGGCTTGATGGCCTGCAGCAGCAGCTTGAGTGCTTCCGGGCCACCCAGCAGATTCTCCATTTCCTCCCGGGAGTAGGTGCCGCCATCCGCGCGGCTCCAGGACCAGCTCCTGCCCACCTCGGCGATGGCAGGCAGATTGCGTGCCTTGAGCACGTCGATCATTCGCTGCGTTGCCTCGGTGAAGCGTGCTTGCTGCTGGTTGTAGGCGGCATTGCGGGAGTAGGGCGACAAATCCGCTTTGGCAAACCGGGCCAGCTGGGCCTGGCGTTCGCTTTCCGCTATCTTCTCCACCTCTTCGGGAGTTCCTATGGTGCTCAGGGCTCTGTGGGCTCTTTCGGTGGAGGCCGGGTGCAGTTCGACGACCTGCAGCCTCTGAATGGAGGCTATCACAAATGTCCGCAGCGGGTCGCTGAGTTTTCCAGTAGGGCGGTCGATCGAATGCAGCACATATTTGTCGATGCTGCGGAGCTGGCCGGCATCCCGCGCCAGTGCGCTGGCTGCGGCCAGATGCTTGAGCGCATCCACCGTGTCCTTCCGCACCCGCGCCAGCCAGGCTGCCAGCATATGGTCGGCCAAAGTCGGGTGAGGCTGTGCGAAGCGCCGCTTCATCTCTTCTTCGATTTCCGAAAAATCACCCAGGCAGAGCTCCAGCGTCAGCCGGGCGTCCGTTTCGTAAACCTGGGCCAGCCTGGCGTGGACTGTGGCCATGGCTGACTCGTCGCGCGACCTGCGTGCGTTTTCCCACCACGCCCCCTGCGCCGCCACTGCGGCCAGCACCGGATGGGTGATGCCCAGCTCAGTCAAGGGCTCTGGCAAAGAGGCATCTGCCGACACGACGGGGGGCAGGCCTGGAGGTGCTGCCACGGCGGGCGCAGATGTCTTGGCAAACGCACGCATCAGCCGAATGGCCTCCTCCAGGTCATTCATCCGTATGTCGGCTCGAATGATGGGGATCACCACAGCGGCTCGTTCGTCCGGGCTCATCGCAGGCACTTGCAGGGCCAGATCCACCGCCCGCGCAAGGATGCGCAGCTCCTCTGCCGAGGCCGCCACCCCTGAATTCTCTGACGTTTGACCATCGCTAGACGGCAGCAATCCCAGCAGCGCCGTGATGCTCTGAGGGCTGGAGGGGATCTGGTCCGCCAGCTTCAGTGCCAGCACACGCCGTGCCGCTGCCGAATCCTTCTGCGCAGCAAGCGCAGGCATACCCGCCTCCAGCGCCGCTGCCGCATGATATGCCCTGCACGCGGCGAGGAATGCTAGCTGAGGAAAGGACTCGCGAAAAAGCTCCACCTCGGCGTCCAGCACCTCCAGAGGCAGCCTGTCGCCATACACTGCATCAAGCAGCCGCGCCGCATGCAGCGCCAGGACACGTGGGTGTCGGGACAGCACGCCGGGGGCCTCGATGCCCGCTGGATCCAACAGCACCTCAGGCTGCTCCAGCCCGCCCGTCACCAGCGTCTTTTCCGCCTCCGCACGGCGCGCGGCACCTACACGGGGAAGGAGTTGTTGAAGATGCGCGACTGCGAGGTGCTTGGCATCGAGCAGCGTTTCTGGCAGCGCGATGAAGGCTGCCGGCGGGGCGTCCTCCACCTGCGTAAACGCGTAGCACGCGCTGTAACCGATGCTGTTCCGCCGGTAAATGTAGGCGCTCATCCGCGCCATCCGGCTGTGAATGATTCCCAGCGTGCCAGGCGGCAGCGCAAGCCCCTTCCACGAATCGTCATTGTGCATGGGGTGCAAAAACCGGCCGTGGAGATCCCCGCGGAACCGCCCGCCAAACCAGGGCGACTCATCCGCCGGCATCTCCGCCGCTTGCGTGATCAATGCCATGAACGCCGTGACCGCCGCCTCGTGATCTCCCATTTCCTCCAGAGCCGCGGCCCGCAGGTACTGCATCTGGTAGTTCGTGGCATGTGCCACCAGCGCCTGATCCAGAAGGTGCGCCGCAGCGCTCCAGGCATGGCTGCGCGCCAGCGCATCCGCCGTGACCAACACCAGCTCCGCGTCCGCATCCGGCGGGGGCGTGAATCCCTCCAGAGCTGCCAGCGTCCTGGTCTCCTCTCCACAGTCCAGCCGGACCTGGCAGCGCAGAAGCTTCGTGCTGGCGGATTTTTCCAGTTTGTCCACCTCACCCAGAGTGCGCAGCGCCTCAGTCAGAAGGCCAAACCCCGCCTCACGCCGGGCGATCTCCAGCCGCAGCTGCACGTCTTTCGGTCGCAGCTTGGCAGCCTTGTACAAACAGCGGCGGCTTTCCTCCTCCTCCCCGGCGCGGGCCTGCACCACGCCCAGCTCCAGCCACCCGTAGGCATCGTTGGGCTCCTCCTTCAGCTTCTTCACCATCGCATCCCGCAGCTCGCGCAGCCGACCATTCTCCTGCATCACCATGGCGAGCTGGCGCAGGCACTCCAACCGCGCATGTGGAGGGGCGGGCAGTTCATAAAGCTGCCTCAACACAGCCTCTTCATCATCAGAATACCTGCCAGCGCGGAAACTGTGTGCCAATGCCGAGAGGGACATGCGGTCCGCCGGATGTCTTTGTGCATTCTGGCGCAAAACGGTGAGCGCCTCGGCAGCACGCCCTGTTTCGTTCAGCAGCATCGCCAGCAAAACAGCCTCTCCCGGTCGCGCCTTGCCACCACTCGGCAGAGCCGAAAGCTCCGAGATGATCGTGTCCTTGGAACCACCACGAGAGATGCTCTCCACGTAAGCGTCAAAGCCCAGTCCCGGCACTGGACGCACGCTCAAAGAGTTGCGTAGGTATGATTGCCCATGGACGACCTGCGGCACAAACACCAGCGCCACGAAGGCGACAACTAGACGTAATGTCATTCCTCGATTCTCCGATGACGGCACACGCTCTGCAAGACTCAAATCGCAACGGGATCGCCCCCAAGGGAAAGATCCCAACGCAAATTCCTCGCGCCTACTCCCTCCTGCTGAGCACCCACTCTCCCACGCGCTCCAGCCGCAGCACGTGCTCATGAAACCGCAGCAGCGTTTGGCGGTGACCGACGCTGATGAAGCCGATGCCGGATTCGCGGATGAGGCTGCAGAGGCGGCTTTGAGACCTGTGGAGCATCGGCGGAGTCATGCGGGACTCCGGGATTAGGACTTCCCCATGCGCAGGCCTTTTACAGCCATGGACAGCGGTGGGCGCGATCTCACGGCATGAAATTCAAAGCGATCCTGCAAAACCGCGGGGTCTCGCTCCTCCGTCAGACGGCCACCGAGTGGATGGAAGACGGGGCCCTGAGACTCAGCGCCGCCCTCGCCTACTACTCGGTTTTTTCCATCGCGCCGCTGTTGATCATCAGCATCAGCATCGCGGGCCTGGTGCTGGGCACGGAGGCCGTGCGTGGCCAGCTCCATGAGCAGCTCAGCGGCTACATAGGCCAGCAGGCCTCGCTCGGCGTGCAGAGCCTGGTGCAGGGCGCCTCAAAGCCCGCGCAGAGCTGGATGGGTGCGGTCACAGGCTTTGTCGTGCTGCTGCTGGGTGCCTCCAGCGTCTTTGCCCAGCTCAAGGATGCGCTCAACATCATCTGGGATGTGAAGGTGACGAAGAAGGTGGGCGTGGCGGCTTTCATCCGCGCGCGTCTGCTGTCCTTTGGCATCGTTCTGGGTCTGGGCTTCCTGCTGCTGGTGTCGCTGCTGCTGAGCACCGCCATCGCCGCGATGAACAAGTACCTCAATCACTACCTCGGCATGCCTGCGGAGGTGTGGACGGTGCTGGCCTCCGTCGTCTCCATGGGGCTTCTGGCGGTTCTCTTTGCCACCATCTTCAAAACGCTGCCGGATGTCCATGTGCATTGGCGGGAGGTGTGGGTGGGTGCGGCAGCCACCGCCGTGCTTTTTGAGGTGGGCAAATACGGCCTCGGCAGCTACCTGGGGCGGGAGAGCACCGCCTCCACCTACGGCGCCGCCGCCTCCGTGGTGCTGCTGCTGCTCTGGGTTTACTACGCCTCCTGCATCCTGCTGTTTGGCGCGGAGTTCACCCAGGTTTACGCCAGGTCATCCGGGCGCTCCGTGAAGCCCGTGCCTCATGCCGAACTCGTCACTGAGGAAAGCTCTGGAAAGCATCCCATGACCGTGAGCGGCCAGCCTGCCAATCAGAAACGCCCGGCCACCGCCGGGGAGCATGAGGCATCGGCTGCTGCGTTCCGTGCCGTGGCTCCCGGAGAGCATGCGCGGGGCGGGGCACCTTTTCCCGCCGCCGCCTTGGCGGGCACTTTGGCCGCCAGTTTCGTCATCGGCCGTGTCGTGCGGCGGGTGCTGTTTTCGCGGTAGAAAAGGCGTCTTGGCTGGTCTCCCATCCAAAGCGAGTGACTCAGGGCACTGGTGTGTCCCTTTGAGCCGAAGCCGAAGCCGAAGGCGGCTGGGAATGCAGGGCCGCAGCGTAGTGGTCCTTCACCATTCTGAGCAGCATCGGCTTGCCCATTTCCAGAGCGAGCTTGGCCACCAGACCGAAGGCCACCGCCGCCAGAGAACGGGACTCATTTCGTTTCGCAGGCTCACGGACCGCCACGGGCTGCCGGAGGGCGCGTTTGTCATGCCTGGATTTTTTGCTGGAGGGAATCAGAGCCAGGGCCATGCCCAGCGCGGCTGCTGCACCCAGGTAGAGCCCAGCATGATCATGGAAGGAATGCTGCAGGCGGTCTCCCACCTGGGCGGCACGATGAAGGCCGGCGCGATGAACGATCAGCGCCTCACGATTGCGCGAGATTTCGGCGATCAGTTCGTCGGTTGACTTGGGTGTGTGGGAGTCTTGGGCCATGATTTGTCCTTCCTGAACTCGGCTTTTGTTTTCTCAAAAACGCCCGCCTTCAGGCGCGCCTTCGCCACCAGGGCCAGCACGGCCGCCAGCAGGAGATGGACGCCCGTGGCGCCGCCCATGATCTTAAGCCATACGTAAGAGCCGTCCATCCATGCAGCCAGGGCAAACACGACGGTGAGAACCAGAAACACATACGCAAACAGGGCCAGGATCAGCGCGCCGATGAACAAGCCCGCAATCACTCCATAGTGTGAGCCGGCTTCTTTGGCCTCGATCAGCGCGAGCTGGCTGCGGAGCTGCACGCAATGCAGCACGGCCTCCAGCCAGGCCCGGAGATGATGGAAGAGCCCCCCGGAGTGGTCATGATGTGGAGCGGGTGCAGGCCCTGCGGGAGAGGTGCCTGATGAAAATGTCTCCGCCCCAGACTCGGACGGCGGATGATGGGAAGGCATGCTCATGAGTGGGGCGTTGTGATGATTTCGGGACACCACGCCTTGGCGGATGTGCGTGCTTTTGACATTCACTGTCAAAGAAGGGCGGCTGGTGAAGGGAGCGGAGCGAACGCATGCTTCACTGCATCTTCACCTTGCAGCCAGCCTGCCGTGGTGCTTTGTGAATGCCCCCCGGATGCCTGCCAACTCCACCACCGCTGAAATCGTCGCCGCCATGCGCTCTGCGCAGCGCATCGCCATCGTCGCGCATGTGAGGCCGGATGGAGACGCCGTGGGCTCCGTCCTCGGCCTCGCGCTCAGCTTGCGCGCCCTGGGCAAGGACGTCATCGCCATGCTGGAAGACGGCGTGCCTGCCAACCTCGCGTTTTTGCCCGGCACCGACACCGTCATTCAGCCCGGCACCGAGCCGCTGAATATCGACCTCGCCATCGCGCTGGACACCGCCACGCATGAGCGCGTGGGGGAGAAAACCAAGGCCCTGCTGGATGCCGCGCCCGTGATGATCGACATCGACCACCACCCCGCCAATCCCGGCTACGGCACGCTCAATCTCATCGTCCCCACCGAGCCCGCCACCGGGCAGATCGTTTACAATCTGCTCAGCGAGCACGGCCTGCCCATCGACGACGCCATCCGGCAGAATCTCTTCATCGCCATCTCTACGGACACCGGCTCCTTTCAGTATTCCAGCACCAATGCGCGCACACACCGCATCGTTGCCGAGATGATCGATGCCGGGCTGGACACCGCCCACCTGGCGAAGCTCATCTATCAGAGCTACCCCGTGCGCCGCCTGGAGCTCATGCGCGACATGCTCAACCACATGGAGTTTCGCGCCGAGGGCCGCATCGTGAGCTGGCAGCTCAAGCAGGAAGTCATGGACGCCATCTCCATGGAGCCCGGCGATACCGAGGGCCTCATCGACACCCTGCGCATGATCGACAGCGTTATCACCTGCGTGATTTTTGAAGACATCCCCGGTGGCAAGGTGCGCGTCAGTTCGCGTTCCAAGGACAACCGCCTCGATGTCTCCGCCGTCTGCGCCCAGTTTGGCGGCGGTGGGCATCGCATGGCCTCAGGCGCACGCATGAAAGGCCCCATCGGCGCAGCAGCAGACAAATTTTTGCAAGCACTCGAACATGAAGTCAGACGAATTGATTAGCGGTGTCCTCCTGGTGGACAAAGACCAGGACATGACCTCGCACGATGTGGTGGCCGTCGCACGGCGCTGCCTGAACATGAAGAAGATCGGCCACTGCGGCACGCTCGACCCCATGGCCACCGGCATGCTCATCCTCGTGCTTGGAAACGGCACCCGCCTTTCGGATCTCCTCATGTCTGAGGACAAAGAATACGTCGGCACCCTCAAGCTAGGCCAGACCACCAACAGCCAGGACGCCGAAGGCGAAGTGGTGGAGGAAAAGCCCGTGCCTGCAGACCTTACGCTGGAGCAGGTGAAGGCCGCCTTTGACTCTATGAAGGGCGATTTCTACCAGATGCCCCCCATGGTCTCCGCCATCAAGATCGGCGGCGTCCCACTCTACAAGCTCGCCCGCAAAGGCCAGGAAGTGGAGCGTGAGCCCCGCTTCGTGCGCGTGTACGATTACGAGATCACCCGCTTTGAGCCGCCCTTCGTGGACTTCCGCGTCGTGTGCAGCAAAGGCTTCTACGTCCGCACCTACGCGCATGACGTCGGCCAGAAGCTCGGCTGCGGCGCGCACCTCAGCGCCCTGCGCCGAACCCGCTCCGGCCACTTCAAGCTCCTCCCCGGCAAGTACGTCACCTTTGACCAGCTCAAGCAGGGCAAGAAGGATGAAGTGCTGGCCTCCATGCTGACGCTGTATGATGTGAGCAAGCTGCGCGGCGCGTAAGCCGGGCAGGGAATGAAAAGGGGTAAGTAAAAATCAAAAGGGCAGGGGGGGCTTCGTCCCTGATCCCGTCGGGTGGCAAAGCCTCTCGGGAGCGCGGACTTCAGCCGCAGCAGGACGCTCTGGCCGTAGGTTGGGCGTGTTTGGCGTCGAGACCACTTCGCCACCCCGCCGCCCTCTCCGCCAAACCGCCCGACTGCGAGGACGTCTGCACGCCATGGCGTTTGCGGAACGCTGATGGACGGGCGGGCTGTCGCCACAGCCGTCCTACGACAGCGGGCGCCTGCCTGCCCCTCCCTTGCGCATCTCCGCTGCTTTCTTGCCCTCCTTGAAAACTTCAGGCGGACCGTACTGTTTAATGGGCACAGTCCAGACAGGCTGTTCCCACCATGAAACTTTGCTTCCTTCGTCCTTATATGGCGTTGGTTCTGGTCTGGCACTCCGGTCAGACGCTCTTCGCACAAGCCCCTGCGGCTCCTGATTCTCCCCCGCCGGTCAAGGCTCCGGCGCTCACGCCCGCCCAGGCCATCCTCAAAGCACGCCTCGCGGGCCAGGCACAGCGCGCCAGCCTGCTGGGCAGCGAGATCCACAATGCCGACCTGCGCATTGAAGCCCGCTTTGACGACCTCCTCACCACCCTGCCTGTTGTCAGCGACTCCAAGGACTCGCACACCAAGGTCACGCGCATGAAGGAAGAGACCATCGCGAGCCTGCAGCAGGCCGTCACCTACTACCAACAGAAGCGTGCCTGGCTGGAAGAGCAGATGGTGCGCCCCACCTTCAATCTCACCCAGACGCAGAAGCAGATGATCAGCAATGACTTCGAAGAGCGCATCGAGAAGCGCGTGAAGCAGATCGTGGATCTCTTCCAGACCTTTCCCAAGCATGAGGAGTTTGAGCGTTACAAAGCCGCAGGCATCAACAGCTTTGGCGGCGTGAGTTATGAGGACAGCGAGGACTACCGGCAGAACCTCCGCCTCTCCAGTCATACCAGCACCATGCGCAGCAAGCTCATCAAAGACATCCAGGCCAGCATCAATCAGCTTCATCAGGAAAACCTCACGCTCGCAGACATGGCCTCCAAAGCCGCCAATCCCGAGCTGGGCGAAGTGTATGGCGATGAACAGCGCAAAAACGAACAGTTGCGCGACGTCCTCAAAGAGGATCTCGAAGCCATCAAGGCGGGTCCCACGGTTCCCGGCCGCCCCGTCAGCGGCCACGAGGCGCAGGCGCTCGACAAGGTCATTAAGCACTCCGTCGATTCATTGCAGGGAGAGTTCACGCTTCTCTTCTCACGCTATGCCGACTGGCTCACGGCAGCCTCTGCGCTCAACACACTAAGAGCAGCCGCAGGCAGGCCCTAAAGCCACGCGCGTGAAGGCCTGGATTCATGCACCGGGCGCATGTCATTCGGCCCGCATGGTATGCAATGGTATAAACTACCCGGGAGGGCCTCCGCCGTGGTGAAAACGCCTCATTCATGCTCCCAAACCCGCCTCTAAAATCCATAAGCCGGAGTTTTTTTGCATTTTATTGCACAATGATGTTGCACGGATCTGAAGGTGAGTTACTATCCCAACCCGCAGCGAAAAACGCGGGCTGAGAAAAAAGGAAATAAGAGACTCAAGTCGCTCATTTCCAATTGGATCAGAAACGATCTTTTAGAAAACACAGAAGCAGTTTTGGCGAGGCGAAAGCC
>Ga0209066_10000997_pt1 | contig 39058 bp, 55 predicted proteins | sample All_14_2_FD_187198 | JGI IMG/M metagenome (GOLD analysis project Ga0209066, IMG submission 187198) | Freshwater microbial communities in response to fracking from Pennsylvania, USA - Allegheny Zone_MetaG_DW_15 (SPAdes) (version 2) ... | reverse complement strand
TACTTCGACATCGATATGTCCCGAAGCGAAGTGAGCGGTCACTCTCGTCGAGAGGCCCGTCCTTCGGGATGTGCCAATATGGGAGAGTTACTTCGACATCGCATCTGTCCACTGGCACGGCTCTTGCCTATTATTTACTTCGAACTGGTGATATGGGTCCGTATCGTCACCTTCCAATACGGGTCTCGATATGGGGTTGGCACGGCTCTTGCCTATTATTTACGTCCTCAGACCTTCTGGCAAGAGCCGTGCCAGGTTAGTGGTCACTCTCGTCGAGAGGCCCGTCCTTCGGGGCACCTTTCTCCCTTGGCCCCGGACGCATGCCCTGGCACATGTGTAGCCCCGGACGCCTTAAAGCCACGGAAAGTACCTTCCGTGGCTTCGGAGAGGCACTGCGCCCCAGAGCACTTGGCACGATTCTTGCCTTCGCACTTGGCACGATTCTTGCCTTTGCAAACGCCGTGCCGATCGCTGGCACGATTCTTGCCTTTGCAAACGCCGTGCCAACCCCCGTCCTTGGCCCTTTGGCACGATTCTTGCCTTTGCAAACGCCGTGCCGATCGCTGGCACGATTCTTGCCTTTGCCGGAGCTGGAAGTCGAAAGCCGGAAGTCGAAAGCCGCCGCTGGAGCCCGGATAGGGTGGGGGAGTGCTGGGCCTGGGCCACGTGGGTTTGGCATCTGCTCTCGCGTTCGTCCGCTGTCTTCGTCGTTTCGCGATTAATGCATATTCACGGGCATCGTAGTTCCGCGATTAATGCATATTCACGGGGGGAAGGGTCTTCGTTCTCTTTTTTTTTCGAAGATTCCCGGGCAAACCCTATTTTCAAAGCCCTGTCCCCCTGCGATGCTCGAGTATGGGGTTGACACGGGCAGAGCCGCGTGATATAATTGGGGCAATAGGAGAAAAACATGGGGCTTTATCATGAAAGCATGGGAGATGCCGCTGCCAAGTGGGTACAGCCGGGAAGCCCTGTTTTTACGCCGCTGGTTGCTGGATTTGCGCCTGAGGGTAGAATCGGCCCCCTCTGTCCGTCAGCGAATGCTGGAGCGTCGGATAAATGAGTTCCATAGCCACGGTAAAAGAGGAATCGCCCCTGGGAGCCGCGCAGGGAACTGCCACTATCTTGTCAAATCTCTCTGAGAAAGAGCGGTGTTTCGTGGCCGCTTACATAGAAAACGGCTACTCTGTTGCCGGGACCGCCGAAACCCTCGGCTGGAGCCGTTCTGTGTGCCAGAAGATGATAGATAGGGCTGAAATCCGTCGTGCTGTCTCCGTGGCCCAAGACGACGTTGACTCGATCGATTTTATGAACGAGAAGTGGGTAAAAGCCCAGTTGATGCGGCTGTTCCCTAAGGTGATGGGCGAAGAGGAAATCCCCTTCGTCGACAACATGGGCGTCCAGTGTAGTGTTAAAAAATTTTACCCAGACATTGCGATGCGCGTCCTGGAATATGTGCAGCCAAAGAAAGCCGCCGCCGTTGTGATCGACGTTAACCACAATTGCACCGTCGATATCCGTGGGCTATTGGAACAGCGCGAAGCGAAACTGCGAGAACTTGTCGGGAATACTTACGAGAACGGGGAAACTACGTGACCCCCCAGCAAAAGGACACGCTGTCGTGGATGCTTTCCCCGGAAGTATATCTGTCGCCCCTTCGTTTCTCCATGCAGGCATACGATTGGGGCAGGGGGGACTTGAGAAAGTTCAAAGGGCCACGGAAGTGGCAGCGAGACATCATGCTGGAAATCGAGGAGTATCTCAAGGACGCTCTGGCAAAAGGTAAGGATACGAACAGCATCAGCGAGGACTTTTACAGACACGCTGTTGCCAGTGGCCGGGGTCCGGGAAAGTCAGCCCTGATTGGCATGCTGTCTCACTGGTTCATGAGTACCCGCATTGGGGGTTCTACGTGGGTCGCAGCAAATGGCGCGCCGCAGTTGCAAACCAAAACATTCCCTGAGATAGCGAAATGGGTCAGTCGGGGAATCAACAGAGAGTTCTTTGACATTAACGCAATGTCTATCCAGCCCACAAAGTGGTTCAAGGAATACATCGAATCGCCCCTTGGACTGGCCAAGAGCACCCGTTACTATTATATTTCCGGTCAGCTGTGGTCGGAAGAAAACCCGGACGGTTTCGCGGGCGCTCATAACTATGATGGCGAGTTTGCTATTTTCGACGAAGCGTCCGGCATACCCGACAAAATATGGACAGTGCAAGAAGGTGTATTTACTGAGGACATTCCGGACCGGTTTTGGTTAGTGTTCAGCAACCCTCGAAAAACATCTGGATCATTCTTTGAGTGCTTCCACAAGAATAGAGAGCTGTGGCGAACCACGCAGATCGATTCGCGTTCTGTCGAAGGCATCAGCAAAACTACCTACGACAACATCATCCAGCAGTGGGGCGAGGACTCAAATGAAGCGCGGGTCGAAGTCTACGGGCAGTTCCCGAATGTGGGAGATGAGCAGTTCATTGGTACGGGCATTGTCAGCGAGGCGATTTTGAGGGATAAGTACGATGATGACGCAGCGCCTCTGGTGATTGGGGTGGACGTTGCCAGGTTTGGGGCAGATAAGACGTGCATTGCGGTGCGGCGCGGCAGGGATTTGGTGTCGGTGAGCAAGTACAGCGGATTCGACACCATGCAAGTTGTCGGCAAGGTCATCGAGGCGGTGGAAAGGTGGCAACCAGACATGACGGTGATTGACGAAGGCGGTCTTGGGTCTGGAGTTGTGGATCGGCTGTCTGAGCAGAGATACAAGGTACGCGGGGTGAATTTCGGATGGAAAGCAAACTCCGTGGCCTATGCCAACAAACGTGCTGAGATGTGGGGAACGATGCGTGAGTGGCTGAAAACGGCGAGCATCGGGAGTGCTGGAGCGAATGCCCCGCAGGAGAACAGCTACTTGAAGGCGGAATTGTGTGGCCCTGAATATAAAGTAACCAGTAACGGGGCGATCCAGCTTGAGTCAAAAGACTCGATGAAGAAGCGGGGGATGGCATCGCCGGACGTTGCTGATGCTCTGGCCCTAACCTTTGCATATCCTGTGGCAAACAGGGCAGCCAGCAAAATGTTGAAAGATAGAGTATCGCCCCGTACAACAAGCTATAATCAACCGAATGCTGTAAGTTGGATGCAATAAGGACAGACTAATGGATAATCTAGTGGCAGACGAAGTATCCGAAGAATCCGCCGAAGAAAAGGTTGATCCGCTCCACGAAGTCCGTGAGCGGTACAAACTTTCGGAAGAATACTGGGCTGACGACCGCAAGAACGCATTGGACGACATAAAATTCCGAAGCGGCGAACAGTGGCCGAAAGAAGTGGCCGACCAGCGCACCAAGGACAAGCGCCCGTGCCTCACGGTAGATAAACTTAACCAGTATGTGAGGCAGATCGTCAATGATGGCCGACAAAACCGGCCCGCGATAAAAGTATCCCCCGTTGACGGCGGCGCTGATATAGCGACCGCTGAGATTCTCGCTGGCATCGTAAAGCACATTGAATCGCGCAGCAATGCGGACGCTGCCTACGATACTGCGCTTGACTCTAGTGCAACGGGCGGATTCGGGTATTTCACTGTCGGAACTGAATACACCGGCGAGGAATCCTTCGATCAGGACATCAAGATTAAGCGGAAACGCAATCCGCTGTCGGTGCTGATTGACCCGAACAGCACTGAAGCTGACGCCTCAGACATGAAGTGGGCCTTCGAGATTGAGGATTTCGACAAGGACGTGTTTGAAGAGAAGTTCCCCGGAAAGATTCCAGAGAATTGGGAAGCGCTCGAATGCGCAGATTGGTATGGCGAAAAAGTTCGCGTCGTGCGGTATTGGGAAGTCAAAGAAGAAGAGCGAACCCTGTACCTGATGGCCGATAACACCGTCATTTCGATGGCACGCTACACTGAGTTAAAGGATGCCGGTGTCGAGATTGATTTGCTGGTCAAGGACAAACGGAACATCCCGATCAGAAAGGTGTTTCACTCGCTATGCTCCGGTAAAGAGTACCTTGAAGAGCCTGTTGAATGGCCCGGCAAGTATATTCCAATCTGTGTCGTATGGGGCAACGAGATCGACATCGAAGGCAAAGTAACACACTCTGGCATCATCCGTCCGGCAAAGGACGCGCAACGACTGTACAACTATAGTCGGTCAGCATTTGCCGAGAGGGCAGCTCTCACGCCGAAGGCTCCGTGGCTTGCCGCTGAGGGGCAGGTTGAAAATTACGAAGACGAGTGGAAAACTGCGAATACCGTTAACCATTCAGTGCTGCGCTATACCCCGGTGTCTCTGAACGGGCAGCCTGTTTCGCCGCCGTCGAGAATCAACCCGACCGATGTTCCGGTGGGGTTCCAGCAGGACATGCAAATCAGCGAGCATGACATCCAGGGCGCTATCGGAATGTATGCCGCATCGCTTGGTGCTCCGAGCAATGAGCGTAGCGGCAAGGCAATCATGGCCCGTCAGCGAGAGGGTGACACCGGGACATTCCACTACCACGACAACCTGAACCGCGCCATTCGGCACTGCGGGCGGATCATCGTCGATTTGATCCCGAAAATTTACGACTCGAATCGCGTTGTTCGTATCATGGGCTATGATGGCACTACATCAGAGGCGTCCATTAACCCGACGATACCCACTGCCAGCCAAAAGCAAGGCCTGAAAATGATGTACAACTTGTCTGTCGGAACTTACGACGTAACGATCACATCCGGCCCGAGCTACAACACACTGCGGCAGGAAGCCACCGAAAGCATGGTCACAATGATTCAGGCGCACCCCGAATTGATGAACGTGATTGGTGACTTGATGGTTAAGAACATGGATTGGCCTGGTGCCGAGGAAATCAGCAAGCGACTGCATATGGTATTGCCTCCGCCGATCCTTGAGGCCGAACAAAAAGCTTCGATGGACAAGATGCCCCCTGAGATGCAACAGGCAGTTGAACAGTTCGACGCGGCGATCAAGCAGAAGGACGAGTCGATTAATGCTGCCGCCGATGAGATTGAACGTCTGCGGCAAGATAATCAGAAGCTCATCGTTGCTGCACAAAAAGCAGCCATTGATGCGCAGATGGCAGCCCTGGATACTCAGCAGGAGGTAATAAAGTCTGAGCAGGACTGCTTGGCGAAAGACTACAAGATTGCCGAACTGAACTTGAAACTGCAGGAGCAGGAAGCGATTCATAGAGTCACTGGGCTTGCTGAATCCATTCAAATATAAGAGACGGAAATTCCCCCGCGATGTTCGAGCATGGAATTGACACGGGCGGGGCCTCGTGGTATAATCGGGTTAGTATTACACACGGCACTTTGCCGGACACCATTAGGAATTAAACGAACATGGAAATCGAGTCAGAATTTGTTGTTGATGAAGGTCAAGCCGCTGTTGCCGATACGCAGACTGCCGATCCGGTTGAGCCGGTTGAGGGAGCGGAACAGGTAAAGCCTGAGCCGAAACCCGATGACCCCATTCCGAAGGGGGTTCAGAAGCGCATAGATCGCGCTGTCCGGCAGAAGTACGAGGCCGAAGCCCGTGCCAAGATGCTGGAGGAGCGCGTCGCCGCAATGGAATCTCGGCAAGCACCGCAGCAGCAGCAGCGCCAAGCGGACGACCAAGAACCGACCATTGACAAATTCGACAACTTCGATCAATATGTTGCCGCAAAGGCGGAATACATTGCCAAGAAGCAGATTGAATCAACGCTGACTGAGCGCGAGCAGCGCCAGAAAGCGGAACGCGAAGCAACGGAGCGCACAAAGACCGCTGATAGTTGGAATAAGCGAATTGCAGCAGCCACGGTAGAAATGCCGGATTTTGAGGAAGTGTTGGCGTCTTCGGACGTACCAATGACTCCTTCGATGCAACAGGCCATCATGGAAAGCGACATCGGGCCAAGGTTGGCGTACTACCTTGCCAATAACCCGGATGAAGCTGAAAAGATCGCCGGTATGAGCCCTATAGGGGCCATTCGCACACTCGGCCGAATCGAGGAACGGCTTTCTAACCAAAAGCCCACAGTAAAAACAACCGACGCACCCGCTCCGATCAAGTCCATCGGTGCATCTGCTTCCGTGTCGAAAGACCCAAGCAAGATGTCCGATGCTGAATTCGCGGCGTGGCGACGAACCCAAATCAAGGCGAGAGCCTAACAATTCAGGAGATTTATCATGGCGAATAGCCTAGTTTCGATTGACATGATCACGCGGGAAGCCCTGCGGATCGCACATGAAAAATGCCAGTTCATCGGCACCGTAGACCGTCAGTACGACGATTCCTTCGCCAAGAGCGGAGCCAAGATCGGCGCATCCCTGCGCGTTCGTAAGCCAAACCAGTACGTCCGCACGCAAGGTTCCCGCGTTATGGACGTTCAGGATCAGGCTGAAACCAGCGGTACGATCACTGTCGCCACCCAGGATCACGTCGACATGCGTTTTAACTCGGCGGAATTGTCTCTGACCATCGACGACATCAGCAAGCGTTACATCGAGCCTGCTGTTGCTGTCTTGGTGTCTGGCATCGAGTCCGACTTCCTTGCCTACGCTACCAAAGCCACCTATCAGGTTGCTGGTACTGCGGGTACGGCCATCACGTCGCTAGCCACTCCCGGCGCTGCACGCGCCAAGATCAACCAGCAACTCGCCCCGAAGGACAACCGTTACATCCAGATGGACTCGGTAACGATGGGTGGGCTGGTCAATGGTGTGGCGGCGTACTTCAACCCATCCAACGACATCTCCAAGCAGTATCGTGAAGGTCTGATCGCACGCACTGCGATGGCCGACTACTACGAAAACGAGCGTGTCTTCACCCAGACCATCGGATCGGACGTTACCGGCGTCACGCTGGATACCTTCACGTTGGCGGATGGCGGGTCGGCCATTACCGTAACTGGCGGCGCTGCTACCGTTGTCGGGCAGGTGTTTACGATTGCCGGTGTCTATGACGTGCATCCCGAAACCAAGGCGGCTTACCCGCACCTGAAGCAATTCACGCTGACCAGCACATCGGCCACCGCGTGGACATTCAGCCCCGCGATTCAGAGCACTGGCGCTCGCAAGAACGTGTCCGCACTTCCTACGACGACCGCAGCTATCGTGTTCGTCGGCGCAGCTTCGGCGTCTTATGTTCAGCCGTTGATGTATCACAAGGAAGCGTTCCAGTTCGTGACCGCCGACTTGCCGCTGATGGACGATGCTCACAAGTGCGTTCGCCGCGTTCAGGACGGACTGGCCCTGCGTGTTTGGCAGGCCAGCGACATCCGCAACGACGAACTCCTGATGCGTATCGATATTTTGTACGGAATGGCTGCTCTACGGCCTGAGTGGGCTTGCCGCATGATCGGCGCTGCCAACTAATCACTAGGGGCGGTGTAACAGCCGCCCCGCCTAACTTTCAAGGAGATTTATCATGGCTGCACAAGACTACGAACAAGTAACCTATAACAGTGCTGATGGCGCACAGGTCGGTTCAAGCGCAACGGAAAAGATTGGCTTCTTCGGTGCCACCCCTGTTGTCCAGCGTAGCGGGGCAGATCAGGTTGCGGTAACTGCTGCTGCTGGAACCAAGATTTCAACCGGCATTCTTGCCGATGCCACAGCCACATTTTCTCAGTCAATCACGAACAATAACAACGCCACCATCGCCGCATCGCTTGCGGAGATTCGGGCTGCGCTCGTTGCTCTGGGTCTGATCAAAGGAAGCGCTTAATCCGTGAAATGAAGCACGCAAGCCCCCGCCCACAAGGTGGGGGCATTTTGGAGGTTCAAAATGTCAAAGCTAATGTTCAAACCAGACGGCGGATTCCATCACTTCCCTGACGGCGAAGTAGCAGAATTGATGAAAAGTGGATGGGTTGATGGCGAACCTATCATGGAGGCAGCGGTGGAGGCGAAACGTGCGACAAAACGCGCAGAAACCACCCTCATTGCAGAACAGGCCGGACCAATCGCAACGCCCACGCCGGACAAAGCAAAGCACCCCCCTGGACGCCCGCGCAACGTGGTGCCATCAATACTGAATGATGGGGAGATTTAATTGGCCACAGCGCAGACGATCATCGACCGGGCCTTGCGCCTGATTGGCGCTGTCGCTTCTGGTGAATCTCCGACTACGGCAGAATCCAACGATGGGCTGACCGCGCTCAATGCCATGATTTCGTCGTGGCAGACCGAGAAGCTGAACGTCTATGCTTTCGTGGATACGGCATTCACGTTGGTTGCTTCCGACTCGTCCTACACTGTTGGGCCGTCTGGAAACTTCACGCTGACTCCGCGCCCGCCGAAGATCGAGCAGGTCTATGTCCGGGCGTCAAACATCGACTATCCGGTTGAACCCGTGGATTACGAGAAGTGGAATTCGATACCGGACAAAACGTCGACTTCCGACCTCCCGATTTACGCCTACTACGAGCCGACTCTGACTACAGGTACGTTGCAACTATGGCCGGTGCCGACAACCGCGCACAGCCTCCACATCGTTACGTGGACGTCCTTGGCTGAGTTGGCTGCTCTATCGACCGCGATAAGTCTGCCACAAGGCTATGAGAGGGCGCTGGCGTACAACCTTGCCATTGAGGTTGCTCCAGAGTACGAGAAAGAACCTTCTGATTCGGTGGTGGACATTGCGCGTGAGTCGAAGGCCGCTATCAAGCGTGCAAACATTCGCCCCATGCTGGCCTACACCGAGTTGGGATCGCTGATCGATGGCGGGAAGTCCGACATTTATTCTGGCGGTTACGTGCCGTGAGGCTAAATCTCGCCTCCGACATTGATTCGCGTGACGGCGCATCCGCAAAGGATGAACGTCTGACGAACATGCTTGGCGAGGATAACAACGGACAGCAGATGGCCGCGTTGAGGCCGGGACTATCGACCGCTGCAACTGCATCCGGTGCAGGTGGTGGCGCGGTGAATTTCAATGATGTCCTGATTACCGTGTTTGGCACGACTTTGGGACATGGTTCCGCGCCTTCGACAATCGCAACCGTGGTCGCGGGGTCGTATGACTTCGCAGCGAGTCCATTATGAGACTTCCATTGACCGCGCAGATTAGCACCAAGGACGGACTTTCGAACAAGAACGCCCGTCTGACCAACTGCCTCAAGGAAGTCAAGAAGTCGGGGGATAAAGCTGTTGTCAGGCCGGGGCTTTCGTTGGATGCTCAGGCGTCAGGGGCTGGTAACGGGCTGGTGGTGTTCAACAACGAGCTTGTGAGCGTATATGGGGCAACATTGGGATTCGGGGTCGAGGAGGGGGCCGATTCGACGGCATATATAATCCCCGGTGGCGTCGTTGGTGGAGATTTACCGGAACTTGTTTCCCTTCCCGAATGGCTCAATGGCACTTTATACGCTGTGGGATATCCCAATCCAGAAAACGGACTCGATGGTTGGGTGGCAGGCACAACTAATTTTGGGGGTAGCATTTCAGTAACCATCCCTCCCCCCGGCGGGCGACCAATCAGACGGCTATTTACCTACAACAGCGCGCTTTATTGCTTGTCTGACGGTTATATATGGAGCTATAACGGCTCCGTGTGGGTACAGGGGGCGCTGAATGGATCTGGCAGTGATATGTCAACTGGGTTTGCGGCGCGCAGTGATGGCAGTCTTTGGCAAGTAATAGGTACTGAAATTTCTGTCGGGGACGACATTTTCCCTGGAATTCTTGCCCGCCGAGTTCTTATTAGCACCGGTGCTTTAACTACTTCGTTTAATTGGATTGTCGGGCCTGTAGATGGTGAGATTCCACAAGTTGCGCCGGGGGAATTGTCCGGCGAGATTTACGGGCTGGCGTATTACTCTGCAACGGGCGCTTATACTGTTTTCCGCATAGACGGCACGACGAGTCATACGGACTTGTTTAGCGGGACAATAGCCACTGGCATGAGTATGTCGGAGGATGGCTTCAGATTACTGCAAGTCGGGGCGACCTTACAGATTCCATTTTTAGTGGCCGGTAACGCGTCTTGCATTATTGCCACTATCTCTATAGATGGCGGCACCCTTACTCTAGGGCAGTCTTTTGGCAGCGACTATCCGATATTCACTGGGACTCAGTTTGTAAGCACTGCCACTACCGGGAGTAAATTGACGGCGTTTAGGGGAAGTTACGACAGCAGTGTACCGTTAATACACGACGTGTACATTTACGATCTTGATTCTGCTACCGGTTCAATCCCAGCTCTAGCAACAATCACTGGCGACTACTACGACTTCGCCCAAAGCCCAATATGAGCCAACTATTCCTAAAGACCAAGACGGTCGGTTACTACATGGTACAGAACGCGAATCAGGCGCTCTATAGCCAATTGTTCAGCAATGCCGCGTGGGTCAAGACAAACATCACCCTGACGGCATCACAAACAGACCCGAACTCTGGAACGGAAGCATTCACGCTCACCGCAGGCGCGGCGAACGCGACCATGCTGCAAAGCATCGCCTTGACCGGAACGCTGAACCGGACATTTTCAATCTACATCAAGCGCGTTACTGGAACGGGGGCGATCAGCATCACGGTGGACGGAACGACGTACTCAGTCGAAACCACGACCAGCATATGGGCGCGTTACGATACGACTCTGACAGCAAGCGGTACGGTAACATTCGGGATCAAAATTGCGACATCTGCCGACGCAGTGGATGTGGCCTGGGCGCAGTTGGAAGATGGCGTTGCATCAACCTATGCCACCAACACTGCGAACCGCTACACGGTAACGCAGATCACGGATGCCGACTATCCGAGCAACACCACGCGGGGGTGCGCTTTCCTCGATGGCAAGTTCTTCGTGATGACGCCTGCTGGAGACATCAATCAATCGGCCACTGAGAATGCTGCATCATGGGCCGCGCTGGAATTCATCGGGACGCAGATCGAACCGGATCAGGGCGTCTATCTTGCCAAGCACAACAACTACCTGGCCGCTTTCAAGCAATACAGCACGGAGTTTTTCTATGACGCTGCGAATGCGACAGGATCAATTCTCGCGCCTGTCCAGAATGCCGCGTTCAAGGTCGGATGTGCTTCTGATGCTTCGGTCAAAGAGATGGCTGGCACTATCGTCTGGATGGGGCAAACCAAGGACGGGTTCGGACGCGGCATCTTCCGGCTTCAAGGAATGGCACCTGAGAAAATTTCCACTCCCCAAATCGACAAGATTCTGAACGCCGATTCGCTGGCGACCGTCTATTCATGGTCGGCCAATGTCGGTTCGCACTTGCTGTACGGCCTGACGCTTGTAACCGCTGGCGTTACCCTCGTCTATGACTTTACGACTTCGCTGTGGTCATTCTTCACTTACCTCGCCTCGTCGGGAGTTACCAAGACTGTCACGGCGGTCACAGCAGCCGGTGTAGTGACTTCCTCCGCTCATGGGTACTCGGATGGCGAAATCACCCTGATCGCCGCTACAAACGCCAGTTTCAACGGCTGGCATGTGGTTACGGATGTCACGACCGATACGTTCCAGCTACAGGCAACAGGAGCTGCATTCAGCGGGTCTGGCACTTCAGTTAAGCACACAGAAGCGTACTTCCCGGTCATCGCTTCGACTTCGGCCAACGGGAAGCAGTATATGCAACACGCGACAAGTGGGGCGCTATATGAATTCAGCCAGTCTGTCTATATTGATGCTATCGGGGCCATTGCTGCGCGAATCAGAACGCCGAAGATGGACGATGGAAGCACTAAGTATAAGACGATGGCATCGGCTGAATTGATAGGCGACAAGGTGTCCAGCACGGCGGTAATCAGGTATTCTGATGACGATTACGCAACGAATTCAGTATTCCGCCCTGTTGATCTATCTGCAACGCGGTCGAAGATTCGTCGGTTAGGGAATTTCCGCCGTAGATCATTTGAAATTTTACATCTCAAGAACGCACTATTGCGGCTTGAGGCCATTGAGATTGAAGGAGCGTAATCATGGGATATTGGTGGCAGACAGAACCTAGCTTACCCGCTGACTGGGGCCAAATGCAGAAAGACACGGGGGATACAAACGCGTCCTACAGCGGGTATGACGCGTGGAAAAGGAATAAAGCGTCTTCTTCGATGCGAGAAGGACAGTTGTCCGATTTCGTCGATAGGATGGCGACTGAAGACCCGAGCGCAACATTGAATGCTTCCAGGATTCAGGGACAGGCTACTGACTTCGGGAACAGAATGACGGGGTATCTTGATGCTCCAGCGCCTGTCGCATCTCAAAGCAACCGTTTCGAGGCCGGTCTAGGTGACGCAGAGACACGCCTACGGAGCCTGCTAGACAACCCCGATTCCATCAACCAATCGGCGGCCTACAAGTTCCGCGTCAAACAAGGTGAAGAGGCCATAAATCGCCAACTTGGGGCGAAAGGGATGCTCAATTCCGGCAACCGTCTCATGGAACTGACCAAGTACGGGCAGGATATGGGTTCGCAGGAATATGACGCGCAGGCAGGGCGGCTCGGTAACTTGCTTGGCAACTACTCGCAATCATGGCTTGGTGACAAGAACGCGAATACAAGCCGCTACGCCGCCGAGTCGAACGCATGGAATCAGCGTGGTGGGTTGTTGAAAGACTTGGTTGGACAGGCAAATGATGCCACAAATGTGAATCAAAAAATTACTGGCGACAATCGAAACGCATGGGCAAATACTTGGATTAAGCAGGCACCGTCGCCAAGCCAGAACTATTCTTCCGGGTCGATTAGCGGAATGAGGTGGGGTTAATCATGGAATACTACATTGACCAAAAATACGAACAGGAACGCCAGAAGCGGCTCGCTGAACTGCTCGCCATGCAACAGGACAACAACGAACCTGGAGTGCAGTTTGACACTCAGCAGCAATATATTCCGCAGCAAGGCATGCTCAGTGACCTGATGAAATCTGGCGCAAGTCGTGACCAAATCAACGAACTACTGTCGCAATCGACGATGACGACGTCCGGATTCAATAGGACGCCGATGGGAGGTGAACCGCAAATGCCGCGTGCGCCCGGTTACGGCGGTGCTGGTGTAGTCGAGCAGGCCCCGTTGAACATGATCCGCAATAACAGTACCGGACGCACTTTCGCGCCAGAAGATCAGTATGGACGACCAAGCCAGTCACGACTTGGTGGCCCTGCGCCCGATTACTCTATGCCCATCGAATACGGCGGCATGGGGAAAGGGTATCGGCTGAAAGGTGATGCAACTCGCGCTGTCATGGCTGATGGCCGAATTATTGACATGGGAAGAGATACCGGCGCTGAACGGACGAGGATGAAAGAGGATTTGGGGATTCAGAAGCAGCGCGTTGAACTTGCTCAAATGCAAGCAAAACCTACATCTGAACTTGATAAGGCTAGGGCTAAAGTGATTGCCGAAGCCGAGGGTGCGCAGTTGTCCGCGAGGATTCCTGGGACTACTGAATACGAGCGAGTCGAGAAGCTCGAGGGGGCGCAGAATAAAGAACAAAGCGCGTGGTCAAACTCTATCAAGCAAGCCGACACAATGGACGACAACATCGACAAGATTCTTGGTGAAGGGAAATATAAGTCGCAAGGATCAAAACTTGGGTTCTTTGCCACCGGATTGCCAGGCCAGGTTCTTGAAAACTTTGGCGGCACCAGTGCAAGAGACTTGCGCGGCGATTTGAGCAGAATCAAAGCCAACATCGGATTTGACGAACTGAACAAGATGCGTCGTGAATCGCCTACTGGGGGGGCGCTGGGGAATATCACTGAACGCGAACTTGAGTTCCTACAATCCGTTCAAGGTTCGCTCGATCAAGCGCAATCGCCAGAACAGATTGAACGGATGCTGTGGGACGTCAAAATGTCCACGCAACGATTGAAGCAGGATTTGAAAGACAATCCACCGAAGGGGTTTTCAGGCAATGCCGCACCCGCTAAGTCTGGTGCAGAACAGCAAGCCATGCTGATGCAAGAAGCGCAGGCGGCAATTGCTTCGGGCGCACCAAGGGACGCGGTAATGAAGCGACTTCAAGAAAAGATGGGGCGATAACATGGGCGCTTTTGACGATCTAATTCCAAGCAGGACATCAAGCGGTGCGTTTGATGACTTGATCCCAAAGCAAAAGACTCAGGAAGACTATCAGCGCGAAGTCCTCAATGAAATGCCGTGGGCGCAACGCCAACTCGTCGGCGCTGGCGGTGCGTTGCACAAAGGGTATCAGGGGGTCAAGGGACTGTTCGGTGGAGATGTCGATCAAGACGCTGTTCGTGCCGCTAACGTAGCGGGCGAAGAAGCACCCATAGGCGCGATGGTTGGCGAGATCGCCAAGTACGCCCCCGCTGCTTTGGCCGGAACCGCCGTTCTCCCTGCTGCTGCGGCTTCTGCGGCTCTTGGGTTCGCTTACGACCCGACAGGCCACAGAGCAGCGTCTGCCACCACTGAAGGCATGTTTGGTGCTGGCGGTGCTTTGATCGGGAAAGCCATCCCAAGGATTGCCGGATCAGTTGGCAACAACGTGCAACGGCTTCGTGAGTTGGTGGGCGGAGATAAGTCTGTCCGATATTACGGTGGTGCTGACAAAGCGGCAAATGTGTCCAAGGCTATTATTGGATTGGATAACCAAGTTGCCGCATCACGGATGCTTGGTGAGGCTGGGGATGTAAGGACAGCGCAGGCGCTCGCTGGAATGCCTGACGCTGAAGGCGTTGCCGTCCTGGACAAACTGATGCGATCGACGGAAGGAATACAGGCCGCTGATGACCCGATGGCCGCTGCCCGCGCTTACCTATCGCAGGCTGAAAGGCAAGCCGCTGCACAGGGTCAAGTCATGGAGGAAATGGCGCAAGGCGGTTCCGCTGAAAGTGCGGCTCTTGCCCGTGACCTTTACGGTAAATTGACCGCGTTGGATTTGAAGCCAGTTGAACGAGACATTCTCAACAAACTCGCCGAGCCTGGAAGGAAGCTGAGCGACATACTGCCGGTACTGCGAAGCATTGAAGGGCGCTATACCTCAGCATTGCAGAATCAGGGTCGCATGACAACTGAGGCTGCGCAACAGGGGGTGCTGGCGCAAGGCAGTCGGGCTACAGAACGACAAGTAGTGAATGCGCTTCCAGAAGGCAATTATCCTCGCCAAACTTCAATGCCAGTTTCTCCTGTAGGCACCCCAGAAGCGGCAAGAATGTCGATCGCTCCGTTCCAAGTGCAACAGGGACAACCACGATTCACAGGCGACCCTGGCCAGTTCTCTGCTGCCGCAGATGAACTAGGCGGGCTGGCTCAAGGGCTGCGTTCCGAAGCTGACATTCTTCGCCAGCAGATTTCTGAGCTTCCAGCTGCCTTTACCGCAGCGCCTGTGCGCAGCGCCATCGACTCTATGTCGACAGGATTAAATGCAACAAAGAGAAACGTAGCGTCAAAAGTTGCAGAGGAACTCCGAATCGCTGGCGACGACCCAGTAAAGATAGCCGAACTTCGGGCTATGACGATCAACACGCTGATCCCTGATCTTGTTGATGGATCGAACTCTCAGAAGGCCGCCGCCGCTGCGTTGACGGACATAAAGAAGGTGATCGACAAACAACTTGGCGAAGATTATGTGACCAAGTACCTTGAACCGTACTCGAAAGCACTGGCGGAACGCGACACGCTATCGGCACTGGACGAACTTCGCCTGATGCAAAAAGACAGCCCCAAGCAATTCATCAAAACTATCGCCGGAGAAAATGTCGACTTCATCGAGAAGTACACAAAAACAGGTAAGACGATGATGGAATTGCTTGGCGATGAACGATTCGCCAAAGCATCCGGCGTTGCTGGCGAGATGGCTAGAGACAAGTCGCTCAAGGAAATGGCGAAGTCGACAGAAGCAAAGGCGGCTGTTAGCGAAGTTCTATCCGACCAGTCGATCACTCGCCACCTTCCGAATCTGTTGAATCGGTACATTGTGCTCGCAAACACGGCCATTCAAGCGGGCGAGATGAAGGTTAACAAGGAAATGTACCGTGAGTTGGATAAGGCGATGCGCGACCCAAAAGCGATGAAAGCGCTGATTGACCTGCTTCCCCCTGAACAAAGAAGCAAGATGATTGGTTACGCTGCGCAACTTGGCAAAGGTGCTCCGGTGGCGAGTGCGGCTTACGGTGAGCAGGTTAGGAAATGACCCAAGTCCCTCTACCCCCTCCTCCACAAACAGGCCAACCGATAGATGGCTGGCTGTACCTGCTATGGCGAAGGCTCACGCAAGCAGGACAGATATTCTGGAGTTCGCTCGACTTTACCGGGTCGAATCTCACCGACTTGGCGACTCGGAATCACGGCGATCTACAGAACATCGACACGGCAACTTACACGCACCTGACGGCGGCCAATGCGACTGACCTTACTGATGGGGGAGCTTCAACGCTTCATTACCATGCGGCAGACAGGGAAGTTTCCGAGTTCTCTTTAGAGGCTGGTGAGGACCTCACAGTAGGGGATACTGTCAAAGTAACAGCCAACAAGTTCTATAAAGCTACAAAAGCAGATGCTCTTATAGCCGGAATCGTCAAGGCTACAGTCTCGGCTACATTCCCAGCAACCGCAGTCTTTAATGGTAATATTACTCTATCAGGACTCTCAGCAGGAAGCCCTTATTTCGCAGGAACTACCGCTGCAATCTCTTCGATAGCTCCTACTTCTGGTTATGTTCATAGAGTAGGCTACGCAATCTCTTCCACCATTCTTCTAGTAAACATAGAAGAGCCTACGCTTCTCTCATAAAGGAAACTATCATGGCCGTTCAGAAACCCCTAGTAATCATCTCCGGGCAGATTCAGCAGATCCCTTCTGGCGATACCCTTTCAGCCGCATCTTCGGAAGTTGATGTCGTATCCAAGCTCAATGCCAATGCGGGTGCTATTGTCAAAGGTACTCCAGTCTATGTTTCCAGCGCTACTCAAGTCGACAAGGCTGGCGCGACTTCAGTGAGTCTCAAGAAGGTACTAGGCTTAGTCTCTGACGTCTCTGTGGCCGCCGCTGCCAGTGCTCTTATTCAAACAGATGGTATTCTTACTGCTACTACCGCACAGTGGGATGCAGTAGCTGGTACTACGGGCGGACTGGCTTTTAATACCATCTACTACCTCTCGGCCACTGCCGGTCTTATTACTGCTACGCCCCCTTCTACTGGCGGGCAGTATGTAGTGAAAGTAGGCCTAGGTCTTTCCACCACTGAGCTGGAGATCAGTACAGATCATGAAGGCGTTCTTCTAGCCTAAGCCATGGCAACCAGAAAGCCTCTTGTTATTATTGGCGGACAGATTCAGGAGCTTCCTGCTGCTGACGCTATAGACTCGGCTAGTTTTGCAGGCACCAACTGGACTGACCTGACAGACGGCGGAACTACTACTCTCCATAGTCATGCGGGCGGTTCTAATGACATGGTGCACATCTACGCTTTTGCAGCAGCACACGGATAAACATAATGATAAGACTACCGAATGCCGGAACGTATAGCCTCGAACTTGTAACCGCTCAAAACGGCGCTCAAGTTGTTGTCTGTTACTCAGATGCGACCAGCAGCACGTACATAGGCGGAACGCAGGCAACTGCGATTGTCTCTGCTACTACTACGGTTATCTGCGCCACACCAGCAGCTTCAACAGTCAGGGATGTCGATCAGATCAACATCAAGAATACCTTTGCCGGTAGCCATACCATCACGGTGCAGCTTGATGTGGCTGCTACGAACGTTCCCATCATCACGGCAGCACTACTCACTGATGAGAGCTTGAACTATACGCACGGCAGCGGCTGGCAACAGAAGGATGCGAACGGGAATACCAAGACGAATCCCATTGGCTTCGTGATGACCTCGGCACAGCTTGCTGCGATAGTCAGCGATGAGACAGGAACTGGAGCGTTGGTCTTTGCCAACAGCCCGACGCTAGTTACGCCTAACCTAGGTACGCCATCAGCAGCAGTGCTTACTAACGCAACAGGACTTCCTGCCACCAGCGTGATCAACACGCCCGCAGGCAACATCGCAGCAACTACGGTGCAGGCCGCATTGAATGAACTGGATAGCGAGAAGGCCAAAGTGGGCGCATTAGCTTCCTCGGGCATTACCGGTGCAGCGGCCTCGGGAGCCAATGCTGACATCACCAGCATGACCGCTGTCACCAGTATCAGCGCAACCGGCGGAACGGCGGTCAAGGGCACCAACACCAATGACAATGCCGCTGTAGGAAATATAGGGGAGTATATCAGTTCGGTGGTGCCGCTTGCGTCAGCAGTAAGCATAACCAATGGGGTTAATACCAACGTTACAAGCGTCTCTCTTACAGCCGGTGATTGGGATGTTTCAGGAATCGTATCTTTTAATTTCGCTGCGACGACAAGTATCACGGCACTGGCAGGGGGGATTACCACTACATCGGCGACGTTCGATTTGAATGCTGCCTATATCCACCGCACGGCAGCATTTGTCCCAGGAGGGCAAGCTATTGGGTATGGAATCCCCACCATAAGAATTTCTTTGGCAGCAACAACAACGGTTTATTTAGTTGCGGTAGCCAACTTCACGGTGAGCACGGCGACAGCCTATGGGCGGATTGACGCGCGCCGAGTGAGATGAAACTCCTAGATTACCCTATCATGCTAGCAACACGGATGCTGCTTTTGGCGCTGCATCTGATCTGTCTTGTTCCGCTAGGCATCTGGATTGCTTTCAGGGGATTCAAAAACGCAGAGCGTCGATATGTTATCTATTTGCTGATTAACTTCGCTTTTGATGTACTCGCTAACCTGATCGCGCCACTGCTTCCGATTTTCGCCAAGCCAGTATTGGGTTTAAGTGATAACGGGCAGGCGCTTTTAGTCGAGCCTCGCTTGCCTCACTGGTTAAGCTGGTTTCAGACGCCGGACAACTCGCTCTACGGGGATAAGGGATGGCAGACGATCCACTACCCCGCTTACAAGAGCTATCTGGGCCAAGTCTTATGGCTCATCCGCAATAGCGCGCATGGCCTTGTCAATGGCCCGCTGTCGGCAAAGTTTGACCGCATTGGCGACATTATCTCGGTCGGCGATCCACAGCTTGACAGGCACAATCCTGATCACTCAGGGCTTTCTTTTACTGCACAGTGTGGCGATTATTTCCAGTGGATGAAGATTGTCAGAGTGCCAATTCTGAAACGTTCTATATACGTCAACATCGGCTGGCTTTTCGACCCATTCGTGGAGAATCCGCAGACAACAAACGCCTATCGTGCACCGATGAAGTTTTCAATCAAGCCGGGGGCTAAGTGGTGAGGTCGATTGACGATAAATTGTCGGGTATCAAGCTAGTCCTCGCTTGGGTAGGCTTGATCATGGCTACCGGTTTGATGTGGTGGGTGATGATCGAGTACGTATTCTTACCAACAGTGCATATGCTCGGTGAATTTTTCAGAATGGGGGCGATAAGATGAGAAGTAATTGCTTGATATTCGCCATCTGGCGAACGATTCGCAGGGGAGGGGTGTCCCGTCCCGCGATCGACTGGTTGTTTTCCATGCTGGGCGATAAAAACCACTGTTTCACCAGCTACATTTCCGCGAAGTACAACATACCGACGAAGGACTATTAAATGGATCAGAATGTAATTAACTGGGCGATGGCCGGATTTGGCGGCTTAATGGGGTTCTTTCTAAAAGCAATATGGGACTCGGTAAAAGACTTGCAGGCGGATGACAAGGAGTTGTCAGAGAAGGTAGCCAGCATCGAGGTGTTGGTAGCTGGGGATTACGTAAGAAAGGCTGACATGAGCGACATGCAAAAAGCTCTGTTCAATAAGCTCGACAGGATCGAAGAAAAATTGGACAAGAAGGTGGACAAGTGATGGATATTAATCTCATGCGGAAGGAGTTGATACGGGACGAAGGGGTTAGAAATTATCCATACAAGGACACAGTCGGGAAGCTCACGATAGGTGTAGGCCGAAATCTTGACTCCGTTGGTATCCATGACGACGAAGCCTATTTGATGCTGGAAAACGACATACATGATGCGATGCGTTCCCTTGACAAGCATCTGCCTTGGTGGAGAGACCTTGCCGAAGTACGGCAGCGCGTGCTTGTGAATATGTGCTTCAATCTGGGGATTACAGGATTGCTTGGGTTCAAAAATACGCTGGCAATGATAAAGACTGGAAAATACACAGAAGCGGCGGCAGCTATGTTGAACAGTAAATGGGCAGGACAAGTCGGGGCAAGGGCACAGCGTCTTGCTGAACAGATGGCCAAAGGGGAATAACATGGATTGGTTACGAACACTAGTGCCGATGTTGGGCACTGCTCTTGGCGGCCCTCTAGGGGGTGCAGCAGCATCCTTTATCGCTGACAAGCTCGGCATTCAAGAAAAAACCATCGAGGCCGTCAGCGAGGTTCTGAACAGCGGAAAGATGAGCGCCGACCAGATAGCGGCGCTCAAGCTGGCAGAGATAGACTTCCAAAAGTTCCTTGATGGCAACAAGATCAAACTATCGGAACTAGATGTACAGGATAGAAGCAATGCTAGGGCGCGGGAAATGACAGTCAAGGACTGGATACCAGGAACATTGGCCCTGTTGCTTACCGGCGGTTTCTTCGGTGTGCTGGCTTACATGATGCAATACGGCACACCAGAGCGCGGAGGTGATGCGCTGCTGGTGATGCTGGGAAGTCTTGGCACCGGATTCGCTAGCGTGTTGGCTTATTACTTCGGCTCAAGTTCTGGTAGTGCATCGAAGAATGCCATTATTGAAAGACTGGGCGAAAAATGACCGACATTTACGAACAAGCATCCGACCGCGAAGATATGGACAGAAACTTGGCCATTGAATATCATCGAAAAGCGAACAAATCCCTCTTGCCTGTAGGCTCCTGTTACTTCTGCGATAGTATCTTGCCCGACGGGGTGCTGTTCTGTACGGACAACGGGAAAAGTGAATGCCGTGATGACTATGAGCGGGTTGAAAAGGCACGGGAAAGGAATGGCGGGAAGGCAATATAGACACCTGAATAGGGGTCTACTTCACGTTGGGCACCTTGAAACTTATCGTGGTGTCGTTAGTGCGCTCCATTTCAATCAGCCCGTTGCGGATCAGCCACGCGATCACTTTCTCCGGGTTGAAGTGGTAGGTGCGCTCCACAATACCGTCGCGCTCCATTTCGTTAAGCAATTCGCCGCGTGGAAATCCTCTCGGCATACCGCCCTCCGCAATGGTCATCACTACGCCAACCGTTCCAGATTCGGCCAGTGCGCGCGCTGCGTTCGCTGCCATTTCTAGCGGTGTCATCTTCTTTCCTCTCCGGGCTAGTGCCCCTGATATACCTTCGGCGCGGGTCAGGTTCAGCTTGGCCGCACTGTGAGTTTGACTCGCTTGCCACCCTTCCCACGCCCAATACGCGGGGGAGTCCTCGCGGTACGGGTTGGTCTGTGTCAGTTGGTCAGCGTCCCACCATTCGTTAAATTGATCTTTATTCATGCCATCCCCCAGATTCCATAACAAGCAACTCTCCCAAGCAAGTGCCCCTGATATACCTTCGGCCGGTAGCATGGCTTTGCCGTCAAATCCTCTTTTGGCTTGGCGCGGGGATTCCTGATTCTTGACGGCTTCTGGGGAACAAAAAATGGATCACATTCCCATTTTGATTCCGGTAGCAGCGAGAATATAAAATGCCGAGGACTGATGATTCTCGCCTTGACCACGTTGTGTTCTCGCAGGTATTTGATGATGACCCGTATTTTCGTGTAGCTGAAACTCAGCCGCTCGTGCAGTTGCATCAACGTCATCGGCTTTTCCCGCAAGAGGGTGATGACTTCGTTGCGTTTCAGGGCTACTTTTAGTGATTGTTTAGTTTCCATTGTTATCCTTTTAGTTCTGCGTTAGCCTTAGCAAATTTGCGCCTTATTGCATCAACGCAATCCCACGGCGTTGTTTCTGGTGGCTGCGATTCTTCGATTGCTTTAATCGCTAATTCCATTGCGCTGGCTCTGTCCGGCAATAGACTTCGAACCTCGGCAGCCAAAAAATGAAGCGCAATCGCGCTGATTGAGTCGTACCCGCCATCGCGGGACTCATCTGCAATTTCTAGTGCGTGTTCAATATCCATTTTTTGCCCTCCAAATTTTCCGTGTATAACAAACCATTCAAGCCGTTCGACCCCTAGGTTGCCGTGTCACCAGCGCCGACTTTTCAAAAAACTGCTAACACGGCGGTCAACACGGACGCCCGCCAGCGGCGCTTCGCTTGCTGTCATGCGCCGGTTACCTCAGCGTTAGGCGCTATCCTGAACTCGCACCAGAATGCAATGATTGCCGGTGGCATCATCCATGCTGATACGTCACTGGTTGATTCAGCCAGTCTGCGGGCGCAGTCTTCACACCCTTCGCGCCAGCCCTCTTCGTCGTCACCAACTCCGGCGCATCGTGCAACGTCACTCGGTAGCATTCCCATCTCTCAATCCTCCGCGCCTAACCCGGCGCTCAAGCGGGACCGTCCGCAAGCGGCCGGCCCCTTAGCTCTGCGTTATGCCCCTGCATCATCGCGGCAATCATCCCCATCAAAGCCACATGCTTTGGCGACGGTCTGCGCCGCTCAATTTCTGCCATTGCCATTCGGCGCTTTTGGTCGCGTTCAACTGCTTCGGTCTTGCGTTCCTCAAAGGTTCCGCGTTGTTTTGCTTGTCCCATTCTTCAATCCTCCCGTTGCATAACTGTGCCTTCAACTCGGACGCCTTCGGCGCCGGTTAAGGCGGCGTTATCCCCCTCCGAAAGTTTGGAGGGGGCTTCAAGTTTTAAACCAGCGCGTGTACCACGCCACGGAACAGGAAGTCTTTGGCCTGCTGTTCACGCGGCAGTTGATCGAAAGGCACAAGGCAGTGATGCTGTTTCAAGTCAGGGTTCTTCGTCGGGCCGTATGTCCATCCTTCCGCCACTTTCTGCGCCATCCAGCTTTCGTGGCTGGCCTGCGGCCCAGCGTCTGGGTTTTCGGTGTGCAGCTTCACGCCAAGCATGGCGCTGTCGCGTTGCCATTGTGGCGCGTCCTCCCATTTCGGCTGGCTGGTGTCGCCCAGCGCTTCGCAGTAAGCGCGGTTTACTTCGTGTGCTACTCGTGCAATCTGCTCTGGTGTCATGGTGTTTCCTTTACTTGTGCGCCTCCTGAGTGGGCAGGGGGCTAACCCATCGTTCCACGCGGACTGGCGAAAAGCCGCCAGCCGGTGAACTCATTCGTTAGGGGTCAGCAGTTCATGCAACAGGTTTGCCGCTTCTTGCAGCGCCCGGTGCCGTCCAAGTTTCTCGGCGGCGTCCTTGTGCGCCTTCAGTTCAGCCTCGCCAAAAATCTGCTTCTCTACCTTGGCTTCCCATCCGAGGCATTCGTCACGACGGCACAACCCAATGTAGTCGCAGTAGGCGTTGTCGGCGCGGGCCTGTAGCCGGTCAAGCAAACCCCTAACATTTACGTCAACCGGACCTTGCGCAATAAGCGTCGTCATTCTTCATTGCCTTTCTCCGGCGCAAGGCCGGTTACGTTAGCGTTAGAAGGCATGCCCCAATCAATGCAGCGCCTGCCGTTTTCGTCGGTTGTCACCGTGCCGGTTGTGCGCATCAAGCACTCTCCCTCGCGCACTTCCCATCCGGCACCGTCGATCTTCAATTCCAGCACTCCGCGCCGATCGATATTCAGTCGCAGGTCGGAAATCTCGGCACCCTCTGGTAACTGCAGAAGGTCGCGGAAAGCATGCGGGTGTATTTCAAGAATCGCCATTCGCTTCATTTCATGTCTCCGTATATGTCTGGCATTTCACAGCATCCCCCGCTCGGCTTCTTTTCTGGCCTGACGCCGCAGCTCATCCATGCAATCCAGCTTGAGTTCAGCAATGAGGGTGCCGGTATCGATCAAGTTAACCATGAGCAGATTGGCCATGCGTTTTTGCGTATCCAGATTATCCCCAAGACAGGTCAGCACCGCGCCAATAACGTACTCTGGATCAAGCATGCGGTCGACTACAACCTTTTCGATTCGAGCGTCTTTCAGCCTTGCAAATTTATCAACGGCGGCCTGCTCCTCTGGGGATAATTCCGGCGGGTTAATAGGTTGTTCTACTTTTAGATCAAACATGGCTTTTCTCCTCTTCTGATAGCTTGCAAATCCGAATGAGTTCTTTTTCCTGAGTAGCCCTAGCAGCAGCCCAAGCAGCAGCCCAAGCAGCAGCCCAAGCAGCAGCCCTAGCAGCATCCCCAGCAGCATCCCCAGCAGCAGCCCAAGCAGCATCCCCAGCAGCATCTCCAGCAGCAGCCCTAGCAGCAGCCCAAGCAGCATCCCTAGCAGCATCCCTAGCAGCATCCCCAGCAGCAGCAGACCAAGCAGCAGCCTCAGCAGCCAAAGCAGCATCCCAAGCATCCCCAGCAGCATCCCTAGCAGCAGCCCCAGCAGCCCTAGCAGCATCCCCAGCAGCATCCCCAGCAGCAGCCCAAGCAGCAACCAATTCTTTTTTTGTGACTTTACCGTTGGCGAAAGCATCGGCAACATCCAACGCATCCAGACTTCGTGGATCGGTCACTAAATGCTGCACTTGCCGGGCACACCAAACGGCGTAAAGTCTTATTTCCTTGTCATGTCCATCCACCGCCCGAAGACACCACAAAGCATCATCCAGTCCGTTGCTTTTTAATATTTCGAGTAGCGGTAGTGGCTCGTCATCGGCTTTAGTTTTTCCGAGAGCGCCCAACAGATTTGCCCACCCGGATTCACACGGGCCATGATTTCTGATGGCTTTTAAAGTGGTTTTCATTATTTTCCCTTTACTGGTTGTTCCACTTTTAGATCAAACATCTTTAGTTCTCCTTAATTTTCATTTGGCCATTGACAGGTGCGGTTCGCGCCATCTGTGTGGGACCACCCCCACATCTATAGTATACCACAGAGGATGGTCCCTGTCTAGTCAGGTTGCACTAAGTCTTCCCTAATTTTGCCGCCATCTAGATGGGTCACCACCAACTGAGCGTACCCGGCGATGTCCAGCCAAGAATCCCGGTTGTTCGGGTTCCCTGCCGCAATCCGAGCCAATTTGTGGCAAATCATGTGAATCGCCTCCCTGTGGACAGCATCGCACCTAGCATTGTCGAGTTGCTCTGTGAGTCTCTGGACAGTGCGGGCAATCTCCGAGAAGCTCCCATATTCGGCACCTCTATTTGACAGCACCACGTTCAGTTCATTTGTCATACTCGCCTTTCGGGTAAGCTAAAATTTCTAAAAACCGGTTTAACGGTATCTTTTGTTTCCAAACGGTCGACGATGCCGTCATTATGTTTTGCCGCGAGGGGTCTGCCCGGATACTGGCGGCCCGACTCCCCGGCACGATAGCAAAACACTCGGCCCAGGATATTAAAAACAGCGGGTGCCCCCCCGCTTCTATTCTGTCCTCGAACCACAGCACCTGTGACGCTTTTACGTCGACGTCTGGCCCCGCCTTCAATTCTATCCATCCTTCCACTCCGCAGTAGCAGTAATTAAGATCGGGCACTCCTATCGATGTTGCGTGGCTTTCAATCCACGATGCGGATATTTTCGGTGAATCTGCGCGTACAATCAAGTCTTTGACGGTTTTGCGCAAAACGCTCTCTTTCTTCAATATGCTCACTTTTTCTCTCCATTACGTAGTCTAGGGTGGCGGCGGCTGCCTGTCGTAGGTCCGGATGGGCTGCGTCGAGGTACTCCCCCAGCCTCCGGCTGGCCTCGGCTGCCACGGTCCGGGCGCGAGTGCCGGTCCCGTGGCCGAATATGAAAACATAATTATCTATCAGATCGGCTGCCTTCAATATAGAGGCGGCGTCCGGGCTGGGCTGTTTCTCTTCCGGAATGTCTGGGTCGAATGTATCGGGGTCAAATCCAGATGCTCTCATCTTCATCTTGGTTGGCGTTGGAATATCTCCCGTGTATACTTCCTTAATATCGTGTATGACGGCAAAGTAACACAACTCCATTTCCGTCACTGCCCTATCGTACGACATCCTTTTACGAATGTCCATGGCTATTAAGGCCACGTTGAAGGAATGTGTCGCCACGTTGTTGTCCATGTCAGCGCCAACCATCGTCCATCGTTTAGTGTATTGAGCGTCCAGCGCCCTGTCAATTGGCGTCTGCATTTTTCAGCGCCCCCTTAACCTTGCGCCACTCCCTGTTACGATTGACCTCCATTTTCTTAACAAACGCCGCGTTTAAATCGACGCCCCTCAGGTACGCGATGTCAAGCAACAGGATTAGAACATCGGCGCACTCGTCAGCAACACTGCCATCGCCCGTGTAAATGGCGTGGGTAAGCTCCGACGCCTCCTCGCTCAACTTGATGGCCGTATTTACGGGGTCCCTGTCCTTGTCAGGAATATGGTTCCGTATCCACTTTACCACTTCGCCGGTCATGCCGTCAATTTCGCTCACAGAACCTCCTCGATGTCTTCCGGCGACGGACCCCAGCCCTTGTAAGCCACGATTCCGGACCCTATTTCTTTCCCTATGCTGTTTATTCCTTCCTGAATGTCGCTGGCCAATTCTCCATTATAGTTGCAAAAATTTAAGAATACCTTGGTGGGGCACGACATCAACATGGCTTCTCTGATTTGCTTCATGGAGAACGTGGCCACTCGACGAACTCTTCCGGTAACGGTGGTGGTTTCTGGGATTACGCCCAACGCCTCCCACGACGTTTCATCCTGATCATCATACCACCCCCCGCTGTTCCCGTCTGCGGTGTTCCCCACTCTGATCGGGTACGTGCGGCAAGACCCATACACATCATTAACAGCGGATAACGGAAGTGAACAGTCCGACAGTACTCGCGCAGAGGTGCAGTCGCGGCTAGTGCAATATGGATAGAACCCGGCATTTAGGCCCAGCGAGTACCCCTGTGACCCTTCCGCCAAAATTGAGTGCATCCCGGCCACTGCCGTGACCCACTCTGTCGACGTTATTACGTGCGCCATGCCGAACGATCTGGCCTTGCGGGTAATTTCCTCGGAGTAGTACCTTGCGGTGGCCCCCTCTTTGCGCATCAATTTATCCACCAGCGCAGCTGCGCTTCCCTGCATCGTAGAAGAAATTCCGCTCAGCTGCGCCCGTTCTGCTTCGGCATGTTCCGGTTTTAATATTCCGGCATCCTCGTGAATCACCAAGGTGAGTCCCCTGTGGCTGTCACACACGGCGGCCCATTCCTGTATCAGCCTGTCTATACTAAACACAGCACCGGGGCCGATCATTACATACTTAAGGAACGGGCTGAAAATTCCGCTAGGCAGCACCTTATGCACCCATTTGTTGCCCCCTCTGTCGTAGGCCGTGTGACCAGCATTGGGCATGTTGCAGCTTATCACAGCCTCGTACTTGTTTTTCTCCGATAAGTACCCGGCCAGCGCTCCTTTGCCGGTACTGCCGAACTGCAGGTCTACCAATACATCTATATACTTTCTCATTACGCTTCTCCGGTGTGTGTGCCTTGTTTAACATCAATGGTCGTTGACAACTCCTCGGCTGACGGGACCATAACCGTTTTGCCGTTTTCTTTAAACCCGTACTGGGCCAATTTCTCAATGAACAGCACCATCGACAGCGTGTCGAACGTAGCTATCCTGGTTTCCTTGCACCATTCCCTGTATTCCGTGAAGAACTCGTACTTGAACAGTGACTTGGGCCACGAGCTTTCATCTCCCACGGAAGCGGACGAGTCCACAGATTGGAACCCGCCGCGCATCACCCCCTCTGTTAGGAAGTGCAGCAGGCTGTCGTGCCTATGTGACATTCTCCGCTGTTCTGTAAGCCCTGCCGTATGAGGTGCTAGCCGCAGGTTGCTGGTTATTTTGCGAGTACGCAGGAGGTGCAGCAGCGCCCCCTGCCCCCCGTCCTTTTCCATTTCCTTGAATAGGGCGCTAAAATACGGCTTGTTGTTGGCAACATCAGGGGCTACGTTCAGCACCAGCCACCGTCTGGACTGCGGCCCTGCCGGAATAATCCAATCCTCGTTGGACGCAATGATCACGTGATTCAAATTGTCAACCTCAATGCTATCGACCCCTTTGGCCTCTCTGGTCACCTTGCGCTCCGAGATCATCCCCTTCAAGATGTTGGCCGCTTTTCTATCCCCCGGCCACAGCACCTCGTCGGCAAACACCACCACGCTATCGGACGTTAAGCTATTAAACTTGGTTGTCAGCCTTTCGGCATCAATCAAGTGAGTGTAATGCTTACCAAACAACTGCCCAAATTGGTCTGCCCACGCACCCTTGCCGCACCCTTCGATGCCTCGCAGTACTACGCACGATCCCTTTACTACTCTGGCGTCCTGCACACAGTCGGCCATCCAGTCCAGCAGCCACTCAAATATCACCTTGTTCCCGTTACACACTATTTTTTCCATGTGCGACATGTACAGGGCGCAGGACGCATTGGGGTTCGGCTCCGTGGCGTATCCGTTCCACATGTTTAACGTTCCAGACGGCTCGTCGCCGTTGGGGTAAATCCCCACATCGTAGTAGGCCCGCCTGAGATGACTTGCCAGCCACAGGTCGGCCATCGACTTCTCTGAAAACCCGGACCTAGATGGCAGTTGTATTTTCTCCGGGGCCGACATAAGCATGAAAGACTGCACGCTCAGAAATCCTACTGACTCCCCACTGGAATTATTATTGAACGTGGCTATTAACAAGTTCTTGCCCATCCGGACGATCGCATACCTTTTGTTCATTTCAAGGATGCGTTCTTCTACTTCGGCGTCCGTCCTATTGCTGGACACGTCACCCGGTAGGGGTCTCCACCCCGCTTCCTTGGCCATGAATAGTAATGTGCCAAATCCAACCGGGCCATCGTCCTTGAACGTTTTCCATCTAGAGGAACACTCGTTGTTCTTTCGCCTCGATCCGTGCCGACTCCATTCATCCCACAGCTCTAGCCCATCATCGCTGCAGGTCGATTTTAAAGACATGCCTATCTTTACCCAATCCTCATACGACAAAGAGTCCGGATCAATGACAGTCAGCATTCGGTTGATCTGATGTACCGGGACTTCTTGTTTCTGAACTTCCTCTTTTGGCTTTTCCCGCCATGGCTGCCCCAACGACACAGACAGCCACTCCGGCATCTCTGGAATGTCTCCGCCCTCTTCCCACTCGTACCTTTTCCCGTTGATCACAGACGGAAAAGCCACTATGTGGCCAGTGCATCTGTCGGACGTTCCGCCACGAGTATCTATCCCCGACGCCACCTTGCTGCTGCTGGATACGGCGTTGTCCTGCCACTTATATAAGTAATGGAATCCTCCACTCGGGGTCTTCTGGCGAGGGCCAGGCGGCAACGGCCCCTCCTTTTCAATGATCTTGGCAAATTCTTTCAGCCCTGTCGTTCCCCCGGTGGTCTTGGCATCCACGTCGAGCGCCATAATCCCGCCCCCCGTACCGCACCCCAACCCCAAGTTGAATCCCCGGTACTTGCCACCCTCAGCGAACCACTTGTCGACGGTACTTTCCTTGGTAGTGGCCGACAGGTAGTTTATGCCGCCCCCGGCGGGCAACTTCTTGCTGTTTGGCTCCAGCGGCAATACTGGTATGCCGCACCTCACATAACATATTGCCGCCAAATGCACGGCGTCCTCGAAACTAGCGTCACCTATCTTCAGTATCTCTTCCAAATTCAGTGCTGATGTCATTGCTGTGCGTCCCAATAATTGGCCCCTATTCCGTTGAGATCCACCACCAATGGTATTCTAAACCACGGCGCTACTTTCCTGATCTCCCCCTGCAGCATGTTTCGTATTGCTTCCGAGTCGGCCCCAATCCGCACGTCCAACTCGTAACTATCATGTACGTTCATTATCAAGTGTCCCCCATACTCACTCGACATCCGGTCACACAGTAACCACATCTCTTTGTTCAGGTCAGCAGCTGTGGCCTGGATTGCCAGCCCGCTAGCCTTATATGTCTTGAACTTCCTGGGAAACCTTAACCGTCTTCCGTGCTTGGTTTGCACGTACCCGTGTGCCTCTGCTGCTCTCTTTGCTCTCTCTGCCAAATCCTTTACGCCCGGTATCTTCATATGGTACTCTGCGATCACGGCCTCGGCCTCTGGACCAGCCTTCTTGTACCTGAACACCTTGCCCTCTTTAGAGAACGAATTCCACTCCCACGGCATGCCCATCTTGTCGGCGATCGCTCCGTTTCCGGAATTGAACAGCAAACTGAGATTCAGCTGTTTTGCGTTGGGTTGGCCCGAGTACGTGGCATTTCTCACAAGACCTGTCAAATCCGCCACCATCTGATGAAAATCAGACAGTTCGTTTTTGGCGTAGGCCGCATTGATCCGCTCGTTGTTGATCAGATGGGCAAACACCCTAACCTCGAAACTGTTCATGTCCAGCGACATCCACTGGCGGCCTTCGTCCGGCAGGAATACTGGCTTCACAATCGCCGCCACCTTCTTATTGCGACTTGGTATCTGCTGCATCGCTGGCCCGGTGTAAGACAGCCGCCCGGTTCCGGTGCCCGAATCCTCGCCCTTGTTCTGGTTTATTGACGGGTACACCCGGCCATCCACCGCGTGGCCCAATACGTGGCCCGCCAGAAATGTGTCCCTCGTCTTGATCGTTGATCTGACATCGAGGATTAGCTCGGCCCGTCTGTCGCCTTCCATACTGCGCAGGGCTTCGGCATCCACAGACGGGTTACCAGTTTCCGTGCTTTCCAGCAAGAAGCCACTGTCAGTCTTCCAATCTCCGTATTCATCCTTCTTGGGGCTGAATACCTCTTTTACCTGCTTGGGGCTGTTCACGTTCAGCTCCCTGTTCACCAGCTTGTCCAGTTCCCTCTGGCGCTCGTCGATCTCTAATGTCAGTTTGGCCATGGCCTTCTCCGCCAACTTTGTGTCGACTCGGATGCCCCTCATTTCTGCTTTGATCAGGGGCACCATCACTTGGCGCTCAAAATCCATTATGCTCTGGACCCCCTGCTTCTCTATCTCGGCTTCCTGCCATTGCCACAGGGCCAAAGTCAGGGCCGCGTCCTTCATGGCGTACGGGGCCACGACCTCTGGCGGTGCCCGGTGCAGGTTCTTCATCTGAACGCCTCTAGTGGCCCTGCCCCCAAACAACTTGGCCAGGGCCGGGTAAATATCCTCCTTGCCCTCCCCGAGGTACTTCTCGCACAGGTAGTCTAGGCTAAAGCTTTGCTCATGCTCATTCAGGAGGCATGCCCGTATCACCGTATCATCGGCCAGATGAAGCGGCACGTACACCCCGATAGAATCGAGCATTTTGATATCAAAACTGGCGTTGTGAAACACAATCCTACCTGCGTAAGATGACATCTCGAAGTTTAAATCTCCGGCCCGCCCCGGCTCATGTCTCACGTCATGGTAACATGAGGTGCCATCGGGGGCAGCCAATGAAAATCCGAATGCCCTGTCAGTCGGCCAGCTGAGACCGGTGGTTTCCGTGTCGATAGCTATTACTGGATACTTGCTAAGTTGGAACATTCTATTCCCCAATAGAATCCGGGGAAAGGTCTCCCTCCCCCCGGCACTGCTAATTATACTTCCGATCAGAAAGGTATGTCGTCATCCCCGAAATCAAGACCGGGGGACGGTGCGCTTCTGGCTTCTGGCTGTTTGGACTTTTTGCTGATGCTGACGGACAGGAACTTGCTGCCGGGGTTTCTAGCATTCGGCCCCGCCACCTTAATCCACCCGTTCAAAAAATACTCAACCCCATCGACGTTCAGGGTTCCGCCATAGTCGCTGTCCGTATCCTTTTTCTTCTCGGATTTGAACATTACGCCGCGATTAGTGTTGTCGAATCCGGCCATGATTAAAGCTCCGGGGCGGGGGCGGCGACGTCAGGTTCAGTGCGGTCAACGTCAGCCGCACCGGCCTTGATCATTTCATACAGCGCTCTGCCGCGCTCGTACAGCTCCTTACTGACGAATCCGACAGCATGGGCCTTGAACGACCAGAACTCCCCCTTATCGCTGCTTGTTTCGACAGCGTCCAGGCGGTAAGCCTTAGCGAAACGATCCACCCCGGCAATCTGGACAAGAGTGTTCAGGGCGCGACTTACCTTGAGCTTGGATTTGGTCATAGAGAATACCGCTTCCTCCGGACCCCTAGGACCAAGAATCATCACGAAATGCTGGTGAGACTCCACCGCCTCATAATCGTGGGGGCCGGTCTGCTGGGCCAACACCAGCTGGGCTTCTGCCTCGGTCTTAAACGCCCCGACGAATCCGCCACCGGCCTTGCGCAGCTTCCACAGCGTCCATTCCTTGCGGAACATTACCGGGACAAACGTCACGGATGATCCGTATAACTCGCCAGTCACGGTGTTAAAGATGATGCCCTGCTCGGCACCCGGAATAAATGCGGCGTCATTCTTCTTGATCTGCGGGGACAACGCTTGCAATACATCGACTCGCGGCAACACCATGTCCTTGTTGCTGACCTCCTCACTACCGGCGTTGCCCTTCTGCAACCAATCGGGAACCTGTTCCGATACACCCGCCACCAATGTCGCTACTTCCGTACTCTCTTTTGGCTTAACCATGATATTTTCCTTTAGGTTAGTTGAAGCTCGTTAAATTTAGACCCTTTCGAGTCATTCTCATGTGCGGGCAAGTACTGCAAATTGGCCAACACGTGTAGCCCACACACCACGTGCCTTCCATTCACTTTACCGACCAAAGGGATATCATGATCAACGTGATAACCTTCGGGCCGATTAAGGTAAAATTTTTCAACTTCTTTCCGTTCCGACGGTAACGATCTTTTTAAAAGCCGTTTATCTCTCATGCGCGATTTCACAACCATCGCCTTTTTGTTCTTTTGATAGTAAGATGCGGCCATCTTTGATATTTTATCTGCGTTCTTTTGATAGTAAGATGCGGCCATCTTTGATATTTTATCTGCGTTCTTGGCGTGCCATTCCCTGCGCACTCTTTGCTGACACACTTTGCAACGATTGGCCAAGCCACCGGGCTTATTCTTGCTGCCATGGAACTCATTTAATGGCTTAACGGCGCCGCAGCAGCCACAACGTTTCATTTCATTTCCCCACTATCGATGCCCGTGTAAAGGGCGTTATGGAAAAGAGTTCATCGGGGAAGGTTTGCCCGTTCTTTAGAGCGTCCTTGACGGCCGCCTTAAAGGTCGACGGCTGAACGTATGGCTGTACTAGCCCATCGTAGCCATGTTCTGTCAACCAAGCGTATGCGCCCGGTTTGTCTTTCATTGTGGCGTAACAGTCCAGCGTCAACTGTACTCGCCCTATCCCGTCAATGGTCAGCGTTCTCAAATCTAACTCCGCCATCGCCTCCGGGATTTGTTTCAACCTGATGCTGTCCAGTTCTATGTTAATTCCTTTGAGCGTTTCCTCGATAACCTCTTTCTGCTCCTGCAGAATCCGCATGCGCCTTGCGCTAGTGATTACGTCATTCAATTCCATTTTGAATCTCCTTTGTATGGGGCCATCCCCACACCCATAGTATACCACAGGGGGGCCTCCCTGTCCAGTCGGGTTACGCCAGATCGTCTATGCGCAAATTGTCGCCAACATAATCAGCAACCTCCTTTTTGTTCAGCAGAGCGTTCAGCACCAATGTGTCAACCTTTAGGTCAGACTTCAAATCGACATATGTTACCTCATTTTCCTGCCCGATTCGGTGGTTCCGGTCTTCGCTCTGCAGCCTGTCCTCCAGACTAAACGTGTTAGAATAATATACAGACAAAGTAGCGGCGGTTAGCGTCAGACCCTTACCTCCAGTGGCCTGATTTGTGACAAAAAATCGTACCTTCGGGTCGTTTTGAAATGTGTCGACCATCATTTGCCTACTTTCCGGAGCTGTCGCCCCCCACATGCTGAGGCATGCCCCCGGCCACTCCTTATCTAAAGCCGTAGTGATGGCCGCTATTTCCGGCAGATACCTGGCCCAGATTATAGCTTTGCCATCAAACTCTCGCAGGATGGCCAGAAGCTCGGCTAGTTTGGGGTTAGATGGCAGGGGATCGCCGTCCGGGTCGAACCCGCCCGCTATCTGCTGGAATCTCAGCAGGGCTTCTAGGGCGTTTTGTGTTGTTACCATTTTATCGCCCAGCTGCGTTTTCATGTCGCGGGCCAGTTCCTTGCACGCTTTGATTTGTGCGGGAGACGCTTTTACTTCCCTTATTTGATATTGTTTTGGCGGCAGTTTCATGTCCCCTTTGCGCACCACGTCGCAGTATGGCCTAATCCTATCGAACAACACCCCTATGTCGCGATACCCCACGATCTTGCGCTGTTCGAATCCGCCCATTATACAATATTTATTGCGGAAGCTGTAATAAGACAGTTCCCCTATAATGGCCGGGTCGACGAAATACATTTGTGCAAACAGGTCTTGAATCCCCTGCGTCACGTTGGTGCCAGTAAGAATTAACCTGAATGCTGCTAACTGGCCTATTTCCCAGCACTTCTCGGTACGGCCAGCGTCGTGATTCTTGATGGTGCTGCTTTCATCCACGACGACCATGGTACGGCCCCCGGCCACGAACGACTCGGCGATGCCCGCCGCGCCCCCCTGTGATAGTGCCTCTACCCCCACGACGAGAGCCGGGTAGCCCTCGTACGGCTTGAGCTTAGCGCCCGCCTCCAGGACCTGCAGATCGTACGGCATTGCGCTGTACAGTCCTATCTCCTTCTTCCACACGCCCTTGATGGACGTGGGGCAGATTATCAACAGGCGGTCGATAAGCTCATGTGATCGACGCAGATTTGCTAGCGCTATCGTGCTTAGTGTCTTGCCCGCCCCCATCACGTGAAATAACGCGAATCCGGGGTGCGGCCACGCTTTCATTACAGCAGATAGTTGTTTGGGCCTAAGTACTCGATCTTTTATTAAAGCGTCCGGGCTGTGCAGCATCTCCGGTATCTTCACGGATGACCCGGCCATGTCCCGTATTGTCGGGCAGTATTCGCCCTCCTTGAAATTTGCCACTACCGCTGCTGCCGTTAATCGGCTAGGCTTTGCGCGCCAAGTCCTACTTGCAGCATGCCACCGGGCACCCGCAGACTTGGCTTTTTGACTTTCGTGATAACTTACCCGGAAGACGATGTGGCCTCCCTCAAGCGTTACGTTCATTCTCTTCCCCAAGAAAAAGGTGAGGGCTTTACGGCGGCCCTCTGCGCCGGGGGACTTTAATCCGCCTTAGCGGTTGATTTTGCTGCGGCCTTGGCCGCCTTAGCAGCAGCCTTGGCAGCAGCTAGTTCAGAAGCTGCCAATTCATTGTCTTCTCTGAATCCTGCAGCAGCGAGTTCGATGGATTCCTTTGCGACTTCGTTGTTGGCGATCTTGCGCAAAGCGTTGCCCACGGTCATGCGTTGCTGGCCCTTGTTCAGGTGACCATATTTGCCGGTATCAATCCCCAGCGAGTCGGCAATGGTCATTACTTGCTCGACGGTCAGGCCAGCGAGAGTCTCGCCAATGAAGTCGGCCTTGTGAAAACTTCCGCCAGCACCCCTCACCATTGCGGCAGTGTTCGGGCGGATCGTGGTTTTCTTAACTTCTGCAACTGCTTCCATTTTAAATCTCCTGTAAAATTTAGGGTGCCATCACCCCAAAATTTATTATATCACGCCCAGACCGGTGTGTCAAGCCGGGTTTACTGCTGTAACGCTCCCATTATCATGCGACAGCTTCCGCCTGCCATCGTTATGACATCATTCACTATTAGATGTCCTGATTTTGTCACAGCGACGACACTTTTGCACCCATTCATCGGGATCGACGTGCGAACATGCTCCATCGCGTCGCTGTCAATAAACACTGACCACAGGTCATCGCCGTTGTCCTCTTCGACTTCGTCCTCGTCGACATATATAAATAACTGGTCTCCTTCCCACGTAAAGTCGCCCGGGGCGGCCAGCAGCGCAGTGATTTTATGCTTCATCGCCAGTCTCCCTTTTCTCCCGATACTTCCTGGATTTACAGGCCGTGCAGACCGCCCCCTTGTTTTTGCGAAACTTAGACGGGTGCTTCTCCTTCCCACATTCCGCACACATTTTCATCCCATCATAGGCTATCTGCTCCGCCATGTTTGCGGACATGCGGGCCATGTGCGCGTTGTACCCGGTGTCACTCGAGAAATCGTCACGAGCTAACTTAGGTCTAGTTAAATCCAGCGGGGTGAGCGTGCCAGCATCGCGCCGCAGCACTAAATACTCATCGTAGCTGCAATGCTCTTTCATTGACTCCCAGGCAGGAATTGCCACACTAATTTCAGCGATCAGGGTCCTCAGCCTGTTCTCAACTAAATACCGCAGGTCAATGTCGCGCTTGTCTAGCTCGACCTTTTCTCCCGAATTGGCCTCAGCAATCACTGAGGAAATTATTGATTCCATTATCGATTTCATTTGCTAGCAGTCTCCTAAAAAAGGCGCGGGGCACCTCACACCCGTAGTATATCACGGGCACGAGGAGTCGTCAAGATGTCTTACTTCTTATATGGGAATTTTGCCAAAAGATCAATGGCATTGCGCGCCCTGCCTACCCTTTCCGATTCCGGCAATGTACTGGTCCATTTATCCACGTCCATCCAGCGAAGGCCACAAACAACTGGACTAACATATGACGTGTCGCCAGCAAAGAATGACAGGAGATGGCACACCCCGTTTGGCGTCAGCTCAGACGGATATTGCACTTCCAACAGCTTTCCTTTGCCCCCGGTTATCAAGTCCACGTTGCTTCCGGCTGTGACGACCTCGTTATTTGCGTTCAATAGTACTTTCATGTCATTCTCCTTTAGCGTGCGCCTGTGCCGTACAGAATATCGACCTGCGCCCTGTCACGGGGCGGAGATTGAAGGAAATAAACCTTGTCCAGGCCTTTTGCTGTAACATAAGCATGGGCTTGGTCGTGGGTGTCGAAGGCTTGATTTTGCACTGTCATCCAGAACATGCCAAGCTTTAGCATCTGAACAAGCCACATGCCGGTCGTAACGTCAAAGTGTAAGCGAATCATTATGTTTTCTCCTATCCAAAAAACGATTTAACAGCGTATCCTACAAGCACGCCAAGGGCAGTGCCAAACACGAAGGTAGCGACTAGCCAGTCTTTAATGTGCGCATTCATTTTACAGGCCCCTTAATTTAGCTTCGGCTTCGACTTCGGCTTCGGCTTCGGCTTTCCGATAGCAGGCCGGGTGCCATGCTTTAACGGAATCAGTGCCAAGCAAAATTTGTATGTTTGTCGGCACTGTGTGCACCGTTCCGCCTTCTATAAGTTTGCCGCAGTAATGGCAGGTTGATTTTTGTTTCATGATCTCTCCAAATAGGCGTTGCAGATGGCGCGGTATGCCTCGCTCTCTGTCAGGAAGCCTTGGCGCAACTGGCGGATGGTTCGCGCAATCTTTGTTCTCAGTACGATTGTTTCCATGATGGTTTCCTTTCACTCGTTGCCGGGCCGGATCGCCCGGGAAAACCGCCTGTCACGCGGCTTTGGCTGTCGATCCGGGCGTTTTACTCGTCGCCCTCTTCGTCTTCCTGCTCTTCGTCGTGTTCCGACTCAATGCCTAGCAGGACAAGAATCCTTGAAACCTCGTCGCTGTTGCCGTCTTCCAAGGCGTTTTTATAAGCTGCACGGACTCTGTTTCCGCTGTTCATGCGTACTTGCCCCTTATTCAGCGTTGCGTACTTAGCAGCGTGGAAGCCGTCAGGTGTCGCGAGTACTTTATCGGCCAGTGACGCCACTTCCATCGGTTCCAGATCACGAAGCGCTTTAGCGATCACATCAGCACAGTCAGCACTAGCAGCACCGCCGGGGCGTTTCGTCTTAGCGTACCGGACACGCGCATTCCGCAGAGCTTCAGCCATGCGCGAAGAAATACTCTGCACCGCTTCTTCGTCCTCATCCTCACCCTCATCCTCATCCTCACCTTCGTCCTCATCCTCAAGGGGCCGGGAAGCCCGGGAAGGTGCTGTCCCGGGTATCGGCGACAGGTCCGCCCATGATCTGCCCGATGTCGCCGGAAGAGGCGAAATGCTGGCTCGCCGGGCAGACACGATGCCATCAATATCGGGGCACCGGACTAAAAACCAGCCTTTCGATATCGTTTCCACGACACCGGCCACAGGAACATTTCCCGTTTTCATGTTGTTAACAGTAACGGACTGGCCGACAGTAATTTCATTGCTGGCTGTCTTGCTGGCTGTCTTGCTGATTGTCTTGCTGATTGTCTTTTTCATCTCGATCTCCATTTGTGATGGGATTTCGGTTTGAAGAATATCTCCAGATGCCGTTGCCCCCCACCACACCCATATTAGACCACATCCCAACAGCGCTGTCAATACCCCCCATTACACGACATGTCGCCGCATGCCGTCGTCATAGAATCCGTTCTCGACACCCCATCATCTAGAGCGGGCGATGTCCGATGACAGAGCACTCTCTCCACTCGCAGACGCCCGCCGAAGGCCCCCATCGCGATAGGGATATCTCGACCCGCCGGACGATGGGAGAGAGTACCCAGCGACAGGGGACATCAGGGATGGGTAGCATCCGGCATCGGCACAAGCGGCACCCCCGAAGGACGGCCCCTGTGGGGCGACATCGGACATCGCCAGGGGGCGCCGCTCGATCGGTCCGGGGGAGACGAGGGAAGAGAGTACTAGACCCCCAGAGTACATCTTCCCTCGTTCTCCCCATTCTGGAACGAGATATATATTTAGAGGGGGGGGAGTCCAGTCTGTCTGTCGGACCGCCGATACTGGCCATCATCTCTTCCGAGGTTAGTGGTCACTCTCGTCGAGAGGCCCGTCCTTCGGGGCACCTGGTGGCGCGGCACCCCCTGGCACGGCTCTTGCCTATTTCACGCCCCCATATCGGTTCGCCAGAATGATGGTCGATACGGGATGCCAATCATGGACTATACGGGATATCGAGTATGGAATGTATCGGTTTACGACGACATGGGGGATATACTTCGACATCGATATGTCCCGAAGCGAAGTGAGCGGTCACTCTCGTCGAGAGGCCCGTCCTTCGGGATGTGCCAATATGGGAGAGTTACTTCGACATCGCATCTGTCCACTGGCACGGCTCTTGC
>Ga0209066_10000996_pt1 | contig 39078 bp, 33 predicted proteins | sample All_14_2_FD_187198 | JGI IMG/M metagenome (GOLD analysis project Ga0209066, IMG submission 187198) | Freshwater microbial communities in response to fracking from Pennsylvania, USA - Allegheny Zone_MetaG_DW_15 (SPAdes) (version 2) ... | reverse complement strand
GCGCCATGTAGGCCAGCGTGTCGTTCATCCAGCCCATGTTCCACTTGTAGTGGAAGCCCAGGCCGCCGCTTTGCAGATCGGCGCTGGGCGGACGGCTCACCTCGGGGAAGGAGGTGGATTCTTCGGCAATGGTCACGGCCTCGGGCCGCACGGTGCCAACGGTGTGGTTCATGCGACGCAGGAAGTCGATGGCTTCGAGGTTCTCGCGGCCACCGTGGCGGTTGGGGATCCACTCGCCTTCTTTGCGGCTGTAATCGCGGTAGAGCATGGAGGCCACGGCGTCGACACGCAGGCCGTCGATGCCGAAGCGCTCGATCCAGTACAACGCGTTGCCCACCAGGAAGTTGCGCACCTCCGTGCGGCCGTAGTTGTAGATCAGCGTGTTCCAGTCTTGATGGAAGCCTTCTCGCGGATCGGCATGCTCGTAGAGGTGCGTGCCATCGAAGCGCGCCAGGGCATGCGCATCAGCGGGAAAGTGGCCGGGCACCCAGTCCAGTAGCACGCCCAGGCCAGCGGCATGCGCGGCTTCGACGAAGGCGAGGAAGTCATGCGGGTTGCCGAAGCGCGAGGTGGGCGCGTACAGGCCGGTGGGCTGGTAGCCCCAGGAGCCGTCGAACGGGTGCTCGTTCACCGGCATCAGCTCCAGGTGGGTAAAGCCCATCTCACGCGCATAGGGCACCAACTGCTCAGCCAGTTCGCGGTAGCTGAGCCAGCGGCCATCGGCCCGTTGGCGCCAGGAACCCAGATGCACCTCGTAGATGCTCATCGGCGCTTCCAGCCCGTTGGCGGCACGGCGCTGTTCGCTGCCGGCCACGCCGGGCAGCAGGCGCTGCACCACCGAGGCCGTCTGCGGCCGCAACTCGGCGCGGAAGGCAAAGGGGTCGGCCTTGGTCTGCACCAGCCCGTCGGCGCCCAGGATCTCGAACTTGTAGAGATCGCCCTCGCCCACCTGCGGCACAAAGATCTCCCACACGCCACATTCATGGCGCAACCGCATCATGTGGCGCCGGCCATCCCAGGCATTGAAGCTGCCCACCACCGAGACGCGCTGCGCCGCCGGCGCCCACACGGCGAAACGGGTGCCGCCGATGCCTTGCCAGATCTGCGGGTGCGCGCCCAGCCATTCATACGGCCGCTGGTGCGTGCCTTCGGCCAGCAGCCACACGTCCAGCGGCGTGATCTGCGGCGGGAAGCGGTAGGCGTCGTCGTGCTCGGCAATGTGGTCGCCCCAATCGACCCGCAGCCGGTACGCGAAGGGCTCGGTGCGCGCCGCGATGCCGCCGGTGAACAGCGCACTGTCGTCCTGCCGGGCCAGTGAGGCCAGGGGTTGCCCAGCCGCGTCCACCACCTCCACCGACACCGCCCCGGGCAACAGCGCCCGCACCACCAAGCCGCCAGCCACCGGGTGCATGCCCAGCACACTGAACGGATCGCAGTGGCAGGCCGCCATCAGCTCGCCCAGCCCCTCAGGCGCCAGTGTCGCGACGATGGGCTCAGCAAGAGATGCCGGGTGGGTGGCAGGCTGGGGCTTCGAGGGGGTCATGAGGGATCCGGCGACACATCGGGAGGCGCGCCCGAGGAGGCGCGATGCACGGGCATGCTACGTTGAGCGGGGCGGCGTGGCGTGTCCAGGATCAGTTCTGCGAAGAAATGGGGTCAGTGATCTTGCCGATGAAGGCGCCAAACGCCGGCAGATGAAGGGCGCCGGCTTCCACGGTGCCCGCCATGCCCAGCGCGAAGGGCACGCCGGCCTGAGCCACCGCCTGGGCCCACCTGGCGGGCAGCAGACTCAGCACGGGCTGGCCCGAGAAGTTGAACGCCAGCAGTTGCGCGGCCCCCGAGGCTGCGTCACGGCGCTCGAACAGCAGCACCGCGGCCGGAGCGTCGAAAAAGGCGATGTCGCCACGCACGATGGCCGGCTGTGTCTTGCGCCAGGCCAGCCAGGCGCGCGCGAAGTGCAGCGTGGCGCCGCAGTCGGCCTCCTGGGCATCTACCGCCAGCGGCAGTTGTTCGGCCGATACGGGCAACCAGGGCTCGATGGTGGAAAAGCCACCCTGCGGCACCTGCGCCTGCCAAGGCATGGGCGTGCGGCAGCCATCGCGGCCTTTGAATTCGGGCCAGAAGGTGATGCCGTAGGGGTCTTGCAGGCGCTCGTAAGGCACATCGGCCTCGGGCAGGCCAAGTTCTTCGCCTTGATAGAGGCTGATGCTGCCGCGCAGGCTGCTCAGCATGGCCAACAGCAGGCGGGCCTGGTGGGGGTCAGCCTGCCCATCGGCCGACCAACGGCTGGCCACGCGCACCACGTCGTGGTTGGACAAGGCCCAGCAGCCCCAGCCGCCGGTGGCCGCCATCTCGTTCTCCAGCCGCTCGACCTCTGCGCGCACATGCGCGGGCGAGCCGTCGCGCGTGAGCAGGCTGAAGCTGTAGGCCATGTGCAGCCGGCGGTCGCGCTGGGTGTACTGGGCCATCAGTGGCGGCGCGTTTTCATCGCCCACCTCGCCCACGCTCACCGCGCCGAATTCATCGAGCACGGCACGCACCCGTTCCAGAAAGGCCAGGTTCTCGGGCCGGCTCTTGTCGTACAGGTGCTGCTGCAAGGCGTAGGGGTTGTCGGCCTGCACGGTGCTCACGTGGCCCAGCGCGCTGCGGTCTACCGCCGGGTTGCTGCGCAACAGCGCGTCGTGGAACTGGTGGTTGCAGGCATCGAAACGGAAGCCGTCCACCCCGCGCTCGCACCAGAACCGCACCTCGTTCAACACCGCCTGCTGCACCTCGGGGTGATGGAAGTTCAGGTCGGGCTGCGACACCAGGAAGCTGTGCATGTAGTACTGGCGCCGGCGCGAATCCCATTGCCAGGCCGGGCCGCCAAAGACGCTGAGCCAGTTGTTGGGCGCCGTGCCGTCGGGCTGTGCATCGGCCCACACGTACCAACCGGACTTGGGGTTGTCGCGCGACAGCCTGCTCTCCTGAAACCAGGCGTGCCGATCAGAGGTGTGTGACAGCACCTGGTCGATCAACACCTTCAGGCCCAGTTGATGGGCGCGGGCGAGCAGCCGGTCAAAGTCGGCCAGGGTGCCGAAGATCGGGTCAACATCGCGGTAATCTTCGACGTCATAGCCGAAGTCCTTCATCGGCGACTTGAAGAACGGCGAGATCCAGATGGCATCGGCACCGAGCCGGGCCACGTGGTCGAGGTGACGCTCGATGCCGGGCAAATCGCCCACGCCGTCGCCGTTGCTGTCAAAAAAACTGCGCGGGTAGATCTGGTAGATCACCGCGCCGCGCCACCAGGCCGAGTCGATGGTTGATCGGGCTGGGGCGCTTTGGGGTTCGGTCATGCTTTGCATTGCACCATGCTGATGCAAGCATCTTGCCATGCCGAAATAACGCCTTCGTGTCTGACGAAGGCGCCAAGTTCACGGCGGATTTACTGCGCCACGCAGTCCACGTAGTAGATCGCCTTGCCCTGGGCATCGCGGCTTTCCACCAGGCCGTGCACATCGGTGTGGAAGCCGGGGAAGCGCTCGTTGAACTCGCGCGCGAAGCGCAGGTAATCGATGATCTTCTTGTTGAAACGCTCGCCCGGAATCAGCAGCGGGATGCCCGGCGGGTACGGCGTGAGCAGCGCTGTGGTGATGCGGCCTTCCAGCGCGTCGATCTCCACCCGCTCGGTCTTGCGGTGGGCGATGTAGGCGTAGGCATCGGCCGGGGTCATCGCGGGCTGCAGGTCCGAGAGGTACATCTCGGTGGTGAGGCGGGCGATGTCGTGGCGGGCGTAGGTCTCGTGGATCGAGTGGCACAGGTCACGCAGGCCCATGCGCTCGTAAACCGGGAACTGCGCACTGAATTCGGGCAGCACGCGCCACATCGGTTGGTTGCGGTCGTAGTCGTCCTTGAACTGCTGCAGCGCGGTCAGCATGGTGTTCCAGCGGCCCTTGGTGATGCCGATGGTGAACATGATGAAGAACGAGTACAGGCCGGTCTTCTCGACCACCACGCCGTGCTCGGCCAGGTACTTGGTGACGATGGAGGCCGGGATGCCGGTGGTGGAGAACTTGCCGTTGACGTCCAGCCCGGGGGTGATGATGGTCGACTTGATCGGGTCCAGCAGGTTGAAGCCTTCGGCCAGATCACCAAAGCCGTGCCAGTTGTCACCGGCCTGCAGCACCCAGTCTTGCGAGTGGCCAATGCCTTCGTCGGCCAGGCGCTCGGGGCCCCAGACTTTGAACCACCAGTCTTGGTCGAACTCGGCTTCCACCTTGCGCATGGCACGGCGGAAGTCGAGCGCTTCCTTGATGCTTTCTTCCACCAGCGCGGTGCCGCCGGGGGGCTCCATCATGGCCGCGGCCACATCGCAGCTGGCGATGATGGCGTACTGCGGGCTGGTGGAGGTGTGCATCAGGTAGGCCTCGTTGAAGAGGTGCCTGTCGAGCTTGCGGGTCTGCGAATCCTGCACCAGCACCTGCGAAGCCTGGCTCAGGCCCGCCAGCAGCTTGTGGGTGGACTGGGTGGAGTACACCAGCGCCTCCTTCGGCCGCGCCCGCACCTTGCCCATGGCGTGGAAGGCGCCGTAGAACTTGTGGAAGGCGGCGTGCGGCAGCCAGGCTTCGTCGAAGTGCAGCGTGTCGACGTAGCCGTCGAGCAGGCCCTTGATGGTTTCGGTGTTGTAGAGCACACCGTCGTAGGTGCTCTGCGTGATCGTCAGGATGCGCGGCTTCACCGTCTTGGGGTCGATACCGGCCAGCAGCGGGTTGGCGGCGATCTTGCGCTCGATGCTCTCGCGGGTGAACTCGCTCTTGGGGATCGGGCCGATGATGCCGAAGTGGTTGCGCGTGGGCGTCAGGAACACGGGGATGGCCCCGGTCATGATGATGGCGTGCAGGATCGACTTGTGGCAGTTGCGGTCGACCACCACCACGTCGCCCGGCGCCACCGTGTGGTGCCACACCATCTTGTTGCTGGTGCTGGTGCCGTTGGTGACGAAGTAGCAGTGGTCGGCGTTGAAGATGCGCGCGGCATTGCGCTCGCTGGCGGCCACCGGGCCGGTGTGGTCGAGCAACTGGCCAAGCTCTTCCACTGCGTTGCACACGTCGGCGCGCAGCATGTTCTCGCCAAAGAACTGGTGGAACATCTGGCCCACCGGGCTCTTCAGGAAGGCCACGCCACCCGAGTGACCTGGGCAGTGCCAGGAGTATGAGCCGTCCTGCGCGTATTCCATCAACGCCTTGAAGAACGGCGGTGCCAGGCCATCGAGGTAGCCCTTGGCTTCACGGATGATGTGACGCGCCACGAACTCGGGCGTGTCCTCGAACATGTGGATGAAGCCGTGCAGCTCGCGCAGGATGTCGTTGGGGATGTGCTGCGACGTGCGCGTCTCACCGTAGATGTAGATCGGGATGTCGGCGTTCTTGAACCGGATCTCATTGATGAACTTGCGCAGGTTCAGCACCGCCGGGTCGAGCTCGGGGCCGGGGGTGAACTCTTCGTCGTCGATGGACAGGATGAAGGCGCTGGCGCGGCTTTGCTGCTGCGCGAACTGCGACAGGTCACCGTAGCTGGTGGCGCCCAGCACTTCCATGCCCTCTTTTTCGATGGCATCGGCCAGCGCGCGAATACCGAGACCGGAGGTGTTCTCGGAACGAAAGTCCTCGTCGATGATGACGATGGGAAAGTGAAAGCGCTGCATCAGTGCCTCTGGATCGGAATAGCCCGACATGTTGCCACGCTCGCGTGGCGAAAGATTGACGGCGCACGCGGCGCGCGTCGAATGGCTGTCATGCTCAATGACGGTGTTGGCGCCTCAGGGGTCGATGGACACCCCGCCGCCTCACTGCACCACCCTGCGCACGCTCATCAGGGCCAGATAGGAATGGACGCCCGTAGACAGCGCCGCCCGGTAGCACCCCACGGCCTGCAGCCGCAGCACGCCCAACGCCGCCAGTTGCCCCGCCAAAGCCTCATCGGCCGGCAACGGTGCTTCACTCGCGAAGGCAGGGAACCCGGTCGCCAACGCCAACCCCTTCAACGGCAGCGCGCGGTCTTGCAGCGAGGGCGTGAGCGAGCCGTTGCACCAGGCCCATTTCCACAGGCCACTGGCCGTTGAATGGCTGCCCATCGGGATCACTTCAGCCACCACCATCGGGTGGCCGTGCGCGTCTTGCAGCGTCAGTTGTTCAGCCTGTTGATCGAAGTGCCAGCGTGGCAACCCGGCCAGATCGAACTCAGCCTGCAGCCGCGCCTGCTTCTCGCGCAACGCCGCCACGGCATCGACAACCAGTTGATCGAACTCTGCATCGGTCATGATGTTCAACGGCCCTTGGGAACAGGCGACAAAGCGGTGAATGCAAGCGGGGAAGACAAAACGCGGGACCCAATGCAAAAGGCACCTGGTCGGTGAAGACCAAGTGCCTGCTGCATGTATTGTTGGTGGGCCCTGAGTGACTCGAACACTCGACCAACGGATTAAGAGTCCGCTGCTCTACCAACTGAGCTAAGAGCCCCCGAAAGCCTGCTACTGTAGCACAGCTTTCATCAATCTACCAAGCGTTTCGAAGAGTTTTTGAATCTGCTTCGCCGCTAACCTGGTTTTTGCTGACCATCGCCATCCACCTCAAGCTGCGGACAACTTTGGTGGGTCGTGCGTGACTCGAACACGCGACCAACGGATTAAAAGTCCGCTGCTCTACCGACTGAGCTAACGACCCCCAGCAAAGCCTAAGATTATAGGCAGAAGAATCAAAATCGCGCTAGCCCTTGGGGGCCGTTTCGCGCACCAGGCGCAACACCTCGGCCGCAGCCGCCATGCCGAAGCTGGCGGTCACGGTGACCACTGAGCCGTAGCCGTGGCAGTTGAGGCTGCCGTCAACATCGCATTGGGCATCTTTCGGGGCCACCACGCTCTCGCGCGAGAACACGCAAGGCAAGCCGATGCGCCCGGTGCGCGGAGCACCTGCCTTGCGCAGGCGTTGGCGCAACGAGGCCAGCAACGGATCGTGGGTGACCAGCGAGAGGTCGTCCACCTCCATCGCCTGCGGCCTGGATTTGCCACCCGCTGCCCCAGCCACCACCAGATGATGCCGGCTCGCCAACGCCCAGGTGGCCAAGGCGAGCTTGGCGGACGACTGGTCGCAGGCGTCGATCACGCCATCCACCGGATGCGGCAACAGCCCCGGCCAATTGCCGGGCTCGACAAACTCTTCAACGGCGTGGATCTGGCAGCCCGGATGAATGTCGAGCAGACGCTGCCGGAGCACCTCGACCTTGGCCGCCCCCACGGTGGCGCCCAGGGCCTGCACCTGCCGGTTGATGTTGGACTCGGCGATCTGATCCAGATCGATCAGCACCAGCCCTGCCACACCGCAACGCGCCAGTGCCTCAGCCGCCCAGGAGCCCACACCGCCCACGCCCACCACAGCAATGCGCGCGGCGCGCACCTGCTGATAGGCCGCGTCGCCCCAGAGTCGCCGCAGGCCGCCGAAGCGGCGCTCCAGATCAGCATCCAGCGTGGCAGCAACAGCGGTGGATGTGTCGATCACTTCAACAGAGCCAAGCGCTCACGACCGGCCTTGGCGGCCTCAGACTGAGGAAAGTCCTTGACCAGCGTGTTCAAGGTCTTGCGCGCACCCTTCACGTCCTTTAACTCGGTCTGGCAGTTGGCGATCGACAGCAGCGCTTCCGGCACGCGGGGGTGATCGGGCGAGCCGTCCACCAACGCCTGGAAGTTGGTCATCGAGGCCTTCAGGTCGCCCTTACCGTATTGCGCATTGCCAAGCCAATAAAGCACGTGGCCACTGTAGGGGCTGCTCGGAAAGCGGCGCTGGAACGACTGGAACGCGGTGATGGCGCCTGCGAAATCGGAGTTGCGCAGCGTGTTGACCGCCGCGTCGTAGGCCTGCTTCTCTTGCGGCTGGACGGTCACTTCCTTGCCGTCGAGACTGACGCGCTGGGGCTCCAGCCCACGCAGCCGGTCTTCCAGCGCGGCAATCGTGTCTTTCTGCTGGCGTTGCAGGTCGGCAATGCTACGGTTCACATCACGCACCGTCTGCCCGCCCATCTCACCCTGGCCTCGCACCTGGGCCAGCTCGGCACGCAGTTGGTCAAGCTGGCTGTTGAGATCGAGCAGGCTGCGGCGCAGCGTGTTGATCTGCTCTGCCTGATCGGCCTGGCGCTTCTGGCTGTCTTCAAGCTGGGTGCGCAGGCTGATGATGGCCTTGCGCGCCTCTTCGTCGTCAAAGAGACCGGCGCGAGCGGGCTGACCGGCACACAACGCGCCAATGATCGACAGCGCACACAGGGTGCGAACGGGAAGGCGATTCATCAGCGGTCCTTCAGTTCGGCGCGGCGGTTCTTGGCAAAGGCCGACTCGTCACTGCCCTGCACGGCCGGACGCTCCTTGCCAAAGCTCACGGCTTCAAGCTGGCCGTCCTTGGCCCCCACCAGCACCAGGGCGCGCACCACGGCCTCGGCACGACGCTGGCCCAGGGCCAGGTTGTATTCGCTGCCACCGCGCGCATCGGTGTGGCCTTCCACAGAGAGGCGACGCTTGGGATCGCCGGCCAGCTTGCGGGCGTTGGTCTCGATCACCGAACGGTAGTCGTCCTTGATCACGTAGCTGTCGTAGTCGAAGTACACGGTGCGACCGGCACCGCCATCATCCAGGCCATTGCCCTTGCCGCCTTGGGTGAGGTCAACACCGGCCACCTGAGACTGGCTTGCGCGCCCCGACCCGGCGCCGGCACTGTTGGCGCCGTCACCCAGCCCAGCGGCGTTGCGGTCTTCCACCGGCGCGGGCGCGTCAAGCCGGGTGCCCGAGGCACAGCCGGCCAGTGCGGCGGCGGCACACAGTGCGGCAGCCGTCCACAGACGCAGGGAGGACGTCGGGGCAGTCGAGTATGAAGAGGTGGTCATCAAGAAACTCCAGAATCAACGCAGGCCGAGGCGAACGGCCACTCCAAGCCTGCGTCGGAAGACGAACTCTGTGGGTACGCTCAGCGCGCACACTCAGCGCGCAAAAGGCCCCCACACCGGCTCACGCACATCGGATTGTGGCGCGGCCAGCTTGGCCTTGATCTTGCCGTCCAACGTGGTGGTCATCAGCACATCACGGCCACCCGAGCGGGAGGCGTAGATGATCAGCCGGCTGTTGGGCGCGAAGCTGGGGCTTTCGTCGTCAGTGGTATCGGTGAGGCCCAACACGCTGCCGCTGGACAGTTCCATCAACATCAGCTTGAACGCCCCGCCCTGGCGGGACACATAGGCCAGGTAGCGGCCATCGGGGCTGAGCGCCGGGCTGATGTTGTAGTTGCCCTGGAAGGTGACGCGATCTGGCGGGCCACCGGCAGCTGGCATGCGGTAGATCTGCGGGCCACCGCCCCGATCACTGACGAAGAAGATGCTCTTGCCATCGGCCGACCACTGGGCCTCGGTGTCGATCGCGCTGCTGGTGGTAAGGCGGCGCACGTTGTCGCCGTGGCGGTCCATCACGAAGAGCTGCGAGCCGCCCTCCTTGCTGAGCGTGGCCACCAGTTGCGAACCGTCGGGCGACCAGTTCGGCGCACTGTTGGTACCCTTGAAGCTGGCCACCGTGCGGCGCTTGCCGCTGTAGACATCCTGCACGTAGATCTTGGCCTTGCGGTCTTCAAACGACACGTAGGCCAGCTCGCGGCCATCGGGCGACCACGCCGGCGAGATGATGGGCTGGGCGCTCTTGAGTGCGTCCTGCGCGCCCTGGCCATCGGCATCAGCCACCCACAACGTGTACATGCCGGCGGTCTTGGAGACGTAGGAGATGCGTGTGGAGAACACGCCCTTCTCGCCCGTCAGACGTTGATACACGTCATCAGCGATGCGGTGCGCGGCCAGGCGGAGATCATCCTTCGAGACGGCAATGGACTGGCCCGAGAGCTGCGTACCCTTGACCACATCCCAGAGCCGGTAGCGCACATCAAACCGGCCATCAGCCAAGCGGGTGACCGAGCCGGCCACCAAGCCATCCACCGGCTTGGCGCGCCATTCACTGAAGTTGGGCTGCGAGCCTTCGTCCATGATCACCGAGCCGGCGTCGACGGGCAGCAGCACGCCCGAGCGCTCCAGATCGGCCCGCACGATGGCGGCGATGGGTTGCGGCGACTTATCTTCCTCGCGGAAACGCACGATGGAGACGGGCACCTGGCTGGCGCCCACGCCGCTGATTTCGACGCGGAATTGGGCTTGTGCCGGCGAGGCCGGCCCGAAGGCCAGAACCAGGCTGACACAGGGCGCCCAAAGCAGGCGTGCTGCGCGATGCAGCGCGCGATGAGGTGTTTGGCGACAGAGCTTCATGGAAGAGGATTGAACACCTTGGCGGGAAGAGGTTCCCCGCAGGGCGTGTGTCTGTGGCAAAAGCTGAAGGGGGAACCGCAAAACGATTCCAAGCGGGCGGATGATAGCCAGCGCGCCACCCGGCCTGCACACGGGCAGATCAACGACAATCGCAGCCCTTTCGGACCCAACCCGTCATCCATGACCCCTCGGCCCACACTCACGGTGGTGATCGCCGCAAAAAACGAAGGCCACAACATCCGCGAGTGTGTCGAGAGTGCGCGCTTCGCCGACGAGGTGCTGGTGCTCGACTCCGGCAGCAGCGACGACACCGCCGCCCAGGCCCAGGCCGCTGGCGCCACCGTGGTGCCCACCGACTGGCCGGGCTACGGCCCGCAGCAGCAGCGCGGGTTCAAGCTGGCCAAGAGCGACTGGGTGCTGTCGCTCGACGCCGACGAGCGCATCACCCCGGCCCTGCGCGCCGAGATCGAACAGGCCATCACCAGCGGCGCGCACAACGGCTACTGGATCCCGCGCCTGTCATCACTGTGCGGCCAATTCATCCACCATGGCGGCTGGCGGCCCGACCACACCCTGCGCCTGGGCCGGCGCGCCAAGGCCGGCTTCACCGACCACTATCTGCACGCCCACATGACGGTGGACGGCTCGCACGGCCACCTGAAACACAGCCTGATCCACTACAGCTACGGCGACGTGCACGACATGCTGGAAAAGCTTGACCGCTACTCCACCGGCCACGCCCGCGACATGGCCGAGCGCGGCAAGGACAGCTCGGTGCTGGGCGCAGCCGTGCGCGGCGCCTGGGCCTTTGTGCGCACCTACCTGCTGCGCGCCGGCTTCCTGGACGGCGGCCACGGCCTGATGCTGGCCATCTACAACGCTGAATACACCTATTACAAATACCTGAAGCTCGCCCACCTGCGCCGGCCGCCCACGCGCCCGCCGGTGCCGCGCGAGCCGGTCTGACCGCATGAGCCATCCTTCGTCCAACACCTCGGCCGATAGCACCACCACGCCCACCCTGCCCTTTTGGCAACGCCTGAAGCGCATCTGGCCCTACTTCGCGCCCTACCGGCTGGGCTTCTTTGCATCGGCCCTGGCCACCACGGTGGTGGCCGCCTCCGAGCCCAGCATGGCCTGGCTGCTGCAGCAGATGCTGGACCACGGCTTCAAGGGCGGCGCCTTCCCGTTGTGGCTGGTGCCCGTGGTGCTGATGGGCGTGTTCCTGGTGCGTGGCATCGCCACGTTCACCTCGCAGTACGCACTGGCCTGGTTCTCGTACCGCGGTACCGAGAACCTGCGCACCTCGCTGTTTGCGCGGCTGATGGATGCCCACCCCAAGCTGTACACCGGCAAGTCATCCAGCTCGCTGACCAACACCGTGGCCTACGAGATCCAGACCGGTGCGCAGCAGCTGGCGATGTCGGGCATGGACGTGATTCGCGATGTGCTCACCCTGGTGGCGCTCATCGGCTACCTGCTGTGGATGAACTGGCAGCTCACGCTGTTTGTCACCGTGCTCTTCCCCACCGTGGGCTGGGTGATGCGCAAGCTGAGCCGCAGGCTGCACAAGCTGACCGTGCAAAGCCAGCAAGCCACCGACGAGATGGCCTACGTGGTGGAAGAAAACGTGCTGGCCTGGCGCATCGTGCGCCTGCATGGCGCGCAAGGCCAGCAGAGCCAGCGCTTTGCTGGCCAGAGCTTGGCGCTGCGGCGGCTGGGCCTCAAATCCACCGCAGCGGCAGCGGTGATGACCCCGTCCACCCAACTGCTGGCCGCGGCCGCGCTATCTGCCGTGATCGTGACTGCCCTCTGGCAAGCCCGCGCCGGCATGGGCACGGTGGGCGGTTTCGTGGGTTTTGTGACCGCCATGCTGCAGCTGATCGCCCCGGTGAAGCGACTGTCTGAAATCGCGGTGCCCATCACCCGCGGCCTGGCGGCCCTGGACCGGGCGCTGGATCTCATCAACGGTGCCCCCAAAGAAACCAGCGGCCACTACCAACCCGCGCCGGGCAGTCGCGTGTCCGGCGCCATCAGCCTGCGGGGCGTGAGCGTGCAGTACCGGGCTGACCAGCCGCCTGCGCTGGCCAACATCCAGCTTGATGTGCCGCCAGGCCAGGTGCTGGCCTTGGTGGGCCCTTCGGGTTCGGGCAAGACCACGCTGATCAACCTGCTGGCGCGCTTCGTGGAGCCCACCAGCGGCCAGGTGCTGATCGATGGCCATGAGATACGCGACTGGGATGTGACCGCCCTGCGCCGCCAATTCGCCTGGGTCAGCCAGGATGTGGTGCTGTTCAACGACACCATCGCCGCCAACGTGGCGCTGGGCGATGCCATCAATGCCGAACGCGTGAAGGCCGCCCTGGCTGCAGCCAACCTGATGGACTTCGTCAACAGCCAACCGCTGGGCATCGACGCCCCGGTGGGCCACAACGGCCAGCAGCTCTCGGGCGGCCAACGCCAACGCCTGGCCATCGCCCGCGCCATCTACAAGGACGCACCCATCCTCATCCTCGACGAAGCCACGTCAGCGCTCGACTCCGAATCAGAACGCCTGGTGCAGACCGCGCTGGAGCGGCTGATGACGGGGCGCACCTCGATCGTGATCGCGCACCGGCTGTCGACCATCGAGCATGCCGACAGCGTGGCGGTACTGGAAGGTGGGCGCCTGCTGGAGCAAGGCAGCCATGCCGAACTGGTGGCGCGCGGTGGGTTGTTTGCGCGGTTGCATGCGCTGCAGTTCCAAGCCTGAGCGGGGCCGCACCGCTCAAGACCGCGCAACCAGCCCCTCGCGGTAAAGGGCCAGCGTCTGCTGCCCTACGCAGGCCAGCGAGAAGCGTGACACCACCCAGTCGCGCCCTTGCGCGCCCATGCGGCGCGCCAGCGCGCGGTCGTCCGCGAGGCGGTTCATCGCCTGCGCAAGGCTGTCCACATCGCGCGGCGGCACCAGCAGGCCGTTGACCCCTTCGGCCAGGGTTTCCGGGATGCCGTCCAGGCGGCTGGCGATCACCGGCTTGCCGCAGCTCAACGCTTCCAGGATGACCAGCCCGAGCGCCTCACTGGCAACCGCCGGGTGCACCAGCACATCAATGCTCTGCATCAAGGCGGCCATGTCGTCACCAAAGGGACGATGCAGGAAGTGGTCACCCAACCCCAGAGCCCGCGCTTCGGCCAGCAACTCAGGCACCGCCTCGCCCCAACCCGCGCACACGAAGTAGGCGTCTGGATGCCTGGCCAGCACCTGCTGCGCTGCGCGTGCAAAGTGAAACTGCCCTTTGCCGTCGGGGGCATGGATGGCCCCCACCACCGCAAACACCCAGGCGTCGGGCGGCAGCCCGAGCGATGCCCGCATGGCACCAGCGCCGCTGTCATCAGGCCGGAACAACTGGGTGTCGATGCCGCAATAGATGCGTCGCAGCCGCAGCGAGCCTTTGGGATCGCCCGCCCGCAGTCGGGCGGCCACCGCGTCAGAAACAGCCACCACATCGGCGTTGGGTGCCAGGTAGCGGCGCGTCTTGGCTTTCATCGCCGTCATCAAATGCCGGGTCACCACCACCAGCCCATGCTGCAACGACAGCCAGTGCGCCAGGATGGCCACCCAGTAGTCGCGCCCATGGTGGGCGTGGATCACCTGCACACCTTCACGCTGCACCAGCCGAGCCAGCGACAACGGCCACTGCCAGCGCGGGGTGTCGAGCACAAGCAGGTGCAACCCGGTGATCGCACGGGCCCGCGCCACCCAGGGCGAGCGCGCAGAGATCGCCAGCGTCACACGCGCGCCCTCGCCCAGCAAGGCCTGGCATTGGGACAAGGTCTGCGAATCGACCCCGCCGCCGGTGAGCACCGAATTGACGATCAGCACATGCAGAGGCTGAGGGTCTGGCTGGCGGGCTGGCGGAGTGGCTGGCGGGTGGGCGCGGTCAATGGCCACGTCGGTCTTCATATCGGGTTGCCAGCTTGAGGAAAAAATAGCCCGGGTGGGTGGAGCGCGAGACCAGTACGCGCGGCAGCGTGAACGGGTCACTCCCCGGCACGGCCCGGCCACGGTTCACCGTGGTGGCGCTCAGGTAACCCGCGGCCCGTGCCCATTCAGCATGCTCAGGCCGAAACCGGCCATACGGGTAGCAGAAGTGCTGTACCGGCTCGCCCAGCAGGGCTTCCAGATCGTGCTTGCTGCCTTCGATCTCGTCGCGCGCCTGGCGCTCGTCGAGCGTGGTGAGGTCACGGTGGTGGCGGGTATGGGCGCCCACCTCCATGCCAGCCGCCGCCCATTGCCGCAGTTCAGCGGCCGTCATCAGCGGCTTGCTGGGTACGCCCTGGCCGTGATCCCAGGCGTTGTCGCCACCGGTCTGCCCGCTCACGGCATAGCAGGTGGCCGTGAATCCCAGGCGCTGCAGCACCGGCAGCGCATGCTGCAGGTTGTTGCGGTAGCCGTCATCAAAAGTCACCCCCACCACGCGGCCCGTACGCTCGCCGGCCAGGTAGGGCATCAACTCGCGCATCGACACCCCACGGTAGCCCATGAGTTGCAGCATGCGCATCTGCCAGGCAAAGGTGCCAGGCGCCACCACCAGGCCCCGCATGGGGGTGCCACGCGCCGGCGGCGCGTCGACCTGGTGGTACATCAGGATCGGAAAATGCATACGCCACTCTAGCGTACAGTCGCCCTGCTCTTGCCCGCCGCAGCCTCATGACGACTGGATCCGCCGAACTCGACATCACCCCAGTGATGGTGACCTACAACAGCGCGCAGATCCTGCCGTGGTCGCTGCCCGCCCTGGCCGGCTGCCGGCAGGTGGTGATCGTCGACAACAACAGCACCGACGACACGTTGGCCACCGCCCGCCAGCTGCTGCCCCAGGCCACGCTGATTGAAGCCGGCCGCAACCTGGGCTTCGGCCGCGCCAACAACCTGGGGGTAGACGCCGTCACCACCCCCTACGCGCTGCTGATCAACCCCGACGGCCAGCTGCGCGAGGGCGCCCTGCAAGCGCTGTGGCAAGCCGCCCAGGCGCACCCCGAAGCCGCGATCCTGGCGCCCATGCTGTACGACGCGCCAGGCCGCATCGGCGACTTCTTTCGCGGCCCCTTCAACGCCCCAGCCTGCAAGCCCGCCCCCGAACCAGCGGGGGACCTGTGCTGCGACTTCGTCACCGGCGCGGCCATGCTGCTGAACCTGAAGCTCATGCGCGAAGTCGGCCTGTTTGACCCGTGGTTCTTCCTCTACTGTGAAGACGACGACCTGTGCTTTCGCGTGCGCCGGGCGGGCCACCCCATCATGGTGGTACACGCGGCCAGCTTGGAACACCGCACCCGCCAGTCCAGCCGCCCCAGCGCGCGCAACACGCTGCGCCGCATTTACTGCATGACGCTGTCGAAGTTCTACATCACCCGCAAGTTCCTGGGCACCGGTCGCTGCGTGGCCATGGTGGTGCGGGTGGGGTTGGGCAGCTTGGTCAACCTGCCGATTCAGCTGTTGATGTTGCGGCGTGAGCATGCGCTCAAGCAGGCAGCCAGGCTGGCGGCGGCGGTGCTGGCCGTGCGGCACCTGCGCCGGGCACATTGCTTTGAACCCGATAACTGACGGTTGCTGGGCACGCACCGTCCATCCGTCCGGCACCACCTTCCCCGGGTCTTCCCTGTCGCGTGTTGGCGGTGTCTGCAATGTAGCGATGATGGAGACGGGCGCTACACTTCCCAGCTGAGCCGGAGGCTCACCAGCCCGACACGTAGCCTCGCAGACGCAGGCCAAAACACAGGTTCCAAGGGAACCAAGACCCATGCCCCGCATTACCCTGGCCGTGCTGGCCTACCGACAGCAAGACTTCGTCGAAGCCGCGGTGCTCAGCGCACTGGGCCAGGTTTGCGAGCCCATTGAAATCCTGCTGTCGGACGACGCTTCGCCTGACGACACCTTTGCCCGCATGCAGGCACTCGCGTCGGCTTACGCGGGGCCGCATCAGGTCGTCGCCCGTCGCAATCCAGTGAACCTGGGCCTCGGTGCGCACATCAACGAGATCGTGCGTGTGTCCAGCGGCCAACTGCTGGTGATGATGGCGGCCGATGACCTGTCCACCCCCGACCGGGTGCGCCGCACCGCGGCCGCCTGGGATGCCAGCCACCAACGCCTGGATCTCATCGCCAGCCATGTCATCGACATGAGCTTCGACGGCCGCCAGCTCGGAAAGATCAAGGTCGACGATCTGTCTGCCTGGCCTGACGTGGCCACGTGGGCTCGGAGACGGCCCTATGTGGTCGGCGCCGGCCAGGCGTTCACGCGACGGCTGTTCGACCGCTTCGGGCCCCTGCGCGACGGTGTGGTGCAAGAGGATCAGGTCAACACGCTGCGCGCCATTGGCAGCGGCGGCGCGTGCACCATCGACGCGCCGCTGGTGCACTATCGGCGGGGTGGCATGTCGGGCGCGGCGGTGGATGCCTCGCCGGGCGCCTTCCTGGCACGCATGCGGCGGCGCAATGCGCTGCATCTGGCGCTGCATGAACAGTGGCTGGCCGACGCCAGGCTGCTGGGCTGCGAAGACTTGGTGGCGGCCGGTTTCCGCCACGAACATGATCGGGAGCTGTTCATCCAGCGGCAGCTCTCGGCCAACACCTGGCCGTCCCGATGGCGCGCCGTGGTGGAAACGCCGGTGCTGCCCCTGAGTTGGCGTCTGCGGCGTGCCGCCTACCTGGGCGTCCCCCAGCTGGCGCTGGCCAACCAGTCAGCCCGCGCCAGTCTGGCCCGTCTGCGCAATGGCCTGGGATTCAGCGGTTGAGCCAGTCGGAGCACCACAGCGCCGCGCCACGTGATCCACGAATCCAACACCTGATTCCCATGCCCTCCCTCGACCCCCGTGCCCACGTTTCTGCGTTGGCCCACTTGGCTGAAGACTGCGCTGTGTCGCCGGGCGCTTACATCGGCGCCCATGTTCAGCTCGCTGAAGGCGCCCGCATCGGGCCCAACGCGGTGTTGCTCGACGCCACACCGGGTACCGGCATGACGCAGGTGAAACCCGGCGTGCAGGTGGGTGCAAACGCGGTGGTGCATGCGGGCGTCACGCTGGCCACCCAATCGGTGGTGCGCCCGGGTGCGGTGGTCACGCGATCGGTGCCGCCGGCAGCCATCGTTGAAGGCAATCCGGCCAGCATCGTGGGCTATGTCGACACACGACACGACACCGATGCCGAGATCACCCGGCTGGCCAGTGGCGCAGCACCGGGCCTGCAGCCCACCGGTGTGCAAGGCGTGACCTTCCATCGCTTCCCGGTCATCCCTGATCTTCGCGGCAGCCTGACAGTGGGCGAGTTTGAGCGCCAGATTCCGTTCACGCCGCAGCGGTACTTCATGGTGTTTGGCGTGCCGAACCGGGAGATCCGTGGCGAGCACGCCCATCGGGTGTGCCACCAGTTCCTGATCTGCGTGCGAGGCAGCTGCGCTGTCGTGGCCGATGATGGACATCAGCGCGTCGAGGTGATGCTGGACGCGCCCGAGCTGGGCATCTACCTGCCACCAATGACCTGGGGTATCCAGTACAAGTATTCAGAGGATGCGTTGCTGCTCGTGTTTGCCTCGCATCACTACGATGCGGCCGACTACATCCGCGACTACGACGACTTCCTCACGCTGGCCCGCACCCCCAGATGATGCAGACCACCCCACCGCCCGCCGCCGCAAACGTGTTCATCCACCCCTTGTCTGACGTGCAGACGCCAACGATCGGCAATGGCACCAAGGTCTGGCAGTTCGTGGTGATCCTGGCCGGCGCGCGCATCGGCAGCGACTGCAACATCAACTGCCACTGCTTCATCGAGAACGATGTGGTGGTTGGCGACCGGGTCACCGTCAAGCCCGGTGTGCAGCTGTGGGACGGCTTGCGCATCGAAGACGATGTGTTCATCGGGCCCAATGTGACGTTCACCAATGACCTCACGCCACGGTCCAAGCAATACCCCGAGCGCTTTCTTGGCACCGTCGTCGGCCGCGGCGCTTCGATTGGCGCCAACGCCACGATCCTGCCGGGCCTCACGATCGGCGCCAACGCCATGATCGGCGCAGGCAGCGTGGTAACGAAGGATGTGCCCGCGGGCGAACTGTGGGTGGGCAACCCGGCTCGTTGCCGTGGCCACGCACCGAAGATCCCGGCACCCGGATGATCTTGACGCCACCCTCCGGTGGCAGGAGCTTTGATTGATTCCCTTTCTCGACCTCAAGGCCGTGCAGCTGTCCCAACGGGAGGAGCTGATCCAGGCCTTCGCCCGTGTGCTCGACTCGGGCTGGTACATCATGGGCCAGGAGTTGACCGGCTTCGAGGCCGAGTACGCACGCTACTGCGAAGCAGAACACTGCATCGGCGTGGCCAACGGCCTGGATGCCCTGACGCTGACGCTGAAGGCCCTGGACATCGGCCCTGGCGATGAAGTGATCGTGCCCGCCAACACCTACATCGCCACCTGGCTGGCAGTCACGCATGTCGGCGCAACACCGGTGCCGGTCGAGCCCGATCCGCACACCTACAACCTCGACCCCGCAAGGATCGCCGCCGCGATCACTCCCCGAACCAGGGCGGTGATGCCGGTGCACCTGTATGGGCAACCGGCTGACATGGCGCCCATCCTTGCCGTGGCGCGACAGCATGGCCTGAAGGTGGTCGAGGACGGCGCGCAATCCCATGGCGCTTCCTATCGCGGCCAGCGGCTCGGCGCCCACGGCGACGCGGTGGCCTGGAGCTTCTACCCAGGCAAGAACCTCGGCGCCCTCGGCGATGGCGGCGCGGTCACCACCAACGACCCCGCCCTGGCTGATCGCTTGAAAGTGCTGCGCAACTACGGCTCTCGGGTGAAATACCACAACGAGGTGGCCGGCTACAACTCGCGCCTTGACGAACTGCAGGCGGCCCTGTTGCGCGTGAAGCTTCCCCGGCTGGATGAACAAAACGCGCACCGTGCCCGGCTTGCCAGCCTGTACCTGACCGGGCTGTCGACAACCGGCCTGGTGCTTCCGCATGTGCCTGAGGGCCTTTCGCCGGTCTGGCACCTGTTTGTGGTGCGGCATCCCGACCGGGACGCCCTGGCTCGCCGCCTCGCCGAAGAAGGCATCGGCACCGTCATCCACTACCCGGTCGCCCCGCACCTGCAGCCGGCCTATGCCAGCCTGGGTCTGCGGGAAGGCACCTTGCCGATCAGCGAGGCGCTGCACCGTGAAGTGCTCAGCCTGCCCATGGGACCCGCGATGACGGACGACCAGGCCAGGCAGGTGATCAACGCCTTGCAGCGGCTGGCATGAGCGCGCCGGGCCGCTCCCAAGCGTTCATCCCGGAGCACACAGTGCGCAGGGTAGTTCAGTGAGCGCGCCGGGCCGCTCCCAAGCGCTCATCCCGGAGCACGCAGTGCGCAGGGTAGTTCAGTGAGCCCGCCGGGCCGTCCCAACGGCGAACTCCAAAGTGCGCCGGCCCGCATCCGATCGCCACTGGGTCGGCGCGGCGCGCAGTGGCTGGGACGGCTGGCACAGGGGTGCCGCATCGGCTGGTATCGGCTGCTGAGCACCGGGCGAGCCACCGATCACGGCGCACGCATCGTCCAGCCAGTGCTGATCACCGGCCGCGGTGAGGTCATCCTAGGGCGCTGTCAGCTCGGCGTGTCGCCCTCCCCGCATCTCTTTTCGGGCTACATCCACTTGGAAGCCCGTGAAGCCAGCGCGCAGATCACCATCGAAGACGGGGTGTGCATCAACAACCTGATGACGGTGATCGCCGAGCGCAGCAGCGTCACGATCGGCGCGGGCTCGCTTATCGGCGTCGGTGTCTCGATCTACGACTCCGATTTTCACGACCTCGACCCATCCCGTCGCACCGCCGGAACACACACCACGGCGCCAGTGTCCATCGGCCGGAACGTCTTCATCGGCTCGCACGCCCAGGTGCTCAAAGGCGTGCGCATAGGCGACAACGCGGTGATCGCCAGCGGCAGCATCGTGACCAAGGACATCCCGAGCGGCGTGGTGGCAGCAGGGGCACCATGTCGACCTATCGGTGCGGTGCCTGGCGCCGCTTGATGATAAATTCCTACTCTCAATTCTTACTGGAGACGACATGCACGTCACCGAAAAGGGACAAGTCACGATCCCAAAGCACATCCGCATCGCCGCAGGTGTATCCCCGGGCAGTGAGGTGTCGTTCAGCCTGGAAGGCAGCAAGATCGTGATCACACCGGTTGGTACCGGTGTCAAGGAAGACCGCCGCGCGAAGCTACGTGCTGCTGCAGCACGTGTGCGCGGCAGCTTGAATCCCGAGTTTCGGCAACTCGGGGCTGATGAGATCATGACGTTCCTCCGCGGCGAAGAGCCTGCTTCTACGCCTGCCCGCCGTGGTCGCGGTTAGCCTGGCGAACTACGATGGCAGCGCCGGAACCCTGGTAGACACCAATATCTGGATCGACTGCATCGATGCAGAAAGCCCAGGGCACGAGTGGGCTGTGGAACAACTTCAAACACTCAGCGAACGCGCCCCTCTCCACGTCAACCTCGTCATCTACACCGAGTTGTTGATTCCCGGCTCACCCGCGATCCCAAGCCCTACAGAGGCTACTTTCCACGCCTCGTTGTGGTGGCGCCAAAGAGCTGAAACACGCTCACACGCATCACACCGCTCGGCCCCGTCAAGGCGGCCAAGTTGACCGATCGGCCGCGTGCCGCGCCACGCGTCAGGCCGAGACGAACCTCGGGGCACCTACACGGCGCCGAAGCGCCTGCATCCGAGCAACCCAGGAAGCCGCCCCTGGCAGGCCGAAATACAGGCACTTCCTCAGCCGCCACGCTGCTGGCTCGACGTCATCCCTCAATACCCGTCGCCAGAGCGCACGGTCGCCTCGCAGCAACTGGCCGATGAACTCGTTGCGGTCCCATGAAGACCTCAGCGCCGCCTCCACATCGCGAAGGCAGCCACCCAGTTCCGCATCGGCCAGCATCTGCCGCAATTCGGCTCGCCGGCGGCGGTAGAGCGCCTCGTGATACGTCAGGAAATCCATCCCGCTGCGGCACACCACGGGCGCGGAAACGCCACCCGACCGGTACCCCACCAACGGCTCCGGCACCGTCAAGGCGCCTCCCGACATCAACGCCCGCAGCGTGAGGATCTGATCCTCGTTGACCAGATCCGATGCCAACGGGCCAAAGCGCCGAAACAACCGCTTCGTGAACGCATGCCCGGCGCCAACAATGTAAGGACGATGCACGCACCAATCCTGCACGCTGTGCCACTGGTCGAGACGATCAACCACGATGGCCGCACCCGTACGCCCCTGGCCATCGATCGACCAAAGGTCTGATGAAATCAGATCGGCCTGGCAGTGGCTGTCATCCCACGCTGCCAGCAGGCGCCGCAACCGCTGCGGCGCAGAAACATCATCCGCCGCAGCGGTGACCAGCAGTTCACCCCGCGCCTCGCCGACCAGCCGGTTGTAGTGCCTGGCAATGCCCAAGTTCGACGCGTTGCGAAGCACCCGCACCTGATGCGGCCCGCGGTAGCGGCGAGCCGCGGCCACGAGGCGGGCATGCGTGTCATCGTCGGAACCGTCATCGGAAAGCAAAATCTCGATAGGTTCGTCAACATCCTGTTCGAACAGGCTCTCCACCGCGGGCGCCACGGTCTGGGCCTGCCGGTAGGCCAGCAACAAGACGCTGGCTCGGGGGTGCGCAGCGCGCATCGGTCTCTCCTGCATGGCGAGGCTCCCTCTGGAACCAAGCCTGCAGCGTAGAGAGTAGCCGTATCAGCCCAGTGTGCACATGTACCCAAGAGCGAAGAGATCGCAACGATTTGTGAACGCCACATCACCCCATTTGGGAACTGGACTTCGGCGCAATGACTTTGCCAACCCCGGACGCCCATAGATCGCGAAAGCGAGACAGCTTGCATCAGGATAGATAAATCTAACACCTTGACGCAGTTCTAGGGACTTCCCTGGGTAAACTGGAAAAAAGTGCCACATGACGAATTGATGGCTCAGAGGAGGCTGGTCTCGACTACACAAGACCATGGACATGCAAAGCCAAAACACGACCAACACACCCCTGGCCAGCGTATTGATGCTGGCCTACGAACAGGCCCACCTGGTGAGGGACGCCATTGCTGCGTGCCTGGCCCAGGAGGGTGGGCCCTACGAATTGATCTTCTCCGACGACTGCTCGCGCGACGGCACCTACGAAACCATGCTGGAGGCCGTCAAGGGCTACCGCGGCCCGCACATGGTGAAGGTACGGCGAAACCGCCGCAACCTGGGCATCGGCCTGCACTACAACGAGTTGTTCGCCGAAGCGAAGGGGGAACTCTTCGTGACTGCTGCTGGAGATGACATCTCGGTGCCGTCACGTGTGCGCCGGCTCGTCGAAGCCTGGGAAGCCACCGACCGAAAGGTGGATCTGATCGCGAGTCATGTGATCGATCTCGGCGATGACGGGCAGTCGCACGGCGTGATCGAGGTGGATCGCCTGGAACAGTGGCACTCCATCGAAGACTGGGCCGCTCGCCGCCCTTACATCATCGGCGCCGGTCAAGCCTTCACGCGGCGGTTGATCCAGCGGTTTGGCCTGCTGCACCCGGGCCTATTCTTTGAAGATCAGATCATGACCTTCAGAGCCTTGGCGATGGGTGGCGCAGTGACGGTGCCCGAGGCGCTGGTGGGGTATCGGCGAGGGGGAACGTCCCGCAAACCGGTGTTCGATAGCGCCGAGGCAATGTTCGCCTGGAAGCAGCGCCAAACGGCCCGGGAATTGGCCGAGATGTACCAGTTGCTGGATGACGCCAGCTTGGTCAATGCCACGCCATTGATGCAGGGGCATCTGCACAAGTCGCTGTTGAAGGCGGAGTACATGCAGGAGATTTCGGCTGCAGACAACTTGGCATCACGGGTCAGAATCATCAACCGCGCCGAATCGCTACCTTTCCTGTGGAAATGGCGCCGCGCCCTGCATTTCACTTTCCCTCACGCCACGTTTATCCTCAAGAAGGCCGTAAGCGCTTTGCATGCTCAACGACAAGCGCGAGAACTGATACAAACATCCTGAAGCATTAGGGGGTGAGCCCGAGAATAGTGATGGGTGCAAAACCGCACGCACTGAGGGCCCCCTTCGTCAGTCTTCAGAGGTCTCGGTCCCACCAATAGGCCTTACGCTTCCGCATAAACCGCGTTAGTCGCCAAGATGCGGTCTTCCGAATGCGGCGGATCTGCTCTTTCAGTAGTTCGATGTTTTCCTGCCGAAAGTCGAACCGGATCTTCTTGCAGCCGCCAAGACGCGCCAGCAGGCGCAGCGGTCCGGTGAGCTTCCATGAGTTGGACAGCAGGTGGCGCAGGAGCACCTCACGCAACCAGGCCGTATCCTGCGCACTGCTGTCGGGATTGACGGCAGCAAACACAGGCGCCACCGCTCCCCCGGCGCGACGCGCCAGCGATCGAATCTTGGACACCGATCCTTCGGGCAGGATGAACAGCATGCGATCGAGCTTGCGAGAAATGGCATCGTAGTTGGCGCGCCATTCATCCTGATCGTGCTCGGTGCGTGAACTGTGCCCATCGACCCACCAGCGATAGACGCTGGTCACGGATGTTGTGTTTGACACCCCCACCAGCGCAACGCAACGCAATAAGTAGTCCCAATCCTCGGTCGTGGTCAGGTCTTCGTCAAAACGAAGATGGAGATCTCTGAAAAGACTGCGAGGAAAGGCCAGCGAGACGGGCGGGGACTGGTTTTCGACCAGGTGCTCAAACAAGTCGAAGTGCGGCTTGTAGAGGGTTTCCAGCGTGCCTTCGGCTCGCAGCGCCTGATGCCCGCGGATCCCGACCGTTCGCACGTCCTGCCGAACCGCTACCGCCCGGAGCACCCGGCCCGGATGGCGTCGATGCAAATCATGAAAGGTCTCGACCCAATGGGCCATCGGCATGTCGTCATCATCGAGAATGGCCACATAGGTGCCACGTGAATGCTCGAAGCCGAAGTTCAGCGGTTTGGTACGGTTGCCGTCATTCAGCTTCAAGAGCCGGATCTTCTTGCGCAACCACTCGGGGCTATCCTCAATGGTGCGTTCAACAGTCAGGCGATCACTGTTCTCCAGACGATGGCCGACCACGACGACCTCGAAATCAATGTCGCTCTGTGCCGCTAGGCTGGTGAGCACCTCGGTCAGCGTATGGATTCGCTTGCCCTGGGTGCGAACGAGCACGGACAGGAAAGGGCCTTCCCCAGCATTCCCTTCCTCGTTGGCGATGGGTTGACCGGGCACACAAAGACGCACGAACTGCTGCGTTGTGGCGTGCTCGTCGCAGCGTTTGCGCACATCATCGATCAACTGGTTCAACAGTGCCCCACCGGATAGCGCGGCATGATCAACCGGAAACCGTTGATCACTGACAGGAGCATCCACATTGCAGGCTTCCACCACATGCAGTCCTGATCCGGCGAGTTTCATCGTCAAGGAAGGGTTCGAAAAGAGCTGGAGGTGCGTGTGATCGAGCAAACCGTCCTCGGTGTAGTCCCAGCGCCCGCAGAGCAACTTGGCTGCGATGTCGACATGCGTCACGTTCGGCACACTCATGACCACGAACGAGGAACCCGGCGTCGCGATCCGGCGGATGGCGTTGAGCACCGCGCCGCCGTCAGCCAGGTGTTCCAACGTGTCCAGGAAACTGATGGAGACCACCCTGCGCCCAGCCACGACGCGCTCCAGCCGCGCCGTGGTCTCCTCCTCATTCCCCAGCGTCAGCTGATGCGCCTCGAAGCCGCGACCACGCAGGCTGTCCAGTCCGTTTGGATCGGCATCGACGCCGACGTAGGTCAGCCCCAGCGCTTGAATCAGCGGCTCGGCAATGCGACCGTAGCCACAGCCGACATCGAGGTGAATTCCATCGGCCTGGACCGTCGCCGGTTTGACGTACCGTTTGAGCAGCCCGAGCGCAAGACCATAGACATTGTCCTCGTGGTACGCGTTGTCGTACATGGACGAAACGTTCATAGCGGGAACCTGTGATCTGCGTAGTTGTAGCCGACGAAACGCGCCACCTTGTGATCCGGGTCAAGTGGTACCGGCAGCACGCCGGCAGCCTTCCTCTCCAAGAAGACATCGCGTGCCTTCTTGCAGCGCGCATCGTCGCTGCGAGCGAAAACCTTCAGGTACTCGTCCACCAGGTCTGCTCGGGACCACTTGTGCGCGAGCATCAACGAAGCCTCGAGCGAGTAGTAGCGCTCGGCCTCCGATGGCTGCCACTGCCCCTTGTCACTCACCCGCTTGTCATGAAAACACACGGCCGCCGCATGGAAGATGACACGCTTGCCGAGTAGGCGCACGCGCCACGAGAAGTCGACGTCGTCGCAATACAGAAAGAAGGAGGCGGCGTCGAAGCCTTGGAGCTCACGGAATGTCTGGGCCGAGAACATCGCGCAGGCGGTTGTAGCCCATTCGGTTTCGCCGGTCTGACGCTGATAGTCCTTCGGATGTTCGATCGGCAGTTGCTTGGCCTCCACCATGCCCACCGACGGATCATTGAAGACCTCCAGGAAGAGCTCAAGGAGTCTCGGCGCGACGACCACGTCCGGGTTGCGGATCAACAGGTAATCACAGGAGTTGTCGAACCCGAGCTTGTTGTGGCCCAGCGCCGATCCCAGGTTCTCGCCGAAAAAGACATAACGGATCTCCATCGCCTGGCCATAACGAGCGCGCATTTCGGCCAGCTGTGAATCGGAAATCACGGGGCTCGGCGAACAGTCCCCGATCAGCATCAGCACTTGTGAACAAGCGCCGGCATGGATCGCTAACTCGGCCGAACGCGCCAGGCTGCAGGCGGCACGTTCCACCGCCTCGAAGCCATTCATGTAAAGGATCGATTGAACGCCGATCGATGGCGCCTTTTGTTCCGTCATGCTGCACCCCCTTCCTCTTCCGAGTCGATCCACGACATCAGGCGATCGAAGCCCTCGCGGGCATGTACCTTGGGTTGCCACGCCAGAGCAGCCATGGTCGCGGCGATGTCGCACGCTGCATGACGCACGTCGCCGAGCCGAAACTTCCCCGTCACCACAGGTGCCGGCGAGCCGTAGCGATCGACGATGTACCGGGCTCCCTGCAGGAGCGAGATGGCAGCCCCGGAACCGACATCCAGCGGACCCGTCACCGGCCGCTCCAGGCTCTGTAGCACCGCGTCCGCGACGTCGCTGATGAACACGAAATCTCGCAGCATCTCGCCGTCCTCGTAGATCGGCAGCGCCTCGCCTCTGCGCGCCAGGCGGCAGAACAGGTTGATGATGCCGGTGTACGAGTTCTTTAGTGACTGCCCGGGGCCGTAGACGTTCTGGAACCGGAGGATGGTGTAGTCCACGCCGAAGGCGTTGCACCAAGCCTTCACCAGATTTTCCTGCGCCAACTTGGTGGCGCCGTAGACGCTGACGGGCTCGGGCACCGTCGCACCGGCCACCGAAGGCACACTGCGCATGCCAGGAAAGTCCCATACGCACTGTTCCAACTGCGGAAACGCACGTTGCCCCGGGTATCGCAAGGACTCGCCCGCCTGCCACGCCCCTTCGCCATACACCGCACGACTACTGGCCAGGACAACCTTGCGCGGCTCCACCTTGTGACGAGCGAAGGCATCGAACATCACACACGTGCCGAGCACATTGGTCGCGGCATGCCGAGCCCCCTCGGTCAGCGATTGGCCCGTGCCGGTCTCGGCCGCCAGGTGAATGAGGATGGAGGGCTGCACGTCCGCCAGCAGTCGATCCCATGCGGCGGCGTCAGCCACGTCTGCATGGTAGATCTCCACCCCGGGATCCAGTCTGGCCGGGCGGCCGAAGCCGTCGTGCACCTGCTGGTGGAGGATGTCGAAAGCCACCACCCTCTCATAACGTGCCACCAGTTCGGCCGACAGTGCGCAGCCGATGAAGCCGGCTCCGCCGGTAACCAGGCAGGTCTCAGCCTTCCTCATATCAAATTCCCCTTGTTGGATAAATAGCGCTTGAGGCGCATCGCTGGACGCTCGACCCCATGCCACGACGCCACTGCAAACAGCAGCACGACGGGCATCGACCAGATGAAGTTTTCCTCGGCACGGCCCCCCGGACGGGCAAAAAGCAGCCACTGCTGAACCGGGAACCCGTACAGGTACATCCCGTACGAATAGTCGTTCCCGCGTGTGATGCGTTCCCACCAGGCCAGACGCAACGATCCGAACCCGATCACAAACAAGGGCAAGGCGACGGCAAGATAAAGCTCTGCGATCACCGGATGCCCGATCACCTGACCCAGCAAGAGCAAGACGGCAAAGAGCAGCCAATAACGTCGGAAAACGTCCACCTGGGCAAACGAACAGACCCCGCCAATCATGAAATAACAGGCCACATCCAACGTCGAGAACAGGCTGGTACCGTAGATGACCAAGGGCGCTGCCGGTGGGGCCACGCGGACGTACGACAGTCCCAGCAAAACCAAGGCAACCGCCGCGATTGCCAGCGGCAGCACGCTGTCGCGCTGCCGCTTCCAAAGAATGAGGGGCACGGCGATATACATGGAAACTTCCACCGGCAGGCTCCACAACGAGCCGTTGACGGCATTGGGGTAGACGTTGTGCTCGAACACACCCCGCAAGTCATAGACCGGATAGAGCAATGTGTTGCGAAGATATCGCCAGGGCGACGACGAAATCAAGTAGTCCCACGGCGCCAACGATGTCAGCAGTGGTCCAAGAACGAATGCCGTCAGCAGGATGGTCGCAGCCAGACCCGGCCAGATGCGCAGCGCACGCTTGAGCACGTAGTCCGACAGTGAGCGCGAAGCCAGCCAGCTCTTTGTGATCAGGAACCCGCTGATCACGAAGAAGATCTTCACCCCGATCGTCTGGATCGAATTCCCCAGGAAGCCTGGCGACACTGCTCCGGTGAGCGGGAAAGCATGGCCATAGATGACCAGCGTCGCCGCCACCAGACGCAACACATCGAAGCCATGACTCGCATTTGGCGAGCCCTTCTCCAATTGAGAGGTCATTCGCGAGCCTTCTCCCTTTTTCTTATGCCAGTCGTGCGTTCCACAGGCGTGAATCTCATCCCATTTGCGCATCGATCATCCGCGCGTAAATGCCCCCCTGGGCGCGCAACTCGACATCGCTACCAGACTCCAGCACCCGACCCTCCCCCAGCACGAAGATGTTGTCAGCATTGCGCACGGTACTCAGACGATGCGCAATGATGATCAACGTCTTCTTGCCATGCCACGACTCCAGGGCCGACTGCACGGCGCGCTCTGACTCGGTGTCGAGTGCGGATGTGGCCTCGTCGAAGATCCAGATCGGGGCGTCCTTGTAGAGCGCCCGGGCAATCGCCAGCCGCTGCCGTTGCCCCCCGGAAAGCTTGCTGCCGTTGGTGCCAACATGGGTTTCCACGCTGCTCGGAAGTGAATGAACAAAGTCCCAGAGATGCGCAGCCCGAAGACAGCGCTCCAGCTTCACATCGTCACGAGGCAGCGCGTAGACCACGTTGTCCGCAATGCTGCCATCGAACAGCACGATGTCCTGCGAGACCACGGCGAACTGCTGCCGCAACGATGCCTTGCGGACCTCCGTGAGCGACACCCCGTCAATGCACACCCGCCCCTCGTCGGGCATCACAAACCCCAGCAGCAAACTCACCACGGTGGTCTTGCCGGCTCCGGAAGGGCCCACCAGCGCCACGGATGATCCGGCAGGAATCTCCATCGACATCCGATTGAGCGCTGCAGTGCCAGCCCCTGGATACACCACCCGCACCCCGTCCAGGGTCACGCGGCCTTGCACATCAACCAGCTCGGTATGGCCCGGATCAGGTTCGGGCGGTGCATCCATGATCCCGAAGCATCCTTCGGCCTGGATCAGCCCCATCGTCACGGTCTGTGCGATGTCGGTAAGGCTCCTAACCCGAGACACCAGCAGCAGCAAGGCGGCGATGAACGACACGAATTCACCAACGCTGGTGGCATCAGTGCGTGCCTGCATCAGTGCCATCAGCAGGATAAGCGCCACCCCGACACTCGTAATCGCCTGTGACAACGGGGTCAGCAGCGCACCGGCCGATGAGCTCTTGATCGTCATGCGGCGATGATCGTCCGCGAGCCGGTTGAAGCGCGAGAACTCGAAATGACCGGCATCGAAGGTCCGCACAACCCGCCAAGCGCGTGCGATGTCGTCGACAACGCTCACCAGCTTCATCTGGCTGCCGTAAAGCTGACCGCCAACATCCTTCACGCGTTTGTGAACCCGACGCACGGTGTAAGCCAGCAGCGGCAACGTCACCAAAGACAGCAACGTCAACTGCCAGTTCAGGTACAGCAGATAGCACAGCATCGCGATGGTGTGGGTACCGTCGCGCAGCGCCGTCGAGATGGCGCCGCCAATCTGTGTCGTCGCGACCTGGGGATCATTGATCACCTTGGCAACGGCCAGTCCAGGCGTCACCTCATGAAAGAGTTGCGCGTCAGCATGCAGAAGCGCCTTGACGAGATCCCGACGCAAGCCCAGCACGGTCTGTGCGTTGGCCGAGGCCATCGTGTATTGCCCGCAGAAGCCGAACAGCCCGCGCACGATGAAGACCGCAACCAGTGCCACCGGCACCAGCCAGACTGGAAACTGGGGTGACTTCGCGAACCCCTCGTTCAGCACCAGACCCAGCAGGGCCGGAATCAAGGGCTCCATCGCCGAGGCCAGGACGAAGAAACCGACCGACAGCAGGTAGCGACTTTTGTATTCGCGCGCGTACGAGTAGAGCCGAGCGGCAGATTTTGGAAGCATGTGGGATAAGAGCAGGACGATGCCTCCTGTTCTGACTGCAGAAGGTCACATCTGGGGCGACTAGGTCCAGTTCGCGTCGATCTATGTTAACCACCTTCCCAAGCCTCCTCGGCATCGTGCGACGGGACAGGAGTGTCTAGATGAAGCCAACTGGTGTTCTTGTAGCGAGGCAGTGGAAGCCCTCTTGAGGGTCACGGTGCCCTTGACATCGCCCGCGCTGGGCTACATCAACACAATATCAAACAACTCCGGATTCATCGTCGCCTCACTCTGCAACGAGATCGGCTTCCCAATGAAGTCACTCAACCCAGCCAGATGCTGGCTCTCCTCATCCAACAGCAGATCCACCACCGCCGGCGCGGCAATCACCCGAAACTCCTTCGGCGCAAACTGCCGCGCCTCGCGCAGTATCTCTCGCAGGATGTCGTAGCACACCGTGCGCGCAGTGCGGATCTGCCCTCGCCCTTCACAGGTGGGGCATGGCTGGCACAGCATGTGGGCTAGGCTTTCGCGGGTGCGTTTGCGGGTCATCTCCACCAGGCCCAGTTGGGTGAAGCCGCTCACCGTGGTTTTGGTGCGGTCGCGTGAGAGTTGCTTGCGCAGCTCGCTCAGCACCTGCTCCTGGTGCTCGGGCCGCACCATGTCGATGAAGTCGATGATGATGATGCCACCCAGGTTGCGCAGGCGCAGTTGGCGGGCAATCGTCTGGGCGGCTTCGAGGTTGGTTTTGAAGATGGTTTCGTCGAAGTTGCGGGCGCCCACGTAGCCGCCGGTATTGACGTCGATGGTGGTCAGGGCTTCGGTCTGGTCGATCACCAGGTAGCCGCCGCTCTTCAGGTCAACGCGGCGGGCCAGGGCGCGCTCTACTTCCTTGTCGACGTTGTGGAGGTCGAAGATCGGCCGCTCGCCGCTGTAGAGCTGCAGTTTGTTGACGGCGCCGGGCGTGTAGCGCTGGCCAAAGCTGCGCAGCGCTTCGAACTGCATGCGCGAATCGATGCGGATCGACTGGGTCTGGTCGTTCACCAGATCGCGCAGCACGCGCTGGGCCAGGTTCAGGTCTTCATGCAGCAGGGTGCCGGGCCCGGCTTTCATCGCCGCTTCGCGGATGGCCGTCCAGGTGGTGCGCAGGTAGGCAATGTCTTCGGCCAGTTCGGCATCGGTGGCGTCTTCGGCGTTGGTGCGCAGAATGAACCCGCCACCACCGCCCTGCTCTCGCGTGCCCACCAGCACGCCCATGCGTTGGCGCAGCTGCTCGCGCAGCTCGGCCGAGCCGATCTTTTGCGAGATGCCGATGTGATCGTCCTGCGGCAAGTACACCAGCAGCCGGCCGGCAATACTGATCTGGGTGGACAGCCGCGCACCCTTGGTGCCGATTGGGTCTTTGACGACCTGCACCACCAGCGTCTGGCCTTCAAAGACCAGCCGTTCAATGGGCACCTGACCATTGGGATCGGTGCGGTTCGGGCCGCTGGGGGCGCCGGGAATGCCGTGCACATCGGCCACGTGCAGGAAGGCAGCGCGCTCCAGGCCGATGTCGATGAAGGCCGATTGCATGCCCGGCAGCACGCGGGCCACACGGCCGGCGTAGACGTTGCCCAACAGGCCGCGTTCCAGCGTGCGCTCCACATGCAGTTCCTGCACGGCAGCGCTTTCGACGATGGCCACGCGGGTTTCTTGAGGCGTCCAGTTGACGAGGATGTCTTGCATCAGGGGGCAGCTCCGTCTCTGGGAAACTTCAGCCCGAGCTGGGCCAGCAGTTGCGCGGTCTCATACAGCGGCAAGCCCATGATGCCCGAGTAGCTGCCGCGGATCTGCGACACCCAGGCCGCTGCGCCGCTTTGGATGGCATAGGCACCGGCTTTGCCCATGGGCTCGCCGCTGGCCACGTAGGCCGCGATCTGGGCCTTGGTGAGCGCATCGAAGCGCACTCGTGAATCACTCAACGCGGTGGCTTCGCGGCGGCCGGTGGCAATGGCTACGGCGGTAAGCACGCGGTGCTCGTGGCCGGCCAGTTCGGCCAGCATGCGGCGCGCGTCGGCGGCGTCAGCGGGCTTGCCGTAGATGATGCGGCCCAGCGCCACGGTGGTGTCGGCACACAGGATGGGTGCGGGTGGCAGGCCGCTGCGTTTGAGCCTGGCTTTGGCGGCGTGCAGCTTGGCCAGCGTCACGCGCTGTACGTAGCGCGCGGGTGCCTCGCCAGGTAGCACGGCTTCCAGGGCTTCAGCGTCCTCATGGGCCTCAGGCAGCAGCAATTGGTAGGACACGCCAATCTGCTCCAGCAGTTGACGGCGGCGTGGGCTTTGCGAGGCGAGGTACAGGAAGGCGGGCATCGGTGGTGGGAGTGAAGCCTGACGGTTCACTCGCGATGATAGGGATGGCCCACCGTCACCGACCAGGCACGGTACAGCGCCTCGGCCAGCATCACGCGGGCAAAGGCATGGGGCAGGGTCAGGTCAGACAGGCGCAGGCTTTCGTCGGCCTGGCTGCGCAGCGCGGGATCGAGCCCGTCGGGGCCGCCGATCAGCAGCGCCACATCGCGGCCATCGTGCTGCCAGGCCTTCAGGCGATCAGCCAGCTGGGTGGTGGTGACGCGGGTGCCGCGCTCGTCCAGCACCACGCGGCGGGCGCCCTTGGGCATGGCCGCTTCGATGCGCGTGCGCTCGGCCGCCATCAGCGCCTCCACCGGCTTACCGGTGTTGCGGGGCTCGGTCTTCAGCGCCTTCAGCTCCAGCCGCAGGTCGGGCGGGAAGCGTTTGGCGTAGTCGTCGTAGGCCGTGTCTGCCCAGGCGGGCAGCTTTTGGCCGACGGCGATGAGCAGGAGCTTCATGAGGATCTTCCCCTCGTTGAGCCCAGCGCACCCCCATCACACAGGGCCTCATTGGTGATGTGGCACGGCCGCGCCCTCACCCCAGACCTCTCCCAGGGGGAGAGGGAGCGAGCCCAACGCAACATTCGGATCAAGCCTTGCGGGCTGACTTCTTCGCGGCCACCTTGCGCGGGGCTGCTGCCACCTTGCGTGCCACCGCCTTCTTGGCCGGCGCCTTGCGGGCCGGCGCCTTCTTGACGGCAGCGGCTTCCTTCTTGGCGGCCGAGCGGGTAACCAAGCCACCGGCGCGCTTGACCACCAGCGTGGTCACGGGTGCGGCGGCGGCCTTCTTGCGCGCAGGCGCTTTCTTGGCGGCCATCGGCTTCGAAGCAGCAGCCTTCTTCGCCGGCGCAGCCTTGCGGGCCGGCGCCTTGGCAGCCGCCGTGCTCTTGCGCGCAGCGGTCTGCTTGGCGGCCACTTGCTGGGCCAGCGTGGGCGGTGTGCTCAGCTTGCGGGCGGGGCGCTTGGCCGGCGCAGCCTCCACTTCGGGCGCAGCCGCCTTGGGCAGTGAGCGCTGGGTTTCGCCCAGCTTCATCTTCACCGGCTTCTCACCCCAGATCTCTTCGAGCTGGTAGTAGGTGCGGATGGCCGGCTGCATGATGTGCACCACGGCCGCACCACAGTCGACGATGATCCATTCGCCGGTGTCGCTGCCTTCAGTGCTGAGCACTCGGCCACCGTTCGATTTGACCTGGTCGCGCACGCTGGCAGCCAGCGCCTTGGTTTGACGATTGCTCGTGCCGGAGGCGATCACCACCCGCTCGAACAAAGGCGACAGGTGCTCGGTGTTGAAAACGACGATGTCCTGGGCCTTGACGTCTTCGAGGCCATCGACGATGGCGCGTTGGAGTTTGCGGATGTCCATTCAGCTCCGTAGGTGGCTGGGGGGTGGGATTTTTCGATAGAGACCGTGGCGGGCAATATAGCTTGCCACGGCGGGGGGAACCAGGGTATCAGGCAGCGATGTGGCCAACACGCCCCGCGCCAGCTCGGCCCGGATGGCGGTGGCGCTCACCGGCACCGGGGGCATGGGCAGCTGCACCACGCGGTGCGGCGTGCGGCCCAAAGGGGTGTCATGCACATCCGGCAGGGCTTGGCCACGGCTGGCCACCGCCAGCGTGGCACGGGCGATCACCTCCTGCCAATCCTTCCAGGTGTGCAGGTTGGCATACTGGTCTTGGCCAATGATCAAGAACCATTCCGCGTGGGGTTCAAGCGCCTGCAGCTCGCGCAGCGTGTCGATCGTGTAGCTGGGGCCAATGCGATCGATCTCGCAACGTTCCAGCAGGCAACGTGGCTCGTCGACGATGGCCGCCTGCACCATCGCTGCCCGATCCTCGCTGGCGGCATGGGCGCCCTGCTTCTGCCAGGCTTGCCCGGTGGGGATCCAGCGCAGCTCATCAAGTTGCAGATGATCCAGCGCCGTGCGGGCCAGTTGAAGATGGCCCACGTGGACCGGATCAAAACTGCCGCCGAAGAGACCGATGCGCTTCAAGATGACGGAAATTCGGCCAGCCAGTCGCGCGGCCGCAAGAAGTCGCTGTACAGCCGCGCTTCATGGCTGCCGGCCTCAGGCTGCCACTGGTAGCGCCAGTTGGCCACCGGCGGCATCGACATCAGGATCGATTCGGTGCGCCCGCCCGATTGCAGGCCAAAGTGCGTGCCGCGGTCCCACACCAGGTTGAACTCGACGTAGCGGCCGCGGCGATAGCCCTGGAAATCACGCTCACGCTCGCCATAGGCCATGCTGCGCCGCTTGCGGGCGATGGGCAGCCAGGCGTACAGGAAGGCATCGCCCACGCTGCGCATCAGCGCGAAGCTGTCTTCCGGGCCCAGCTCGCTGAAGTCGTCGAAGAAGATGCCGCCGATGCCACGCGGCTCGTTGCGGTGCTTCAGAAAGAAGTACTCGTCGCACCAGGTCTTGAAGCGCGGGTAGTACTGCTCACCGTAGGGCGCGAGGGCATCACGGCAAATGCGGTGGAAGTGCGCCGCGTCTTCTTCGAAACCGTAGTAGGGCGTGAGGTCCATGCCGCCGCCGAACCAGCGCACCGTCTCGCCGCCAGCGGGGGTGGCAGCGATCATGCGCACGTTCATGTGCACGGTGGGCACGTACGGGTTGCGCGGGTGGAACACCAACGAGACACCCATGGCCTCAAACGGCGCCCCCGCCAGCTCCGGCCGGTGCTGCGTGGCCGATGGTGGCAAGCTCGGGCCCTTGACGTGCGAGAAGCCGCAGCCACCGCGCTCCAGCAGCGCACCGCCTTCCAGCAGGCAAGTCAGGCCCTCGCCTTCCAGCGAACCACCGGCTGGGCGGGCCCAGCGGTCTTCCAGGAACAGCTCACCATCTTCCTCGCCCACCGTCTCGCAGATGCGGCGCTGCAGCGCTAGCAGGTAGTTGCGGACGGTGGCGGTGTTGAGTTCAGGCACAGGCATCGGTGGCGGCACGATCAGCGGGGCTTGATGGCGCGGTGGCCGATGTCCTGGCGGTACTGCATGCCATCGAAGTGGATGCCCTGCACGGCCTGGTAGGCCCGTTGCTGCGCCGTCTTCACCGAATCCCCCAACGCCGTCACACACAACACCCGGCCACCACTGGTGACCACGCCCTGCCCGCTCGGCGCCGTGGCGGTGCCGGCATGGAACACCACGCAGTCATCGGTTTCAGCGGGCAGGCCGGTGATGGCATCGCCCTTGCGCGGATCAAGCGGGTAGCCGGGGGCGGCCATCACCACGCCCAGGGCCACACGGCGGTCCCAGTCGAGCTGCGGAAACTGGTCCAGCGTGCCCGAGGCGGCGTGCAGCAGCACCTCCACCAGGTCGCTCTTCAGGCGCATCAGGATGGGCTGGGTTTCCGGGTCGCCCATGCGGGTGTTGAACTCCAGCGTCTTCACCTGGCCGTCGGGGCTGATCATGAGCCCGGCGTACAGGAAGCCGCTGAACGGGCGGCCGTCGCGCGCCATGCCTTCCACCGTGGGGGCGATGATCTCCTGCATGGCCTTGGCATGCACATTGGGCGTCACCACCGGGGCGGGCGAGTAGGCGCCCATGCCGCCGGTGTTGGGGCCTTGATCGCCATCGAGCAGGCGCTTGTGATCCTGGCTGGTGGCCAGCGGCAGGATGTTGCGGCCATCCACCAGCACGATGAAGCTGGCTTCCTCGCCGGTCAAAAACTCCTCGATCACCACGCGGGCGCCGCCAGCGTTGTGCTGCACACCCAGCTTATTGTCGAGCAGCATGAAGTCGATGGCCTCATGCGCTTCCTGCAGCGTCATGGCCACCACCACGCCCTTGCCGGCCGCCAGGCCATCGGCCTTGATGACGATGGGGGCGCCCTGGGCGTCCACATAGGCGTGCGCTGCCGCGGCATCGGTGAAGGTGTCGTAAGCGGCAGTGGGGATGCGGTGCCGCTTCATGAAGTCCTTCGCAAAGGCCTTCGAGCTTTCCAGCTGGGCCGCCGCTTGCGTGGGGCCAAACACCTTCAGGCCGCGGGCACGGAAGATGTCGACCACGCCACCGGCCAGCGGTGCCTCGGGCCCCACCACGGTGAGGCCGATCTTTTCGGACTGGGCGAAATCGGCCAGCGCGTTCAGGTCGCTGATCGGCACATTGACAAACCGGTTGTCCAGCGCCGTGCCGCCGTTGCCCGGTGCCACATAGACCTTCTGCACCCGGGCCGACTGCAACAGCTTCCAGGCCATCGCGTGTTCGCGACCACCGGAGCCAATGACAAGCACTTTCATAGATCGATCACCGCGTTGTGGAAGACATCCTGCACATCGTCGAGGTCTTCGATCATGTCCAGCAGTTTTTGCATGCGCTGCGCGTCATCGCCGCTCAGCTCGATAGAGTTCTCTGCGCGCATCGTCACTTCAGCCACTTCGGGCTTCAGGCCAGCGGCTTCGAGCGCGTTTTTCACTGCCTCAAATTCGGGCGCTGGGCACAGCACTTCAATGGCACCGTCATCGCCAGTGATCACGTCGTCGGCACCGGCTTCCAGCGCCACGTCCATCACCTTGTCTTCCGAGGTGCCGGGCGCCAGGATGAACTGGCCGCAATGCTTGAACTGGAAGGCCACCGAGCCTTCGGTGCCCAGGTTGCCGCCGCACTTGCTAAAGGCGTGGCGCACTTCGGCCACCGTGCGCACGCGGTTGTCCGTCATCGTGTCGACGATGATGGCCGCGCCGCCGATGCCGTAGCCTTCGTAGCGAATTTCCTCGTACTGCACGCCTTCGAGGTTGCCGGTGGCCTTATCGACATTGCGCTTGATGTTGTCGGCCGGCATGTTGGCCGCCTTGGCCTTTTCAATGGCCAGCCGCAGGCGCGGGTTCATGGCGATATCAGCACCGCCCTGGCGCGCCGCCACGATGATTTCGCGGGTGAGGCGGGTCCAGACGCGGCCGCGCTTTTCGTCCTGGCGGCCCTTGCGATGCTGGATATTGGCCCACTTACTATGTCCGGCCATGCAAACTCCTGGGTGAGCGCGTAGGGTTGGCAAACCATCGCGCCTTTGTGGTTCTGGTTCAGTGTTCTGGGTAGACTGGCATTGTACGTTTCAAGGCGTCCCCGGCCGCTCGACGGCCGCGGACGCCACCGCTTGCAGCAGCACGCAGGCCCTTCCCCTCCCGTAGACGATCTCCCCGGAGCGCTCCCGATGGCCGACCCGATCCTGCTCGCCCAACATGGCGATGCCCAAGCCCACCTGCTGCCCGCCTTGGCCAACCGCCACGGCCTGGTCACCGGCGCCACTGGTACCGGCAAGACAATCTCGCTACAAAAGCTCGCCGAGAGCTTCTCGATGATCGGCGTGCCCGTCTTCATGGCTGACGTTAAAGGCGACCTCACCGGCATCACACAAAAGGGCCACATCAGCGACAAGCTGGCCAAGGTGCTGGCCGAGCGCCTACTGGAAGCGCCACCGCTGGCCGCCTGCCCCGCCACGCTGTGGGATGTGTTCGGCGAGCAAGGCCACCCGGTGCGCGCCACCGTGTCCGACATGGGCCCGCTGCTGCTCGCGCGCATGCTCAACCTGAACGAGACCCAGCAAGGCGTGCTGCAGATGGTCTTCAAGATCGCCGACGACAACGGCCTCTTGCTACTGGACCTGAAAGACCTGCGCGCCATGCTGCAGCACGTGGGCGACAACGCCAGCGAGTTCACCACCGAATACGGCAACGTCAGCCCCGCCTCGGTGGGCGCCATCCAGCGCGGCCTGATGCAGATCGAGCAGCAAGGCGGTGACAAGTTCTTCGGCGAACCGATGCTGTCGATCGAAGACTTCATGCAGACGGTCGACGGCAAGGGCGTGGTCAACATCCTCGCCGCCGACAAGCTGCTGGGCGCACCGCGGCTGTATGCCACCTTCCTGCTGTGGCTGCTGTCCGAGCTGTTCGAGACGCTGCCTGAAGTGGGTGACCTCGACAAACCCAAGCTGGTGTTCTTCTTCGACGAAGCCCACCTGCTGTTCAACGAGGCACCCAAGGCCTTGGTCGAGCGCATCGAACTGGTGGTGCGGCTGGTGCGCTCCAAGGGCGTGGGGGTGTACTTCGTCACCCAGAACCCGCTGGACATTCCCGACAGCGTGCTCGGCCAGCTGGGCAACCGCGTGCAGCACGCGCTGCGCGCCTTCACCCCGCGTGACCAAAAGGCCGTTAAGTCAGCGGCAGAGACCATGCGCGCCAACCCCGGGCTGGACATCGCCACCGCCATCACCGAACTGGGTGTGGGCGAAGCGCTGATCAGCCTGCTGGACGAAAAAGGCCGCCCCAGCCTGACGCAGCGGCTCTACGTGCTGCCGCCAGGCAGCCAGATCGGCCCGATCACGCCCGAGCAGCGCAAGACGTTGATGGCCGAGTCGCTGGTGGCTGGCGTGTACGAGAAGCTGGTTGACCGCGAATCCGCCTATGAAAAGCTCAAAGGCCGTGCGGTGCAATCCGCCGACGCGGGCGATGCCCTGCGCGAAACCGCCAGCCAGGCCGGCGGCGCTGCTGCGCAGGAAGCCGGTGGCGGCCTGATGGACAGCCTCTCGGGACTGCTCTTCGGCAGCACCGGCCCGCGCGGCGCCAAGCACGACGGCCTGGCGCAGACCATGGCCAAATCGGCCG